>VFQP010004647.1_pt1 | contig 12580 bp, 13 predicted proteins | sample 3512351 | NCBI WGS metagenome assembly VFQP01 (sample SAMN10412372, study PRJNA504923) | tailings metagenome | isolation source: Relicate 1 Philex TSF1 revegetated site | place: Philippines: Tuba, Benguet | collected 2017-08-29 | reverse complement strand
GATCGTCGACATCCGTCGTCCGGCCGCTCAGTCCTTCTTCCACGATCTCGTAGCGGTCTCCGAGCTGTGCTGCAGCCACTCCGGTCCAGCGCTGCTCGAACGGATAGCGCGTCGTCGGCACCACACCAAGGACCGGCATCCAGCCCCAGGTCAGAGAATCTCCGAAACAGAGAATGCGTTTCCTGCCACTCATCCTGTCTGCTCTCTGCCAATCGTGTTCAACAAGCCGCGATGACGGCGAAGCGGTCAACCGTCGACCGCCCTCAGAAATGCTTCGAGTTCGCCGGGCGCAACTCCCGAAACTTCCGTGTCGCGCGGGAAATCGCCCGTATCGACCGCAGCACGAAAGCCGGAAAGTGCACGGACGCGCTCGTCCCTGACGGCCTGATGCAGCCGCGCGAGATCGCCCCACGCACGCGCATGCCGGGGCAGACGCGCCGCCTCGCCGCAAATGTCGGACGTGAACAGGAACATGATGTCGGCGTGCGGCCCAGAACCGAGCGAGACGGTGACGAGCCCAGTTCGCTGATTGATAGCAGCCATCACGGGCGCGGCGATCAGCTCGCATTCCACGGCGAAAGCGCCCGCGTCCTCAAGCCTGCGGAAGCGATCCCAAAGCGCAAGCGCCTCCGCCGATGTCTTGCCGACAGCGCGCACGCCTCCGACCCAGGTCGACTTGCGCGGCACGAAGCCGAGGTGGCCCATGACCGGTATCTGCTCGTCGGCAAGCATGCGCACCGTGTCGTAGCCGCGGCCTGTGATTACCGCATCGGCCCCGGCCGTGATCGCGGCGAAGGCCGTGCGCAGGATCTCTTCGCCGGTGACTGCATCGGCGAAGCCCAGCGCAGCCGTCGCGAAGACCTTCTTCGACCCTTCGCGGACGCGCGCGATATTCGCTGCCCGGCATACCACCATCTCGATGCCGGCGGCTTCGGCCGCGGCCGCCTCGTCGGCGGTCTCGGCCGTCACCTGGGTGGCGTGCACTCCGCCGCCGCGCAACGCACGTAGACCGGCGACGGTCTGGCTGCGCTCCACATCGCGGCCCCCGAAGTCGAAGATGCGCGGCATCAGCCTTTCATCTTCTGCGCGTAGTAGTCAGGCGCCACGACGCCCTCCTTCGAGAACCATTTCGGCACGTCGACGCCGGAATAGAGAAGGATGTTGCCCCATGGGTCGAAAGCGCCGGTGCGCACGATCACCTTGGCCTTCGCGGCCATCTCGCCAAGGATCGCGGCATGCGTGACCGGCGCGAATTCCGCGCCCGCGAAGAGCCGCTCGACCTTGGCCAGCAGCGGCTTGTTGTGGACCTTGATCTCCTCGGCGTAGGACACCTTCTCCGCCACGAAACTCTCGGCGATGGGCGCCAGAACGGTTTCGAGGTCGGGCACATCAGGCACGATCGCCAGATCGATGCGCCAGGCGCTCGACGGGATCGGGAAACCGGCGTCGCAGACGATCATCAGGTCGCCATGCCCCATCGAGGCGATGGCATGCGACAGCTCGGCGTTGAGAAGACGGTTGCGGTTCACTGGGGACCCTTCCAGATTGTGTTGATGGCTTCGGCAAACAGCGCGTCTGCCTGGCTGCGGTCGGGAAGGCTCGGCACGACGCCGAGCCTGGTGCAGGCGATGCCGCCGCAGACGACGCCGAAGCGCACTGCATCGACAATGCTCCTGCCTTCCGCCAGCGCGACCGCGAAGCCCGAATTGAACGCGTCGCCGGCTCCGGTGGTGTCGACGACGTTCACCGGCACGGCAGGTACGGTCACGTCGAGCTCGTCGGTCAGGATCAGCGCACCGGTGCGCCCGAGCGTCACGACGACGTTGCGCACGCCGCGGCGGCGCAGCTCGGCGGCAAGTTCGCGCGACGAACGCGGATCGTCGGCCGGCAGGCCGAGCAGGATGCGCAGCTCGCTTTCGTTCGGCGTCAGGTAGTCGACATGGCGAAAGATCGTATCGGGCAGCTGGCGCGCCGGCGCAGGGTTCAGGATCGTCCGGGCGCCGTTCTTCCGGCCGAGCTCCATGGCGCGCGCCGCCGCCGGCGTGGGTATCTCAAGAACCGCCATGACGACGTCGCTCTGCGCAATACGTGCCTCGCCGGCATCGACGGTCGCGACGTCCATCAGTTCGTTGGCGCCCATGTCGAGGATGATGAAGTTCTCGCCCTTGTCGTTGAGGATGATGAAGCCGACGCCGGTCGCCCGCTCGGTGCGCGTCGAGACCAGCGCCGTGTCGACGCCCTCGGCGGCGTAGAGGTCTGTGGCGATGCTGGCGAGCTTGTCCGCGCCGATCAGGGCCAGCAGGGCGGAATGCGCGCCGAGCCGCGCGGTCGCCACGGCCTGGTTGGATCCCTTGCCGCCCGGTCCCATGTCGAAATCGGTCCCGAGCATGGTCTCGCCGAAGATCGGAAGCTTCGGCGCGCGCATGGTCAGGCCCACCGCGAACGAACCGACGACTGTAACTTCCGGCTTCTTCATGCTTCCTCCGTCATGACGCCATCGCACGCGCCAGGATCGACTCCTCGTTGATCGCCTCGCCTCTCAGCTCGCCGGTGATGCGGCCGCCGCGCAACACGAGCACGCGGGCAGCGTTGATGATCAGCTCGGGAATTTCGGACGATATCATGACGATGGCTACCCCCTCCATCGCGATGCTGCGCAGGATGGAATAGATTTCCGCCTTGGCGCCGACGTCGATGCCGCGCGTCGGCTCGTGCAGGATGAGAACGCGCGGGTTTGTCACCAGGCTGCGGCCGAGGATAATCTTCTGCTGGTTGCCGCCCGACAGGGTGCCGAGCCTCTGGGCGAGATGCGAGATGCGCGCGTCGAGGCGCGCCACCTGGGCACGCGATTCGCGGCGGATAGCGCCCCGCCGCAGCACACCCGCCAGAGAGAAACGCGGCAGGCTGGCCGCGACGACGTTGCTCGAAACGCTCATGGAGAGCAGCCCGCCGGCGCCGCGCCGGTCTGCCGGCACGAAGGACATTCCGTTGCGGATCGACGCCAGGGGATTGCCGACAGGCAAGTCCTTGCCCTCGACGCGCACATGCCCCGATGCTCTTTCCGTCAGGCCGAACAGCGCCTCGCCAAGCCCGTCCTTGCCCGAATCCGGCAGGCCGCCGATGCCCAGGATTTCGCCCGCGCGAACCTGGAAACTGATATCCCGGATACCCGGCGCGCTGAGGTTCTCGACCGAGAGCGCGATCGCCGCATCGCCCGACTCCGCCGCCGGATCGAGCGCCCAGGGTTTCGTGGCGCCGAGGTCGCGCCCGACCATCGAGCGGATCAGCCGCGCTTCCGAAAGGTCATGATTCTCCAGCGTCTCGATGACGCGTCCGTCGCGCATCACAGTGATGCGGTCGGCAATGTCGAGCACCTCGCGCAAATGATGCGAGACGTAGATCACGGTCACGCCTTCGGTACGCAACTGCCTGACGATCTCGAACAGCCGCTCGCTCTCGCGCTTCGAAAGCGCAGAGTTCGGTTCGTCGAGCACAAGCACGCGGGCGTTCTGGCGCACCGCGCGGGCGATCTCGACCAGCTGCATCTCCGCTACCGACAGGCGTGACACCCGCGTGCCGGGATCCAGCGAACCCATGCCGAGGCGCACGAGCGCCTGGCGCGCCTGGTTGCGCATCTCCGCGCGCGGAACGAGGGACAGCGCCGGCCTGACCGCCGCGTCGGACATCATGACGTTCTCGGCCACGCTGAGCGTCGGGCAGAGCGAAAGTTCCTGGTAGACGACGACGATGCCGGCCTGGCGGCTGTGGAGCGCCGATGCGAAATGCACACGCTCGCCGCCGACCTGCAGTTCGCCTTCGGTCGGCCGCAGGTCGCCGGCCAGAATGTTCATGAGCGTCGACTTGCCGGCGCCGTTCTCACCGATGACGGCGTGGACTTCCCCCGGCCGGAAGGCAAGCGACACGTTGTCGAGCGCCAGCACGCCCGGAAACCGTTTGGTGATTCCGCTGAACTCGACGATATGCGAGGTGATCGTGCTGGTCATGCCTGGCTGCGTCTCGACCGCCGGCGTCTGCCGGCGGTCGCCCGGTTGCTTGGGAGCGTGTTACTTCGCGACTTCCGCGATGTTCTCCTTGGTGTAGATGCCGACGCCAGTATCGATGTTGTCGATCGGCTGACCGCCAAGGAACTTCACCAGCATGTCGACCGCCGCGAAGCCCTGCTTCTCGGGAGCCTGGTCGATCGTCGCCTGGATTTCACCGCTTTCGACCAGATCGACCGTCTGGTCGAGCAGGTCGAAGCCGACGACCTTGACCTTGCCGGCCTGGTTGTTGCGCTGTACCCAGGTGCCGGCAGCCGGCGTGGTGCAGCATTCGAGCGACAGCAGGCCGGTCACGCTCGGGTTGGCGAGCATGGCGTTCTCGATCGCCGAATACATCTTCTGCGGATCGCTGCCGGTGTTGAGCGTGTTGACGATCTCGATGTCGGGCCCGGCGGCGGCCAGTCCTTCGCGGGCGCCCTTCTCGCGGTCGAGCGACCACTGCGCGGCTGCGTCGAGCGTGAGGATCATCACCTTGCCCTTGCCGCCGAGCGTCTCGGCCATCAGCTTGCCGGCGGCAACCCCGGACTGAACCAGATCCTGCCCGGCAAAGGCAAGCCGCTTGCTGGCGGGGTTGTCGGTGTTGAAGGTCACGACCGGGATGCCGGCCTCGAGCATGCGGTCGATCACCGGGGCGAGCGCATCGGTCGAAACCGACGAAACCGCCAGGCCGTCCATCTTGCTCATCAGGTTTTCGATCTCGTTGATCTGGCCGTCGGCGTCCGAACCGACCGGCCCGATGAAGGTCGCGTTGACCTTGTTCTCCTTGGCGCCGCGCTCGACGCCCGCCTTGAGGAACGGCGCGAACTCGTTCGAGGTGTCCTGATAGGAAACGTAGAGATCGAGGGTCTGGCCGGCATCGAGCTTGGCCTTGATGCGGTCGGCCAGTTTGAAGTCGGAGAGTTTCTGCTCCGCGTGAGCAGAGAGCGGCATGAGACCCAGCACTGCGGCCAGGAAGAGATGTCTGAATTTCATTGCGGTAGTCCTCCCATTTGAGCTTGCTGACTGCTTCAGCTGGCTTTTCGCGACGTCCACTTGTCGATGCCGACCGCGATGATGATGACGAGGCCGATCATCAGTTCCTGCACGAATGGCGAGACACCCATCAGCACCAGGCCGTTGCGCATGACGCCGATGATGAGCACGCCGAGAATGGTTCCTAGGATCGTGCCCTCGCCGCCGGACAACGATGCGCCGCCGACGATGGTGGCCGCGATGACGTCCAGCTCGAGGCCGAGACCCGTACGGCCCGCCTGTCCGCTGGGCAGGAAGGCGAGGCCGAGAATGCCTGCGAACGCCGCCAGCACGCCCATCAGCACGAAGGCCCATATCTTCACGCTGTTGACGTGGATGCCGGAGCCGCGGGCCGCCTTGGCGCTGCCGCCGACGGCGAACACCCGGAAGCCGAAATTTGTATAGGACAACACGATCCAGGCGATGGCCGCGATGATGACGAAAAAGACGAGCTGCATCGGCACGACGCCGAAAACGTAGCCCTGCCCCATGAAGGAAAACGCCTCGGCTACCTCCGGCTGCGCGCCCTTGCGCACGCTCACCGTCACCGGCTCGCCGTTGGTCATGATGAGGGCCGCGCCGCGCACCACGCTGAGCATGCCGAGCGTGGCGATCAGCGACGGCAGACGGACATAGGTCGAGAGCACACCGTTGATGAGGCCGATGGCCGCGCCGGTGAGCAGCCCGCACGCCAGCGCCGGAAGCAGCGCCCAGCCGGCGATGATCAGCATGCCGGTGGCAAGACCGCAGAAGGCATAGGTCGATCCGACAGAGAGATCGACCTCACCCGCGATCAGCACGAACGTCATGCCGACCGCCATGATGCCGAGCAGCGATATCTGCCGTCCGATATTGAGCAGGTTGGTCGAGGTTAGGAAGCCGTCTGTGGCGACCGATAGGAACAGGCAAAGCACGAGCAATGCGATGAACACGCCCGCCTCGCGTGCCCCAAAGAGGCGCGCGAGCAAAAACCTGTCCACGGTCGGCGCATGCGCGCCGCTTTTGACCACATCGGCCATCTTTCCTCCCTACGCGGCGCGGCATTCCGGCACCGTGCCGCGTCATTCCCTGTGGAAGTCCGGCCGAGCTCCTTTGCCGGACTTCATTCCTGCCCGAGACCGAAAAGCCTCAGGCTGCCTTTTCGACCGGCTTGCGGAAGGTGCCGGCCGGCACCTTCTTCAGCGGTTCGTAGTTGCCGTACTCGCGCACCCGCTTGAACGGCGCGTTCTCCACCGCGTTGTACGAAACGATATAGCCCCAACGGTATGTGTCGGAGTGGTTGGCGTCGGAGCGGTGCAGCAGGTTGCCGTCGAACACCAGCGCATCGCCAGCTTCCATCTCGACATAGATATGTTCGTAGCGCTTCAGCGCCGCCTCGAGATGCTCCTGCTCGACGTTCGTCTGGTCGTTCTCGCGGATGTGATTGAGCCGGCCGAGCTTGTGCGTGCCCTTGAGCACCTGCAGGCAACCGTTCTCCTTCGTCGCCTTGTCGAGGGCAACGTAGATGCTCATCATCTCGGGAGCCAGGCAGCCGTAATTGTACCAGTAGCCGAAGTCCTGATGCCATTCCCAGGCACCGCCCTCGCGCGGCTGCTTCATGGTCATCTTGTGGCTGTAGAGGTAGATCGGCTTACCGATCGCGTCCTCGGCGAGATCGACCATCCGTTCGTCACGCGCCAGGAAACCGTACTGGTCGTCCTCGGCCTTGGTCCACATCTTCAGGAGCGTGGCGTTGCCGTCCTTGTCGCCCTTGCTCATCACGCTGCCGGTCTTGTTCTCGGCCTCGAGCTGAGCCCGGGCGCGGGCGCGAAACAGCTCGACCTCGTCGTTACTCAGCAGACCCTTGCGGATGATGTATCCGTCGCGGGCATAGGCCTCGGCCTCGTTCTTGTTCATTGCGAGCATCGTTCTCTCCCATCGGCCGCATCCGGCGCACCTCCATGCGTGCCATCTGCGACTTCCTGCACACCATAGTCAGCCGCCATGCTGTCAGAAATGGACAAAGGGCCAGATGTGTTTGTATAAAACGCGCATGGCCGCATCGTCGCTTTTCATCGAAAACCAGTACTACGTGCCGGACACTGGCTGGACGCGTGGCGCATACACCGTCTTGCGCGCCGGCAAGGTCGCGGCGGCGTTCGACTACCACGTGTCGCGCGACTTCCATGTCGGGCAGGACGTCCTCTACTGTCAGACGGGCAGCGGATTCGTCGAAACCCTCGGGCACCAGTTTCGCGTCGATGCCGGCCAGCTTGCTTGGATCGGCAACGAGCGCCGCCACACCCACCGCGCCAACCCGAAGGACCCGTGGACGCTGCTCTGGTTTCGGCTCGACGGGCCAGATGCGCCTTCCATGCGCGAGAAGCTGTTCGGCGACGGCATCACGCGTGTCACGGTGGCGGACGGCGTGCCGATGCAGGCCTGGTTCGACCGGCTGTTCCACGCCACGCGCAGTCGCGCAGCCAACCTCGACCTGAGGCTCAACCAGATGGTCGGCGAATTCCTGATCATGATCGACCAGGCGCGCTGGTCGGTGGCAAGCGACGGCGTGCCGGGCGTTCTGACTGCGGCCATGCTTGCCATGCGCGCCGATCTAGGCCGCACCTGGAACAGCCAGGACCTCTCCGAACTGACGAAGGTCAGCTCGTCGCAGTTGAGACGGCTGTTCGGCAAGCACCTGCGCACCAGCCCGCACCAGTGGCTGCTCCGGGAACGGCTGACGCACGCTCAGGCGCTGATGGCAGACAGCGCGATGCCGCTGGCCGAGGTCGCCGAGATTTGCGGTTTCTGCGACGTCTATCACTTCAACCGCGAGTTCAAGCGGTCGGTGGGAACGCCTCCGGCTGCCTGGCGGCGCCTTGAGCTCGGCACGCAGCGCGCTTCACCGCGCAGCAACGCCTGAGATGCAAGTCTGTCGCTGGCTGGCTCACTGCGTCGCTGTCGGAGGCCACGTGCGGCGTGCAGGCGAACCGGCCGCCTTCCGCTACTTGCGTTCGACGGCGGCCAGGAAAACCAGCTTCGCCTCGAAGCCGTCGGGCTGACCGCCTGCCGGCGAGGCAAGTTCCAGCCGGCCGCCGACGTGGCGCATGATCCGGTGGACGATTGCGAGACCCATCCCAAGCCCGCCGGGTTTCTTGGTACCGCGCACATAGCGCTCGGCGAGCCCACCAAGCGTCTCGGGCGAAACCGTCGCTCCGCCGTTGGCGACCGAAATGACCTGCCCCGGCCCGACGCCGATGACGATTGGCGCGCCGTGCTGGCCGTAGGCCAGCGCATTCTCGATCAGGTTTCGCAGCGCGATCGCCAGCGCGTCCGGATCGACGCGCGCCGCTTCGGCGGCCGCGTCCGGCGACTGGCGCAGCTCGATATTGCGGATCCCGCGCTCGAGGAACTCGTCGGCGACCAGCGTCGCCACCTCGCCGAGGTCGCAGCTTGCCTGGCTGAGCGCACTCTCGGCGCGGGCGAGCTGCAACAGCTTCTCCGAGACAGGCGCGTCAGCGCCGAACGGACGAGCTGCGCGCGCCGCAAGGCCTGCTCGGGCAGGTCCTGCGCCAGCAGCCGGTCCGCCTGCGCCAGTGCGCCGGCTAGCGGCGTCCTCAACTCGTGCGCGGCGTTGGTGGCGAACTCCTTCTCGGCATCGAGCGATTGGCGCAGCCTCGACATCAGCGCGTTGACTGTATCGACGACGGTGTCGAGTTCCGGCGGATAGTTGCCGGCGTCGATGGGCGCAAGATTGTCGCCATGCCTGTTGCGGATTTCCAGGAGCAGGCGGCTCACCGGGCGGAAGATCGCGTTCGCGAGAAACCAGGCGATCAGGCCGCTTGCAGGGACGAACAGCGCCATGGGAACGAGAAAGCCCGAAGCCGCCTCGAGCAGTTCCTCGTCGCGCTGCCCGATCGGCTCGGCGACCTGGACGAAGAGCGACCGGCTGACCACCGGAAGCGTGTAGAGCCTGTAGGCCCCGGTCGTCTCGAAGCCTTCCTGCATCGCATTGGAAAAAGGTTCGGTCGGAGCATCGTGCGAATGCAGCAGCACCCGGCCGTCCTCGTCTCTCACCTGGTATAGCAGCGAGGTGGCGGAATTGCCCGAGGCGCGCGGCATCGAGATGTCGCCCTTTCCGTCCCGGCTGAACAGCGCATCGATCGCGAGAGGCGCTATGCGGCCGGCCGCCTGTTCCATGGCGCTGTCCATGGCTTCGTTCAGCTCGTAGCGGATGGTCGAGAAGCCGAACGCTCCGGCGATCAGGCTGGAAATCACCGTCAATCCGGCCAGCATGAAGACGGCGCGCCGGACCAGCGCGCGCGGCGCTCTCAGATGGCGTTCCATCTGTAGCCCATGCCGCGGATGGTCCTGATCCGGTCCTTGCCGATCTTGGCGCGCAGCCGGCTTACATAGACCTCGACGGTGTTGCTCTCGATCTCCACGCCGAACGCATAGATGGCGTCCTCCAGCTGGCGCTTGTCGAGTATGGCGCGGGGATAGGCGAGAAACTGGTCGAGCATGGCCCATTCGCGCGACGTGAGTTCCAGCTCCGCGCCGGCGAGCGAGACCGTCCTTGCGGCGCGGTCGACCGCGAGATCGCCGAAGCAGAGCCTGGAACTCGGCTGGCCGGCATAGCGCCGCAGGATCGCGGCCATGCGGGCGGAAAGCTCGGCCAGCTCGAAGGGCTTCACCAGGTAGTCGTCGGCTCCGCTGTTCAATCCTTCCAGCCTGTCGGCGAGGCCGTCGCGCGCGGTCACGATGATCACCGGCACGGCACTGCCGGACCCGCGCAGGTCGCCGAGCAGCTTGCCACCGGTGCCGTCGGGAAGCTGCAGGTCGAGGACGACGAGCTGGTATGGCGCGACGTTCAGCAGCGCCTCGGCTTCCTCGATGCTGCGTGCCCAGTCCACCGCGTGACCCTCGGCCGCGAGGTGGTCGGACACCGCATCTCCAAGGATTTCGTCGTCTTCGACAACAAGGATGCGCAAGCGAAAGAATCCTCCCCGCGCCACATTAGCATTCAGCTTGTCGTCAGCAAAAAGGGCAATTCAAGGCCCGGATGATCCAACAGGAAACAAGCAAGTTATGAGAATTCTAGCCGCTGCGCTTGTTTCCATGGTCGCAGCGGGCACGTCCGACGCCGCGACGCGTTGCGATGTTCCCGCCGACCAGTGGCAGCCGCGCGAGGCGCTCCAGAAGAAGCTGGAGGCGGAAGGCTGGACCGTCACGAAGATCAAGGCCGAGGACGGCTGCTACGAGGCGTACGCAACCAACGCCGCGGGCGAGAAGATGGACGCCCTGTTCGATCCCAAGACCTTCGAGCCCAAGACCCTGGCTCCCCCGGGAAACGCCGGCTGAGGCGTGGTCGCGACATGATCAAACGCATGACCAGGACACTGCCCCTTGCGGCGCGCATGGCGCTGCTCGTCGGGCCGTTGGCCGCCGCCGTGATCGTGCTTCACCTTGCGACGGTCTACCGGGGGCCGGTCGATTTCGGCTACCGCACCCGGCTGCCGGCGCTGGCGTCGCCCTCGGAATAGGCGAGCGGGCTCTCCGCCGAGCCGTGCTGGCGGCAGCTTGCGAGCGTGTCCAGCGAGCCGCGGTAGACGGAAGTCGAGACATCCATCAGTCCGAGCACCGTGTGGAACAGGTTGTCATGCGACTGCGGCTGGTCGGCCACCGTCTTCAGGCAGTCCTTGTCGATCTTCGCCCCGGCGGTCTTGCCCAGCCAGATGAGGTAGGGAACGTGCGTCTGCTGCGTCGGCGCCATGAAATAGGGCGCGCCGTGCAGGTAGAGGCCGTACTCGCCGAGCGACTCTCCGTGGTCCGACATGAAAATCAATGACGGATCGATGGTCGCCTCATGCGCGCCGAGCGCCTGGATGACCGACGCGATGATATGGTCTGTATAGGCGATCGTATTGTCGTAGGCGTTGACGATCTCCTCATGCGTGCAGTCGGCGAATTCGGCAGACCGGCAATCGGGCGTGAAGCGCCGGTAGGCATCGGGGTAGCGGTCCGCATAGGCCGGTCCGTGGCTGCCCTCGATATGGAGCACCATCACGCTGTCGTTGCGCACGGCATCCAGCCAGCCGCCGAGATCCCTGAGCAGGATGGCGTCGAGGCATTCACCTTTCTTGCAGAATTCCGCGTCGTCGGCGGTGAAGTACTGCTTGTATTTGCGCAGCCGGTCGGCGACGCCCTTGCTGCCCATGTCATTGTCCCACCAGGCCACCCGCACGCCGGCGTGGCGAAGCACATCGGTCAGGTTTTCCGTGCGCACCGCTTTCTCGTGGCTGTAGCCCCCGCGGCCGAACACCGAGAACATGCAGGGCACCGACACCGAAGTGATCGTGCCGCAGCTCGAGGTGTCGGTGAAATAGGTGATGTCGGTCGCGGCGAGTTCGGGATTGGTCGGACGGGCATATCCGCCGAGCGAGAAATTCTCGGCCCGCGCCGTCTCGCCGACCACGATGACCGTCACTCGTGGCTTTCCGCCGGCGTTGCTCGCCACGCGAGCGTCCTCGCCGAGCGATTGGACGACGATGTGGCCGTCGCTCTGCTTGCGCGCGGCGAACTTGACCGCGCTGGCGAGCGGCGTGACCGGATTGAGCATGCCGGTCCATTCGTGGTGCTGGCGCACCAGCCAGAAGATCGTTCCCGACTGGGCGAAGACAGCGCCGCCCGCGACGACCAGGCAAACGGCGATGGTCGCGCAATTGGTGAGGAGCTTGGCGCCGATCGGCTTGTGATCGATGCGCACCCACAGCACCAGCAGCGACGGCAGAACCGCGAACAGCAGCATGTGCAGCACGAAGCCGCGCGTCAGCAGGTGACCCGCTTCCGCGTTGGACGTCAGGAAGGCGCTCTCGATCACGTCGACGCTGATCATCGTGCCGAAGCTGTCCATGAACCATGAAGCGGTCGCGGCCACGACGATGAGCGCCATGAACAGCGGCTTGGTGGCATATTTGACCGACAGCGAGATGCAGAAGGCGATGTAGAGCCCGGCCAGCGCCACGACGATCGCCGCAATTGCGGCCGGCGAACCCTTGACCAGGCCGGGCGCCAGTTTCCAGAAGGCGAAGTTGGTGGCGAAGAGCAGATAGAGCGCCACGACGACCGACAGGCCGATGCTCGATAGTCTCGGCCTTGGAAGGCCGATGCCTGACATTTTCCCAGCGGACATGACGACCCCGATGCGACCCACTATTGCCGGGACCGCTTGCGGGACCAACCTGACACGATGCTGAATTCGAGGAAGTGCATGGCGAATTTCGGTCGCGGCGCCCGACAAGCGATGTGGCCCACCTCGCCCTTGTGGGGAGGTCGGTGAGCCCCAAGGGCGAACCTGGTGGGGTTGGCCTCACAGATGTCATCCCCCTCTCCGTCTCGACCCTGCGGGTCTCGCCACCTCTCCCCCACATCCGTGAGGGGAGAGGATACGCCAATCGCATCTGGTCGCGTTTCGTCGTTGCCACGCCCTATCTCCTTTCGCTCACGGGCCGTATCGCCGCCTGCCGGCG
>VFQP010004646.1_pt1 | contig 12582 bp, 16 predicted proteins | sample 3512351 | NCBI WGS metagenome assembly VFQP01 (sample SAMN10412372, study PRJNA504923) | tailings metagenome | isolation source: Relicate 1 Philex TSF1 revegetated site | place: Philippines: Tuba, Benguet | collected 2017-08-29 | reverse complement strand
TGAGGTGAACCATGGCTGGACGTCTCGACGACGGCAGCGACGACTTGGCCGAAAATCACGAGATCAACGTCACGCCGTTCATCGACGTGATGCTCGTGCTGCTGATCATCTTCATGGTTGCCGCTCCGTTGTCGACCGTCGATATCCAGGTCGATCTCCCGGTTGCCAGCAGCAAGCCGCAGCCTCGCCCCGACAAACCGCTGTTCCTCACCGTCAAATCCGACCTTTCTCTCGCCTTCGGCAATGATGTCATCGCGCGGGAAGGGCTGGCAGGCGCGCTCGACAGTGCGACTGGGGCCGATCGCGGGCAGCGCGTGTTTCTGCGCGCTGACAAGACCGTCCCTTACGGCGAGCTCATCGGCGTCATGAATTTGTTGCGCGTGGCCGGCTATTTGAAAGTGGCGCTCGTCGGTCTGGAGGACATGGCCGCACCGCTCGCGGCATCCAACAGCGGAGCGGCCGGCAGCCCATGATGCAGGCAGAGGCCTACTTCGACACCCACGTCCAGCGGATGACACGCTGGAGCAGTTCGGCAAGCATGATCGTCGCGCTGCATGTCGTGGCGGGCGCGCTCGCGTTTTTTGCGTGGCCGGACAGAGAGCCGCGCAACAATGAGCCGACGGGAGCCATCATGATGGACCTGGCGTCGCTCGCGGCGGAGTCGCCGTCCGATCAGCAAGAAATTTCCGAGCAGCCGCAGTTCACTCTCGCAGCGCCGCCGCCGTCGCCTGTGGAGGCCCTGGAGGATCAGCCGCCCGAGCCTGTCAAGGCTATCCAACCTGAGGCTGTTCAGGAGAAAGTCGCGGAGGCAGCAGAAACACCCACCCCCGTCGAGCCTGTAAGCGAGCCGTTGCCGGAAATGCCGGCGGTGGAAGAGGCACCGCTCGCCCCGGAGCCCGAAGTTACGCTTCCGAAGGAAGCTCCTAAGGAGGTCGAGAAGAAGCCGGAGCAACCGAAGGAAAAGGCGAAAGACAAGGTTGCGGAGAAGGCGAAATCCAAAGAGCCTGTCGCAAAATCGGCGAAGAAGTCCGACAGCAGCAAGCAGCAGGACGCAGCCGCTTCAGCCAAAGGCCGGTTCGATCCCAACCCGGTCTATCGCGCGAGCCCTGCTTATCCGGCGGGTGCCCGCTCGCAGAAATTAGAAGGCTACGTGGTCGTTTCGTATTCGGTGTCTGCTTCGGGGGCCGTATCCAACGTCAGCGTCGTCTCCGCAAGCCCGCCCGGCATCTTTAATGCGGCCACGGTCGCCGCCGTGCGCCAGTGGCGCTTCAAGCCGTCGCCGCAAGGGGCACAAGGCCGACGCACGACGGTCCGCTTCAAACTCCGGTAGGCAGGCAACATTACCGGCCCAGCCGCTCACACGTGGTACGCCACTGTTCCTTGATCATGTGCGTACCGGCATCCCATGTCTGCATGCAGCTCTCGATGTTCTTTCCCGTTTCCCGTGGCACCGCCGCCGCGCGTCACGCGGTTGGGCTCGTCGAGTTGGCAGAACGGGTTTCCTTTAGGTCGAGGCTTCCCTTTTCACCCGGTGCGAGCGGGTCGGCAACGCCGCCGGTGCCACCGCTTCCTCCAATTTCAGGGTCGGTCTTTGGCGCCCTGTCCGACGGGTTCGTGGCGTTGCGTTGCTCCGTACGGCCCACCGGGTCCGTACTCTGCCGGTAGATCGGCGAGGTGGGCTCGGCATTGCCGGCCGAGGGGAGTTCACGCACGCCGAACGAGTCCCAAAACGGCTGTCGACACGTGGTTGAGCTGGGCGTTTCTGTTGAAAATTTCGGCGCACCTCTATCCGTTGGACGAAGCGAAAGCCGCTTTCAGCGATTTCGAACGGCCCGCTTCACAAAGCTTCTGGTAATGAAACTCAGTTCGCGCCCGACGGTTGCTGGTTTGCGCCGCCCCAATAGGGTAGCCCCCGGGCGGGGGACCCAGGGGCTGAGGAGGGGGAACGAGGCACGGCTGAGGGAAGGACCGTGCTGCTCAACCAACGCGGCGATTGCGACTTGGTTCCCGCCCGCGGAAATTATCCACAGCGATCGCAAAAACCCGTTTCGATGGAAAAGCAACCAAACCGGACCCGCCGGCGTTCGGCAGGAAACTGGAGGTGCGCCATGACCGACCGTTCCGTTTACGTGCTCAATGGACCCGACAAACCGGCCCTGCAATTTGCGCTCATGTATCCCGAGCGCGGGCTGAGCGTAACCTTCAAAACCGACGATGAGGTGGTTGAAGCGCAGATCTCCGAAATGATCGAAATGGAGAACGGTTTCAGCTTCGATATTAAGGGCCGGTTCTGCACCGGATCGCTTCGCGGACAGCCGTTCCACGGCACATACAGCGTTGGCTCCCGCAAAGGGTCTCTATTGCTCGATAGCTGACGAACTCACGCCACGCCATGTTGTCTGAACCAGATGAGCAGGCGCGCCCAGCCGTCCTTGGCTGACTCGGCGCGGTAGCTCGGCCGGTAGTCCGCATGGAATGCGTGCGGCGCGCCTTCGAACACGATGATCTCGCACGTCTTGCCGGCCTTCGCGCACGCCGCACGCATAGCGTCGATCGTATTGAGAGGAATGCCCTGGTCCGCTCCACCATAGAGGCCTAGGACCGGCGCATTGAGATCCGCAGCGACATCAACCGGATGCTTTGGAGTGAGATCTGAGGCTTCGCCAGTAAGGCGTCCATACCAGGCAACGCCAGCTTTGACCTTCGGGTTATGCGCAGTATAAAGCCAAGTGATCCGCCCGCCCCAGCAGAAACCCGTGATGCCGAGCTTCTCGGTATTGCCGCCGGACGTTGCGGCGAAGGCAACGGCCGCGTCGAGGTCGCTCATCACCTGGCTGTCCGGGACCTTGGCGACGATGGGACGGATTTCGTCGATGTCCTTGAGTTTCGAAACGTCCCCCTGGCGCACGAACATTTCAGCTGCGATTGCGAAATAGCCGGCCTTGGCGAGCCGCCGGCACACGTCCTTGATGTACTCGTGGACGCCGAAGATCTCCTGCACCACGAGGATGACGGGGAACGGCCCGCCCTGTGCGGGCATCGCACGGTAAGCAGGGATCGAGCGATCGGAGACGGGAATCTGAACTTCGCCCGCTATGAGCCCTTCAGTATCGGTGGTGATCGCAGTTTTTGCAGCTACCGGGTGCGTCGCAAGGGCAAACCCCGTCGCAAGCGTCGTGATCATCGCCTCGCGCCGCGAGGGTTCGAATTTCGGCATCAGGCTGCGAAGATCGGCTTCGAAATTGGCAGCACCCGAAAATTGATCTTGCGACTTGCTCATGCCGGACAAGCTCCGTTTGCTGTTTCTAGCCGTGACGGCCTCGAGCAGAAAAATGGGGCTTGGAGGAGCGAGATCAAGTTCGCGAAGACACTGGAAGGTCCCGCACTTAATTTTCGCGGCGGCGCGTCGGCTTTTTGGCTGCCTTCGGCTTAGGTTTAGCTTTGAGATCCTGGGGCGCGAGTTCGCCACGGTTTTCAAGCCGGCGCCGGCGATGGGCTTCGAGACGCGCCCGCTTGAGCAGGATCGCATCGTAATTCGGATGGCTCGGATCGAGCTGGGTCGAAACCGGATCGGACTTGCGCTTCGTCATTGGGAGCCGTGACCGCGTGGGAATGTTATCCCGTTCTACAGGGAAAAATTCCCGATCGACACCCCCGGTGCCAAGAATTTCTGTTCAAACTCCGTAGGCGGCCGAAATGCGCCGCTTTTCACAACCGAAAATGCGGGGAGATCAGCGCAAGAGGGCGACCACCCGGGCCGGAGCTGCCGATGCGCCGACGATCTTGAGGGGGAAGACGGCGACGTCGAAGCCATGAGGCGGCAGCGCTTCGAGGTTGGTCAATTGCTCCATGTGCCAGTAGGGCCGCCGCTGGCCGACCCGGTGCGCCTCCCAAAAGATCGTCGTGTCCCCCGTTTCGCGCGACTTGGCGATTTGGGCGCGGAACGGCAGGTCCCATCCCCACTGGTCGATCCCCATGATGGAAATACCGCGATCCAGCAACCATTCGGTCGAGGCGGCCGTCATGCCGGTGCCGGTCTGCCAGAACTCTTTCGTTCCCATGAGGCGGTCGCGCCCGGTGCGGATCAGGACGATGGTCCGGTCCGTGAGCGTGCCCCCGGACTTGGCAAGCGCCGCTTCCATGTCCGCGACTGTGATGGGATCGTCGTCCGCCTTGTGCGAAAGGTCGAGCACGACGCCGGGCCCGATGCAGCGATCGAGCGGAATTTGCTCGATTGTCTGCGCGGGTGCGCCGCCGGATGTCGGGCCGTAATGCCAGGGCGCATCGATGTGTGTGGTCGCGTGCACGCCCATGCTGACTGTGTCGTCGGCCCATCCCACGAAGTCGCGCGGGAACAGCCGGAACGGCAGTCCGAGCAGCCGCACGAGGATCTTCGCCATCCAGTGCGGCTTGTGCTTCACCTTGACCCGCATGAAGAAGGGATCGTCGCGGTTGAACTGCACAGGCTTCGAGAGATCGATGACCTTCATGACGCGCCCCCCTTGGCAGCGATCCGGTTTGTAAGCGATCCGACGCCTTCGATGGAAAGTTCGATGGTGTCCCCGGCCGCGAGCAGCCGCCCGGTCTCGATGCCACAGCCTCCGGGCAACGTCCCGGTTGCGAACAACTCGCCTGGATACAAGCGTTCGTCCCGAGAGGCGTGTGCCAGAGCCTCTCCCAGAGACCATCGCGCCCCGGCGCTCGATGGCCTTGAGATCAATTGACCATTGATCCGCACGCAACCCTGGAGGTTGCGCCAGCGCGGGAGAATTTCATCGGCGCTAACAACACAGGCGGAGATGCCGTTGCGGAAGTGCTTCGCCTTCTGCGGCCCAAATCCCGACCGCATTTCTGCCCGCTGCACGTCGCGCGCGCTGAAGTCGTTGACGATGACGAAGCCGCCGATGGCGCGCTCGGCGTCCTCAGGGCTCGCGTTGAATAGCCCGTGCGCAAGGACGAACCCAAGCTCAAGCTCATAGTCGAGCGCATGGGTGTAGGACGGCATCTCGACCGTTTCGCCCTCCGTCGCGAATGCCAGATGATTGCCCATGTAATAGATCGGCTGCCGGTACCAGAGCGTGTGGGGTTTGAGGGCCGGGAACGGTGCGCCGGCCATGGCTTCGTATGCGCGCACGAGCGGCATGACGCCCGGCATAAACCGCCGGACGAACCCGCGCGCCGCATCGATCGCGTGACGTTCGTAGAGCATGAAGTCTCTGAACGACTTCGGCTCGAAGGGAAGCAGTAATGGCGCGTCGCTGCCGGATGGCTCCAGGTCCTTCGCCGCCTCGTTCGCGCTGGCACGCACGTCGTCCGGCGCAGCGAGCAACGCAACCGTGTCCGCAGACCATTGCGCGATTTTGTCGGCGCCATACTCGCCTGAAATCCCGCGCAATGCATCCGCTGCATCCACCCAGCCGTCGGCGGCACCGATCTGTACAACCGGCTGTCCACCCTTCGAGAGCCGTCTGATCTTCATGAGCGGTCCTTCAGGTTAACGCTAGGCGATGGCAGCGGGGATTGCGCGTCTAATAGCATTCGATGCGGGAGCCCGTCAGGCCTGTTGCAGTTGCTCCCCGCCTGTCGTCATGTCATGCAGCAGCACTCAACGCCCTCGCAAGCAGACACGAAGCACCATGCAACCCGATTGGATCGAAGCCCCTTGCCCCGAGCCATCCGCCCGTCATGAGGAGGCGGCGCGCGCGCGACAGGCCGTGCTGACAAAGCCTGCAGGCTCGCTGGGTGCGCTCGAGATATTGGCAATCAAGCTGGCGGGATTGCAGGCCACGGACCGCCCGCGGGCCGAAAGGGCGCCGATTATCCTCTTTGCGGGCGACCATGGCGTGACGGCGCAGAACGTGTCGGCCTATCCCTCGGCCGTGACCGTCGAGATGCTGAAAAATTTCGCGGCAGGAGGCGCGGCCGTCTCCGTCCTCGCACGCGAACTCGGTGTGCCATTGACGGTCATCGACGCAGGCACGCTGGCGGCGCATCCCTTGCCGGGTGTCCTGACCGACAAGCCATGTTCCGGCACCCGCGATTTCACGGCCGAGCCGGCCATGACGGCCGACGAATGTGATGCCGCTCTTGCTGCCGGACGACGGGCTGTGGAGGCTGCGGCGCCCGCCGACCTCATGTTGTTCGGGGAAATGGGGATCGGCAACACGACGTCCGCAGCAGCTCTGGCCTCGGTGCTGCTGGCCAAAGTGCCTGCGGACATTGCAGGCGCAGGGACGGGCCTCGACGCTGCGGGTATCGCGCACAAGGTTCACGTGATCGAGAGCGGCTTGGCCCGTCACACCCTGACGATGGATGAACCGCATCGTGCGCTGTCGTCGGTTGGGGGGCTCGAGATTGCAGCGTTGACCGGCGCCATCATCGCGTCGGCCCAGGCTGGTATTCCGGTGCTTGTCGACGGCTTCATCGTGACTGTCGCCGCCCTGACTGCGACGCGGCTCAATCCAACGTGCCGTCCCTGGCTGATCTTCTCACACCGCTCGGCGGAGCAAGGTCACGGGCTCATTCTCGAGGCTTTCGCTGCGCGGCCGGTTTTGGACCTAAACCTCCGTCTCGGCGAAGGATCAGGCGCGGCGACGGCACTCGCCGTGCTGCGCCTCGCTTGCGCGCTCCACAACGGCATGGCGACCTTCGCGGAGGCGGCCGTGTCGGGCCGTACGGAGGCATGACGCGCGTCGACATCATCCGTCATGGTGCGACCGATCTCGGCGACGTGCTCCTCGGCAGGTCCGATCCGCCGCTGTCCGACGCAGGACGCGAAGCCGTCGAGCAGCAGCTTGCGGGGCGCTCATGGACGGCGATCGTTGCCTCGCCGCTCTCGCGCGCCAAGCAATCGGCCGACATCGCGGCCGACGCCTGCGGCCTCGAACCGGAGATCGATCCCGCGTGGCGCGAGATTGATTTTGGAGATTGGGATGGCCATCCGCGCAGCGCGCTCGCATCGAGTGCGCGCTTCAATGCTTTCCGCGCTGACCCAGATGCAAATCCCCCGCCGAATGGCGAGCCAATGGAAAATGTTCGTGCCCGCGTCGAGGGAGCGTTGACGCGCCTTGCTGGGCGCGGGGATGGGCCAATCCTCGTCGTCGCGCACGGCGGCAGTATTCGCATGGCGTTGTCGGTCCTGCTCGCGCTCCCTCTGGATCGCCTTTGGTCCCTTCGCATCGACGCGGCGACGCGCATCACCGTCGAGATGGGCATGGATCCCCAACACGGACTTTGGGGGGAGATCATCGAGATTGCGCAGCCTGCGCCGGGGGAGGCTGTATGACAGGCTTTTTTGTTGCGCTCGCGTTCCTGACCCGGCTGCCGACGCCGCGTCTGCCTGCCGATGCCAATCTCGTAGCCGCTGCGCCATGGCTTCCGGTCGTCGGCACCATCGTTGGCGCTCTGGTGGCCATGGCAGTCGCGCTGGGCAGCAGCGTGAGCCCCTGGATCGGTGCTTTGCTCGGATTGCTTACCTGGGTTCTGGTGACGGGAGGTCTTCACCTCGAAGGACTGGGGGACGTCGCCGACGGGCTCGGCGCCGCGCACGGCAATCGTGAGCGTTTCATCGAGGTCGCACGCGATCCGCACCTCGGTGGTTTCGGCGCCATCGCCATCTCGCTGCAATTGATCGCCAAGGTTATTCTTCTGGCAACGCTGGCCGAGCGGGCGACGGTGGGAGAGATTGTAGCGGGTCTCGCGCTGGTCGCCGCCTGGGCGCGATGGACGGTGCTTGCACTGGGGCTGGCGGTTCCACCGCTTGGCGAGGGCCTCGCAAGCCGGTTCGTTACGGGCATCGACCGGCGCGTCGTCGCGCTCGAAGGAATTGTCCTGGCAATTGCAACCCTCGTCGTTGCCCCGGCTTTGCTGGCGGCGCTGCCATTGGCGGCACTCCTCGCCGTTTATTGGCGTGCCCGGGTCGGCGGAATGAATGGCGATTGCCACGGCGCGAGCATCGAGGTCATGGAATCGGCGTTGTTGTTTCTCTTGCTGCTGGCTTGAGGCGCGTGTTCCGCTCGCGCGTCACCTGTGTTAGCACCCGGACGGAGCACTTCTTCCCACAGAGATCTCGATGACGTTCGCGCTGACTTTCCTCGCCCTCTTCATTGAGGCCCTGGCGGGCTATCCGCAGGTGCTCCTCGCGCGCGTCGGCCATCCCGTAACGTGGATGGGCGCGCTCATCACGCGGGCCGAGCATGTGTGGAACGAGGGGCACCTCTCTTTTCCCAGGGCCCGGTTGCGCGGAATCCTGGCGCTCGCAACCATCCTGCTCGTCACCGGGTCGATCGTGGTGCTGCTCGACCACGCGCTCAATCTCCTGCTTCCCGTTTTGCTCGCCCTCCTGGTGAAAGCCCTCCTGGCGAGCACGCTTCTGGCTGCCCGCAGCCTCGACGAGCACGTCTCGGAGGTCGCGGAGGCGTTGGAAAGCCGCGGCCTTGCCGGCGGCCGCCAGGCCGTCTCGCGCATCGTGGGGCGCGATCCGCAAACCTTGGACGAAGCGGGTGTGTCGCGCGCGGCCATCGAAAGCCTCGCCGAAAACTTTTCCGATGGGGTCGTAGCCCCGGCGTTCTGGCTTGTCCTCGGCGGCCTGCCCGGCTGCGCGCTCTATAAGGCGATCAATACCGCCGACAGCATGATCGGTCACAAGTCCGAACGGTATCTGGCATTCGGCTGGGCTGCGGCGAAGCTTGATGATCTCGTCAATCTGCCGGCGTCGCGCCTTTCCGCCATCTGGCTCGTGGCGGCCGCTCGTTTCATGCCGGGCGCGGATTGGCGCGCGGCCGCGTTGAGCGCGCTGAGCGACGCGCCGCGCCATCGCTCGCCGAATGCGGGATGGCCCGAGGCAGCCATGGCGGGCGCCCTCGGCCTCGCGCTCGCCGGACCCCGCAGCTATGGCGGCAAGCGCGTCGACGACGCCTGGATGGGCTCGGGTCGCCGGGAAGCGACCGCGGCGGACATTCACCGCGCGCTGCGGCTGTACCGCATCGCCTACGTGATCCAGGCGGCTACCATCGGCCTGTTCGCGCTGATCGCGCTCTTGCTTTTCTAGTCCGGAAACTTGGGGATCTGCGCCAGCGACAGGAGCGCGTCGCAGTCGACGTGCTGTTCGAGATGAGCGGCGAGAGCGTCGAGCGTCGCATCGACGTCGTGCTCATAATGCAGCGCGGACGCTTCCGCGCCGACGCGGGCCAGCCACGCCGCGCGCTGGGTATCATCCGCAAAGAGGCCATGCACGTAGCAGCCGGAAATTCGCCCGTCCTCGCTCACCGCGCCGTCCGGCCGGCCATCGCCAAACTGAACGAGCGGCCGCCGGGTCCCTGTGCCCGTCGTTTTGCCGACGTGCATCTCGTAGCCTTTGAATGCGGCATTGTCGTCGACTGACATGCCTTCGACCTCGTGCAGCGCCTTGTCGCCCAGCATTGTCGTCTCGACGTCGAGATAACCGAGCCCGGCAACCGTCTGCGGCGCGCCTTCGATGCCGCCGGGATCGCTGACGGATGTGCCGAGCATCTGGTAGCCGCCACAGATGCCGAGCACATGGCCGCCGCGCCGGACGTGAGCGGCGATGTCGACGTCCCAACCCGTTTCCCGTAGCGCGGCCAGATCGGCAATCGTCGCTTTGGAACCGGGCAGCACGATCAGGCGCGTTTCCGCCGGCACCACGTCGCCCGGCCGCAGGAAGGCCACATCGACATTCGGCTCGAGCCGGAGCGGATCGAAATCGTCGAAGTTGGACACGCGCGGGTAGGCGAGCACGGCGATGAGCGGCTTGCCCGAGCTTGCAGTGCGACGCAGCCCGTCGAGGCCGAGGGCGTCCTCGGCCGGCAAGCGGTTGGCATCGGCGAAGTACGGGATGAGCCCGAGCGCAGTCCATCCCGTGAGCCGCGCGACGGCAGTCATGCCATCGGCGAACAGCGCCGGATCGCCTCGGAACTTGTTGACCAGAAAACCGCGCACCATCGCGGCGTCGTCCGGCGCCATCACTGCCTTCGTACCGGCGAGGCTCGCGATCACGCCGCCGCGGTCGATATCCCCGATCAGCACGACCGGCACGTTCGCTGCGCGCGCAAAGCCCACGTTCGCGATGTCGCCTGCCCGCAAGTTGATTTCCGACAGCGAGCCCGCGCCCTCGACAAGCACGAGATCCGCTTCCTTCGTGAGCCGCCCGAAGCTGTCGAGAACAGATGTCATGAGCTTCGGCTTCATGTCCTGGTAGGCGCGCGCCTTCGCCGCGCCGACCGCGCGGCCCTGCACCACAACCTGCGCCCCGATCTCGCTTTGCGGCTTGAGGAGCACCGGGTTCATGTGAACACTTGGCGCCACGCCCGCAGCCCGTGCCTGCAGCGCCTGTGCCCGTCCGATCTCACCGCCGTCGGGCGTCACCGCAGCATTGTTGGACATGTTCTGCGGCTTGAAGGGGCGTACCGTAAGGCCGCGATTGCGGAACGCGCGCGCCAAACCGGCGACGATCAGCGATTTGCCGACGTCGGACCCGGTGCCGGCAAGCATGATCGCCCGTGCTGTCATCGACGCGCAGCCCTCAGAACTCGATGCCTTCCTGCGCGCGCACACCGGCCGCGAAGTGATGCTTGATCGGCGTCATTTCGGTCACGAGATCGGCTGCCTCGATCAACTCTGCCTTCGCATTGCGGCCCGTGACGACCACATGCAAGTCAGGCCGACGCGCTGCGAGATCAGCGAGCACCTTGGCTATCTCCAGATGATCGTAGCGGAGCGAAATATTGAGCTCGTCGAGGATGACGAGCCGGATCGTCGGATCGGCAATGAGTTCGAGCGCTTTGTCCCACGCGCGTTCCGCCGCCGCCACGTCGCGCGCGCGATCCTGCGTTTCCCAGGTGAAGCCCTCGCCGAGCGTATACCAGACCACTTGATCGCCGAACTTTTCGATGGCTTTCCGCTCGCCGGTTTCCCAAGCGCCCTTGCCGAACTGCACGATGCCGCAGCGGAACCCGCGCCCCAATGCGCGCAATAGCAACCCCCAGGCCGCAGTCGACTTGCCTTTGCCCTTGCCAGTGTGAACGATGAGCAGGCCCTTTTCGATTTTCTTCGACTCGACTTCGGCGTCCTGGATCGCCTTGCGGTTGGCCATCTTAGCCTTGTGGCGCGCCTCATCCGCGTTTTCGGTCTCGGTCGACATTTGGAGGCTCCTCAGGGTTGCTTGAGGGTGAGGGGAAGGCCGGCCGCAACCAGCACCACTGTGTCGGCGAGGGATGCGACCGCTGTATTCAGACGCCCTTGCTCGTCGCGGAATCGGCGGGCCAGCGCGTTCTCCGGCACGATACCGAGGCCAACCTCGTTCGACACCGCGACGATCGGCCCGCGCGCTTCGCGCAGTGAGTCGATCAGCGTTGCGCGCTCGGCTGCAACGTCCTTCTCGGCAAGCATGACGTTCGTCAGCCAGAGCGTCAGGCAGTCGATCAGGATGGGTCGGGAGTTGGCTCCTTCGGCCCGGACAAAGCCGGCGAGGTCGAACGGCACTTCCCGAGTCTCCCAGCCCGTGCCCCGCCGTTCGACGTGGAGCGCGATCCGCTGCGTCATCTCGGCATCCCGGGCTTCGCCGGTCGCAACGTAGAGCCACGGCGCGGGATGGGCCGTCACAAGACCTTCGGCAAAATGGCTCTTTCCGGAGCGGGCGCCGCCGAGGACGAGGGTAAGGCGTGGGAGGGGAGCGGCCATAAGGCGTCGGATCCGGGGCGGGTTGGATGTGGCAACTGTTTGACAGGGCTCGCCCGCAAAGGCTATCTCAAACAGTCGACGGTGCGCCGCAAGGCGCTGAAATGGGAATACCGGTGAGGGGCGCGTGTTAACCCCGATTCCGGAGCTGCCCCCGCAACTGTAAGCGGCGAGACCGATCCTCGATTGTGCCACTGGCTTCGGCCGGGAAGGCGAGGGTGGTCGAGGAGCCGCAAGCCAGGAGACCGGCCTTCGCATCCCTGAACCCGAACGGCCGCCGGTGGGGTGGCCAAGGAGGCACGTCTTGACGACCCAAGTTCAACCGACCCAATCCATCGCCCTTGAGCAGGATCGCGCCCAGGTCTTGCGCGCCGCCCTCGTCGCCATGACGTTCGGCGCCGTGCTTGTCTTCACGGTGGGCTTTGCGCATCCGTCCGCGATCCATAACGCGGCCCATGATACGCGCCACTCCCTGAGCTTTCCCTGCCACTGAGCGAGGCTCGACATGATAACGCGTGTTCTCTCGGCCGGGCTGCTGGCCGGGCTCGTTGCCGGTTTGGCGATCGCCTTTCTGCAGCATTTCACCACGGTTCCGCTCATCCTTGAGGCTGAGACCTACGAGAACTCAGCAACGGAAAAGACGGCCTCTGGTCCCGCCAAGCTGGTGCTGGCCTCCGCCGACGCGTCGTCGCTTCCCCTCATCCTTGTTCACGGGCCCGAAGGCCATGCCGACCATGGTAGCGGAGAGGGCTGGGCGCCGGCCGATGGCGCCGAGCGCATCGTCTACACGAGCATTGCCACCATCGGCGCCTCTGTCGGGTTTGCGTTGCTGCTGCTCGCGGCAATGCTGATCGCCGGTGACCGCATCGACGAGCGCCAAGCCATGAT
>VFQP010004645.1_pt1 | contig 12583 bp, 14 predicted proteins | sample 3512351 | NCBI WGS metagenome assembly VFQP01 (sample SAMN10412372, study PRJNA504923) | tailings metagenome | isolation source: Relicate 1 Philex TSF1 revegetated site | place: Philippines: Tuba, Benguet | collected 2017-08-29 | reverse complement strand
CCGCGTCACGTGCGGGGCCGTCGCTGCAGGCGTCCCGGGCCGTGCGCGCCAGGCGCTGGACCGACGTGCTGGTGGAGGACCTGCTGCGCTCGCACACGCTGTCGGTGATCCAGGTCGCCAGGCTCGTGGTGCACTCGTGAGTGAAGATTCCTGCGCCTGCGGAGTGCAGCAGCCGCGGTGTGCGCGCACCGTCTGCACTCACAGCCACACGCAGGCACAGGCCAGCTGGCTTCAGCCAGCCAGCCGTGCGCGCTGGCCTGCGCCCTCGCTTGCGCGAGCGTTGCCCACGGCGTGCGCCTGCCCGGTGCTCGCAGGCACCCTTACTTTCCTTCGGCGAGCCTTGTGGTGGAGGCCGCCTGCCGCCTGGCCGCTGCCTCGGCCCAGCCAGGCGCTTTGGCGGCACCAGCGGCGGCGCCGTCAGGGAGCGGCGCTCCCACAGCACCCTGAAGCGCGCTCGTGTGGGCTCTCACGCTGCTTCCCACTGTGCACACAACGTCATGAGCATCTCCGCCTAACCCGCCCAAAGCCTCTTGCCGCCCCCACGGGCATCGTCACCGTTCACTCTCTTGCTGCGCTTGGAAGTGGCCTCCTTGCTGTTGGCTGAGTAGAGATGCTTCATCCATGATGAGGGCTTGCCCTTGCTGTCCAGTATGCTGCCCAGGCGAGCCAGGCCAGGGCCCAGCTTTTCCGTCCCTGGCCTGGTGAGCCAAGGGCGGCTGCGCGCACCTGTCGTGGTCATATTCATCGTCTCTTTTGGTGGAGGAGGCACTAGATCGTAGCCAACTGCTGCCGCATCTTGCACTTGCCGGATTGCATGGGCGTTGGAGTGAGTGGCACGGGCTTACGCCAAGCGAGCACGGAAAGGCCGGGAGGGGAGGCGTGGGCAGGACTTGATCAGCTACTACTGGCTGGCGCACGGTTCGAGTTGGAAGGGCGGCGCAGGGCACACTGGTGCGCACGCACATGGGGCATGGCGCGGTGCACATCCTAACGTGGAAAGAGAGTCCTAGCATTTGCGTTGGTTCCCCAGCACTGTTTGTCCAGCACTGCGCTTGCATCTGTCTTACTGCGAAGGAGGGCACTGCCGAGATGTGTGGTTGGGATTGGCGGGCTGCATCAGCGGACGCACCGGACGGCGGGGCGGGGTGCCGTCGATAGAGTTCCTTGTGGCCTTGACGGTCTTGCTGCTTGCTTGGACCAGGGGGTTCCCTTGGGAAATGCCAGAGAAGACGAGTGACAAAGAAGCAGGGCGCGTTTGCCGTCTGCGCTTAGCGAGAGGGCTGCATCTGGGCCATGGTTACTGCACTGTTTCGAGACTCGGCATGGCCGCCGCAAGCGATTGCAGGCGATGGCTGCCCTCTTCTCAAGTGGCCCACCACTTTTCTGGAGGCCTCGAGACGATCCGTTGCTTGGACACGTGCACCTGGGGGGAGGTTCACGCTTGGGGCGCATGCCACGACGATCACTGTCCCTGTCCCTGCCAATCAAAGGGGCGGCCCCAGCGTGGCCGCTGCCGTTCACTGTGCCAGCGAGACCTGTGCACCAGCTCTGTGCTTTGATGCCTTGGGAGGGGCCATGCCAGGGCGTGCCGCGCGGCCGCGTCTGACAAATAAAGATCAGGGGGTCGGCGCTCGACCGTTGGTTGACGACTAGTGCTGCTGTCGGAGATGGTTTTTTGCCCTGATGGCCACGTGCAGCTTTCGAACTTGCTTGAAGCCCGCCGCGAGGCGCGCGCACCTGTGCGGTGGGCGGTACGCGTGGTACGCCGCATCAGGCGCAGCTGGGCGAGAATGCGCGCCACACCAAGGGACTTGCTCACTTTGCTCCTGTTGACTTTGCTCGTGCGCCCTGCAAAGGTTGCCGTGCAGATGCAGGAGGCGATTGCCCCCCCCCCCCTTGAGAGTGGTTTGATGACGAGGATGGCGAGGAGTCAGCAGTTGAGCCGCGTCAAGCGCACACAGTGGTTCAGACGCACAGACGCGGCTCTGCGCCTGCGCAACCAGCACTGCTAAGCAGCCCTTCCCTGCCCTCCTGCCCCTGCCCTGTCGTCGAGAGAGGGTTGTTCGGCGCGGGGATCTTCAAGTCCGCGACACCGCGAGCTCTCTGCTGTGGGAATGGCGGGCAACTACACGTACGTCGACCACCTCCAGGTGAGCTGCACAGGTGGCTAGCGGCCTGGGCTGCAGGCGCTCCTGCGCCAGCGCCCGTGTCGATGACCAAGTCGATGCACGCTCTGAGGTCTGAGGTCTGCTCGCGCGGCGCAGGTCATCAAAGGCTTCTGCGACAAGGCGGATGGCAAGGACAAGCTCACGGCGCTCATCCAGGTGCGGCGCGCAGCGCTCTTCTGCCTGCAGGCGCTCCTTGCGGGACCTGGCGCTCAACAAGGCGCCGCCCCTCTGCGTGCACGCAGTACCTGTGCATGTTCATCTCGGCCAACGAGCCAGGCAACGTGAAGAAGATTCAAGCGTCCGTGACGGCGGCCCGCAAAATCTTCCGCGTCATGCGGGTGCGCACGCGGCGGCGCCTGGGGTGTCAGGCCATCCTCAGCCTGCCAGAGCAGCCAGGAGGAGCGGGGTGGGGTGCAGGGGGAGGGCTGCTGCTCTCGTGTGCACCTGCCCTCCCCCTGCCACGCCGGTGTGCTGTGCCGTGCTGCTCCAACGCACCTCGCTGCCCCTGCCCCGCCGCGCAGCCGCTCGAGAGCATCACGCCGCTGCTCGTGGCGCCCGGCTTCAACACCAAGGAGCCCAAGCTCATCCAGGCCATCAACAAGGTGACTGGTCGACCTTGCCGCACTTTGCGCACCTCGTTTGACGCGGACGTCCCCCGCCCTCCTCACCCTGGTCCTCGGTGCCGCCTCCTGTGTGGCCTCTCCGCAGGCCAAGTCGCTGCTCATGGCCATCTACTTTGGCGCCGACCACTTTGTGTGGGCGTTCCAGATAGGGCTCATCACGGACAAGAAGGCCGGCGAGCGCTGGCAAAAGATCTCGCTCTACTCGTGGGCGCTGGGCTCCGTCTGCACCGTGTGGGCCGAGGCGCTCGCCGTCGCCTCCATGCGCGTCGTGCGCAAGGAGGTGCGTGCCCGCCCGGCCGCGCTGCGCTGCGCCGCCGCCGCCGCCAGACGCGTGGGCAGCGAGGCCCCTTGAGCGTCACGAGCGCTCCATGGCCGCGCCTGGCCATGGAGCAAGCGACCGCCCATCTGTCTTGTCGTGCGTCCTGTGCAGGGGGAGTCGGACGAGGAGCACGCGCGGCGCGTGGAGGAGGTCCGCAAGCAGATCAACCAGCGGCTGTTCGTGCTGGTGCACGGCCTGGTGCAGGTCAGTCTCACTGTGTGTGATGATGAGGCCCAGGGCGGTGGGAACACAGGGCGGCGGGAGGGCATGCTGCCCCCCCAGCGCTGCGGTGTGGCCTCTACGCCGGCGCCCCAGCAAACCACGCCGCGCGAATGCATGCGCTACGCCGCCTCCCCCTCCTGCGCAGGCGCTGCTGGCGGCGGGCCTGTTGCAAACGCTGCCCCTCAAGCCGCGCACCACGGGCCTGCTGGGCGTGGTGGCCTCGGCCATGAACTGCTACCTGCTGCTGCCAGCCTACCCCAAGAAGCCCAAGACGGCGTGAGTCGGCAGCGGAGGAGGGCTGCGCTTTGGCGTCCCTGACGTGCGGCCCTGCGCGCCCCTCGGCCTCACACACTGACCGCGAGCGGGTGGGCGCCGCCGCGCTCCTTTGACGGACTGCTCTGGTTTGGGACTCGGGTCACGTGGTGCTTCCCTTTCTGTGCGTTTGCGTTCTGGCTCCCGGCGTGGTCCGTGCTGTTCTCCGATGCTCGTGTCTGGGTCAGGCGGCGGTGCGTGCAGCGGCAACCCATGACCACATGATGGCTTGCCGAGCGGCGACGCGCCTGCTCTGTTTGCCCTGTTTGTTCTTCGCCCCGCCCACCGGCGCGTGCTGCTTTGCCATGCTCATGTCGTCCTCCTCGCTTGCACCTGTGCTCGTCGCCGCGCTGCGTCCCTGCAACGTGCCATCACAGCAGGGCGCGCAGCAGGCGCTGCGCATGCACGGCGTGCTCAGCCAGCTGTTGCCGCTCGTTGGCCGCCGCCACCGCCGCGCCGTCCTCCTCGTCGGCGTCGGCGTCGGGCGGAGCGGTCGCCGCCGCCATCTCGCGCTCCAGCATCTCGAGCTTGATGAGCAGGTTGGCCTCGGCGCCCGTCAAGCGCAGCCGGCGCGCGCGCAGCCCTGCGCCACACGTCGCAGCGCGCTCGCGCGTCGGTGGCGGAGAAGGGCGGTGAAGGCGGCCCAACAAGACAGCAGAAGCGCGCGCGGCGCAGCAAAGGCTCACCGTGCACGCCCAAGCGGCGCATCGTCTCGAGCGCGCCGAGCCCCGCGGCGTCACGCCAGCCCTCGCACGCGGTGCGCGCCAGCGACTGCAGCAGCGCGTCCTGCGCCTCAGAGCCACACACGACGCGAGCACGACGGTGCGCGACAAGGCTCTGGGCGTTCGTGACCGCCCAGCCAGCGTCGCTCGCGCACGCACCTCGCAGCCGCGCGCAGATGAGAGCAGCATGCCGAGCACGATGTCCGACGCGCCCTGCTGGCCCGCCGGCCCGTCGCGCGCTGCCGCCGCCTCCTCCTCCCTCTGCTGCTGCTGGTCGCCTGGTCTGGCCTCAGCGTCGTCGCCAGCGTCCTGCTGCTGCGGCTCCTCCTCGCCGTCCGACCCCTCCGGCACGGTCGCGACCGCCCCAGCGCCGTTGTTGTTGTTGCGGCCGCCGCGCCGCTTGCGCGAAGGCCCGGTGATGACCGGCACCCCACCCTTGGCCCCGCCCTTGCCGTTGACAGCGGTCTGCGCGGCGTCGCCTTGCCGCCCGCGCCCAGCGCGCCGGGCGGAGGGGCCCGTCGTCGCGCGGGCCGCCTGGTCCCGCCCACCTGCGGCGAAAGCCAACCAGCCCGCACAGCACGACGTCGTCCAGCTTTGTCACGAGCTGGCGGCCAGGCAAGCAAGCGCCCCTCACGTCGAAGAATCCGCAACGTGCCTGCGGCGTCGGCGTCGGCGTCGCCCTCGTCCTCGTGCTCTGGCGCTGGCTCGGCGGGCGCCGGCAGCGCCGACACCGCCGCGCCGCTGGCCGACAGCACGCTCGACATCCAGCCCTTGGGCACCTGCGGCACGGCCCCACACGTCGCGCGAGCACCCCCGCGGCACGCTGAGTCGTGCTCCCTGCAGGCAGCCGGACACGGATGACCAATCCCGCGCCCCACTGCGCCCTCGCAGCACGTCCGCACCTGGCAGGCGGGGTCCATGAGCGCAGCCAGCAGCCCCGCCGTCAGCTGCTTGAGCGGCGCCGCCGCGACCAGCGGCTGCGCCGCCGCCGCCGCCGCCGCGCCCGCCCTGCCGCCCGCCGGCGCCAGCACCAGCGCCAGCAGCCGCGCGGCCAGGCCGCTGACGGCGGCGAGCGCCTCAGCGGCCAGCGGGGCGGCCTGCGGCGACTTGGCGTTGTCCAGCTGAGCCTCCAGCTGCACAGGCGCCACGCCGCCTGCACCCACCACCACCGCACACGCGCACACACCGCGCACGCCTTGAGCACCTCTCCACCCTGCGCAAACTTGCGCTCGGAATGCAGCCAGCGTGAAGCGACGGCGGCAGCGGCGGCCTCGAAGGCAACGAGGGAGGAAGGACGCCGCGCCGTGAAGCGGAGCGCGGGGCGCCGGCATTCAATCCCCACGTCGTGCGCCCTGACCACTGTCTGTGCTGCTCTGCCCGTTGGAGGGGCGCCGTTCCGCGCGCACCTGCGGGGTCGGCCGGGGGCGCCACCGCCTTGACGCACGCGCCGCGCACCAGCTGCGTGCAGATGCGCGCCACGTGCCCCACCGCGCCTGCGGGCAAGGCACACGCGCCGTGACCCCCCATCCCCACCGCGTCAGCGCTGATGCGCGCCAGGGAAGCGGCCAGCGCAGCCCCCACGGCGCCCAGCACCCGCACGCGGCGCCTTCCTGCCGCCCGCAACGGTCACACCGCGGGCTGCACCTCAGTCCCAAAGCAGCGGAAGCAAGGCGCAGGGACGGCCAGGGCAATGAGAGGGCAGCTCACCCTTGACGACGGCCAGAGCGTCAGGCGGCAGCGCCTGGCCCAGCGGCGCCACGTCGCCGGCGCCGCTCCGGGCGCCCGCCGAGCCCCCTGCGCCGCCGCCGGCGTGCAGTACCACAGCGCCGGCCGCCTGCACCACCAGCCCGCCCAGCCCGCACACCCGCTGCACCTGCGCTCGCACGCACAGCACAGCACAGCACAGCAGCACGCAAGCACACGCGACGCCACGCCTCGCTCCCCACTGGCGCCCTCACCGTCGCGCCTGCGCTCGTCGCGCTGACACACGCTGACAGAGAGGGGGGCCACGCCTGGGGCGCCACGTCTGCTGCTGGCGCCGAAGACGGAAAGCGCGGGCCGGGCACCTCGCACCTGGCGCGTGCAGTTGCCCTGCGAGAGGTCCAGCATGTGCAGGCTCTGCGAGTCGCTCAGCACGCCCAGCACGTCGCCGCAGAAGCGCAGCGCCGCCAGCGCGCGGCGCGCCTCCGCCTCCGCCGCCTCCGCCTCACCCTCGGCGCCGCCCTCCACCGAGGGCATGCAAGCCTCCAGCACCTGCAGCAACACCCCCAGTGACACCCCCGTCCACCCGACAGGTGGCGATGATGCAGCACGGCACCTCGCCCAAAAAGCAGAGCCCTGCAGTGATTTCCAGCCCGCAGACCAAACCTGCCAACGCCGCACCTGCTCGCACAGCTCCTGCGCGTCGGCCAGCGCCGCCACCGCCGCCTGCAGCGCCCGCTGCGTCGCCGCCTCTGCCGCCTCCTCCCCGCCCTCCTCCTCCTCGTCCTCCCGTTCCTCGTCGCCGCCCTCAGGAGCGGGCAGCAGCACGCCCGACAGCGCCAGGTGCAGCGCGGCGCGTGCGTACACGGCCACAGCGCTCGCGGCGGCCGCGTCGCTGCCCAAAGGCCGCTCCGCCTCGTCGGCGTCCGCCGCCGCCGCCACCGCTTTGCTCGCCTTGCCCTTGCCTTTCTTCTTGCCCTTGGGGGCGGCCGCCGGGGAGGCGGCGCCGGGTGGGGCGGCGCTCGGCTGCGTCAGCTGCTTGCTCTGCTTGATGGCCAGCGCCTGCGGGGCGCGACAGGCGGCGCGCGGGGCACAGGGGGAACGCACCCCTTCACGCTACGTCGCTGCGAGCGTCCAGCACGCGCAAACGCGTGTGCAGCGCCACAGCGGCAGTGCGGGTGGAGAGGGGCGGGAGCTGCTGCTGCCGAAAGGAGCGGTGTGGGGGCGCGACGGCGGCGGCGGTGGCTCACCTGCAGGCCGGGCAGCAGCGCGTGGAGGTGCTGGTGGCTGTAGAGCAGCTGCCGTCCCTCGGGCCACAGCAGCATGGCCTGCACCCACCTGCGCTCTCACGCCGCGCAGCAGCAGCCCCGCCGCAGCAAGGCACGCGCGATGCTGAGGCAAAAGCAACCCGGCGGCTCCACGGCCGTCTATCAAGTGGCCCTCCAGCACATCCACGATTCACGCACAGGGCTTGCTGCAGCGGCAGCTAGCGCTCGCGTCCCAGAGGCGCGCACCCACCTGAGCGCGGCACCGGGCGTCATGGCGCTCCCGTCCACCTGCTGCTCGCAGGCGTGGCACAGCCAGTCGCCTGGCGGCACGGCCGCAATGGTGGGCCGCACGCACGCCATGTGGTAGGCCGCCTCGCAGCCGTCGCACAGCAGCAGCGACTCCTCGGGCTCGGCGCGCCCGCACGCGCCGCACCTGCCGCAGTACGACCGCAAGCAAAGGGCTCGAGGTTGGAAGGGGGGCTGGCGAGGAGTGACCGTGATGCCATCAGCACGCTGGGTCGCAGTCATGCAGGACAAGAGGGAGAGGGATGTGGGGCGCACCGGGCGTCGGAGCCGTCGCTCTCGTCCTCGCCCTCGGCAGGCGCAGCCGGCGGCTTGTTCGCGCGGCCCACTGCGTGCACGCAGCACGCAGCACGGCAGCGCGGTTGTGTGTTGCTTCATGAGCGAGGAATTACCACACCACTGCTGCAGCGCGTGAGACGCTGGGAAAGGTGCAAACGGCTCGAGAGTGCAAGGCGCACCTGGCACGTGCACGGTGCGCGAGTCGCGGAGGCCCAGCGCGCGCAGCACGACGGCCGCCAGCCTGGCGCCGCCGCCCGTCACGCAGATGCACCGGGCGGCCGCCGGGACCAGGTCCACCTGCCGGGCAGCTCCGCTCCCCGGCGCGGCGGCGGCGTCCGGCGGGCAGAGCAGCTGCAGGGGTTCGGCGGCGGTGTCGTCGCCCACGGGCGATGCGATGCGCTTGAGCAGGCAGTCGCGCAGCTCGCGCGAGGCGCGCAGAGAGGGCAGCTCCAGCGCCACCTCCAGGATGCTCCGCCTGCGAGCGCACTCGCACATGGCGTGATGAATCAGTCAATCAGCTGCGCAGGCGCCCCCTGTTCGCGCCACGACCTTGCCGCGTGCGTTCGCGCTAGGAGCGGAGTGCGGCTCAGCGCTCCACCGCTCCGCGCCGCGTCTCAAAGCAGTCGGGACTGCGCTCGGCAGCAGCGGTGCGCGCACCTCGCGTCGTCGGTGGGCGCCGCCTCCCACATGAGCACGAGCATGTCGGGCTCGAACACCGCCTCGACGTCCTGCAGCTCGCACTGCTCCAGCTGCACCGCGCACGCCAGCCCGCGGCACAGCACGGCCAGGCCGCAGGCCCACGCCGACCACGCCTCGGGCGTGTCGGGCTCCTTGTCCACGGGCACGGCCTCCTCCTCGTCCTGCTCCTCCTCGTCCGCCTCGTCGGGGTTGGCCCCGCCGCCGTCCTCTGCGCACCGGCAACGCGGGGCGGGAAGCGCAGCGCACACCGTCACCTCTGCCCTCTGGAGGAACGCTCCGTCGCCCGCGCCTCTCCTTGCTCGGCTGGCTCCCACGCACCCGCACCGGCGGCGCCGTTGGACCGCCGCCCGTTGCTGCTGGGCTGCTTGCGCCGCTTGGTGCCTGCGCACAACCGCACGCCCACGCACAGCACCGCACTGCCGCTTCCAACGCGCTTCGCTGCTGCGCACGCGCGCGCACACGCCAGCAGCAGGGAGGGACGCAATCGCGCACCTGCGCCGGGCTTGTCGCTGCCCTTCCTGCCGGCGGCGCCGCCGCGCGCGCCCTTGGCCTTCTTGGCGATGCCGCCATCGCGCGACGCCCCCTCGCCGCCTTGCAGGTGGGTGCACGTGGCCAGCATGTGGCCCATGAGCGAGCTGGCCAGGCCCAGCACGTGCTCGGCGGGCACGGCGCCGCCCGCCGACGTGCCGCTGCGGCCACAGCACGCGCAGCACACGCGCAGCACGCCAGGGCACACCATGGCGGTCGTCTGGCGCACGCACGGCGGCGCGCTGGAAGACCAGAACCGGCAAAGGGTGGAGAAGGGGCTGCGCCCCAGCCGCACTTGCTTGCCGGCACACGCTGAGCACGCCGAGGTGTCCAAAGCGCTGCACCGTTTCACACGGCACTGGCGCTGTTTCCGATGTCGCGCCCCACACCTGGGCAGGTGCGGGTCGGCGTCCTCCTCCTCGTCAGCGGCGGCCCCGTGGCGCGCAGAGCTGGGCAGCTTGGCGGCGGCGGCGGTGAAGGCGCTGACGAGGTAGCGGCAGAAGGCCTTGCCCGACTGGGGCTGGCCCTTGAGCAGGTTCACCACGTGCAGCTGCGCGGCGGCAGGGAAGCAGCCAGGGCGTAAGGTACGCTTAAGTGACGAGCTTACTGCCGCTTGCTGGCGCTTCAGAACTTCTGGACTTGCAGCGAGAGCAAGTGCTTAGAGAGGGAAGCAAGGACGAGAGGCCGCAAGCGAGCGAGCTCACCGCTCCCTCGTCTGGGTTGGGGAAGTAGCTGGGCAGCAGGATGGCCTGGATGCAGGCCGCCACGCTGGGCACGTCGACGGCCATGACGCCCAGCAGGCTGTGCAGCGGCACCACCTCGTAAAAGTGCACCGAGCGGCTGCGCGACACGGCCACCAGCAGCGCCGCCATGGCCTCCCGCACCTGGGCGCACACATAGGACGCCAGCACCCACAGCAACCCTCAGCCGTGCCACGGGCACGAACCGAGTGTGCTGCTGCTGAGGAGGAAGGAGAGGTGCTCTGGCTCGGGAGGCGTGGCGGAGGCTGTGGAGGGGGGGCCGCCGAGAAACGCTTGCGGTGGGGGCGGTGGCCGGGAATTGCGGCGGCGGCGGCGGCGGCACCGGCGGTGGGCTTGCGGAGGGCCGGGGTGGACGGGGAACGGCAGCGGCGGCGGTGGGCTTGCGGAAGGCGGGGGTGGACGGGAGGGGCGGCGGTTTGCTCACCTTGAGGACTGGGTCGCCGAGCAGCGGCGCCAGGTGCGGCAGCGCGCGCTTGAGCACGGGTTGCGCGTGCGGGTTGTCCAGGAGGACCGTGATGGTTTCGAGCACCGCCACGCGCACGCTGGGCCACGACATGTCAAACGCCACCTCGTCTGCGGGCGCACGCACGCACATGGTCGCGCAGGAGTGGGCAGGGCAGGCCAACGGCAGGGGGGTTGGGAAAGGCGGTCCTGCAGTCACGTGATCGCCCTGCCTGGCGTTGCTGCCAAGAGATGCTGCTGATGCGAGCGGGCTGACGTTGATGGGTTCCTTCTGGGTCGTTGGCGGAACAGAATTGAGGTGGACCGGCCCCTTGGAATGGGCTGTGCACACACTGGTGAGCTTGGAGATGAAGAGCGCGGTGGCCACCGATGGGATGAGCTCCCAAAAGGCGTTGAGCAGGCGGATGACGCCGCGCGCCGCCACCTCGCGCACCAGCGGGCACTCGTCAGCGAGGCACTGCTGCAGCAGCCCGAACTGCAGCGTCATGCTCTCGTCCGTCTCCTCGGGCGGCGCGTCGGGGTCCTGCGCGCACAACGTGCACACGCACGCTCACGTGCGCGCCACAGTGCCCGGGGCTGTCATCGCGGAGCTCCAGGAAGGCAGGTGCTGCTCCAGGAAGACGCCCGCTGCGCCTGCCTGCGTCCCGGCAGGAGCCCCCGACGTGATCAGGGCGTGCGGGTGGGCGCCCGGCCCCCTGTCCTCACGCACACGCGAAACCGCGTGCAGTCCCCATCCGCCCACGCGCACCCGCACGGGGAAGGCGTCCAGCAGCAGCAGCAGCGCGTTGCGCCGCACGTCGGGGTTGCTGGCGCCAAACGCGCGGAAGAGGATGGGCTCGTAGAGGCGCGCCAGCATGGCCTCCACGCCCGCCTGGCGCTTCTGCCCGTGGAAGGCGCCCAGCACGTGGCGCAGCGCAGCGCCCAGCGGCGCCGTGGACGCAAAGATGGCTGCCTTCATCAGGTCCTGCGGGGCACCGGGCGCAGGCGTGGCAGGTGCGTGTGTGAACACGGGCACGTGGTGGCGGCGCCGCCGCCTTTGTCACTAACACGCAGGGTGGTGGCGCAGTGCTGCGTACGTCGCCACGCTGCCCGCGCTCGCGGGGGATGGGCTGAAGCCAATGGGCATGGGTAGGCCCTGGCGTCCAGGTGCGTTGTGATGGATGCAGCAAGCACAGGTCGGGCTGCTCACCTGCACGCACGAGGCCTCAATGTCGTACTGCAGGGGCCCCCCGGTGGCGTCGCGCCAGGCGCGGAAGAGGATGTCGCCGTAGGCGTCCAGCAGCGACTTGCGGCTGCTGGGGATCTGCGAGGGGAGGAGGGTGCGAGGGCATCGGTGACTGCCAGGGCAGCAGTCCGGCGCAAACGCACGGCCCGGGTCGCTTGCCCGCTCAGGGCTGGGACGGAAAAGCGCCGTGCCCCGGGACTGCTGACCATTCCCCACTGCACACGCATGGACGCCGGGGCTGCCGCGGCCCTGGCTGCCGGCCCACACGGCGCGCGCGCAGGCAGAGCAAGAACCGTGGACAAGCGCCCACCTGGTTCTTGACCACGGCGGTGAGGTCCGCCACCAGCGGCGCGTGCAGCCGGAAGACAAAGGACACAAACTTGCGCCCGTCGGCGCGGTGCAGAAAGGCTGAGCTCATGGCCGCCTGCAGCATCAGCTTCTGCGTGTCCGAGCTGCTCTCGTCCTCGTAGTCAAAGAGCGCAAAGCCCTCGCGGAGGGCGTAGCATGCCTTGACGTCGGCGGCGCGGCCCTCGGCCACTGCCCGCGCCTGCGTGAGCGCGCGCGACGAGAGACAACCCGGCAGCGCGGCACCACGCCTGAACGGAGCAGCGAGGAGGAGGAGGAGGAGGCAACAGCCGCACGCAGGCGCGTCTGCCGCTGAGCAGCTGCCAAGGTGGCCCTCTCTGGGTTGGACTGGCCGGACTCATTGGTGCGGCAGCCGTGCGTGGCGTGTGTATGGCGGCGGGCGGCAAAGACTAGCAGCAGCAGCGGGCGCGCCGTGAGGGCGGGCCCCGCGGGACGAGCGGCGCACCAGGACGTAGGGGAGGGTCTGGGCCGTGACGTGCTCGTGGTGCAGGGCCTTGAGCTCCACCCAGCGCACGCACAGCCGGCCCACCGCCTCCTGTAGGTCTGGAACGTGTGTCATCTCCTGCGGGGGCGCAGGGCAGGGCAGGGGGCAGGGCAGGACTTGGTGCCGCACGCGGCGGTAGCC
>VFQP010004644.1_pt1 | contig 12586 bp, 12 predicted proteins | sample 3512351 | NCBI WGS metagenome assembly VFQP01 (sample SAMN10412372, study PRJNA504923) | tailings metagenome | isolation source: Relicate 1 Philex TSF1 revegetated site | place: Philippines: Tuba, Benguet | collected 2017-08-29 | reverse complement strand
GCATCCGCAGCCAGCACCGCCAACCGCTCCGCCGGAGCGATCACGACCTCCATCAGACCCTCGCCTCCTCGGGCACCGTCCGGTGCTCCACCGCGACCACGTCGCCCGTCTCGACCGAGCGGTACGCCGCGTCGATCACGGCGAGCGACGCGCGCGCCTCCTCGATCCCGTAGTCCGGCCGTCCGCCGGCCAGCACCGCCCCGACCACGTGCCGCAGGTACGCCGCCGCGGCGACCTGGCCCGCGTCGGCGGCGATCGTCGTCCGACCGTCCGCGCCGAACCGCGCGACGGCCGGGGCGTCGTCGTCCGCGACGGCGTGGCCGTGCGACCCGAGCAGCCGCACCGACGACGTGGTGGGCGTCCCGCCGGGCGCGACCGGGACGCGCCCGAGGGTGATCGTCGCGGTCACGCCACGCTCCAGCTCGAGCGTGACGACCGCCGTGTCCTCGACCCCGGCCTCGCGGTGCGGCTCGAGGAAGAGCGACCCCGCGAACGCGTGCACCTCGACGGTGCGCAGCCCGGTGAGGTGGTGCGCCGCGTCGGCGCAGTAGCCGAGGAAGTTCAGCAGCTCGCCGCCTCCGGAGAGCTCGCGGTCGACGACGAGGCCCGGGCGCTCGACCGACGTCGCGAAGTGGGCGCCGGACGCGAGGAACTCGAGGTCCAGGTGGCGCGGCAGGCCCACGTGGCCGGCGTCGACCCACGCGCGCAGGCGGCGCAGCGCGGGCGCGTGCGTGCGGTTCACGACGGCGCACGTCCGCCCGGTGCGGGCGGCGACGGCGACGAGGTGGTCGGCGTCGGCGAGGGTCGTCGCGACGGGCTTGTCGACGAGCACGTCGAGGCCCGCCTCCAGCAGCGCCGCCGCCAGGCGCGCGTGCCGGGTCGGCTCGGCGCACACGACGACGAGGTCGACCGCGCTGCCCAGGCCCTCCGCGACCGCGGCCACGTCGGCGACCTCGGCGTACGGCACCCCGGCGCGCTCGGCCACGGCGCGCGAGTCGTCGCGCACCCAGCCGGGCGCGTCCGCCTCCTCGACGACGCCGACGAGCTCGACGCGGTCGTCGGCGCCGAGGATCCGCAGGTAGTCGGCCGCGTGGCGCACGGCCGACGCGAACGCGACGCGCAGGACGGCGCTCACGCGGCCACCCCCGTGGTCGCGTAGCCGGGGACGTCGGCGACGCGCTCGCGCCGCCCGGAGACGAGCGAGCGCTGCGCGGCGAGCGCGGACGCGAGCGCGGCCCGCACCTGCGGCGTCGTGACGACGGGCGTCGCGTCGCCGCGCACCACGTCGAGCCAGTGCGCGAGCTGGATCCCCAGCGCGCCCTCGACGGAGACGGGCGGGGCGGTCGTGGCGTCGGAGTGCAGGCCGTCCTCCTCGGTGGTCGAGTGCGCGAGCGTCCCCTCGGTCCCCACGAGCACGACCCGGCGCACGAGCTCGCCGCGGCGGCGCAGCGCGTAGCAGAGCTCGAGCGTCGCGAGCGCGCCCGACGCCGTGCGGAGCTGCACGTGGAACGAGTCGGGCGACTCCATGTCGGGTGAGAACGTGCGGAAGCCGCGCGCGAAGACCTCGACCGGCTCGTCGTCGAGCAGCCACGTCGCGGCGTCCATGATGTGGGTGCCGTTGTGCACGGGGTGCCCGCCCGAGAGCTCCGGGTCGAGCTGCCAGCCGCGCCACCCGGCGGGCCACGCGTGGCCCGTGTACCAGGAGATGTGCGCGAGCCGCGGGGTGCCGATCTCGCCCCGGCGGGCCGCGGCGGCGAGCGCCGTCACGGCGGGCTGGAAGCGCACGGTCTGCCCGACGACGAGCGTCGTGCCCCGGCCCTCGGTCGCCGCGACCATCGCGTCGAGCTCGGGCAGCGACAGCGCCGCCGGCTTCTCGACCTGGACGTGCTTGCCGGCCTCGCCCGCGGCGATCGTGTCGCGCGCGTGCGTGGGCGTCGCGGTGACGACGTCCACGGCGTGCACGGCGTCGTCCGCGAGCGCCTCGTCGAGGGCGGTCGTCGCCCGGGCACCGGGGACGAGCGCCGCGAGCGCGCGGGTGCGCTCCAGGTCGTGCCCGACGACCCAGCGCACGTCCGCGCCGTCGAGCGCCGCGAGGGCCGTGAGGTGCTCGCGCGCGAACGCCCCGATGCCTACGACGGCGATCCCGACGGGGCGGCGGCTCGACGGTCGCCCGGCCGTGGGGAGGTGCTGGGGTCTCACGCGGTCGTCACCCCGAGGGCCCGGTCGATCGGCTGATAGTGCGAGGCGACGGCGGCACGGAACGCGTCGACGTCGCCGGCCTCGGCGGCGTCGAGCATCGCGCCGTGCGCGCGGGCGGTCTGGTCGAGGTCGGCGGCGACGGAGAGCCCGAGCTTGGGGATCACGGCGGTGTGCACGTCCCAGAACGCGGCGACGAGCTGCCCGACGAGCGAGTTGTCGAGCCGCGCGAGCAGGCCGGTGTGGAAGGCCCGGTCCTGGGTGGGGAACGACTGGCCCTGCGACGCCGCGGCGACCATCTCGTCGACGAGGGCGTGCAGCTCGGGGTTCGACGTCCCGGTGAGGCTCGCGACGATGCGCTCGGCCATGGCGAGGTCGAGGGACTGGCGCACCTCGACGACGTCGCGCAGCGCCCGCAGGTCGTCGCCGGGGGAGAGGACGCCGCGGAAGACGAGCGCCTCGACGAGCGCGTCGAGCGACATGCTGCCGACGAACGTCCCGTGCCCGTGGCGGACCTCGACGATGTCGAGGGTCGACAGGGTGCGGATCGCCTCGCGCACGCTCGACCGGGAGACGCCGAGGTGCTCGCACAGCTCGGCCTCGGTGGGGAGCGGATCCCCGGGCCGGAGCCCCTCGCCGAGGATGAAGTCCTTGATCCGGTCGGCGGTGGTGGTCCGCCGCGGTGCGGTCGCACCGGTGCTGCCGGCTCTGGAGGCGTCGAGCGTCGCGAAGCTCCTCCGCCGTGGTGTCGCCATCTTGACCCCTTCGGTTTCTGGTCCTAGTGTCATGCTACACAACGTCAGACATCAGACATCTTCTCTCCGGAAGAGTGTCGGTCTCATGTCAGGAGAACCAATGAAGCTTCACGTCAGCTCACCTCCCCGTCGCCGGGGAGTCGCTGCGGTCGCCGCGGGCGTCGTGCTCGCGCTCGGCCTCGCGGCGTGCTCGGGTGGCGACGCCGCGCAGGACGACCCGACCGAGGGCACCGCCGCCCAGGGCGAGATCGACCAGGACGCCGTGATCGAGGCGGGCATCTCGTACTCCCTCTCCGGTGGGTTCGACCCGATGATCACCACCGGTGCCGTGACAGTAGCCGCGAACTGGCACGTGTTCGAGGGACTCACCGAGCTCGACCCCGCGACGCGCGAGGTCTACGCGGCGCTCGGCACCGACCTCCCGGCGCAGGTCGACGACACCCACTACGAGGTGGACATCCGCGAGGGCGCGGTCTTCCACGACGGCACGCCCGTCACCGTCGACGACGTCGTCTTCAGCTTCGCGCGCGTCCTCGACCCGGCGAGCGAGTCGCTCTACGCCGGCTTCATCGACTTCATCGAGTCCGTCACCCCCGTCGACGACGACACGGTCTCGATCAACCTCAAGTACCCGTTCAGCCTCGTCCCCGAGCGCGTGTCGGTCGTCAAGATCGTCCCGAAGGCGCTCGTCGAGTCCGACTACGAGGCGTTCAACGCCCTCCCCGTCGGGACCGGCCCGTTCAAGATGACCCAGGCGACGCCCGACGACAAGCTCACGTTCGAGCGCTTCGACGACTACAACGGCCGTCGCCCCGCGCTGGCCGCCGGTCTCGTGTGGAACCTGCTGTCCGACCCCGCGGCGCGCGTCACCGCGATGAGCTCCGGCACGGTCAGCGCGATCGAGGACGTCCCCTACATCGACGTCCCGACGCTCGAGGGCGCCGTGGACGTCGAGTCGGTCCAGTCGTTCGGCACGCTCTTCATGATGTTCAACACCGACCTGCCCCCGTTCGACGACGTCCGCGTGCGACAGGCGTTCTTCTACGCGCTCGACATGGACAAGATCATCGACAACGGGCTCCTCGGCAACGGTGCCGCGGCCACGAGCTTCCTGCCGCAGAGCCACCCGAACTACCACGAGGCGTCGACCGTCTACTCGTACGACCCGGAGAAGGCGAAGTCGCTGCTCGCCGAGGCCGGCGTGAGCGACCTGTCCATCACGCTCCTCACCACCGACACCGGCTGGGTCGCGGACATCGCGCCGCTCATCAAGGAGAACCTCGACGCGATCGGCGTCGACACGACGCTCGACATCGGCCAGTCCGGCGGCCAGTACACCAAGGTCGACAACGGCGACCTGCAGGTCATGGTGGCGCCCGGCGACCCGTCCGTCTTCGGCAACGACCCCGACCTGCTCATGCGCTGGTGGTACGGCGACAACGTGTGGTCGCAGTCGCGCTACCGCTGGAACGACGACCCGAAGTTCGCCGAGCTCCAGGGCATCCTCGACGCCGCCGTCCGCACGTCGGGCGACGAGCAGCAGGAGCTGTGGAACCAGGCGTTCGACCTGATCTCCACCGAGGTGCCGCTCTACCCGCTGCTGCACCGCAAGCTGCCGACCGCGTGGGACGGCGACACGCTCTCCGGCTTCAAGCCGCTGCCCATCACGGGCCTGTCGTTCCTCGACGCCGGCCTCGTCAAGTAGCCGCGGGCGCGTAGCCCTCGGCGCCGACCGACCCCGGGCCCCTCGCCCGCCCCGGCGAGGGGCCCGGTACCCGCCCGGCACCCAGAACGGACAGACATGCACCGCACCCCCGACGCACCAGGAGGTCGACCATGAGCGCGCTGCTGCGACTCGTCGGACGCCGCCTCCTGCAGCTGCCGATCATGATCCTCGGCATCACGTTCCTCGTGTTCCTCGTGATGTCGTTCTCGCAGGTCGACCCCGCGATCCAGGCCCTCGGCGAGGGTGCCTCGGTCGAGGCGCGCGAGGCGTACCGCGAGGCCAACGGGCTCAACGACCCGCTCCTCGTCCGGTACGTCGCGTTCCTCGGCGGCCTCCTGCACGGGGACCTCGGCACGTTCAGCGCACGCCAGGTGCCCGTGGCCGACGAGGTCGCGCGCGCCCTGCCGATCACCCTGCAGCTCACGCTCATGGGCCTCGTCATCGCCGTCGTGGCCGCGCTCGTCATGGGCATCCTCGCGGCGCTCTACCGCGACCGGTGGCCCGACAAGGCGATCCGCGTCGTGTCCGTCGCGTCCCTCGCGACGCCGTCGTTCTGGCTCGCGGTGCTGCTCATCCAGGTCGTCACGCTGAGCGCCGGGTGGCTGCCCGCGAGCGGGCCCCTGCCCGACCCGTCCGAGGACCTCGGCGGCTACCTCGCGCGCATGACGCTGCCCGCGCTCGCGCTCGCGATCCCCGTCGTCGGCCAGCTCACGCGCGTCGTGCGCACGTCCGTCGTCGAGGAGCTCGACAAGGACTACGTCCGCACCGCGATCGGCGCGGGCATCCCGCGCCACGTCGTCGTCGGGCGCAACGTGCTGCGCAACGCGCTCATCACCCCGATCACGGTCCTCGGCCTGCGCGTCGGCTACCTCATCGGCGGCGCCGTCGTCATCGAGATCATCTTCGCGCTGCCCGGCATGGGCACGCTCATCCTCAACGGCGTCACCAACAACGAGCCCAACCTCGTGCAGGGCGTGACCCTCACCGTGGCGCTCGCGTTCGTGCTCATCAACATCGTGGTCGACATGCTCTACGTGCTCGTCAACCCGCGGATCAGGACGGTGTGACGTGCGCCGACAGCTCACCGAACGACTCTCGACCCCCGGGCTGCGCCTGCGCGCGCTGCCCCTCGGGTCCAAGATCTCCCTCGCGTTCGTGCTCCTCGTGGCGCTCGCGGCCGTCTTCGCGCCGCTCGTCGCGAGCCACGGCCCGCTCGCCACCGGCACGCCCGTCCAGCCCCCGGGCGCGGAGAACTGGTTCGGCACGGACCGCCAGGGCCGCGACATCTTCTCCCGCGTCGTCTACGGCGCGCGGTACTCGCTCGTCATCGGCCTCGGGGCGACCGCCATCGCGCTCGCCGCGGCCGCCGTGCTCGGCGCCGTCGCCGCGACGGCCCGCAAGAGCGTCTCCGAGACCCTCATGCGCGTGCTCGACATCGTCATGTCGTTCCCCGGCATCGCGCTGGCCGCCGTGTTCGTCTCGGTCTTCGGCCGCTCGCTGCCCGTGCTCGTGCTGACGATCGCGTTCCTCTACACGCCGCAGCTCACGCGCGTCGTGCGGGCCAACATCCTCGACCAGTACGGCGAGGACTACGTCGCCGCGACCCGCGTCATGGGCGCCCGCACGGCCTGGATCCTCGCGAAGCACGTCGCCCGCAACTGCGCGGCGCCCGTGCTCGTGTTCACCACCGTGCTCGTGGCCGACGCGATCGTCTTCGAGGCGTCGCTGTCCTTCATCCAGGCGGGAGTCCCCGACCCGGAGCCCTCGTGGGGCAACATCATCGCCGCCGGCCGCGACCTCGTCATGGGCGGCTACTGGTGGGCGACGTTCTTCCCCGGCCTGGCCATCATGCTCACCGTCCTGTGCCTCAACATCCTCTCCGAGGGCATGACGGACGCCATGGTCGCCGCCCCGCGGGCGACGCGCGCCACCCCGGCGAAGGCCGTCGCGACCGACTCCGACGACGCGGCCGTCGCCGCGGAGCTCACCGCGATGGACGCCGACGAGCCGGTCGAGACGGCGGACGAGGCACGCCTCGCCGAGTCCGAGCCGGTCGTGCCGGACGTCGAGCCGCAGGTCGCGCACGTCGGGCGGGCCGTGCCCCTCGCCTCGCGCCTCGCCACGCTGCGCGCCGCCGAGGCGGCCCGCACGGACCGGCCCGTGTACGACGGCGACGCCGAGCCCCTGCTCGAGGTGCGCAACCTGTCCATCCGCTTTCCGCGCCACGGGGACGTCGCGGTCGTCGACGACGTCTCGTTCTCCGTGCGGCCCGGCGAGACGATGGCGCTGGTCGGCGAGTCCGGCTGCGGCAAGTCGATCACCTCGCTCGCCGTCATGGGCCTGCTGGACCCCTCCGCGCAGATCAGCGGCGAGATCCGCTACGGCGGCAAGGACCTGCTCGCGATGGGCAACCGCGAGCGCGCGGCGCTGCGCGGCACCGAGATCGCGATGATCTACCAGGACGCGCTGAGCTCGCTCAACCCGTCGATGCTCGTCCGTGCGCAGATGAAGCAGCTCACGCGCCGCGGCGGGACCCGCACGGCCGAGGAGCTCCTCGAGCTCGTGGGCCTCGACCCGGAGCGCACGCTCAAGAGCTACCCGCACGAGCTCTCCGGCGGGCAGCGCCAGCGCGTGCTCATCGCCATGGCCCTCACGCGCGACCCGAAGCTGGTCATCGCGGACGAGCCGACGACGGCGCTCGACGTCACCGTCCAGGCCCAGGTCGTCGCGCTGCTCGACGAGCTGCGCGTCAAGCTCGGCTTCGCGATGGTGTTCGTCAGCCACGACCTCGCGCTCGTCGCGCAGATCGCGCACCGCATCACGGTCATGTACGCGGGCCAGGTCGTCGAGCAGGCGCCGACGAGCGAGCTGCTCACCGACCCTCGTCACGAGTACACGCAGGGCCTGCTCGGCGCCGTGCTCTCGATCGAGCAGCGCTCCACGCGCCTGCACCAGATCCCCGGCACGGTCCCGTCGCCGCGCGACTTCCCGACGGGCGACCGGTTCGCACCGCGCTCGTCGCGCCCCGACCGCGGCCTCGACGTGCGACCCGTGCTGCGCGCCGTGGACTCCGACGGGCAGCACCTCGTCGCGATGCCGCCGGACGAGCCGGTCGGCGCCGTCGCGGGCGGTGGACCCGCCCCGATCACCACCGGAGGGACGCGATGAGCGCCACCGACCAGTCCCCGTCCGCCGCGGAGCGGGGATCTGCGACCGACCACGACACCCCCGTCGTCGAGCTGCGCGGCGTGCACGTCGTCTTCAAGGCCCGTACGGGCACGCTCTTCAAGGCCAACCGGGTGCACGCGGTGAACGACGTCAGCGTCGCGGTCCGCCGCGGCAGCACGCTCGGGATCGTCGGCGAGTCCGGCTCGGGCAAGTCGACCATGGCGAAGGTGCTCGTCGGGCTGCAGGCGCCGACGTCCGGCGAGATCCGCTTCCGCGGGCAGCCGGTGGACAAGTACACGACGCGCGTGCGGCGTGACGTCGGGCGGGTCGTGTCCGTCGTCTTCCAGGACCCGGCCACCGCGCTCAACGCGCGCATGCGCGTGCGGGACGCCCTGCGGGACCCGCTCGACGTGCACCGCGTCGGCGACGCCGCGTCGCGCGAGGCGCGCGTGCGCGAGCTCGTGCACCTCGTGGGGCTGCCCGAGTCGGCGCTCGACGCGCTGCCCGGCCAGCTCTCCGGCGGGCAGCGCCAGCGCGTCGCCATCGCGCGCGCCCTCGCGCTTGCGCCGGACGTGATCGTCGCCGACGAGCCCACGTCCGCGCTCGACGTGTCCGTGCGGGCCCAGATCCTCAACCTGCTCGCCGACCTCAAGGCCGAGCTCGACCTGGGGATGGTCTTCATCTCGCACGACATCCAGACGGTGCGCCACGTCTCCGACGAGATCGTCGTCATGCAGGGCGGCCGCATCGTCGAGTCCGGCCCCGCCGCGCGCGTGCTCGACGACCCCCAGGACGACTACACCCGCACCCTGCTCGGCGCGGCGCCCGCGCTCCTGTGAGCGCCGGCGCGCCCTGCCCGACGCCGGGCACCACCCCGACCACCACACCGCTGAACCCAGAACCGGAGCTCCTCGTGACCACCCCCTTCCGCGGGATCGTCCCGCCCGTCCTCACCCCGCTCACGACCGAGGGCGAGGTCGACGTCGCGTCCCTCGAGCGTCTCGTGGACCACCTCGTCACCGAGGGCGTGCACGGCCTGTTCGTGCTCGGGTCGACCGGCGAGGTCGCCTACCTCACCGACGCGCAGCGCGACGTCGTCGTGCGGACCGTCGTGCGCGTGGCCGCCGGCCGCGTGCCCGTCATGGGCGGCGCCATCGACCTGACGACGGCGCGCGTCGTCGAGCAGGCGAAGGCGCTCGTGGCGGGCGGGGTGGACGCGGTCGTCGCGACGGCCCCCGTCTACGCGCTCAACGACCTCGACGAGATCGAGCGCCACCTGCGCGCCGTCGCGGCCGCCGTGGACGTGCCGCTGTTCGCGTACGACATCCCCGTGCGCGTGCGGACGAAGCTGCCCGCGGACCTCCTCGTCCGGCTCGGCACCGAGGGCGTCCTCGCGGGTGTCAAGGACTCGTCGGGCGACGACGTCGGGTTCCGCCGTCTCGTCGCCGCCAACGCGGCGGCCGGCTCGCCCCTCGTGCTCTTCACGGGGCACGAGGTCGTGGTCGACGGGATGCTGCTGCTCGGCGCCGACGGCGTCGTGCCGGGCCTCGCGAACGTCGACGCGGGCGGCTACGTGCGCCTGTGGGACCTCGCCCAGGCCGGGAAGTGGGACGATGCCCGGGTGGAGCAGGACCGTATCGCCGCGCTGTTCGAGATCGTGTTCCAGGCACGCGGCCGCTCGGGCGACGCCGCCGGCGTCGGGGCGTTCAAGGTGTCCGCGCAGCGCCAGGGGCTCATCGAGACCGCGACGCTCGCGTACCCCGTCGAGCCGCTCGCGGACGACGTCGTCGCGCGCGTCGAGGAGATCACGCGCGCCGCGGGGCTCCTGCGTGGCTGACGCCTCCCCGCACGCCGCCGCGCCGACGGTCGTCGTCGGCGTCGATCTCGGCGGCACCAAGACGGCCGCGGCGACCGTCGCGGCCGACGGGACCCTCGGTCCCGTGCTCGCCGTGCCGACCCCGGCCGCCGGCGGCCCCGACGCGGTGCTCGACGCCGTCGCCGGGGTCGTGCGCGAGGTCGTCGCCGCGCTGCCGGGCGTGGCGCGCCTGCGCGCGCTCGGGGTCGGCACGGCCGGCGTGGTGGACGTCGGTCGCGGCGTGATCGTCTCCGCGACCGACACGCTGCCCGGCTGGCCCGGGACCGACGTCGCGGGCGGCCTGCGCCGCCGGCTCGCCGACCTCGCGGCGGTTTCCGACCTGCCCGTGTTCGTCGAGAACGACGTCGACGCGCACGCCGCCGGCGAGGTGTGGCGCGGCGCGGCCGCGGGCGCGCGCAGCGCGCTCCTCGTCGCCGTCGGGACCGGGGTGGGGGGCGCCGTCGTGCTCGACGGGCGTCCCCTGCGCGGCGCCCACCACGTCGCGGGCGAGCTGGGGCACGTGCCCGTCCCCGGCGCCGAGCTCCTGCGCTGCCCGTGCGGACGCACCGGCCACCTGGAGGCGATCGGGGCGGGCCCGGCCGTCCACCGCCGCTACCTCGCGCTCGGCGGGGACGCGACCAGCCCCGACACGCGCGACGTCGTCGCCCGGGCCGACGCGGGCGACGAGCTCGCGGCCTCGGTCGTGCGCGACGCCGCCCGCGCCGTGGGCCGCGCCGTCGCCGGGGTCGTCACCGTGCTCGACCCGGAGGTGGTCGTCGTGGGCGGCGGCATGGCCGGCGCGGGCGACCTGTGGTGGTCCGCGCTCGAGGACGCGCTGCGCGCGGAGGTCGTCGACGTGCTCGCCGACCTCCCCCTGCGGCCCGCCGCGCTCGGGAACGTCGCGGCGGTCGTCGGCGCGGCGCGCGGCGCGTGGAACCTGCTCGACGACCGCACGACCGACGGAGGGGCGCGATGAGCGCGGAGCAGCACGACCGGACCCCCTGGACGCGCGACCGCGTCCTCGACGCGATGCGCGGACGCCTCACCGTGTCGTGCCAGGCCTACCCCGGTGAGCCCCTGCGCGATCCGCGCACCACGGCGCAGATGGCGCGCGCCGTCGTCGCCGGGGGCGCGGCCGCCGTCCGCGTCCAGGGCCTGGACGACGTCGCGGCCGTCGTCGCGGCGGTCGACGTGCCCGTCGTCGGGCTGTGGAAGGACGGTGACGGCGGGGTCTTCATCACCCCGACCCTGCGGCACGCCGTCGCGGTCGCGGACGCGGGCGGGCACGTCGTCGCGCTCGACGGCACGCGCCGGCCGCGCCCCGACGGACTCACGCTCGCCGAGACCGTCGCGCGCCTGCGCGAGACGACGGACGCGCTCGTCATGGCGGACTGCGGGTCGCTCGACGACGCGCTCGCCGCCCAGGACGCGGGCGTCGACCTGCTCGGCACGACCCTCTCCGGGTACACCGGCGAGCGGCCGCGGACCGACGGCCCCGACCTCGCGCTCGTCGACGAGATGGTCACCGCCTGCACCCTCCCGGTCGTGGTCGAGGGTCGCGTGCACACCCCCGCCCAGGCCGCGGAGGCGATGGCGCACGGCGCGTTCGCCGTGTGCGTGGGCACCGCGATCACCCACCCCACGACCTTGACGTCCTGGTTCGTCGAGGCGGTGGCGCCGTCCGCCTGACCCGGTGGGTGCCGGGGCGGCGACGCGTCGCCCGGGCTCCGCATGCTGCGCAACCCCTGCACGGGCGCGGACTGCGCGCGACGTGCGACCTCGCCGGGCTGCGGGCGATCCACCGGTACCTGTTCCAGGACGTGTAGGACTGGGCCGGGGACGTGCGCACGGTGTCGATCCGCAAGAGCCGAGACGGCTGGTTCGCGCCGCTGGATCGGATCGAGGACGCGATGGACGCCGTGGCGACATCCCTGCGCTACACCGACAATCTGCGCACCCTGGACCCGAGCGCGGTGCCGGGCGCGCTCGCCAGCGTCTACGACGTCGTCAACCAGACCCACCCCTTCCGGGAGGGCGACGGGCGCGTACAGCGCGAGTTCGTCACCGCCCTGGCTCGCGAGTCCAGCCACCGCCTGGACTGGACCAGGGTGACCCTCGGCAGGCCCGGGTACGAGTCCGAGAACGACCAGGCCTCCCGCCTGGCCCGTACCGGAGACCGCGGCCCGCTGCGCGCCATGTTCGCGCGCATCACCACCACGGCCGGCGCGATCGACGAGCACGTGAACGACGCCCTGCGCCTGGTCGCCGCCTCCCGGCCTCCGTCCATCGTGCGGCCGCGCGCCGACGCGTCGGCCGTCACGCCCGTCAGCCGTCCCGCACCCTGCGCGCCCGGCAGGGACTACGGCAGATGAATTCGCGCCGCGGCCTCGCCGTCCCGGCCGTCGCCGCCCTCGCCGCGTGCAGCTCGCCGCAGGCCCGATGCCACGGTCGAGGTCGGGAGAGAGGCGTTCGCCGTCGAGCTCGCCGGCACCGCCAACGAGCAGAAGGAAGGCCTGGCCGGCCGCGAGGAGATCCCTGCCGGCACCGGGATGCTGTTCATCTTCGGCGAGCGCGCCGAGCACCAGATGTGGGTGGCCGGCATGCAGGTCCCGATCGACGTCGCCTGGATCGACGGCGATCGCGTGATTGGCGTCGCGACGCTCGACCCGTGCGCCGAGGTCGATCAGACGACCTGCCCACGGTCGACGGCACCGTGCCCGGCAACCGCGCTGCTCGAGGTACCAGCCGGAGCCCTGGCCGACGTCGCCGCCAGCGACGTGGCGACGCTGCGCGCGCCCTGAGAAACCAAGCGCCATAAGATGCCTAATGAATGGAGGTGGTGAGCATGTCGACCATCAATCAGCCCACCGTGGAGGAGCTGCGCCG
>VFQP010004643.1_pt1 | contig 12588 bp, 14 predicted proteins | sample 3512351 | NCBI WGS metagenome assembly VFQP01 (sample SAMN10412372, study PRJNA504923) | tailings metagenome | isolation source: Relicate 1 Philex TSF1 revegetated site | place: Philippines: Tuba, Benguet | collected 2017-08-29 | reverse complement strand
GCTTGAGAATCCGTTCACGTCCGCGCCAGCCTGCAGTCCCGGGGCCGGACCACACTGATTTGTCGGCTTCCAGCTCTTCATTGAGACTTGGGCAGCGATGCGCAGCGAAGCAGCCGAGGCAAGGCATGGCCACAAGGTGTTGCTGCGGAGGCTGGCACCCCTGCCCTGTCCTGTCAGGGCTGTCCTCACCTCGAGTAACGCCTCGACACACTCTTACTTGCGCTGCAGCACGGCTGTCAGCAGGGGCGTGTCGAGGTTCTGGCCGCCCTCGCCGCGGTGGGCCAAGGGCCTTGCCTCGTGGTCGAGATCAGCGCCAGCCCCCACCAGCAGCCTGACTATTTGCACGTCGCCTCGCATCACGGCCCAGTGCAGCGCGGTCGTGCCAATGCCATCGTCTGCAAGCAAGGGTGATGCCAACCGGCAGGCAGGTGACAGGCCCACAGTGCACGAGCATGGCCCTGCATCCCAGGAGCAAACGTGCCTTCGCGCCAGCGGCAGGGAGTCGGAGGGGCACCCTGCAACCAAGTTCCTTTCCCGCAAGCCTACCTGGCCCAGGGTCGTCATTGTGGTTGGCCCCGCCAGCCAGCAGCGCGGCGACGATGGCTGTGGAGCAGTGCCGCACCGCGTACACCAGCAGCGGCTGAAGCCGCGCACCCTCAGCTGGCACCCACGTCTCATTGGGGTCAAAGCGCGGCGGGCCGTCAAACTCTCTGCACCTGACCATCTCTGCCACCACGACTGGTTGGCCCTGGCGCACCGCAAGTGCCAGCAGTGAGGCGCGCTCCTCTACTTCTGGCCCCTCAGCAGTGGTGCTGTCCTCGGGCCGGCGAAGCAGCTGCAGGCAATGCTCAGTCAACCCCAGCAGCAGTGCGGCGCGCAACAGCTGGTGCAGCCGCGGGGTCGACAAGGGCCTGTCCGGCTTGACGTCCCGGGAAAAGAGCCAGGAGAAGGCGTAGAGCAGGCTGTCCCTGCAGGAAACAGCATGGGCATAAGAGGGCCTTAGCGGCTGCACGTGTGGCAACTTAAGGGTTCTGCAGACGTAACCATTGATGCCCGTCGAGCCAGAGCCTTGCAGTACGACCCGGCCATGCAATCAGCCACGACAGGGCGCCGCCGCACCTATCGGCTTTGCTTGCGTCGGGTCGGTCTGCTGAAGCACACAGCCGCTGGAGGAAGGATGCCCTGCTGCGCTTGTGACGTGGGTCCACCGCACGGTAAGGATCGGCCCCCGCACCAAGAAGCAGCAGCGCCAGGCTGAAACAGGGCGAAGAGCCTCCTGCCCCGCTGTGAGCAAACACCCAAGTGTGCAGCGCCTGCGTCAGCACCGCCTCGGGGCTCGCCGCTGCTAGCCGCTCTGCAGCTGTGAACTCATCGACCGCCACTGCAAGGTCCAGCGGCGTGGCGTCAAACATGGCAGAGCATGCAGCCACGCGTCCATGCATGTCTGCCTTTGCGGCGGCAGGAATGGCCTGCTCTGCAGGCACGAGGCCGTGCAACAAGCTGGCCAGTGTAGCAACGCTGGCACTGTAGGACAGCTGCCTAGCCGGGTCTGCACCTGCTTTCAGGGCAATGGTGTGTGTGTGTGTGTGTGTGTGTGCGCACGCGCGCGCGCGCGCGCGCGGTGAAGCTCCCGGGCTGGCAATCAGGATTGGAGCAGCGTTGGCGGGCAATATGCGGTGCGCAAATTTGAGCAGTTGCATGCACACACGACAGGCGCGGGTGCAGCGCACCTGCCACCAGCAGGATGCTGCACAGCTCGGCACGGCCCAGCATGGCTGCAACATGCCGCGCCGAAAAGCCGTGGGGCCTAGAGCAGCTATTGCTTGCCACCTCGCGTGCCAGCAGGAGCCGCTGCAGCTCCAGGGCAGCGGCAGGGCCGCATCGCAAGGCGGCTGCATGTAGCGGCAAGGGCGGCGGCTCCGCCAACGCGACGAGGTAGTGCGAGCTACCAGCACTGGGCGGGCAGCTCGTTGTGCCTCGCCTGCGCTGAGTGCCTGCACTGATCTACTCGAGCGGGCAGCTCGCGGCTGGATTTCTAGAGGTTAAGCCGCGACTGAACTGAGTTCGAACGAGGCTAGTCTGGTGTGTGGGCTCGAGAAGCGCCGTGATTGCCCGAAATCGATCAGAACCAATATCTAGGGTCTAACGATAAAAAAAAAAAAAAAGACTCCGCACAAGCGTGGCAACCACCAAGTCAGTCGTGAAGGACGGGTTTAAAACGCACAGAAAGAGCCTTTAAAATACAGCCCTTTCCTGCGGCAAGACTGCCTTCAGGACTGGCAACGCTGATGGAGTGGCAGGGCGGTACGTGACTGGCAAGCCTGCCTGTGCATGCACAGCACAAGTAATGCAACACTGGTCACTGGGTAGGAGGGGGCTTGCCCTGGCCTCAACACTCAGCATTTACACAGCTATCCATCCAGGCTAGCCTACAAAAGCAGCTTCCGCAGCCTGTCCTCCTGCGACTGCCGCTGGCTGCGCTGCAGCGCCTGCAGCTGGCTGCGGCCCGCGCCCAGCTGCTGCTGCCGCTGCTGCCGCTGCTGCTGCATGCGCCGCATGTGCTGCGCCTCCTCATCCACAGTGGGCGACTGGATGTCGCGCTGCGGCAGCAGACGCCGGTGCCGCTTCCGCCCTGTCCGGCCTGCCTGCTGAGCAGCACCCAGCTGAATCTCTCCCGCTGGGTGCTGCGCTGCCGAGCCCGCAAGCTCAGCAGGAGTTGCTGCCTCAGTATTTGATGCTGCGAGTTGCCGGCGTGGAGCGGTGCCTGCCGCCTGCTGGGCAGCGCCAGCGGGGCGCCGCGCTGAGCCAGGAGGCTGGCGGCGGCCGTGGCTGCGAACCCTCGCTGGGCGGACCTCCTCTGCTGACTCAGCATCTGTGAGTTCTCCTGCCTCGCTGTCAGTGAGGAGCACAATGATTGATGAGTCAGACTCCGAGCCTGCTGCACGCTGCTGCTGCTGCTGTGGTCGCGCTGCGCTGCGCTGCCTCGTGCTACGCCGCAGCCCTGCCGCCACCGCTGCCGCGCGCTCAGCATCAGCCTCGCACCCGCTGCTGCCAGAACAGGGCGCGCCGCGAGGGCTGCGGCTCCCGGCCTGCTCCTCGATGTAAGCCAGGTGCAGCTTGGGGGGCGGGCGGCACAGAATGCACTCCCATGCGGCGCCGTGCTGCGCCGCCGCCACGTCATCCCGAGTGAACCGCCAGATACAGCTGCAGGCAGAGCAGACAGGGAAACCAGGTCCGACAGCTAGGCAGGTATGTTGCAAGACCGAAACTTCCTCCAACCCAGTTTGCAGTGATGCATGCAGGCAGGCCGAGGGCACAGGCACACCCCGGCGCACCCGGAGCAGAATCCGTGGACCTTGCAGACACTGCACATGACGAGCTTGTCGGTGCCGCCCACGCCTGCATGAGCCAAGGCGGACCGAGTCAGCCCCCTGAAGGAGCCACCGATGCCAGCTGTGACCCCCTGCAGCTCTAGGAGCGCAGCCATGACCGCACCAACAACGCGGGTGCGGAGGCCGCTTGCAGGCCTGACGCTGCCGGCTTCCAATGCAACCTTCCACCATGAATCTCCTGCTGTTGCGTGCGTGCAAGCGCGCTCGGTGCAGCCTCACCTGCGCCGCCGCACAAGAGGCACCAGTTGAATCCGGGGTCTTCCGGATCCTCCGACACCCAGGACTCGCCTCTGTGTGCACGATGGGGGGCGAGTGCATGGGCGGGTGAGCGCACTGGGTGGGGCAACCTTGGGTGACTCTGGGGAGCGATGGGCAACAATATTGCTGCCGACCCACCGAGCTTGAAGCTTCAGCGCTGCTGCCAGCAGGCAGAGCAGAATGCCGGGAAGGCCGGGCGGCCGGACAGCGGGTGTAGCCGGCAGGGAACCGGGGGCACGGAGGGCAGCACAACGGCTCACGTGCGCCACGTGTCGGGCTCCAGCTGGGCGTGACAGCTGGCGCACAGCTCCAGCTCGCCAAACGCCGCCTCGGGGTGCCGGCAGCGGCGGCCAGGCGCCTCCCTGCGCCACCATACGAACCGCATTGACGAGGTACCGCAGCAATACAGCTAGCCTGCGGCACTACGTCCGCGCAGACATGCAGAGGCCATGCAGGCGAGCAGAGCGGCAAAGTGCTGGGCAGGCTGCTCTCAGGCACGCTGGCCACTGCGCCAGCATTGCGACGGCCTGCGAGATCACACAAGACGCGGCTGGTGATGCCCATGCTCCCACCTGCAGCAGAAGTGGCAGCGACCACGCCGGAGCATGCGCCGCGCTTGCCACTGCTCCAGCGTGATGGCACTGCCCTTGAGCAGCACACGGCGCTGCCAGGGCTCGCCGGGGGGCAGCACCTGAAGATTTTCCCAAGCGCAAGCAGCGCCCAGAGGGAAGCACATAAGAGACTCGTGAGATTAAAGTGGACATTGGGTAGAAATGGTCTTAATGCGTGTGGAAATGCTGCAGGCAAAGGGGCAGGCGAACACGCTCAGGCAGCCCAGCCATCCCGCTCACAAGGCTCGCCAGCAGGTTGACCGGCTTGCTGCTCCTGGGATCGACAAAAGTGCCATCGCTGGTGCAGAAATCATACTCTTGTGCTGGCGGCTTGCCGCGGCCGCGCCGCCGCCCCACCGCCGCCAACTCCACAGAGATAGCGGGCCCTGGGAGGGAGGGCGCCTGCTGCATCCCCTCATGCGGTGGCTGCTGCGGCTGCTGCGGCTGCCCATGCTGCGGCTGCTGCTGCTCATGCTGTGGCCGCTGCTCTTCTTGCCCATGCTGCTGCTCCTGCTGTGAGGCTGCCTGCTGCTCCTCACATTCGATTGGCTCCAGAGGCTGCGCCCCGAGTTCATGCAGAGGCTGCAACGCTGACTGCGGGTGCTGCTGCTCCGCACAAGGCGATAGAGCAGAGCGGGCGCCCAGCAGGCATGGCACCATGGGGCTGTCCAACGGCGCCTGGGCATCCTGTTCCATGTTTTCTACCTGCTGCTCCTGTTCCGGCACCACTGGTGGTGCACCCTGGACAGCTGCCGCTCCTGCAAGGGCGCCACAAGATGCTGGCGCCACGGACTGCAGGCTGGCCTGCTCCCGCTGCGGCCCTTGCTGCAGCGGATAGTCGCCAGAGGGCTCGTCCATCTCAGTGGCCTGGGCAGCCCCCTGCTGCGTGCTGCTGGGCTGTGCCGCTGGGCTGACTGCGGCGCCGGAAGCTCCCCATGGCTGTGCAGGGATCCCGGGTGCAGGGATCCCGGGTGCAGGTACCGCCTTGATGAGCTGGTCATGCTGCGCCTGCTGTGCGTCCGCCTGCTGAGCCTGTGCCGGCTTGCCTTTTGCTTGCCCGGGAGGGCTAGGAGACAGCTTCGCAAGGACCCCTGCTGCCGCACGCTGCTTGCAGGCCACTGCTGCCTGCAGGGCTGCTGCTGCCGCAGCCTCGTCCTGCCGATTGCTGCTGACCAGCAGGCATCCCACGGTAGGCCGGTGCTCCTCAGCTGCTGCCGAGGCTGCCGGGAAAGATACTGGTGCTGCTGCAGTCGGCGCAACCTCTCCGTCTGCAGCCGCCCCTCGTGCCGGCGCTTCCGCAACCGGCGTGGCGTCCCCATCCATGGCAGCGCTGCCGCTGCGGGGCAGCTTGCCCAGCCGCGAGGGTGAGCCAAACAGCGGCTGCGCAATCCCGGGTGGCGCCCCCGGCAGGGAGGCTCGAGGGGAGCCAGCTGGCGAGTCGCTGTGCGAGGTGCGGCGCGAGTCGGCGGTACCAGCGGAGCGGGCCGGGGCGGGGGAGGCACCAGCGCTGCCTGTGATGAGCTGCCGGATGGTGCCCCAGCGGTTGGGCGTGGTCTGCTGCTGCGCCTGGCGCAGAACCTGCGGGCGGGCAAGCATGAGGCATGGCCAGGCAATTGTGCACAGGTTGTTGCAACTGTCTGTTGGGCTTGTTGAGCCCGACCCGTGCAGCACTTTGCAGACTGTGCCGCATGCATGGTCGGCCACACGCACAGCCAGGCATTGGGCACCGGGCAACAGAGGCGCCAGTGATGGCCTGCGCCGCCTGGCTCTCTCACCTCCTGGGCGGCCGCCAGCTGGCGCTGCAGATCCTCCACCTGCTGCTCATACTGGGACAGCCCCACCTGCACACAATCGGGCAGGGCAGGGCGGCGAGTCGCTGGGCCAGCAGCCTGGCAGCTGCGCCTGTGCCAGCGCGTCAAGGGGAGGGGCGTCGCAGCAGTAAGGGGCCGAGCCGAGGAGATAGGAACTCAACATCGCCCACAGCCGCCATCCCTTCATCCCCCCCCCCCCCCCCCCCCCCCCTCGCCTCACACCACCACCGCCAGCGCAAGAACAACCCACCCACCTCTGCCGCGCTGGCGCGCCGCATGTACGTGCTCTTCTCCTCAAACACCTGGTCAAACTCGGCCGCCGCCTGGCGCCGCTCAGCAGCGGCGTCCTCCTCCACATCTTCCGCCCGTGTGATGGCGTCGCCCAGGCACTTGTTGTAGGCGCCCAGGGCGTACAGGCAGGCCTGCAGGCGGGGGGAGGCGAGGCAGGCGAGGCAGGGGAGACAGGGCGAGGATTTAGCTACCCGGGCACTTGTTGTAGGCGCCCAGGGCGTACAGGCAGGCCTGCGGGGGCCGGGCAAGGCATGCAGGGGAGGTGGGGAAAGGCGGCTGGGTGGTGGGAGGCGAGGCCCTGTGGGCTTTTGAGCCGACAAAGCAGCATGCAAGCCGCCGTTGTAAGCACTAAGCACCCATGGTGAGCTGTTCTTCTCAGCCTCAACGATTGCTGGATGCATCATCAGCAGGCCCAGGCGAGCCCGCGAGCGGCCTCTGCGTGGCCCGTCCTGCCCAGCGCAAGGCCTGGGGTGCCTGACCTCTGCAAAGGCGTGTGCCTGGGTGCGGTCGTCGTCATCCTGGGCAGCTGTCAGAATACGCTCCACCTTGCCCTGCGGGGCAGCAGGGTGGGCGGCCAGGCGGCGCCTTGGCAGGCATCAAACAGGCAGCGGCGGGTGATGCCCACCGCTGCATGCCCAGCACTGCTTGACCACCATGCATGCACGCCCCTCAAGCCTCAGCGGCCGTATCAGCACACACGCCTCACAGCCAACGTGCCAAAACCCCCTTGGGCCCCACCCCCACCAACCCCCGCCCCACCTTGAGTGCCGCCAGCTCCCCAGGAGACATGTGGGAGTCGCGTGCGCATACAACCTCCTCTGCGCCCGGCAGCACGCACAGCAGTGGCAGGCGCTGGCCCGCCGGCGTCGCCTCTTCGGCCGCGGCGGCATCCGCCTTCCAGTCCGCCACGCTACGGCTGGCAGCCAGCAGCGGGGAGGCTGCAGCCAGGAAGGCCGCGGCGGAGGGCCGTCCGGCTGCCGCTGGCGTTGCCCCAGCCGGCGCCGTCCCTGGCTGTGCGGCACCGGGGGTGGCACCCCCTGCTGCTGAGGCTGCTTCCGCTGGCATGGCTGCTTGCATGGCGCCTGGTGCCGCATCCGCTGCTGCAGCCGCTTGCTCGTACAGCTGTGCGCCGTATGCCTCTGCTCGGTCCCGCTGCTCCACAGCCTCACGCCTCACAGCAGCAAGCTCCCGCTCCAGTGCTGCATTGCGCTCCTCGGCAGCCGCCAGGGCGGCAGCCGCCGCTGCCGCCGCCGCGCTGCCTGCCTCCGCTCCGGCACCTCTGCCGGCGCTGCCTGGCCGCTGTTCCTCCCCTGGCGCGCCCGTGCCCTCGGGCAGTGGGGAGGCGGCGTGCCCCGCGACCTCGTCAGTGCCGCTTGGGCTTCCGCCCGGGCTGGCAGCCACGCCGGCAGAGCCAAAGGACGCACGCTGCTGCCGCTCCAGCTCCAGCTGCTGCACCTTCTTCTGGAGATACTCCAGCTGTGTTGCGGCAAGCAGTGCGTGAGGTGGGACGGCGGGAGGGTTGAGCAGGGAAGTTGAAGAAACCGAGTGCCAGCAGCATGACTCACAGCTGGGCTTGGGGTGTACATTCGCAGGTCAGCCGTGCAGCCCGCCAGCTGGGCGCCTCACCTGAGCCTCCAGCTCCTGCTGCCGCATCATCTGAACATCTGGCCGCACCAAGTTTTTCACAGTCCCCGCCTGTTCCAGGAACCTGCAGGCAGCCGAGCAGCAAGAGATCTAGAGGGATCAGGCTGCGAGGGGCAGCGCCTGTGGCAGACCAACAGGCGAACCACGCGGCTCTGTCCACCCTGGCAAAGAGTGCAATGCCCACACCGCGCGCTGTGGCCAGCCCAACTTGCTCAGCCCAGCCCAGCTTAGCCCAGCGCAGTCCAGCCCAGCTTAGCCCAGCCCAGCCAAGCACAGCCAAGCACAGCAAAGCACAGCACAGCTCACTCGAGGGTGCTGCGCATGTTGACGGCGTGCACCGCCAGCGGCGAGATGCAGCCCACCACCAGCGTGTTGCAGGCGCTGGTCAGCTCGTTGGCGCCCCCGCCCAGGGCTGCAACGGCGCATGGGGGCGTAGAGTGCAGTGGAATGGGGCGTTTTGCACCCTGTGCCCTGTGCACTTCCCTCACGCCTCCGCACGTGTGCCACAGGGGACCCTTGGTCAACACACCCAAGGCAGCAGGGCAGCAAGGCAGCAGGGCAGTCAAACAGGTCTGGCCCTGCAGGCTGGCTCTGTCTCCACCCCAGCAGCCCCCCACCCGGCTTCAGGATCTCGGTCAGCACGCTGAGGCGGTAGTTGAGCGTGGCGCCGCGCTCCGACAGCTCCTTCAGGATCATGCCCAGGTAGAGCAGGCCCACGTTGATGCCGGAGCCCTGCAACATGGTGTTGTGGCGGCGGTGTTGGTGTGGGTGTGTGTGGAAGCCCGCCGCGGCTCCGGGCTCACCCAACAGCCGGCGCACGCGCATGGGGAGGGAGAGTGCTAAGGGGTGCCCAGGCAGAGCAGGCGGAACTGTATGCCGAATGCCGCCAAAAAATGCCAGCTTGCCAGAACACAATCCGGTGCCCTGGCAGGGAAGACAGTTCACAAATGCCCAACCCAGGAACTGAGGGATGGGTTCGGCGGCGCTCCCACCAACCCCACCACCCGCCCCACCCGCCTGCTTCTGGCTCATGCTGTTGGCCGCCGCCAGCGACGCACGCTCCGACCCCGCCAGGTCAACCAGCATGAGCCGCGCCTTGATGCGCTGCACGCCGCCGCCCTCCTCCTGCTGCCGTTTGAACTGGACCTGCCCGGCGGCGAGCATGGGAGAGGACGGCAGGAGGAAAGGCACAGCGGGTCAGCCCATGCACTGGGGTGTGTCATATACATAATCGGATACTTTAAGCATGGGAACCAACAGCAGAGCAGCGGCCAGCCAGGCAGCCTTAACAGTGCGAGAGCACAACTGCCCAAGCTGTGGAGCAATGCCTGTGGGCGGGCCCGCTCTGCTTGCCTGGGTGACGAAGATGGCGTGGGAGCGGGAGCTGCGCGCGTTGCCGTGCGTGTGGTCGGTGTTGCGCACGCACGCCGCCTCCACCAGCTTGCGCTGCAGGGGTGTGAGTGTGGGGGGGTGGGGGGTTGGGGGGATTCAGGCCCAATCAAGGGATTCAGGACCAGTTTGTGTCGGGGGCAGGGCAAAGCGCTCTCAGCGTAGTGGAAGGGCAGGCCAGCTCTGACTGCAACCCAAAACACAGCCATGGCTGTAGCCCAGCCAGACTGCACAAAACAAGCAGCCATGGCTCTAACCCCGCCGAGCAGACCCCTACCTGAAGCTCCTCCGGGCTGGCCACGCGCAGCCACGACACCTGCGACTCAAAGCTCTCGATGCGCCGCCGTTCGGGCGTCTGCAGGTCGAACAGTCGCTCCTTGTCCTGCAGTGCGTGGCGCATGCAGCACATCGGCAGGGGCGGGGCCGGTGGGCATGCGAATGCAACAGCCACCATGCACAGCAGGCACTTAGGCTCCACACGTTTGGGCCTGCTGACAAGAGGGGCTCCCAGCCATCGACCTGTGCTCTGCCCAGTCTGGGAGACGAAGGCTCTGGCGCCGTCCAGCCAGCACCCACCTTGCCCTCTCGGTAAATCTCCACCGCCGCCACCGACACCTCAAGGTCCCGCACGCCCCGCTCCCGCGCAAGCTCAAAAACACGACGCGCGCAAAAGGTGCCCACTGCAGCGGGGCCAGAAGGGTATGGAGGTCACACAGGGTGGCATCAGACAGCATGGAACAAAGGCGTTGGGCACCACGGGTCAGCGGGAGGCCTCCCTGGGCGCCCTGGAAAGCGCGCCTGCCCAACCAGCACCTGAGTGCGGCGCAGGAGCTTGGCCCCTGCCATACTGCTCCGTGCCCATCGTGTAACTCTTGCCGCTGCCTGCGGCCTCGGGCACCGGGGGTGAGGGGGCTACGATAATTGGCGGGCATCAGGCTGCACGCGGAAATGCAACACCCGCCAGAGGCCCGGCTTTGCCGCTTGCACATGGGGCAGCCCCCTCAAATGCACGGCTGCATCCGCACAGAGCATAGCATTCAAGAAAAGTCCCTGGACCCCAAGCACCCACCTGTCTGACCATATGCGATCAGGGCGGAAGACTCGCCGGCGAGCAGGCGGCCCAGCAGCGGCGCCACCTCCCGCTCACACAGCGCCGCCGCATCACCGCCGCCGCGGTAGCCGTACACCGGCAGGCGCACCGTGTGCTCCCTCTCCTTGCCCACGGCAATGTAGCGGAGCAGGCCCGCGTCCGGGGCGTCGGACGGCACATCTTCGGCTGGCAGTATGTCGACCTCTGCCAGGGTGCCGGCGGTTGCTGCATCGCCGCCCAAGCGTTGCAGGTCATGCGCTATGGGCGGGCGGCAGACCACCACGGCCCGCACCTGCCAGGCCGGAGAGTATGTACATGGATGCTTAAGTGCAGACACCGAGCCGGGCCATGCCCCAGGCAGTTGTGTCGCCTCGAGGCAGCAGGCACAGGCTGCGCCGCTGGCGGCGTCACCTGACGGACAGCCGGGGCAGGGGGCGGCGCGGTCTTCTTTGTCGCGGTTGCAGCCTTCATAGCAAACGTTGCTTATAAGGAGCTCCAGGCTGAAAAGCTCTCGAGTTTCAACTTTGCAATGCTTGTTGCGGCGTTTGCAGGAGGTTTGATGCCCTGTGATCGAGACGCATTTGCCAGGGAAGTATATTCAGGCTTCACGGAAAGGCGAAAAGCAAAGCCCTGCCAACCACCGAGGTTGGTAAAGCGCTGTTGTGGGTACCTGTGAACGGTTGTTGTATTATTGGAGCAGGAGTGAGTGTGAAAACGAACCGGTGAATGCTTGCAAGGCACAGCGTGCTGGCGATGACGATGACGGGTTGAGCGGTGTGGGGGTACGCACTGCACAAGGCATGCTCCGAGTCGAGCAATCATGTGCTGTCCATTGCAACAACACCTGAGCATTAAGGCATTATTGATTAAGCCCTCCGAGAGCATTCTGTACATATGCCAGCTTTTGAGATCAAGATTTGCTCATTTTCGAATACGGTTGGCACCCCTGAACAACTCTCCCATTTGGTAGCCAGCTGGGTTGCGACAGTGCCGCTCTCAGGAAATTTCCTGGCCCACGGCCGGGCTTCAGCTGATCAGGCCAGCACAATGAACTGCGGTGATGCACGCGCCATGGCCCCATGTACCGGAATACCTTGGAAAATATTTCACGGCAAACTTTCTCACTGGGGCCATCCGGGTAAGCTGACCTGAGATTCTTATGACGCGTGGGCGAAGGTCCACCGAGGCTGAAAGGCACACCTGTCACCCTGGATGCAGGCAAGATGAATGCCTTCTCGGCCAGGCGCCAGCAGGGCTGCCAGCAGGACCGCGTCAGCACAGGAGTCTGGCTTGCTTTGGCCCCCAACCAGAGACGCTTCCCTTGTGCCCATTGCTAGCTGTTGTCCAAAGTCCGCGGGAGCCCCAGAGGTGGCGGGGGGACTTAATAACGTCGCAGTATGCCGCGGTGCTTTGAACGGCCAGCTTCTGGCGCCGGCGAACTGGTGGTGCTGTATTGCACTCTGGCTGCTGGCGCGATGCTACTGGCGGCTTCCTGCTCAGCAGCGCTACAGCACCAGGAGAAGGCTGCGCCTATTCCTGTCTCAGGGGCTTGCGCCGGCCTGGTGAGCAGCATGCACGCAATCGTCGACATGAGAGAAGACAGGCCGGCGCGCGAGCTCTTGTTGAGTGCCGACGCCGCTGCCCGCCAGCCTGTTGGTGGGAATTCTCGTTTTGACGGCGCGCGCTGTTGCACTTCTTCCAGTTGTCAATCGTGTTCTCATCCGCTGTCACTGCAGCAGGTGGAAGAGGACAACTGCGCAGTCCAATGCGCGTGCCCCGCGACCAACACGATGAGCCTGGCGGCTGCGGGGGCGGGCTGTGGAGCAGCGTCCGCTACGGCTACTTCCTTCGGCCTAGTGTGGACTAATCCTGCGGTGAGCCTGCCAAATCAGCATTCTTGCCTGGATTCAGCGAGCTGCATGCTGAATAGCTCGAGGCTGTGGATGGCTCACTCGCGTTGTTGGCTGGCGCAATTCCGCTGCTGCTGCAGGGATCTACCCACCCGCAAATGACTGGCGCGGCCCTCTGCGAGCCCTCATTCGCTGCTGGCCGTGCCTGCATCAGGTGCTAGCTGCAACGCATCCCTGAGCGGTGCAGCGCTG
>VFQP010004642.1_pt1 | contig 12590 bp, 14 predicted proteins | sample 3512351 | NCBI WGS metagenome assembly VFQP01 (sample SAMN10412372, study PRJNA504923) | tailings metagenome | isolation source: Relicate 1 Philex TSF1 revegetated site | place: Philippines: Tuba, Benguet | collected 2017-08-29 | reverse complement strand
GCCCGCGGCGCCCCTCCCTCCCCGCCCCACGCGCCAGCCCGCGGCGCCCCTCCCTACCCTCCTTGCAACCCGTTTCCCCCCTCAAGCACGAAACACCGCTCCAGAGCCCGCGCGTGCCCCCCCACCTGCTTGTGGTGTGGGCTCATGTAGTTGGAGATGAACCAGAACTTGACCTTGCTCTTGGTGTGGTTGAGCACCGACAGCATCATGATCTTTTGCAGCCGCTCGTACATGTGCCCCGACGCCACGGTGAAGACGTTGATCACGTCGCCGCCCGGCTTCTTGTTGGAGGAGGAGGAAGAGGAGGCGCTCTTGCTGCGGCTCGGCGAAGGCTTGGCGCGCTCCGCCCCGTCCTCCTGCGAGCGCGCACCCCCCGACGGGTGTTTGAACCAAAGGTAGGTGAGGTGGCCACAACCAAGGTAGCGGCTCGAGTTCAGCGAGAGCACGCGTTTGGACTCTCCCCAGTGCGCGGGGGTGCTGCGGTCTGAGGGAGCGCGCGCGTCACGCAGAGGCGTGGAAAGGACGCCGTCGCGCACACGCGAGCACACGCACGTCGTATCCGTAGTGGTAGGCCTCCTCCTCCTCCTCAGGCGGCGCCCCCGGCTCGTCCGAGTCGCCCGCCGCCTTGAGCACGTCCTCCTTCTCCTTGCCCGGCCGCTTGCGCACCCGCAGGATCATGTGCTTGCCTGCGGCGGGCCGCCAGCAACCACGCGCGCCGGCGGCGACGTCGCTGCGGTGCCGAGGCGTCAGCACCCGCGCCTGGCCGCATGCCCGCGGCACGCGCTGCCCAGGCCTGGCGGTGCGCGCGCCGCGCGCTCCCAGACCTCCCACCCAGCCCCTCGACAGTCTGCGACACTTGAAGAGCGCCGCGCGCTCCCGGCCAAGGCGCGGCTTGCCCCTCCCGCACCCCCAGCCCGCCCGCTGCAGCGCGCACCTCCGAGGCTGGAGATGAGCACGTGCGCCGTGAGGTCGTCGCGCGCCAGCTGCGCGTCGCCCTCGGCCGCCTTGATGCTGATGGGCGCGTGCAGGCCCGCCAGGTCCGAGCTGCTCACAAGCTGGTACAGCTCGCGCGTGCGGCCGGGCGCCAGGCTCAGCACCCACCTGCGCACGCCGCGGGTGACGCTCGCGTCCTCTGCCGCGCGTGCGACAGCGCCAGCAACCGCAGCAGCACGGCCACATGCAAGGCGGCCCCATCGGCGTGCGCTGCCAGTCGTCGCGCCGCCGCCTCATTGCATAACCATCACCATCCCGGTGCGGCGCTGGCGAACTGTTAGCAGCGCGCTCCTAGAGCAAAGAGCAATGTGGCCCGGGGGCTGCCTCTCTCACCTGCCCGGCGCCGCCTTGAGCTGGAAGTAGGCGAGGTTGCTCATGACGAGCGTGTCCACCTGGTGCGGCTGCGGGGGCGTGCCAAGGTGCAGCTGCAGCCCGCGCGGCGGCGTCTGCGGCGCGCAGCGACAACGGCAGCAACAGCACTGACGGAGAATTGAGCGTGTGCCCGCAGCGGCCAGCGACGGCGAGGATGGAATGGGAGACGCAGCCGGCGGGAGACTTCTTTTCACGGTCTCCCAAGTGCGCAGGCAGGCCCCGGCCCGCAGCCAACAGCATGCATTGTGACGGCCGGCGCCAGCGCAACAGCACTCGTCGCCGCACGCCGTGGACCGCAGAGCGCCAGGCCGGAACGCAGGACGCAGGCGTGCTCATTCGAGCGCGGCTGGTGCCCGTGGCGCGCGCGCCGCAGGCAGCTCACCGCTCGGTTGCCTCCCGCCGTCACGTCGATGCACGAGCCGGTGAGCATGAGGGCGGCCAGCTCCAGCTCGGCGTGCGCCACGGGCTCGGGCACGTCGGCCAGCCGCAGGTTGTCCAGGTCGTGCTGGGCCTGCAACCAGGGAGGGGCCAGCACGGCACAGCGCACACGCGGTAGGTTGTACAGGTTGTGCTGGGGGTCTGGATCAGGGGCGCAGCAGCTCCGCGAACGCTGAAAGCGTTGTGCTTGAAAGCTCAAGGGCGTCCGTGCGTGCATGCGAGCCAGTCCTGAGGGAGGGCAGTGATGAAGCGCGGCGGAGGGCGCGCGCCCCCCGCAGGAAGAGTGCGACGGCTTCCGTTGCGCCGCGGTGCGCTGTCCACCGGGGCGTGCGCCCGCCGCCGCATGAGCGCACCTGCACGGGCTCCACCAGCCAGGCCTCTGGCACGTCCATGTTGAGCGTGAGCACGCGCTTGCGGGGCAGCCGGCTGAAGTAGGCGCTGGGAGGCGTGGGCGGCGCCTCGAGCGCCAGGCCTGTGCATGGCACGCCAAGCACGCACGCACACATGCACGCGCAACACTTGTGGCACACACGGTAGCGTGCTACGAGGCAGCCGTGCTTGGGACCGGGTCAAGCAGCACGGCAGCGTTGAGGCGGGCGCGGCGGGCCACTGCTCAGCTGTTGAGGCTCGGTTCACGGAGGAGGAGGGCGCACCTCCCAGGGGCAGGTCGGGCAGCGCGAAGCGGTAAAAGCTCTTGAGCGGCAGCTCCGACAGGTCGCGCTGCGGGTTGAGCAGCAGCGTGATGGTGGGCGCCAGCAGCGACGTCCGCAGCACGCTCAGCACCTGCGGCCAGTGCGCGCGCGCCACGCGCGGCATCGCGGCATCGATGATGAGGCGTTTCTCGCGCGACGCAGCCGGACCGGCGGAGGGAGCGGCGTGCCTCTCGTCGCCAGGCTCAGCGCTGCTGCAGCGCAGCCTTTGCCGGGAGGCGAGCGAGACGGCGAGGGAGAGTGGCGGGCAGTCAGCAAGCAATCACTCGCGAGCACTCGCCTGGGAGATGCGCTGCGCCGGGCGCGTGAGCGGGTTGAGGATGCACACGATGTGCAGGCCCGACGGCTGCACGCCCTCGGGCGGCGTCACCTCCACCATCTGCCCGCGCATGTAGCCCAGCACCTGCGTGCGCCCCACACGCATGCGCGGCGCCAAGCACGCGTCGCTCCCGCCCCCGCGTGTCGCGGCGTGAGGTGAAGAGGGCGCTGGGTGCATGCCGCTGCACCCTGCTGTCCCACCCTGCGGAGTCCTGGGGAGCGAAGTGTTGCTGGCGTGCGCCTCCCTCGCTGCCCAGCCGTGGCGCTCTCACCTGGTTGAGCTGCTTGGACGAGGTGGAGCCCTCCACCTTGCCCATGATGCCGATGGCGCCGGACGCCGCGGCCACCAGGTCGTCCAGCCTGCGTGCAAGGGCAGGCCAAGGAGAAAGGAGGGCATGCCCCGCCGTCACAGGGCAGCGCTGGCGGGACAGAAAGCGACTGCCTTGCTGCCTTGCGGTTCACGGGCGGAGACGGCAGGACGGCAGGAGACGGCAGCACTTGCAAGCCAGCCTGGCACACCTGGCCACCACAGCCTCCTGCTCCTCCTCCTTGCGGGCCTTGCCGCCGCCAGCCCCCTTGGCCGCCGCATCAGCCTGCTGCTTGGCCAGGCGCTGGATGCGCCCCGAGCTGTAGGCCTCGTGCACGTGCGCCGCCATGGCCTGGTTGGCCTGGTACTTGGTTGCGATGGACGTGAGCAGGTCCAGGTCCTCCGCCAACACGTCCTGCAAGCGGAGGGGCAAGGGCGGCGGCCGAATGCTAGGAGCGGTGCTGTGGCGACGAGCTCATGTGCATAGGGAGGGGCCACAACTTGCGGTGCGCTGATTTCGAGGCCTGGGAGAGCCGCAGCGGGCGCGGCGGACGAGGGCGCGCACGTCAGGTGGGAAGGTTGATATCCCAAGCCCAGGACAAGCGCAGGCCTGCCGGCGAGATGAGCATGTGCACGGCTGCGCCCCCGCTGGCCGGCAGGGCGCCCCAAACGCACCTGCCCGTCGCTGGCATCTGCGTCGGCGGCGTACGACACCACCAGGCGGCCGTTGCTGACGAGGCACGAGGTGCCCACCGGCAGGTTGAGCGCCGACCTGCAGCAAGTTGGGTGGGGGACCAAGCCAGGTGGGTTGCGCGCCTCGCCCTGCATGCTGGTCACAGAGCGCAGCTCACGCGCGCCCGCAGTATGGGGCCTGCCTCTTGCGTCCTCTTGTCAATCCGGCTCCACAGGCACGCAGGTGAGGTGCGGCGGATGAGGCGTGGCGGGTCCTCGCCCCAGCAAGGCAAGGGAGAGAGGTGCGCCTGCGCACCTGGCCATGCGCGCGTGCGCCGTGCGCACGTCCACCAGGCCCTGCGGCGGCCGGAAGCGCAGCTTGCCCGCCGAGTCTGGCTGCACGTCCAGCAGCCGCTTGAGGCCCGCCTTGACGGCCTCCACGTCCAGCTTGGCCTGCGCCACGGGGGTGAGAGGGTGCGCTGTGTGGTGTGGGGGCGCAACGCAGAGCAAGCAATGAGCGCCTCCACATCCAGCTTGGCCTGCATGATGGTGGTAAGAGGGTGCGTGTGTGTGTGTGTGTTGGGGGGGGGGCTTGCATCTGTTTGGACGCCTCGTCGGGGCCGGAGCCCAACTACCGGGCGTATCAGATGTCTCGCAGCACAACGGCAAGCGAGCCAAAGGCACACGCACGGGTGCAGAGACGCACTGCGGCTCAACACCCAGCAGGCATGTCCAACAGGCCCCGCAGCACAGCGCTCAGTGTGTGTGTTGGGGAGAGGCGGGCAGCAGCACAAACAAGGTGAGCACGTGCGGCGTCCAGCTTGGGCCTGCGCCAGGTGGCGTGGGGCGGGGGCGCGACGCAGAGCAAGGCGAGTGCCTCGGCAGCCGGGGGCAAGCGCGAAAGGAGGTCAGGTTGTGGGCTGGCGATGGGAAGAGCATGGTAGGACTGCGCAGAGCTTGCGACCTCTCGGACGGCGCCCCGAGAGGCGGGCGGATCCGTCGCGCGACGCGCTGCGCTGCCCTGGCTCACCTGCTTGGCATACTCTAGCACGACGGTGACCTCGTCCACCGAGTTGGACTGCAGCGGCTCAGCCAGCCGCAGCGCCAGCGCCTGGTCGCCCAGCAGCCGCGCCGTGAAGGACAGCACCGCCTCGCGCGCCGCCGCGCCGTCCAACACCGCGGCGCCTGCGCGCGGCAATGCGGGGGCAGCGAGGGAGCGCGCGGCGACGGCGGGCTGGCGGGAGCGAGCTCGCATGCACCTCGCGGGCGGGATCCTTGCAGGCGGGGTGGCGAATCGCAAGGCAGCCAGGGCGCACCTGAGAGCTGCGGCGACTGCTGCAGGGCGAGGTGCAGCGCCGCCTCGAGCAGCGTGGGCGGCGCGTTGGGCAGCGCGGCGTCCTGGTGCGGCGGGTTGAGCAGCAGCAGCACGCGCGCGCTGGGCGCCGTGGGCAGGCGGTCCACCAGGTACCGCAGCGCCTGCAGGTGGTGGCGGGGTACACACGCAGTAGTCGCGTTCTGGCCCTCCGCCGAGGCGTCCAAGATGCAAATCCCAGCGCAAAACTTGCTCAACTAACGAGGGCGACGAGTGGCCGGAGCGTGCGTCGGTCGCCGATGCAGCACGTACGCACCTCTGCCGCCAGGCGTCGCCCCAGCTTGCTGTCCAGGTTGCACACGACGAGGTGCGTGGCAAGGTGCAGCGTGGAGGCGCCGCCGAGCGAGGAGGGCGGCGGCGCCAGGTCGGCGTCGTCCAGCTCGTCGGGGTCGGGCGGCGGCGCCGCGCCCTCGGGGAGGGCGAAGCGGGGCACCAGCGCGTGGAAGTCGGGGTCGTGGATGAGCGAGTTGAGCAGCACAAACTGCGCGGACGAAAGACGAAAGAGGCACAGGACGCAGAGGGGGCCGGGTGGAGCGGAGGCGGCGCGCGTGCAGCAGCACGCAGCACATATCCCCACCATGACCTCGCGTGCGGCTGTACTGACTGAGTCGGGCGGCGCCGACAGCGCCAGTCCTGCATATGCCGCTGCGGTGAGGGACGTTTGGCGAGGGGCACGTTTTCTCTCACCTCCTTCTTGGTTGGCGCGATGATGCCAGGGTTCCAGCGCGCCAGGCTTCCGGCCTGCTTGAGCAGCAGCTGCTCCACGCGGTCGGCGTCGCCGTCCTCCACGCGGCCAAAGTAGACGGCCTCCTGCAGGCGCTGCTGCTCCATCAGCACGCGGTACAGCACGTCCTGCTGCAGCTGCCCCGCGTCCGTGGGGCTGCCAAACTGCACCTGAGCGTGTGGTTGTGCGTGTGTGGGGGAGCGCGGGCAGAGGCGCGTGACAAGCTGCACGCCCAGGATGTCGCGGTGCGACGGAAGGGAAGGCTGAGGCGTGCCGCAAAGGGCACCAGAGGCGTGCGTTTGGGCGCAGATGCAAGGGGGCAAGGCCCCCGTCGTCCACGACGGCATGAGGTGTGCATGAGATCTGGTGCTCCTGGGCAGGGTTGCGATTGCGCCGGGGCGCAGAACGAGCACAGCGAGGAACAACACACTCGGGCACGCACCTGCATGCCGTTCATCCACCCCGAGGGCCCCTCAAAGTCGGCGATACCCTTGGCGTCGATGTACGTGGTGATGGCCATGAGCCGCTCAGCGGCCTGCGCAGCACCAAGACGGCACAGGGGGCAGCGGCGTGCAGGTCGTTCTGAGCTCCGCCGCCTGCCTCCGCCTCCGCAGCCCCTCACCCCGGCGCCCAGGTCTTCAACATTTCCCCCGCCCCATCAACTCATCACCCCCCCACCCACTCTCACCTGTGCGGCGAACCCCTTGCCCGCCTTGAGCTCCCTCCACGCCACCTTGCCCTCGGTGCGCCGCGCCCGGTCGTACTCGGCGCCCCCCTTGGACGGCTCGCCCGCCGCCTGCTGCCACTGCGCCTCAAACGCCTTTTGCAGCGTGGCGTCCACGTCGTCGCCCCACGAGCTGTCGCGCCTGCGCACACACCACGCACGCAAGAGGAAGCTCCCTCAGCCCCCAAGCCCCCATAAAGGCACAAACCCGACTCTGATCGCTGAGGTGTGGCCGAAGAGAGGTGCAACCCCCCCTCAGGCGCCGGGATCCTCGCAAAGGCAGGCGCTACTGCAAAGGCGCTCACGTGACGCGCGCGGCGAGGGCGGTCCAGAACTGCACGGCGGCCGGCCCGCCGAAGCCTCGCTCCAGCGCCAGCATGCCCAGCGCCAGGCGCTCGGAGGCGCTGAGGTACTCCCAGGCGGGGGGCGCGCCCGCCTGGTCGTCGTGGGGGTTGAGGCGCGACTGGCGCAGCCGCTGCAGCGCGGAGGGGACCTTGAGCGCCACGCCTGCATGTGCGTGTGCAGTGGTTTAGGGCACGCAACGGGCGCAGCAGGCCGCTCGCCCCTCCAGGTGTTCAAATGGGCGTGCGTGATAGAACAGATCAGGGCGGCTGCGGCCGTGGCCGCCAGCAGAGGGAGCAGGCCGCAATCGCCCGGAAACAGCGCACACGCGTCGTATGCCAGGGCCGACGCACCGAAGCGGCAGGGGATGCCGTCCTGCCACATCCTGTGCAGGCTCTCGGCCCACAGCAGGCCCTCGGGGCTGGCCGGGTCCACCACCAGCACCAGCTGGTAAATATTGAGCGCCAGCGGGCGGAGCCTGCAGCGGCACGCGCACGTGCGCCGAGCGGCGTTTCTCCAAGGGGCGCGAGCTCGAGCCAATTCGTCTCATCGTGCGCGCAAACGCGAGCAAAAGAGCGGCGTCGCGGGGAGGACACCAGTGGTCGTGCGGTTGGGTTGCTGGGCGCCGGAGGGCGGGCCGGCGCCTCGCGACCTCGTGTCGCCGCGCACCTGCCGGGGTAGACGTTGAGCACGGCGCTGATCTGGCGGCCGTAGCGCTGGTACAGCCCGTCCTTCTCCAGGTTGTTGAGCCACAGCACCTGCGGCGCGGTGAGGGAGGGCGCGGCGGGGAGGTGAGCCATCACTATCGCGCACTTGCCCCGCACAGGACTCGCTGCCCCAAGGTGCCGTGCCATGACGGTTGCGATGCATGGTGCCCAGCGACGGCGGCAAGCCGTTGTCTTGTGAGAGAAGCACACACGCAGACCCACCCACCTTGTCGGCGTCCCTGCCGCCCTTGTGCACGCCCAGGTCCAGCCGCGTCTCCTCCATGGCGTCGCTCGTGTCCTCGGCGCGCATCTGCATCAGCTGCCGCATGTCGGACGGCTCCAGCCCCAGCCCGGACAGCAGCTCAATCAGCTGCAGCTCCGACTTGAGCCGGTCCAGCAGGCCTGCGCACGCGCGCCAGGACAACGCGCCCCAGGCGTGGCTCTGACGCGCCACGAGTGGCCATGCGGAACGTGGAACCTGCGGCTGCTGCGTTGTGGGCCAACGGAGCGGCACGTCAGCCAGTTTGTGCGCGCCGTTTGCTGCTGCCGCTGCGGCCTCCCTCTCCAGGCAAGGCTCACCAAAGTAGTCGAGTTCGTTGATGTCGATGCTGAGGCCGTTGAGCAGCATGAAGTTGGCGCCGGGGTTGATGAACTGCTGGTTGTGCGCCACCGCCTGGCGCAGGCTCGCGTTGACCTGCACGCGCAGCAGCGCAACAACCCCCCGCGCCACATGGCTTTGACAAGCTCCGCCCTGACGCCGCGCCTCTCCCCTCCTCCCCGCGGGGCGTCAGGGAGGGCAGCGCCGGCCCGCTGACACAGCGCCGGCCAGGGAGGGTTGCGTTCTCCCCAGGGGATTGCGGCGCACCAGAGGGGGGGCGACGCATGGGGGCGGGGGGATCAGGCACTCGCGCCTCTCACCTCCTGCCTGGAGAGCGACGAGACGAGCGAGGGGAAGTTCTGCGAGATGTCGGTGAGCAGCGCCAGCGGGTCCGAGGCCTGCATGATGCGCTGCGCCGCCTGCAGGCCCACGTCCTTGAGGTCCCACACCTGCGGCCAGCAAGCAGCACAACGGCCCAGCGCTCGTCGCCCGTGAGGGCACGCAAGCGCGACGCGCTGGCATCGCCTTGGTGGGCTCCCTGCTGCATGCTGTGCAGCTTGTCGTCGTGGCCGCGTGGCGCTGAGCGAGAGGCCCACCCGCCCCGGCGCGTGCCCGCATGCTGCAAGGAGCCCGCCACCCCGCCAGAGCAAGGAAGCTCTCTCGCCTTGACGTTCTCCTCCTCGTCCGAGGACAGCAGGTGGTCGCGGAAGGTGAGCAGCTCCTGCGCCAGCGCCGGCTTGCGCTTGACCAGCGTGTCGAACTGGAAGCCCTTGTGCTCGCCCAGCGCGGCCTGGGCCTTGCCCGACGACGACTGCGCACGCACGCACAGGTGCACACACCCCGCCACGCTGGTGATGCGCGATTGAACCGCCAATCGATCAGTCAGCCTGAAGAGCGGGGAACAGTGCCAGAGCCGCCACGACGACGAGGCCAGGCCCACGGACTCGTGTTCTGGCCCGCTGTGAGCTGACGTGGACGGTGGCGGCAAGAGCCCGAGGCGCAGCAGCCGCAGCAGCAGCGCGCGCAGCACGCGGACACGCACCGCGGCCTTGCCGGCCTTGGCGGCCGCCGCCTCTGCCTGCTGCTCGGCCTGCTTCTTGTCCTTTTCGTCCATGGCCGAGTACTCTGTGTTCTTGAGCACCGCCTCCACGCCCCAGCCGGGCAGCAGCAGCGGCTCGGCGCTGCCGTACGCCACGCACGCGCCCTCGCCCTCGGCCTGCGGGGCAGCGACGCCGCCGGGACGGGAACGCCACGGGTGCGAAACAGGGCGCGCTCACACGCTGCCCCCGCACCCAGCACCCAGGGGAAAGCAGAACTGCGCCGCGAGCTCCTGGTGCTGCTGCTGGCCGCCCGCGCCCAGCGTGCCCAGGAGAGGGCCCCGCACCGAGCAGGCCTTGCCCAGCGTGGGCCGGAAGGCGTAGACCACGTGCCCGGCGTTGGCCGCCACCTTGAGCGCAAAGTGCAGCGCGCGCGCGCACGCGGCGCCCACCGGCGCGTACAGCACGGCGTGCACGCCCCCTGCAAGGAGCAGCGTAGCGACGTGCACCCAGCGCCACCCTGGTGCCCTCTCCCTGCAGCGAGCACGCTGGGGCAGACGTCAGCAGGGACGCGGCGAGGCGTGCTCACCTGGCCGGCTGATGCCCGCCCGGTACACGTGCTCAAAGGGGAAGAGCTCGGGCGCCGCGCCGCCAGCGCCCTGCTGGATGGCCCCCGGCAGCTCCTCCAGCGACGTGGCCACCACGCCGTTCACGTCCACGAAGCAGCAGCTCTGCACACCCAGAGTGCAGAGGTCCTCTGGCGTCGGGAAGGAGGCTGGCCAGCACCCTCCCCTCCACCGCCCCACACGACGCAAGGGCAACGCACCTGCACGTCGCCGTGCTCCTGCTCCAGGACCTGCTGGTACATGGCGAGCTTGGCCGAGTACTTGCGGCTGGCCAGGGCCAACGGCGCCATCTGCGCACGCCGCGGTGGATGCAACGCCGCGGCCAGCGCTGCCGGTGTGCTGGCGGGCCTGTCCACCCAGAAAGGGGACGTGGGTGCAAGCACGCGCGCAGGCACGCGCCTTGGCCAGCCCGGCGTCGAGCCTGGAGGTGGTCAGGTTGAGCACGTGCGCCCAGCACCGGCCGGAGTCGCTGGGCTGCGGCGCCGAGAACGACTCCTCCAGGAACGCCCAGAACTTGCTCTTGTCGTCGTCGGCCTGCGTTCATGGGGGGGGGGCACATGCGTGATCTGATCCGCGCGCACCCGCACCCGCGTCGGGCCGGGCCGTTCCCGCCCCAAAACACCCCAATGGGCCTCCTGCCCTGGTGCATCCGGGCGCACCAGCATCTCAGCGGCCTCCTGGAAGAAGGGCGAGCCGCGCCATCTCGCGCGCAGGGACACTGCGGCCCCCTTGTCCTGGGTGGCCCACACGCCGTTCGAACAGCAGAGCAGGCCCGCCACCGCAGCGAGCAATAGCCGCGGCAGCAGCATGCCTCCCTCCGCCGCTGCGCCGCCTCTCGCGAGCGATCCCGCGCGGAGTGCTCGAGATGTCCTTCAAGGCTTCAAGGTGTCCTCCACAGCCTCCTGCGCTCGCTGGCCTCCTCCTTCTTCTCTCTGTCAGATGGCAGCACGGGGGCTGCTGCTGCTGAAGAAGAAGAAGCTCTGCAGTTTGGCCGCTGGGCCTCCGCGCCATGGCGTGTCGCCTAGTGGGGCGGCGTGCCCATTGGCAGCAGGGAGCAAGCACACACCAGTGTGCACACAGAGCAACAGAGGGGCCAGAGCTGCACACTTGGTGGGCGGCTCTGGGCAGCGGCTCATCCCGCCGCGCGGCCCTGGACTGCTCCGGAGCCGTGCCGTGCAGAAGGCCCAGTGCCAGTCCTGAAGCAAAGATCTCCTTCCACGTGGTCCACCTCACCGTCTGGCATGCCAGTCTGTGAGCACGTCGTCGCTGCTTCTGCGGATCAGGAGATGGCTGTCCACGACATCAGCAAGTGAACAGGACATCCAAACGTGCTCCCACACCCTGTGGCCCCCTGTGGCCCCCTGTGCTGCCGCGTGGCTTATCTCGACCCGCGGGCGAACTTCCTTCACGGCCCGCACGAGCCGGGCACCAAGCCGCTGCTCCTCTCCTCTCCTCTCCTCTCCTCTCCTCTCCTCTCCTCTCCTCTCCTCTCACTCTCCTCTCCCTCCCACCACCACCTGTCGGGCACGGTTCGAACTTTTCGCGGAGGCCGTGCGGGGCCGAACGCACAGCGCGGAGCAAAGTGTGGGAGGCCACCAGCGCAGCGGCTCACGCTCACAACGCAGCTCGCAACGTCCTCACACTGGTGCTGCTGCAGCCACGACTCGCAACGCGAGTGAGTGCGCGAGTCCGACGCCTCGCTGGTGGTGGCAAGGCTGGTGTGTGTGGGTGGCGCATTGGCGCCGCAATCAGCGCTGCAGCGCAGCACACCAGCAGCTCTCCGTGGCAGCGCTGCCGTTCCGCGGCCATCTCGCCTGGGGGCGCCGTTTGGCGCTGGCGAGCAGCCGGCGAGCTCAGCGCCCTCCGCGCTGAGGACACCCGCGCAGTGCAGGTAGCCCGTCCATGAGCGCAGGTGTCTGATGGTGTTGCGCGTGCTCGCAGGCGCTGGTTGATTGGCGCACCTCCCCGCTGCTGTTAGGACAGTCCGCCCCACCCGCGCAGCGTTGCGCGGCGCAGCGGCAGGCGCTCAGCAGCGGCATCAGCAGCGGCATCAGCGCAGCAGGGACTCCAGGCGCTCGCTCGTGCGCTCTCGGGCACCTGAGCAGCTGCCGCTACAGCTCCTCGGCTCGGGCAACAGCAGCTGCTGCAGCGGCCCGGAAGGCAGCCCAGCCCCGCAGCTGACCCATCTCCGCTCTTGAAGAGGCTGGAGGCCGTCATCATCAGCGACGCGTCGAGCTGCCAGTAGCAGCGGCGGCCATGGGCGCCACTTTGGCGGGGGGTGCGGCGGCGGGCGGCGCCTCGCCCACCCCGTGGCAGTGGCTGCAGGCGCTGCGGCACGGCAGCGCGCGCAAGTGGCTCACGCTCAGCTTCCTCGTCACGGTCTGGTACTACTTCAGCTACGTCTACAACACGAACCTCAAGGCCTGGCTCTCGGCCACGCAGCCGGGCTACCAGCAGCAGCACGGCGGCGGCGCGGCGGCGGCGGCGACAGCATTGGTAGGCAGCAGCAGCACAGACAGCAGTAGCAGCACAGCGCTAGCAGGGGCGACCAGCGCCGCCGAGGCAGAGTACCAGCGGGAGCACGAGCTGGCGGTGGAGGCGTCGTGGCTCAGCCCCGTCACGCTCCCGCTGCTGCTGGCCATCTTCACCA
>VFQP010004641.1_pt1 | contig 12592 bp, 15 predicted proteins | sample 3512351 | NCBI WGS metagenome assembly VFQP01 (sample SAMN10412372, study PRJNA504923) | tailings metagenome | isolation source: Relicate 1 Philex TSF1 revegetated site | place: Philippines: Tuba, Benguet | collected 2017-08-29 | reverse complement strand
CTGGGAGAGGGCTTTGCCACTGCTGGCTGTCCCAGGCGCGGCCGGCGGCGGCGGCGGCGTCCAGGCGCCCCAGCTGGGGAGGGGCGGCTGCTGCCGCTGCTGCTGCTGCCGCAGCAGGCGCGTGCTGCTGAGAGCTCCGGCTTGAGTGCAGGACGTGCGCCTGCTGCTGCTGCTGCTGCCTGGCCCAAGGCGCAACTGACTCGCCCTGGTTGCGCTCCCATTGCTGCTCCCGCTGCGGCGGCCAGGGCGCCGCCCCGTCACCTTGGTGGTCATGCTGCCGCTGCTGCTCCTGCTGCTGCTGTTGTTGCCGCTGCAGCCATACGTTCAAGGACCGCCGATCCGTCGACGCCGAAGACACCCAGCCCTGCGGCCCGCTCCCCGCCCCCCACTCCGCCGGCGCGGCGCCCGCCGGCGCCTCCGCCGGCGGGTGAGCAGCTGGGCGGAAGCTGCCCCGGGGGTCCAGCGGGGGCCGCGGCTCAGGTGGCGGCGACTCAGCCGCGGCGCCATCCCATGCGGCTGCGCCCTCGCCAAGCTCTCCTCCATGCGCCGCGCCCGCCCGCCCGCCGTGCTCCTGCTGCTGCTGCCGCGCCTCCGCGGTGCCCGACGCCGCCGGCCCGGCGCCCGCCGGCGCGCCGCCCCAGCGCTGCCACGCCGCGCCTTGGGCGCCGGCCGCTGCAGCGGACGGAAGGGAAGGCACAGGCGCGGCACCGCCGTTAGCCGCCCCGTGGCTGACGTGGCCGCTGGTGGGCCAGGCGGAAGAAGAAGGAGCGGCGGCGGCGCCGCCGGTGCCGCCCGAGAGGTGGCGGTACGCTTGCATGGCGGCCTGGCTGTCCAGCTGGCGGATGCTGGCTTGCACGGCGGGTGCCAGCACGTCGCGCGCTTGCACGGCTGACGGCGATGCAGCGTGGTGTGGCTGGTGCGGGTGGGTGGAGCCAGAGGGGGGCGACGGGATGGCTGCGCTGGGCGGGCCCTGGTGGGCCGGGGGCTGGGCGGGGAGGGGGCGGGAGGGCGGCGACGGCGCGGCGGCGGCGGGGCGCACATTGACTGGGCTGTGAAGGTACATCTGCGGTGAGCAAACGGTCAAGCCCACGCAAGTCTGTCTTAATGCACCTGGCTGCAGCGCCGAGGGCGTCGCCGCAGCGACGCGCCCGCGCCCGCCGCTCTCCCCTCGCCACGCCGCTCGCACCCGCAGGGCCGCCGCCGCGCAAAGCGGGCGTGGCCCCTCCCCGCGCCCCGCTTCCTGTCCCCCGCTTCTTCCCTTGTTTCGTGAAGCACGCCGCCACCTCAGCGGCCGACCCGCAAGCTGTGAGGCTGATTGCAATCTCCCGGCCTTCATTAAAGATCCACCTGAACTGTGCTGCCAACCTGGGTGCCCGCCAACCTGACACCTCACCTCCTCTACGTCAGCGCCGTCGTCCGGCTGCAGGACCAGCCGCGCCGCCTGCCCCGCCCGCTGCGGCTCAGAGGGCCCAGCGCCGCCGCCGTAGCCCCCGCCGCCGTTGCCGCCGCCTTGAAGCTGCAGCAGCTCGCCCTGGTAGGTGTAGCGGAGCAGCGGCGGGCCCTGGACTGCCTTGGAGGAGGCGGCGGAGGCGGAGGCGGAGGAGGGGAGGTGGGCGGTGGGCGTGCGCGGGTCGTGCAGGCAGACTTCGTAACACTCGGGCGCAACGCAGCCACCTGCGGGTGCGGCGGGCGGCGTAGCAGTAGTGTCGGTGTTGTGCAGCCGCAGCGCCGCCGCCACTTGTCGAAGGACAAGTGCTGCGAGGCACGATGCCTCTAAAGCTGCTGGGCGTGCTGGCGACTGAGGGCAATGCGCGAGGAAGAGCAGAGCACAGCGGCAGCGCACCTGGCGCGTGTCTGCCCCTTCCCCTCTTTGCGCCCACCCAAGGAGGCAGAGGAGCAGAACACAGCGGCGGCGCACCTGGCGGGTACATGAGCAGCAGGAAGGCGCCCGCCTCGTTGAAGGCGCGGTCAGGCAGCGTGGCGCTGCAGGCGAAGCGCAGGCAGGCCGCCAGCACCAGCGGGTGCTGCGGGCCGGGCGCGCCGCGCAGCCACACGCCCACCAGCGGCACGCTGAAGACCTGCGCGCACGGGTTTGGCTTCGTTTGGGGCATTTGTTGGAGCAGAGGGCAGAGGGCAGAGGGCGGAGACAGCAGCCTCTGCCTTGCGCTCGCGCCTGGCTCCCTGCTGTAGGCAAGCCCTACGAGCCGCATCAGCGTCCGCCGCACCTGGCTGCGCCGGGCGCAGCTCCCAGCCGGCCCCCGCCGCACCTGGCTGTCGAGCGCGTGCATGAGCACCAGGCTCCGGCTGGCGTCCATGGTGAGGTAACCGTCCTCGGCGCCCGCGCCCGGCGGCATGGCCGCCGCCAGAGCCCGCGCCAGCGCGCCGTCCGCCACGCGCTTGCACGCCAGCCGCCCCAGCGCCAGCGAGCCGCCCGCCACCATCAGGCAGCCGCGCAGGTGCCCCGTGCATGGGCCGCCGCCGCCGCCGCCGCCGCCGCCGGAGGGCGCGACCACCAGGCTGCAGGAGCTGGAGAGAAGCTGGGCGTAGCCGGCGGCGCCGCGCGCGCTGAGGCGGCTGCCCAGCGCGTGGCGGAGCTTGCGGGGGTCGGATGCCGGGTGCGAGCAAGTGGGCATGGCCGGGGTCTGCGCCGCCGCCGGCTGCTGCTGCTGCAGCACCGTGCAGGGGACCAGCAGCTCCGAGGGCCCTGCAAGCGACAGCGTCGCGACAAAGTGTTGTGGCGGGGCCCGGCTTGGTGCACAGACAGGTCAACGCGACCAGCCAGGTGTGCAACGCAGAGGATCGATTGAGCTCCAGCACCTGGGGTGGTGTGCGCCAGGAGGCCAGGCGGCCGCGGCTCCAGCAGCAAGCGGCAGTGCCGGCCGTCCGGGTGGGTGCTGAGGCGGCCTTGGAGCATGAGGGTGACGGCGCCCGGCGCCGGCGCGTCACCGGGAGCCCCACCGGGCGCTGCTGGCCCGTGCGGCTGCCGCGGGCCGCTTGCGCTGTGGGCCCCGGCGTTTGTCGCTGCTCTGAGGGCAGTGAGGGCGGCGGTGAGGATGTCGGGGCTGGCCTCGACGGTGGGCAGGAAGGCCTGCGGGAGGCGCACGCATGGGTTGGGCGGCCCCGAGTGCGTGCTTTGGCTGCTGCTGCTGCGTCTGTGGGAGCATGGAGAGCGCTGAAGAGAGCCGCGCACCGTGGGCTGCAGGTGCAGGACGGGCGCCTGCGGCGTGCGGTCCCACAGGTACTTGCGGCTGGAGGGGAAGCGGTGCGCGGTAGGCGCTGCGCTGTCCGCCGCTGCTGCTGGCGTCTGGTACATGCTGCTTGCCGTGGTGTTGCGGGGCGGAAGCGCGGATGGCGTGCGAGTCGCCGCTGGGACGACGGGCGCCGCTGCTGCTCCGTGGTCCGCGTACCTGCGAGCTGCCAGGCTCCATGACGGCGTGGCAGCTAATGCAGGCAGCGCTGCAGCGGCCGCGCCGCGCTCCGTGTCTCCTCCGCTCGCTGTGGGCGCTCGACCCGCCAGGCCGAAGAAGGCTGACATGGCCTATCTCCACGCCTGTGCCGTTAATCGCATAGCACCGTGGTCGACGTGAGTGACCCAACGGCTTGCACACGCGTGTGGCGCCAGCCCCGACGTTTGAATTTTTCGGGCTCGAGGAGGACAGACCTGGAGCACAACAAGAAGAAGAACGCACAGGCTGCTTCTGGGCACACACCAACGATCAGCACGCGTAGTAGTCTGGGCCCAGGCACCTGGACGCCAGCGCCGTCATGTACTTGGCCACCTCGGGCTGGCGGCACAGCAGGCGCCTGAACTCCTCGTTGCAGTCGGCCGGCACCTGCGCAGGGCGAGCGGCGCGTTGCGGTGAAGGCCCCCCCACCAGCCAGATCTGCCCTGGGCCCAACGCACGCACGCACCGAACGCATGGCGATCGCGCATGGCTCGCTGCAGCATCCGACCTGCACGCCCAGGTCGCCGTTGCAGGCGCTGCTGAGCCGCGGCAGGCTCTGCTGCCGGCACGCCTCCGAGGCGTCCGCCAGCAGCCGCAGCGTCTGGGTCGTCACCGTTAACGCGTTGTACGACGGCCAGGGCGTCTGCTTGAGCGGGCAGGCGCCTGCGGACGCGATGGAGAGCCGTCGTACAGGACGAGTCAACCCCGCGGCCAGCAGGCTCCACGGCGCGTGGTCGTGAGACGCCCGCACCTGAGCTGGGCGCCACAAGCGGCAGCACGCGGGCGCGGGGGAAGTCGGGCCCAGCCTGCCCGCTGTTGATGCCCTGCAGCAGCATCGGGATGGGAGCTCGATGCGAGCACCCGCAGGCCATTGTCAGCCCGCAGGCCCGCAGGCCGTTGTCAGCAGCGGCCGCACGGCGCCTGCGGCAGGGCGCGCTCACCTCGCACGTGGCGTTGAGGCTGCTGCACCGGCGCGCCACGCTAAACTGCGGGTGATGCGCGGGGCGGGGCGCAAAATGTCGGCACCGCCGCCTGTGGCGCGGCGCGGCGTGTGAGATGGGCTGGGCCGGGACTCACGAAGAACTTGGTGAGGCCGGGGATGCGCCGGCAGAGGGAGAGCAGGAAGGACGCAAAGCACGACTCTGGCACCTTCGTGCGCACCCATGACACAGCACCCCGCTCGTTTGGCGGTGGCGTGGAATGGCCAGCAGCAGCTTTGATCCCGCCCTGACGCTTCGCCACCTGCTCCACGGCGGCGCGGCACCGCAGGCTGCAGCAGCCCGACTGCAGCGTCAGGTCCTCGTAGCACGTGGGCTGCAGTCGAGCGCACGCATCGTGCGGTGAAAAGGCACGCGGGCAGCTGCGGCGTGTGCTGCTTGCTGCGTCCCCCTTTGGCATGAAGCTGCGCTTACCAAGCTGGCGATGCTGGTCCGGAGGCACTCTTGCGGCACGTCCTGCGTGAACAGGGCAGCCCCACCGATGCGACGTCGAAGCAGCAGCATGGAGCGTCGGCGTCCCCAGTGCTTGCGCAAATGCTCCCACCTGTGCGAAGGCCAGCAGCGAGTCGAAGAGCAGGGAGCCGTTGAAGTCGGGCCAGGGCAGCGGCACCTCGTTGGCGCAGCCGGGCAGGCCCGGCAGGGCGGTGGCGCCCGCGGCGGCCGAGCCGTTGGCACCGCTGCTGACGCCGAGCAGCTGCTGCAGCAGCGTCTCGTTGACGGGGCAGGTGAGGCTCCTGGGGACTGGCAGGTCGGCCGCCGCTTGGGGCAGGCACCGCTCAATCACGCCCGCCCTGCGTTGTAGGCACGGCGTGGCAACGGTGTGAAAGCACTCTCCCTCGCTGCAAGCGCCCTGGTACAGCACCGGGGCCCGCTTCCACACTCACACGTGCGGGGCGAAGAAGGTGGCGTTGGCCCCGCCGCCGGGCGTGGAGCCCGAGCAGATGTACCTCCAGAACTGCGCCCAGCACTCCGGGGTCACGGCCTGCACTCACGCCGCAACGTGGGGCACTGCGCAGCGCCTGGCTGGAGCACGTCCGGGATGAGCACATGAACGCACGAGGTTGCGTGCTTGTGCACGACCGCACACCAGTCGCAGCTGCCGTGCGCAGTCGGGAGTGCAGCACCCCGACAGCAGGCTGAGGTCGGGCAAGCACACGGCCAGGCTTGTGGTGACGACGCTGTAACAGCCCCTGGAGAGCACGGCCTGCAGCTCCGTCGCCAGGATGGCTACTTGGGTGGCACTGAAGTCGTCGCGCGGGATGTTGGGCACGCTGCACGGCTGCGCTGCCGTGGTCACGAGCACCACTGACAGGATGAGCGCAGCCCTCGCAGCGCAGGCAGCGGCGGCGCGCACAGAGCGTGGGCCGAGTCGTCGCATTTCGTGTGACGGCGCCTGAAGAGAGAGCGCGTGCGCAGTCCGGGCGTGCGTGCGTGCGAACGAGAGCGCAACGCTTCGCCCCTGTGTCCTTCAACCTGCATGATGAGGGTCGTGCTCTTCAACACGAGCTCAGCAGCGAGCTGCGCCCCATTGCCCAGCTGCTGCAATGCCTCAGCACCAGCAGCACCAGGGCAGCAAGCGGCTGCCCGAAAGGCAAGACGACGGCACCTCTGCCGATGGCCATCACCAGGACGCCCCCGCCGTCACGGCGCTCAACGCGAGCCAGCAGGTGCGGACGCTCGCTCGCTCATGCGCAGCTCATCAACGACGCCACCGTGTTGAATTTCGCCCGGAAATCGTGCTCGTCGTGGAGGTGGCACCCTGCCGCCGCACGGACGGCAAGAAGCAGACCCCGTGCCGTGCGCCTCGCTCAACAACGCTTTGCGACGCAGGTCCTGCAATGCTTCTGGGACCTGGCTTCTATGGATGAGGTGCGCGCCCATGCAGAGCATCCGCACCGGCGAGCGGTGGGCGTTGGGCGCACGCGCGCATCAGGCAAGCCCAACCTTTGCGTGCCGCTGCCGGCCGGCTGCTCGTGCAGGTGACGCGTCTTCAGGCGGTGACGCAGCTCACCCAGCACGTGGTCGACGACCAAGTGCAGGCGGGCCCGCCGCCCGCCCCGCCTTCCGCCGCCGGCACAGACGGCACAGCGGGCAAGGGCAAGGCGGCGCAGCAGCAGCAGCTGCAGCACGCGCTGCGCAACTGCTCCCCCGTCATGGTGCGTGCACGGCCTCCGTGGCCGCTGTGCGGGCTGCCCACTCGCGGGCTGGAGCGTGTCCGCACAACGCCCACACGCCAGCTGGCGGTGCGTCCGCGTGCCTGTGCGCAGACGTACTCGCTGCGGCGGTTGGCGAGGGGCGTGGCGTCCGGCCGCGCCGCGTCGCGCCAGGGCTATGCCACGGCGCTGGCGGCTCTGCTGGGCGCACCTGCGCAGCAGCTGCTCCGGCAGAAGCAGTCGGCAGGTGCGGGTGTTGGAGCGTCGCGGTGGCAGATTGCGGTGAACGAGCCGCAGTGAAAGGGGGGCCCCGGGAGCGCAGCCGCTGCTCTGGCAGAAGCAGGCGGCAGGTGTGAGTGCTGCGAGGGCGCGTTGGCACGCCCGCAATGGGGCGGCCGCAGCCCAAGGCCGCAGGGTGTACGCCTCTGTCCCCAGTCCATGCATCGCCAGGGTTGCTGGCTGGCTGGCGGGACGTGCGCGTGCCCACGCAGGCGGCGGCGAGGCAGCGGCTGCGCCGCTGCTGAGCGTGCAGGACACCGTGACGCTGCTGGACCGCAGCCTGGAGGCCGTGGGGCCCGTCGGCGGCAAGGGCTCGGTGGGTGGCGCTGTGCTCCGTCTCGCGCTTGGTGGATTGCCTGGATGGATGGATGGATGGATGACGGGTGGACACTGGCAGGCTCTCCTTGGTGGAGGGTCCGGCGCTCCTGGGATGCTCGGGGCCTGGGGCAACGGCAAACCGCCCTTGCGAGACGCGCGCGCCCGCGAGCCCCTGCCCCCACCCACCCCGGGGACAGACACGCTGGAGCAAGCGCATGTGTCCCGTTGTGCGCGCGCGCCGCAGGACGCCCGCGACGCGCTGCTGGGCAAGCTGTTTGGTCTGGGCGCGCTGGTGCGGGCGGGCCTGGTGCACGACGCCGCCGACGCCTCGCTCGTCGTCACCGAGCTGCTGGCCCTCGGCAACAAAAAGGTGGGGCGGCACTCAGTGTGACTGGGCGGGGCGCGCGCCGGCCTCCCTCGTCGCCTCTCCACGCCCCAGCACTCTTCACATGCGTGTGAAACTGGCCGTGACGGGGCCGCGAGCTCACGGCGGCGGCGGAGGCATGTGGCTGGGTGTGTGGTCTGGCGCGCACCCTGTGCAGGTGTTTGTACGTGAGGCGGCAGCGTGCGCCGTGCTGGAGCTGCTGCTGGGCGGCCCTCAGGGCTTTGGCCACGCGAGCCGCGGCGCCGCCGCAGCGCCAGCCTTGGCAAACGGCGATGCCTCCGCCGCGGCGGCGGCGGGCGGAGCCGGGAAGAAGCGCAAGGCGCAGGCGGGCGCGGAGCAGGCGCTGGTGAATGGGGTGGCAGCGGCGGCGGCGGGCGGCAGTGGGGCGCGGTGGCTGGGCGACGGCGTGGTGCGGGCGCTGCTGGCGCCGTCGGGCCCGCACTCGTGCGTGGCGCTGCGGCAGGCGCTAAGCGCGGGGCCCGCCGAGTGCACGCCCGAGGTGCGCTGAGCTCGGCCTCTTTGCACTCTGTTTTCTTCCTCAACGTATCGGCATGCAGCGCGCGAGTGCTGCCCCTGTCTCTGACGTCAACGGCGGCGCTACGCGCACGAGCTTAGGGCTGAGTGTGTCGAGCTTTGCGCCTAGACCGGCACAGCCGTCTCGGGCAAGCACATGATGCGCGCGCTGCTGCCACTGCTGTGTGCTCGCAGGCGCTTCTGCTGGCCGTGTGCCTGTGGCCGCTGCTGCCGCCCGACCTGCTCGCCGCCGGGCCGCTGCCCCAGGACTGCCCGCCGCCGCCGCTGGCCTGGGCCACGCAGCCGCAGGCGGTGCCGCACGCGCAGCTGGCGCCCGCGGCGGCGGCCGTCTTCTCGCCGGCGTACCTCAAGCAGGTACGGAAAACTCCCTCAATCGAGTTGGCCTCGCTGGGCTTTCCGCTGCTGAGTTGCCCGACGTCGTTGCTGCTGCTTTGGGGGCCTCTGGCAGCACGTCCCGACCACCCAGCGTTGCGAGTTTCTTGCGCGGCGGCGGAGCACGGCTACTGCATGCGTGCGTGTTTGCGTGCCTCGCAGGTGCTGCCGGCACTGCAGGCCACCACGGCCTGCGCGCCGCGCCTGCACACGCTGTGGTCGCACCTGCTGCCGCTGCTGCTGCCGGGCTTCAGCCCGCACCACGGCCACCACCAGCAGGACAAGCCGCCGCCGCCGCAGCAGCAGCAGCAGCAGGCGGCGGCGCGCGTGAGCGAGGAGCACGTGGCCAGCTTCTGGGGCGTGGTGGTGGAGGAGGGCCTCTTCACGTCGTCGCACGAGCGCAAGCACCTGGGCTTCCAGCTCTTGCAGGTTGGTGCTGCCGCAGCGCCTCGCCACGCGCAGGGCACGCGGGCTTGCAGCAGCGCTGCAGCGAGCCTCGGAACCCCTGCCTGCGTGGCAAAACAAGCAGTGTGCTTTGCCGTCACCTGGGCGATGAGCAGCCTGTGGTGACGAGGGCCTTGCGTGCGACGACGGTGTGTGGTGCGCGCCGTGTGGTGCCCGCAGCTGCTGCTGCCGCGGCTGTCGCCGGCGTCGGTGCCCGTCGTCTTCAGCCGCAACGTGACGCACACGCTGACGCTGAGCCTCGAGCGGCAGGACAACTACCTGCACGCCATGGCCAAGCGCGTCATGGTGAGCGCGTGCGCGCGCTGAGGTGTGGCGGTCCGCGAGCAGAGGAGCAGCTTCCGCGTTGGCATGCCTCCTGCGTTCGCCTGCACACCCCGTCGCTGCCAACATCAAGCGAAACAGGGCCCCTCTCTCTCTCTCTTTTCTGCCTCCTCGGAAAGCCACGCGAGAGCGAAGTGGATCGCGGCTTTCATCGGATCACCGCCGCCGCAGGAGCGCGTGACGTATCTGCTCTCGCGCCCCGCCACCGACCCGGCCCTCAAGCTGAGCGTGACGGCGGCGCTGTCCAAGGTCAAGGGCGGCAGCGGCGCGCTGCAGCACGCGGTGCAGCAGGCGACGCAGCAGGCCACTGCCGACCTGCTCCAAGGGCTGGGAGAGCAGGTGAGCGCTGGTCCTTTCGAGGGATGGTGACAGGGGCTGGGAGAGGAGCTGAGAGCTGGTCCTGCTGAGGACGGCGACAAGATGGTGGTGGGATGGTTGACGAGAGGGCAAGGGGCTGCTCCCCTCCTCCTCGTCCTGCAGAGAGGCACGATTGAGGGGACTGACGCCGCCGCTGCCGCCCTCGCGCCGCAGGGCGTGCGCGAGCACGTGCACAAGCACATGCGCGCCTTTGTCCGCGGCGGCGAGGACGCTGCCGACGCTGCCGACGCCAACGGCACCGGCTCGGCCCACGGCAAGAAGGGAGCCTCACGCGGCAGCGCTGCCGACGACGACGACAAGGACGAGGAGGACGAGGAGGAGGAGCGTGCGGCCAAGGCGGCGGCGGCGCTGGACCGCCGCCGTGCCTACGCCCTCGACCAGGTCTTGGCCGCCATGCGCTTCCCCGGCGCCACCGCCGCGCTGCAAGAGGAGGTGATGCGCTTCCTGGCCGCCGCCGCGCTGTTCGCCCCGGGGGAGCTCCGGCAGGCGCCGGCGGCGGCGACGTCAACGCCGGCCGGCAAGAAGGCGGCGGTGAAGAAGGCGGCCGCCGCCGCGCCGCAGCAGCAGCAGCAAAAAGCGAGCGCGGAGGTGCTGCTGCTTGCCGAGGCGGCCGAGGGCGGCGGCGGCGGTGCAGCGCCGGCGCTGTCGCAGGCGACGCGCGAGCTGTGCGCGCAGCGGCTGCTGACGCTGGCGGCGCACGCGCCGGCCGTGCCGGGGGCGGGCGGCGCGGCGGACGGCGAGGAGGGCGAGGAGAAGGGGGAGCCGACCAACGGCAAGAAGGCAAAGAAGGCAAAGAAGGTGCGGCCCTGCCTGTTCATCGGTCCTTCTCGCCTTGAACCTGAGTCACTGGCACGCGGAAGTGTGAGCGAGCGCCGAGCAGCGCGCCTCCCTCTTCCGCTCCGAGGGCTGCTGTGGGCTTTGCTTCCAGGGCGCTTCCGCCGGAGGGCGTGTTTGGGCCAGAGGCAGTGCTGGAGGCACGGATGCACCGATGGCACAGCTGGTTGCATGCCACACTGCGCCACAGGATAAGAAGAGCGGGTCGCTGGACGCGCCGCCCGTGGAGCGGGACCCCTGGAGGCTGCTGGCGCCGACCTCCAGCTTCGTGCGCACGCTTCACGAGCACGCGCCGCTTCGCCTGGCCGCGCTGGCCCGGGGCGAGCTGCCGGAGGAGGCCGAGGGTGCGCTCATGGTGCTCAGGTGAGGGCTCATGGCTAGGACTTGCGGCGCGCAGGTTTGGCAAGCAACACGGTTGCGGGAGGGGGGGGGGGACAGCGTGCACGGTGCCGTGGGTGCCGGGGCGGCGGGAGGCGTGGCGCGTGCTGACCGTGGGCCCCTAGCGCGTTGCGCTTGCGCAGGGAGGTGGAGGACGCGTTGGTGCCGGTGGCCGGCGCGGGCGGCACCACGACGGCCAGCACGCCGGCGCCGCAGGCGCGCGCGCGCGCGCTGCTGCAGCTGGCGCGGCTGCTGCAGCTTCACGTGCTTGGTGACCCAGCGGCGGCGCCCGACACGTCGCTGCTGCTCTCGCTGCGCAAGGTGCGCGCCACGTCTGGTCCGCCTCGGTAGTTGGGGTCCGGTGGTTGGGCTCCGGTGGGTGGGCTCCGCACTGAGGCGTCCGAACAGAAGCAACCCATTCTCGACAGGGCCGCGCTCGCCCGCGCAGCAGCGGCGCGGCGGCCCAGAGCTCTGCGCATGAAGCAGCGCGAGGAAAGCTGCGCAGGGGGTTTCCTTGGCGTGAAGCAGCTAATCTGGGGTGGCTGGCGCTGCGTCCCCGCTGTGCGCAGGTGTGCCAGGAGGCGGTGGAGGGCGTGGACCTGCCAGAGCTGGAGGCGGCTGAGCCGGAGCAGGGCACGGACAACGACGAGGACGAGGACGAGGACGACGACGACGTGCAGGTGTGCGCCGTGCGGACCGCGCACTGGCGCCAAGCTGAGTTTTGCGCTTGACTGGGACGAGGGCGAGTCGTGAGGTGTGGTGCTTGCGTGGCCGTTCCTTTCGAGCAGGAGGGCGGCGGCGGCGGGCAGCCGCCGGCGTGGTGCGAGGTGCTGCTGGACGTGCTGCTGTCGCTGCTCTCGCGGCCGTGCGCGCCGCTGCCCAGCGCGCCGCTGCGGGGCGCCTGCGAGGCGGTCTGGCGCACCTGCTGCGAGGCGCTCACCGCCGAGGGCATGCAGGTGAGGCAGCCTTAGTCGTTTGCGAGGGCGGCGAGGTCTTCTTCGCGAATGCGCTTGGTGTGCTGGAGGCAGGATGCGTGCGCCGTGGGTGGTTGGCCTCTGCAGGACTTGCTGCGCGTCATTGCGTCGAGCGGGAGGCCCGGCGCGGGCGACGACGACGACGTGCTCGACGGGGCGCAGGACGAGGAGGACGACGACGAGGTGCGTTGCGTGTTTGCGCTGATCAGCGCAAGAGCAGGGAGGGCTTGTTTGCGCCGCACGGCGGCGGTCGTCGCCGAACGAACGCGTCCTGTGGATGGTCGTTTGGCAGGGGGAGGAGGAGGTGGGCAGCGATGGGGACGAGGACGAGGACAGCGACGACGGCGGGTCGGACGCGGAGGAGGCGCCGCGCGGCAAGCAGCAGCAGGCTTCCGCCGAGAGCAGCAAGAACAAGAAGCGCCGCACGCCCGACGAGGGCGACGAGGAGGGCGAGCGGGCGGCCGGAGGAGGCAGCGAGGAGGACGAGGAGGAGGACGAGGAGGAGGACGACGACATGGACGACCAGGCCATGTTCCGCATGGACTCCAAGATCGCGGCGTACATGCGCGCGGTCGCGGACAAGCGGCGCGGCGCGCGCGAGGCGGCGCAGGCGCTGTCGGCGCTGCAGTTCCGCGCGCTCAGCCTGCTCGAGGCCTTTGCGCGCAAGGTAAGCGCCGGCCGCAGGACTGGACGCGAATCTTGTCCCGGTGACGCGACGCTCAAACCTCGCCGCCCCCCAAAAACTTGGAGAAGAAAA
>VFQP010004640.1_pt1 | contig 12595 bp, 13 predicted proteins | sample 3512351 | NCBI WGS metagenome assembly VFQP01 (sample SAMN10412372, study PRJNA504923) | tailings metagenome | isolation source: Relicate 1 Philex TSF1 revegetated site | place: Philippines: Tuba, Benguet | collected 2017-08-29 | reverse complement strand
AGGGCTTGATGATGGCAGTGATGAGTTTCATGAGCAGCACCCCCTTGTTTTGGTCCCGCCTACGCAACGGCGCGGGACGTCCTCCGGCTTGCTGCTGGCGAAAAAGCCAGCACCAATCGACGGACTCATAGTCAAGAGGCGTGCCAACTTGGGTGTGCGCTAAAACATTGAAGTTATTGGCATTTCATACGCAATGTTGCGTACGTAATATCCCTTATCTCCTGCGTAAGCATTAGGCAGGTTTTAGTGAGTGCTGATCATTTAATCAGATAGGCAGTCTGCCGTTTGCGGATCAAACCTTCCTGGGCCGTCGACGCGACAAGCCGCCCGTCTCGCGTGAAGAAGCTCCCCCTGCAGAACCCCCGCGCGCTCGAAGCCGTCGGACTGTCCTGCGCGTAAAGCAGCCACTCATCGGCCCGGAACGGACGGTGCATCCAAAGCGCATGGTCGAGGCTGGCAAGCTGGATGTCGCGGTCGAAGAGAAGCTTTCCGTGCGCGATGAGAGCGGTGTCCAGCAGCGTGAAGTCGGACGCGTACGCCAGCACGCATTGGTGCAGCCGCGGGTCGTCCGGCAGCTCCCCGTTGGCCTTGAGCCAGATGTACTGTTCAGGGGGGTGTGGCTCCCGGCTGAGATAGCGGCTGACGTCCACGGGACGGAGTTCAATCGGATTCTCGCGCTGCCAGTAGTTGCGCATGGCCTCCGGCAACGCATCGATCAGTTCCCCGACGCGCTCGGCGGCCGACGGCAACGCCTCGGGCGGCGGAACCTCAGGCATCGCCGACGCATGTTCGTATCCCTCCTCATCCTTTTGGAAGGAAACGCTCATGGCGAAGATCGCGCGCCCGTGCTGAATTGCCTTGACCCGTCGCGTCGTGAAGCTGCCGCCGTCGCGGATGCGCTCGACTTCGTAGATGATCGGATGCGCCGGATCGCCCGCCAGCAGAAAATACCCGTGCAGCGAATGCGCGGCCCTTGGCTCGTCCACGGTACGGCCGGCTGCCATGAGCGCCTGGCCCAGCACCTGTCCGCCGTAGACGCGCTGCCAGCCGTTCTGCGGACTGATCCCCCGGAACAGGTTGACCTCGAGCCGTTCGAGGTCGAGCACCTCCAGCAGGCCGGCGAGTGCAGGGCATTGATCCTCTCGACCTGCAGACATGGAGTTTCCTCTCAAAAGATGCTACCCGATCAAAGGCGTAGACGATGGGCTGCGCCGGATATCGGGTCAAGACACCGAACTGAAGCAGAGAATGGCGCAGCGCTTCGACATCGTCGTCTCGGGTGGCAGTTTTGCAGGCCTCGCTTTCGCTCGCGCGTTGATCTCGGCCCTCGGCGGCGACATCAACATTGCGGTCATCGACCGCGCACCGCGCAAGACGAGCCCGGCGCCCGACGCCCGTGCCTTCGCCCTTTCTGCCGGCGCGCGGCACATGCTGGAAACGCTCGGCATCTGGCAGTCTGTCGCGCAATCCGCTCAGCCCGTGACGGAGATCGAGATTACGGATTCGAGCCTCGAGGCCGGCATCCGGCCGGTGCTTCTCAGGTATGACAACCGCCTCGGCGAAAACGATGCGGCGGATGCCGAAGCCGCGAGCCACATCGTCCCGGCAAACGAGCTGGAAGCGGCTCTCTACCACTCGGTGGCCGACGCACCGAACGTCACGTTTCTGGTGCCGGAGGAAATCGAGAGCTTCACCGACACCGGGGGTGCCGTTTCAATCACACTCCGCGGCGGCGCGACCATCGAGGCCTCGCTGCTGGTCGGCGCGGAAGGCCGCCGTTCGCCGTCACGCGAGGAGGCCGGCATCAAAACGATCGGCTGGCGCTACGGGCAAACCGCTATCGTCACGACGATCGCGCATGATCGTCCCCATCAGGGGCGAGCGATCCAGCACTTCCTGCCGGCCGGACCGTTCGCGATCCTGCCGCTGCCGGGCAACCGCGCCTGCCTCACCTGGACCGAAGACGCGGGCGAAGCCGTTCGCATCCTCGCCCTAGACGATGCGGGCTTCCTGGCTGAAGTCGAAACGCGCGTCGCCGGCCGGCTCGGCTCCATCAAGGTCGTCGGTCCGCGTCAGTCCTGGCCGCTCGAAATGCACCTCGCCCGTGCATACGTCGCACCGCGCTTCGCGCTCCTCGGCGATTCGGCTCACGGCGTTCATCCAATTGCCGGACAAGGCGTCAATCTCGCCTTCCGAGACGTCGCCGCGTTGAGCGAGATCGTCGTCGATACGATGCGCGTAGGGCTCGATCCGGGAAACATGGAAAGTTTGGGCCGCTATGAGCGCTGGCGACGCTTCGACTCGGCTTTTTCTGCGGCCGCCTTCGATGGCTTGAACCGCCTGTTTTCGAACGATCAGATGCTGGTCCGCGCCGCGCGCGACTTCGGCCTCGGGCTGGTCGATCGACTGCCTGCCGTAAAGCGCCGCCTCGTCAACGAAGCCGCGGGTCTCACCGGAGACCTCCCGCGTCTCTTCAAGTCCGAGCCACTCTAAGCGTCGTCGTCCGGTTCGGCAGAGTCCCTGTCGCCCGCGTCCACTTCCTCAGGTGGCGAAAGCACGATCACGCCACTCGCGACATCGACCCGCACGACGACCCCTTCGATCATCGGAAAAAGCACGGTGCGTTTCTCGCCTGCCGGGCGTACCTCGAGGATGTCGCCCGCTCCGTAGTTCGGCACGGCCACCACTGTGCCCAGCGCTTCCCCGGCTTCGGTGACGGCATTCAGGCCGACGAGATCAGCGTGATAATACTCGCCCTCCCCCGGCGGAGGCAGGCGGTCACGCTCAACATAAAGCGCCACCCCTTTGAGCTTCTCGGCCTGCGTCCGGTCGTTCACGCCCTCGACGCGGCAGATGACACCTTTCGCCGTGGCGCCCTCCACATCGAGAACGAATTTTGCGTCGCCCGCTTCGTTCGCGAGCGGCCCATAGTCGGCGATGCCTTCGGGCTCCGCCGTATAGCTGCGCACCAGCACGGCGCCGCGGATGCCGTGCGCGCCCATGATGTGCCCAAGCAGAACGCGCGTAGCAGCAGCGCCTGCGCCAGGACCGGCGGTTTGTGTCATGCGTGAACCACGTCGCGTTGATCAGCCTGCGAGCCGGCCCATATAGCGAAGCTCGACCTTGAGCGGCGCCCCGCCGACATTGACCGTCGCCGAAGATGCAGGCGCCGGCGCGGGAAATCGGCCCGACAGGTCGAGAACTGCGCCTTCGGGGCCTGCTCTCAAGCCGGTAAGCAGCACACCATTTGGCGGAATGGCAAGCCGCACGTCGACCACGGCTTCCGCCCGCTGGGCATCGAAGCGGTAGCTGCCCTTGAATATTCCCCCATTGGGATCGGATCCGACGATACGGCCGTCGCGCAGAACGGCGAGACCCTCCTCCCGTTCTAGGTTTGAAGACTGGGAGGATTCAAAATTCAGAAGGTAAACGCCTTCGGCCAGCATGGTCGATCCCGCGCGGTGCAGCAGCGAGATGCTTGCTACCACAGATTGCGGGAACGGGATCGCGCGTCTCTGCGCATCCTTAAATTCCGGGCCGTCGACGAGGGAGTAGAAACTACTGCAGCCGCTCGATCCGGTTGCCGATCGCAAGCGCGTAAAGCCACAGCCGCCGCTCGCGCCTCGTCCACGTATCGGTGTCCGGCTTCTCGTTCATAAGTGTGGTTCCCTGGGCCAGCACGTCACTACGCCGATCCCACCAAGTTGCCTCGGCCGCACTGAGATTGGTCCTCAATGGCATGGAAAACAGTCCCCGATATCTCGCAGGGACTTCGGCGTCTGGATTTTGTCCGGCCGAGCCCCTGCCCCCAAGAGCTTCATGCCGCCACCCCCAAATCGCGGCGGCATGCACAACGCTATGACAATTCGCGAACACCGACGACACCCGCGCGGGCAGGGACGCAAAAGTTTCGGCCGTGATGCCGAATTGCAGCATCGCGAGCAATCCGTCGGCACACTCGAAACGGAAACAGGCACCGGGCGGGAGCCCGATGCCTGTCCGATGACAATGAGTGCGACGTGCTTACGCTTCGCCGCCGGCAGCAGCGGCAGCAGCATCCTCAGCGGCCTTGGCCTTGGCGGCGGCGCGCTCCTGCGCCTTCTTCTTCGGCTTCGCCTTGTCCGGGTTGTTGCGAGCTTCACGCTTCAGGAGACCTGCGCCGTCGAACAGGCGCTCCACGCGGTCCGTCGGCTGGGCGCCGACCGAGAGCCAGTGCTTGCAGCGCTCTTCGATCAGCTTCACGCGCTCCGGGCTGTCCTTCGGCAACATGGGATTGAAGGTACCGATCTGCTCGATGTAGCGGCCGTCGCGGGGCGAGGCGCTGTGTGCGACGACGACGTAGTAGTAGGGGCGCTTCTTGGCGCCACCGCGCGAAAGACGGATCCTGGCTGACATGGTGAAGTCCTTTCTGATCTGAAGTTGTCTCGGCGGCGCGCCGCCTGATTTCGATATTGGTCCTGCTATTTCTTCTTCCCCGGAGATCCGGGGAATTTCGGGAATGACCCGCCGAGACCCGGCAAGCCACCACCGCCAAGTCCGGGAAGGCGCGGAACACCGCCGACTCCCAGCCCCGGCAATCCTTTCGGCAGCCCGCCTTTCGGCAAAACGTCCTTGAGATCGGACGGCAGCTGCTCCAAAGCCTTCGGATCGAGCTTCGCGAGCTCGCCCTGCATCTGCGCGAGCTCGGCTTCCGACGGCCCGCCGCCGCCGCCCATGCCGAACATGCGCGCCATCATTCCGCGGTTCTTGCCCATCGCGCGCATCATGTCGGCCATCTGCCGGTGCTGCTTGAGCAGCTTATTGACATCCTCGACGCGCGTGCCCGAGCCGGCCGCGATACGCCGTTTGCGCTTAGCATCGAGAACCTTGGGCGCGCGGCGCTCCTTTGGCGTCATGGACGAGATGATCGCGCGCTGCTTCTTGAGATCCTTCTCGAGACCCGCCTCGTTGATCTGCGACTTGATCTTGCCGACGCCGGGCAGCATGCCGAGCACGCCGCCCATGCCGCCGATCTTTTCCATCTGCTTGAGCTGCTCGGCGAGATCCTCGAGATCGAACTCGCCCTTCTTCATCTTCTGGGCGATCGAGCGCGCCTTCTCGACGTCGATCGTCTGCGCGGCCTTCTCCACCAGGCCGACGATGTCGCCCATGCCGAGAATGCGGCCTGCGATGCGCTGCGGATCGAAATCCTCGAGCGCATCCCACTTTTCGCCTGTGCCGAGCAGCTTGATCGGCTTGCCGGTCACGGCACGCATCGAAAGCGCGGCGCCGCCGCGGCCATCGCCGTCGGCACGCGTCAGAACCGTGCCGGTAATGCTGAGGCGGCTGTCGAAAGCCTTTGCGGTGTTGACCGCGTCCTGGCCGGTGAGACTGTCGAGCACGAGCAGCACTTCATGCGGCTGCGTCGCGGCCTTGATCTCGGCGACCTCGTTCATCAGCTCTTCGTCGAGCGTGATGCGGCCGGCCGTATCGAGCATCACGACGTCGTAGCCGCCGAGACGAGCGGCCTCCATCGCACGCTTCGCGATCTGGAGCGGCGTCTGCCCCGCGACGATCGGCAGCGTCGCCACTTCGGTCTGCTCGCCGAGCACGCGAAGCTGCTCTTGTGCCGCCGGACGCCGCGTGTCGAGCGACGCCATTAGAACTTTCTTCTTGTCGCGCGTCTTGAGGCGCCACGCGATCTTGGCCGTGGTCGTCGTCTTGCCGGAACCCTGGAGGCCGGCCATCAGAATGGCGACCGGCGGCGCCGCATGCAGATCGATCGGCTCGGCGTCCGACCCGAGCGTCCGCACAAGTTCGTCATTGACGATCTTGACGACCATCTGGCCGGGCGTGACGGACCGCAGCACGTCCTGGCCCACGGCCTTGGCCTTCACCCGCTCGATGAACTCGCGCACGACATCGAGCGCGACGTCGGCCTCGATCAGCGAGCGGCGCACCTCGCGCATCGCCTCCGAAACGTCGCCTTCCGTCAGCGCACCACGCTTGGTGAGCTTGTCGAAAACCTGCCCCAGCCGGTCTGAGAGCGATTGAAACATCGAAGTCCTTATGCCAAACGCTGAACGCACCCGAGGGCGCAACGCGCTGTCGGGTGTTGACCCCCCTGCCTCCCGGTCGCGGTGAGCGAGCCATGTGCAGGGCGGCGGCTCTGATGATCAGCGCCGTTTGAATTTGGGCGCACCATCCTCGATCGGCCGCCCCCTGTCAACGTCCGGGGCGAAAAATCGAGGACGCTGAAGCGCCTGCCGTTAATCATCGTACGCGTTTGGGCCAAAAATGTGGGCTGGAGGCGCCGCTGATTGCCGCGTAGGCGCCGAGGAACCATAATTCCGCGCCGATCGGAGCCCAGGAAACATGGGCCCGAAAGGCCAAAGACGACGGGGAGACACGAATGGTGCAGCGACGCGCGCTTCGCACGGGGGCATTTTTGGCCCTCGGGGCCGGCCTTCTGGCGAGCGGCTGCGCATCCAATTCCCCCTTTAGCAAGGCCACGGACTTCGACCGCACGTTCATCAGCGCGGCCCAGACCTGGGACCTCGACAAGAACGGGTCCGTGAGCTGCGACGAGTGGGCCCAATACGTCACGCAGTCCTTCCGCGAGGCCGACGTCAATGGCGACGGCGCCCTCGACGCCGAGGAATGGAAGAAGTTGGTCTCCAACGACCGCCTCTTCGAAGTGGCCAACATGAGCTACTACGACGCCAACGGAGATGGCCGCGTCACGGTTGAGGAAATGACCGGCAAGCAGAACATTGCGTTCAAGCTCCTCGACCGCAACGGAGACTGCCAGATCGACCGCACCGAGTCCGTGCAGGTCCACGGTGTCGACAAAGTGAAGTCTAAGGACGCTGGAACCGCCGAAGGCCGCGGGCCTGGAATGTAGCGGTTGCAGTTGCCGGCGAAGAAGCCGCCGCGCTGAGGCGCAGCGGCTCAGACCAGCGCTTACTGCGGCGCCATGCGCACGATGCGGCCATCGGCATCGTCCGTGACGATGTATACGGCCCCGTCAGGCCCTTGCTTGAGATCCCGCACCCGCTCGCCGATGTCCTCGGCGAGCACCTCATGCGCGACGACCTCGCCGTCCTTCATCACCAGGCGCTGCACCTGCATGTACTTGAGGGCACCGACCAGGAAGTTGCCCTTCCATTCCGGGAAAAGATCACCGGTGTAAAGCAGCAGGGACGACGTCGCGATCGAGGGATTCCAATAGTAGACGGGCTGTTCGAGACCAGGCTTGGAAGAGATGCCCTCACCAATCTTACCGCCGGAGTACTCGATGCCATACGTGATGATCGGCCAGCCGTAATTCTTTCCGGACTCGGGATGATTGAGTTCGTCGCCGCCTTGCGGGCCATGCTCGAGCGTCCACAGCGTACCGGCCGCATCAAGCGTCGCGCCCTGCACATTGCGGTGACCAATGGACCAGATCAGCGGATCCCAGCCGTCCTGCGCCGGCTTGGACGCTGCTGGCGCGCCGTCTGGGGTGATGTAAATGACTTTGCCGAGATGATTTTTGGGATTCTGCGCTTCGACTCGGGTCTTGCGATCGCTCCGCTCGCCAACCGTGACGAATAGATTGCCGTCGGGCATCACCACGATGCGAGAACCGAAATGCTTATCTCCATCGTAGCCGGGTTGTTGGCGGAATATGACTTTCAGATCCTCGAGAGCGCCACCATCGCCAGAGGACGCGAGCTTTGCGCTCGCGACACTGGTTCCGTTCTCCCCATTTGCGCGAGGCTCCGAGTAGGACAGGAAGATCCGGCCGCTCTCTGCAAAATCATTGGCCAGCGCCACGTCGAGCAAACCGCCCTGACCCTCGGACATGACTTTGGGCACGCCCTTGATGGGAGCCCCGATCTTGCCGTCCTTCTCGACAACTCGGAGCTGCCCGGCCTTCTCCGTCACAAGCATCCGCCCGTCCGGCAGGAACTCCAATGCCCACGGGTTTTCGAGTCCTTTCGCCACCGTCGTCAGCTTGACCGCCGTTTTGGGCGCCTCGGGAGCATTGGTTTGGGCGGCAAGTGCGGGCGTCGCCGCGAGCGCGACCGAAACCAAAGGAGCGGCGATACCCATTCGAAGGCTCATGAAATCCTCATCTGCATTGTTCTTGTCCGTCGGGGTTTATGTAGGTCGAAACGGTCAATTGCCGAGGGCACTTAGGTATTTTGCCACGTCCCAACGTAGCCCACGGGCATCAATTGTCTTTTCGCCCCGCTTCGCCCATATAGTCGCGTCATGAGCGCTGCTGCCCCCCCTCGCTATGCAAAGATGAACGGGCTCGGAAACGAGATCGTCGTCGTCGATCTGCGGGCAGGTGGCGGTCCACTGAAAGTTAACGAGATCAAGGCGATCGCCGAGAATCCCGCAACGCGCTTCGACCAGATGATGGTGCTCCATCCAGCCCGGACCCCCGGCACGGACGCCTTCGTCCTCATTTTCAATACGGACGGCTCTGAATCGGCCGCCTGCGGCAACGGCACCCGCTGCGTTGGATGGCTCGAGCGGCAGCGCACCGGACGGTCGGACCTGCGATTTGAAACACGCGCCGGCAAGCTCGCCGTCACAGTGAAGGACATCGGCGCGATCACGGTCGACATGGGCGAGCCGCGCTTTGGATGGCAGGACATTCCGCTCGCGGAAGAGTTCTACGACACCCGGGCCATCGAGCTGCAGATAGGTCCGATCGACAAGCCCGTCCTGCATTCGCCGTCCGTGGTCAACGTCGGCAATCCACACGTCGTGTTCTGGGCCGACAAGCCCGTCGAGTCCTATGATCTCGGCCGTTTCGGCCCGCTAATCGAGAACCACCCGCTCTTCCCCGAACGGGTGAATGTAACGCTCGCCGAGGTTGTCTCCCGGTCTGCACTGAAGATCCGCACTTGGGAACGCGGTGTGGGCCTGACGCAGGCTTGCGGCACGGCGGCGTGCGCCTCGGCCGTCTCGGCCATGCGGAAGAACCTGACGGACCGGAAGGTTACGGTGACCTTGCCGGGTGGGCAGCTCGTCATCGAATGGATGCCGGACAACCACATTCTCATGACCGGTCCCGTCGAACTCGAGCACGAAGGCATCTTGGGAGAAAGCCCTGGCGCTGCGGCTAAGGAGCAACCCCGCCTTGTCCCTCAAGAGCGATTGCCCTAATCCAGCCGGTGAAACCCGAGACAAAGTCGCGAACGTCTTGATGTCCGAACCTCAGATCGTAACGCTCGGCTGCCGATTGAACGCCTACGAATCCGAGGTGATGCGCCGCCACGCGTCCGAGGCCGGGCTCGGCAATTGCGTGATTGTGAACACATGCGCCGTCACGGCCGAAGCTGTGAGCCAGGCCCGGCAGACCATCCGCAAGCTGCGCCGCGAGCAGCCGCACGTCCGCCTGATCGTCACCGGCTGCGCCGCCCAGATCGAACCCGAGCTGTTTGCCGAGATCGAAGGCGTCGATCATGTCATCGGCAACAGCGAGAAGCTCGACCCCGCAACATTCCGCTCGCTCGCGACCGACGCCCTTGAGCGCGTCGTCGTCAACGACATCATGAGCGTCAAGGAGACCGCGCATCACCTGATCGACGGCTTCAACGCCCGCTCGCCCGCACGCGCATACGTTCAGATTCAAAACGGCTGCGATCACCGCTGCACGTTTTGCATCATTCCGATGGGCCGCGGCCCATCGCGCTCGGTACCGGCGGGCGAGGTCGTCGTGCAGGTGCGTAAGCTCGTCGAAGCAGGCTATCCGGAAATCGTGCTCACCGGCGTGGACATTACTTCGTATGGCGCCGATCTTCCCGGCCACGCCTCGCTCGGCCGCCTCGTGAAGCAGGTGCTCGCGCACGTGCCCGATCTTCAGCGCCTTCGCCTGTCGTCGATCGATCAGGTCGAAGCCGACGAACATCTCCTTGACGCCATCGCCAGCGAGCCGCGGCTGATGCCTCACCTGCACCTTTCGATGCAGGCGGGTGACGACCTCATTCTGAAGCGCATGAAGCGCCGGCATCTGCGCGACGACGCCATTCGCTTCTGTGAAGAGGTTCGCCGTTTGCGTCCCGACGTCGTCTTCGGCGCCGATCTCATCGCCGGTTTTCCGACCGAAACCGAGGCAATGTTCGAGAACACGCTCGCACTCGTCGATACGTGCGGGCTTACCTATCTTCACGTCTTCCCCTATTCGCCGCGCAAGGGCACGCCTGCGGCGCGCATGCCTCAGGTGAGCCGCGCGGTGATCAAGGAACGCGCCGGCCGGCTGCGCGATGCTGGAAATCGGGCGCACGCTCGCTACCTCGACGGTCTCAAGGGCGAACGCATGCAAGTGCTCATGGAGAATGAGCATACCGGCAGAACTCCGCAGTTCGCCGAAGTCCGCGTCGACCGCAAATCGCGTGTCGGCGCTCTGCATTGGACCACGGTTGGACGCAACGACGGCCGCCGCCTTGATGGAATGGTGGTCGCGTGACCGCATCGGAACCAAAACGTAAAGGCTTCTTCGGCCGCTGGCTTGGTGGATCTGACGAACCTGCCGAGACGCCGGCTCCTGATACCGTGGAGCAGACGGGGGAAACCACCAGCCCTCAGGCGGTGGAATCCGTTGCGGCACCCGAGGCGTCTCCAGAAGCATCACCGCCTCCGGAAAAGTCCGCAACCGAGCCGGCCCGCAAAGGCTGGTTCGAGAGACTGAAGTCCGGCCTTTCGAAAACGTCGTCGCGTCTTACGGAAGGCATCACTGGCCTGGTCACCAAGCGCAAGCTCGACCAGGACACCCTCGACGAACTCGAAGAGGTACTGCTCGCAGCTGACCTCGGCATCGAAACGTCGTCGCGCATCACCACCGCGCTCGCCAAGGGTCGATTCGAGAAAGCCATCTCCAGCGAGGAAATTCGCGAAACCCTCGCCGATGAAGTCGCACGTGTGCTCGAACCCGTCGCCAAACCGCTCGTCATCGACGCAGCGAAGAAGCCCCATGTCATTCTCGTGCTCGGCGTCAACGGTAGCGGAAAGACCACCACGATCGGCAAGCTCGCCGCGAAGCTGAGCCGTGAAGGCCGCCGCGTGATGCTGGCAGCCGGCGACACCTTCCGCGCGGCCGCCATCGATCAGCTCAAGGTCTGGGGCGAGCGGACCGGCGTACCGGTGCTCGCCCGCGACGTCGGCTCGGACGCGTCTGGGCTCGCGTTCGACGCCCTGAAAGACGCCACGAACGGTGGCTACGACGTCCTTCTCATCGACACGGCTGGACGGCTGCAGAACAAAGAAGGCCTGATGGCCGAGTTGGAAAAGGTGGTGCGGGTGATCCGCAAGGTCGATCCGACAGCGCCGCATGACACGCTTCTCGTGCTGGACGCCACCACCGGACAAAACGCCATGCAGCAGGTCGAGGTGTTTCGTGAACGCGCCGGCGTCACCGGCTTGGTGATGACCAAGCTGGATGGCACGGCCCGGGGGGGCATCCTGGTCGCGATCGCGGCGAAACACGGTTTGCCTGTCCATGCCATCGGTGTGGGCGAGGGCGTCGACGACCTGCAATCTTTCTCTGCCAAGGATTACGCCCGCGTCATTGCCGATAACTGACCGGCGCAGAAGGCCGGATGTAGAGAGCACTGACAGTGAGCATCAAGATTTGAGAACCGAAGGTCACCAAGCGATCATGAGCGACCGCAAACGCCTCTACCCTTTCAACGCCGAGCAGACGGTCAATATCCTAAGCGAGTTCGGTCCGCTGGTGACGATGTTCGTCGTCAATGCCATGTACGGCATCAACGCTGGCACCTGGGCCCTTATCCTCACCACCGTCGCGGCCATTGTGGCCATGCTCTACATGTTCCACCGGCCGCCGGTCTTCCCACTGATCGCGTCGACCGTCACCATCGTCTTCGGCGCGCTGACTCTGATCACGCACGATCCCATGTGGGTTCAGATCAAGGTCACGATTTTCAACGCGCTGTTTGCGGCGTTCTTGTTCTTCGGCCTCTGGACCGGGCGAAACTTCTTCCAGTACGTGTTCGAAAAGACGTTCCATTACACTAAGGAAGGCTGGGACACGTTCACCCGCAGCTTCGCCTATTTCTTCCTGCTGACCGCGCTCCTCAACGAAGCCGTGCGGCTCTACTTCAAGGACGATCAGGTGTATCACATCCTCGGACACGCCATGAACGGCGTGGACATCTGGATCGCCTTCAAGCTCTTCATCATCCTTCCGCTCAGCGGCCTATATGCCTGGCTGCTGACAAAGTGGATGAGCAGACACCACCTGTAGTCCGGGGCGGACCGTGAGGCGCCTCCTGATGAACGAAAGATGACCCCGATGGTTTCGAACGAGACGAAGCAAACCGCAACGCAGGAGTCCGGCTCGAAGCAGCTCTTGAAGTTTGTTGTCGAGCTCGGTCCGCTGGTCGTGTTCTTTCTCGTCAATTCCCGCGCCGGCATTTTCTGGGGAACGGGCTTCTTCATCGCGGCGACGGTGGTGTCACTCATCGCGTCCCGCATCCTGTTCGGCCACGTTCCCGTGATGCCGCTCGTGTCAGGCGCCGTCGTGTTGATCTTCGGCGGCCTGACGCTCTACCTGCAGGACGATCTCTTCATCAAGCTCAAGCCCACCATCGTGAAC
>VFQP010004639.1_pt1 | contig 12596 bp, 13 predicted proteins | sample 3512351 | NCBI WGS metagenome assembly VFQP01 (sample SAMN10412372, study PRJNA504923) | tailings metagenome | isolation source: Relicate 1 Philex TSF1 revegetated site | place: Philippines: Tuba, Benguet | collected 2017-08-29 | reverse complement strand
TTTCTGCTCGTCGACGAGTTCAGCGATAAGATCGACGGTCGCGCCGCCCTGGTCGAGGCGCAGGAGATTCCAGCTAATGACCTTCACACGGGGTTCCTTCAGGCGGGGTCGTCGAGAGGTTAATCGCAAATGGGGAGCGAAGTTCCCGTCCGCAACCCGCCGTCGGCTCAGAGATAGGGGAGCGCCAGCCTGGTCGCGGCGTCGCGAAACCGCCGCGGCAGGCTGCGGGAGGCGAGCTGGACTCCACTGAGCATCACGGATTCGTCGATCTTCCGGTCGATCAGGCGGTCGATCATGCCGGCGGTCTCCTCGCCATAGCATTCGAGGTTGAACTCGAAATTCAGCCTGAGGCTGCGCACGTCCCAGTTGGCGCTCCCGAGCAGGCTCCAGGCGCCATCGATGGTAATGAGCTTCGAGTGGTCGAAAGGCAGCGGTGTCATGTGGCAGGCGATGCCGACATGCACGAACTCCTCGAGATGCGCGCGCATGGCCCAGTCGACTACGGGATGATCGGATTTCTCCGGGATCACCAATTGCACCTCGACGCCGCGCAGCGCCGCGAGGATCAGGGCCGACGCAAGCTTCTGGTCGGGCAGGAAGTAGGGCGAGACGATGCGAATTCGCTGCTTGGCCTCGCAGACCGCGACGGCCATCACCGATTCCAGCTCGCCCAGGCGGTCGTCCGGTCCCGAGCTGATGCCGCGCGCCATCACGCTTCCAGCCGAGCGGATGCGCGGCCACCAGGCGAGATCGTCGAGCACCTCCTTGCGGGTGAAGAACCAGTCCTCGGCGAACGTGACCATCAACTGGCCGACGACGGGACCGCTGATACGGAAATGCACGTCGCGGACCCGGCGCTTGCGATGAAGGATGCGGGTGTTCTCTGCGCCAAGGTTGAGGCCGCCGGTGAAGCCCAGCATGCCGTCGATCACCATGACTTTCTTGTGCGACCGCATGTTCAGGAACGGCATGCGCCAGGGCAGCACGTAATGCATGAAGCGAGCGACGGGGATTCCGGCGGCGCGTAGCCGTTTCACGGCTGGCGAGCGGATGTAGCCGCTGCCGATCCCATCTACGATGACCCGGATCTGCACGCCGCGTGCATGGGCTCGGGCGAGCGCATCGATGAAGGCGGTCCCGACCTCGTCGGCGCGGAAGATGTAGGACATGACCGCGATGCTGCTGCGGGCGTCGTCGATCGCCTCGATCATGACCGGATAGGCTTGGTCGCCGCCTTCCAGCAGCTCGACCCGATTGCCCGGCAGCAGCGGCAGCTCGGTCACCTTGGCCGCGACGGCGGCAATGGTGGCGATATGATCGGCAAGCTGCTCGCCGACCATCTCCTTCTCGGCCTCGGCGGGATCCGAGGACGACTGGCCGCGTATCCTGTGCCGCGGCGACGGCATCGGCAGACGCAGCGCTCGGCGCGTTACGCGATTGATGCCGAAGGCGTAGTAGAGGAACGGCCCGATCAGCGGGGACAGCCAGGCAATGCCGATCCAGCCGATGGCCGCCCGCACGTCGCGATTGTTCAGCAACACATGGGCGGTGACCAGGGTCGACGCGGCCACGTGGGCGAGCAGCAGATAGGCCTCGATGGATGTCACGTCCTGTCCCTAGAAGAGGGGATGGCCGATACCCCTTCCGCTTAGGGTATAGGCCGGACTGCCTCGCGGGCAATCAGGCGTTGGCGCCGCCGGCGCCGGCCATCTGCTTTGCCGCATCATGGTTCTGCGGCGCCCGCGCGGCCTCGGCGCCCATCGCGTAGAACTCGACCCGGTTGCGGCCATTCTGCTTTGCTACATAGACAGCGGCATCGGCGTGGTTGAGCAGGTCGGAGATCGTGTCGGTTTCGCCGGCCAGCACCACGCCGATGCTGGCGGTGAAGGGCGGCGAGTCCTGCGGCATGTCTTCCTCGAAGGCGCGGCGGAGCTTTTCGGCGACGATGCGCGCGGCATGCCGGTCGACACCCGGCAGCACGATGGCGAATTCCTCGCCGCCCATACGGCCGATGAGGTCGCTGCGCCGGACAGTGTTGCGGGCGATATCGGAAAAGCGGCGCAGTGCCGCGTCGCCGGCGCGGTGGCCCAGCGTGTCGTTGATCCGCTTGAAATGGTCAAGGTCGAGCACGAGCACGGCTGTGGGCGATCCGCTGCGCCGTGCCATCAGCAGCATCTGCTGCGCGATCTCGAGGAAATAGCGTCGATTGTGCAGCCCGGTGAGGCCGTCGCGCGTCGCCAGTTCGGTCAGGCTGGAGATGTACCCGCCGAGGCGCAGCACGAGCGGCCGGAAGATCAGGATCGCCTCCGCGATCAGCGTGGCGAACAGCACCGCCAGGATCATGCGCTGACTCCATTGGAGCCACTTCACCCGGCTGTTGGCATGAGCCTCGAACATGGTCACCGCCTGATCGAGGCGCGGTAGCAGCGTTTCGCGGGCGGCGAGGCGAACCTGCCGCAGCGCAAGGCTCTCGTCCGAACCGGCATGCTGCGCGGCGATTACTCGGGCCTGGGACAGGAAGTGCCGAACGGCCGGATCCAGCGGCGTCTCGCCCTGGAAATAGAAGGCCTGCAACTCGGGCGCGAGCGGGTTGACGATATTGAGATCGCCGCCATGCACCAGCGCGTCCTGCGATCTTTCCATCAGGTCGATGGCGGTGACGAGCGGCGCGCGCGCGGATTTGTCTCCGTGGGTCAGATCCTCCGCCAGCAAGGCGATGCGCTGCGAGAGCATGCGCTGGCGGCCGGCGACGTTGATCACCGTCGCGGCGTCCCGCTGTTCGCTGATGACGTTGTCGAGCACACCGTGCGAGACCGCCGACAGCAGCGCGATGGTCGCCAGCGCCATCACATAGGCAAGCGTGAACCGCCGGGCCACCCGCCTTTCAGCGTCGCCTTTGGTGCCGCGTTCATAGGTGATCATGTCGCTATAGTGCCGACGTCGTACTTCATGCGTCGCCCGCCCCCGCAGGCTTCGTCTCCAAATCGAGACGCGCATGGTGTCGCATTTGCGGCGCCGGATGGAGTCAAAAATGCGCGGTATCCGCGGCATGCCTGGGCAAATGCCGCGTTGACCCATCCGGCTTCCTCGGCAACCATTGATTGAACACGCGGATTCTCGAAACGGGGAGGTTTCCGATGGCCGTCGTCGACACAACCACCAGTCAAGCCTCAGCCGCCGGAGAGGGTAGTCGGCCCGCCTGGGAGGATTGGCGCTCGATCATCACGCCGGAGATTCGCGCACAGTACGAGCGGGACGGCGTGGTCTTCCTGCGTCAGGCGCTTCATCCCGAATGGCTGCTGCTGATCGAGCTGGGACTGCAGCGCGTGATGGGAAGCGGCGCCCAGTTCAAGCACAAGTTCTTCCCGGGCGAGGAAGGTGAATTCACCGAGACGGTGCGCAACTTCGAACACAGTTTCGAACTGCAGCGGCTGATGTACGACTCGCCTATCGCCGACATGATGTCGCAGCTGCTGGGCTCGGAGCGCATCTGGTACTACTCGGACGAGTTCTTCATCAAGGAAGGCAAGGGAAAGCGGACGCCCTGGCATCAGGACATGCCTTACTGGCCGCTGGAAGGCGACCAGATCGCGTCCATGTGGATCAGCCTCGACCCGTTGCCGAAGGAACTGTGCCTGGAGATGATTCCGGGAACCCATCGGACGACGCGCTATGACGGCTTCAGCCCGCGCGAAGTCTCCATCGACCCAACCAAACCCTATTACGGCGAAGAGCTGCCGCCGCTTCCCGATATCGAGGCCGAGCGCGACAAGTGGAACATCGTCTCGTTCGACATCGAGCCGGGCGACGTGATCTTGCTCCACCCGGGCGTGCTGCACGGCGGCGGCTGGACCCCCGAAGGCGGCAGGCGCCGCGCGATCACCATACGCTGTTATGGCGAGGACATCGTCTATGCCAAGCGGCCACCGACGCGGCCCACCGTTCCGATGACGCCCGGCCTGTCGTTACAGCTGAAGCCGGGCGATCCGCTGCGTTCCGCGTGGTACCCGCAGCTGCGCCCGGTGCCGGAGCATCAGCGGGCCCGGTAGGACATATTACAGATCAGGAATTTAGTGCGGGCGGCGCGCGGTGTCAGCGCTTGCGCTCGAGACCGGTGCGGACGCGAACCCGGTCGTCGCGCTCATGCGTCGTCACCTGCATGCCCAGCTTCACGCTGACGACGATCGCGCCCATCACCATGAAAACGGCCCCGAAAGGCGAACCTATGGCGAGGATGGCGAGGCCGGCGGCGAAGAGGGCGATGATGGTGATCCAGGCGTACATGGCGTCGATCTCGGTGGCTGCTGAAGGGGACAACTCGGGGAAGAGACCTGAGTTCCCGGACTGCTTGAAGCTGCCGGCCGCGCCACCTAGTGTGGAGATGGCGCCTCGCCGGGAAGCCGCGACGCGCCTTGAGAAGGGGAGGTTTCGATGATCCGTACCGCTATGGCCGGGCTCGTGCTCGGTATGCTCGTGTCCGGCGCAGCCGGGGCCGCAGGGCCGGTGAAGCTGGACAGCAAGGACGATACCAAGCGCACCATGGGCCAGAGCGCCACCAGCGACGCGCTGCCCGGCGGCAAGCTGTTCGCGGAAACCTGCGCGGCGTGCCACGAGACCGGGTCGACGACCCGGGCTCCCCATATCTCGCAGTTGCGCATGTTGTCCTACGAGACCGTGGTCGCGGTGCAGGAAACCGGCGTGATGAAGGAACAGGCCGCGCACCTCACCGGTGCGCAGCACAAGCAGATCGCCGAGTACCTGACCGGCGGGCCGAAGGCGGCCGACGCCAAGTTGCCGGCGATGTGCAAGGGAAAGGCGGCGGTCTTCGACTACAGTCAGCCGCCCGTCGCGCCGAATTGGGGCGTCACCCAGAACAACAATCGCTTCATCGCCGGCGAAATCGCCAGGCTGACGAAGGCCGATCTCAAGCACCTGACGCTGAAATGGTCGTTCGCCTATCCGGGCGCCAACCGCGCTCGGTCGCAGCCCAGCTTTGCGGGCGGCGCCCTCATGGTCGGCAGCCAGGACGGCACGGTCTATTCGTTCGACGCCGCGAGCGGCTGCCTGCGCTGGACGTTCAGGGCCAGCGCGGAAGTGCGCACGGGCATCACCATTCCAGCCTGGAAGGCGGGCGAGAAGCCGGCCCGGGCGGTCGGGTTCTTCACCGACCTGATGGCGCGTGTCTATGCCGTGGACCTCGCCACCGGCAAGCAGCTCTGGGCGACCAAGGTCGACGACCATCCCAACGCCGTCGGCACGGCGCAGCCGTCCTATCACGACGGCACCGTGTTCCAGCCGGTATCGTCGCTGGAAGTGGTTCCCGCGACCGAGCCTACCTATGAGTGCTGCACCTTCCGTGGGTCCATGGTGGCGCTCGACGCGGCCACCGGCAAGCAGAAGTGGAAGAGTTACACCATCACCGAAAAGCCGGCGAAGACCGGCGTGAACTCGGCCGGCACCACCAATTGGGGGCCCTCGGGCGCACCAATCTGGAACAGCCCGACGGTGGACCCGAAGCGCAACCGCATCTATTCGGGTACCGGCGAAAACTATTCCTCGCCCGCCCAGGGCAGCAGCGACGCGATCATCGCCTTCGACATGGGCACCGGAAAGATCGCGTGGATCCGCCAGACCGTGGCTGGAGACGCCTGGAACGTGGCGTGCCAGCCCAATATTCCCGACAAGGCGAACTGCCCGAAGGAAAAGGGTCCGGACGTGGACTTCGCCGCGCCGCCCATGCTGATCAGCGACGGAACCCGCGACATTCTCGTGGCCGGGCAGAAGAACGGCGCCGCCTACGGCATCGACCCGGATACCGGCAAGCTCATCTGGAAGAATCAGGTCGGCCGGGGCGGCAACCAGGGCGGCACCCATTTCGGCCTCGCCGCCGAGGGCACCACGGTGTTCGTGCCGATGTCCGACTGGGACGACAAGATGCTCGACCCGAAAAAGGCGCTACCGGGACTGAACGCTGTCGACGCCTTTACCGGCAAGAAGAAGTGGTACACGCGGGCGGATGACGTCTGCAATGGCCGCGAGTTCTGCGCGCCGGGCATCGCCGCCGCGATTACCGCCATTCCCGGCATGGTCGTCGCCGGCCACCGCGACGGGCGGTTGCGCATCTATGACTCGGCGACGGGCGCCGTGCTCTGGGAATTCAATACCGACCAGAGCTTCACGACTCCGACCGGAGCAGTCGCCGAGGGCGGCTCCATGGGCGGCGGCAGCGGACCGATGGTGGTGAACGGGCGCATCTACGTGAACTCCGGCTATGGCATCTACTATGGAATGCCGGGTAACGCGCTGCTGGTATTCGGGCCGAAATAGCCTCGCCGCCCGGATCGGCATCCATTGTCCCCGTGCCCGGAGGTTCTTATCCTCGGCTGAGCGAAGGGCCGGTCGATGGGTAGCGGAAACTCGGAACTGCCGAATGAGGATGACGGCCTGACGGCGCCGGACTTGCGCCCGCTGGCGGTGGCCGGAGCCGCGATCGCCGCGTGCGCCATCGGCGTTATGCTCGGCGCGTCGATCGCTCCAAGGCCCGGCTTCTTTCTCGCCCTGGTGTGCTGGGTCTCGGGGCTCGTTCTCGCCTTGTGGCTCGGTACCCTGCTGTTCCGCCTGGCGCTGACCCGACGAGCGCGTGGCCGTACGCGGTTCAGGGCCAATGGCTTGGCGGCGCTCACCGCGCTGGCGACTGTCGCGGTGGCGGCGGCCGGATCGCAGCTTGCCGTCGCCCAGATCGGCGCGGCCATGGAGCGAATGCGGGTGAGCATGCGCATCGTCACACCGATCATGGTCAGCGGTAGCGAGCTGGTGTTCGACGGCTATATCGACCACGGAGCGGCAAAGGCGCTGCGGGCAGCCGCGGAACGACATCCGCACGCGGCCCGTATCCGGCTGGGCGGGGAGGGCGGCGAGCTGGGCGAGGCGACCCAGATCCGCGACCTCATCGCCGAGAAGGGCTGGGATACCCATGCGTCAGGCCAGTGCTGGTCCGGCTGCGTGATCGCCTATCTGGGCGGGCGGCACAGGACCATCGGTCCCGGGGCGCAGATGGGGTTTCATTCGGCCAGCATCTGGCCGGCCGGAGACGAGGCGAGCGAACGGGCGGCGAATGAGCGCATCGCCGCCGAGATGATCGAGCGCGGCGTCGACCCGGCCTTTGCCCGCAAGGCCTGGCGAAGGCAGCCGGGCGGGATGTGGTTCGCGCCCCATGACGAGATGATCCGCGCGGGTCTGGTGCACGAGGTCGCGGACCCCTGAAATCCCGTCGACAAGCCGCATTTGGCAGCCGAGAATGACACCGGCGCGGGGGCCAAGGCCTTGAGGGGAGGGCTTCCGTGAACTATGAGGGCATCACCGACGAGATCGCCAAGGGACTGATCGTGCTCAAGGAGCGCATCGCCAAGGCGAATATTCCATCCTCGAAGATCGACGAGACGCTGAACATCGCCACGTGGAACGTGCGGGAGCTCGGCAAGAAGGCGCGCACGAAGCCCGCGCTCTACTACATCGCAGAAATCCTCAGCCAGTTCGACCTGATCGGGCTGGTGGAACTGCGCGACAACCTCGCGGACCTGCGCAAGATCCTCGACATATTGGGCCCAGAGTGGCGGGCGGTCTATTCCGACGCCATGCTGGACGGGGGCGGCAACCGCGAGCGCGTCGCCTATCTGTTCGACCGAAGGGCCGTGACCTTCAACGGCCTCGCCGCCGAGGCGCAGCCGCCGCGGGTGAAGGAAGGCAGCGAGTACCTGTCGAAGATCTCGTGGTGGCGCAGCCCCTATATGGGGTCGTTCAGCTCGGGCAATTTCGACTTCGTCTGCCTCACCACCCATGTCCGCTGGGGCGACAATGAAGCCAGCCGGCTGGTCGAACTGGAGGCGCTGGCGCAATGGGTCGACGACAAGGCGAAGGAGCCCACGGCCGAGGACAAGGACATCATCGTCATGGGCGATTTCAACATCCCTAGCGAGAAGAGTGCCCTGTTCAAGGCGGTGACGGCGAGAGGCCTGATGGTGCCGGACAAGCTGCTGAAGGCCGATCTGGGCAGCAATCTCGAGAAGAACAAGCGCTACGACCAGATCCTGCATCGGCCGATCTATGACGAAAGCTTCTGCAATGCGGGCGGCGTCCTCGACTTCTATCAGGGCGATCACCTAGCCCTGTTTCCCAAGCTGAAGACCAAGGAAGCGTTCACCTACCAGATGTCCGACCATCTGCCGCTGTGGATGCAGATCAACACCGACACGGACATGCAGCAGCTCGAGCAACTGATCAGAGGGTAGATCGTGGCCGGCCGCGACGTCCTCAAAAGAAAAAATTGAGGGTCCGGAACTAACGCATGTGAGGCGCATTGTCCTTATGTCCCTCCCCTGGGATACCGCAGACGCGGTGACTTCCTAACTAACCGACTTCCGTATGGAACGACGGTTCGGGCGCCCGGAATCCCCCCTCACGGGCGCCCCACTTTTTTCTGGGCAGGGTCAATCCTTCAGCAAACCGCAGCGTTCAACTGTCCTAAAGACAGGCGCGTCGGGATGGATCACGTCAGGATGACGACGATCGGCATGCCAACGCACGGCGCCACGCTTCTCCATCGGTGATGCTGGCGCTGTCATCACCGAGCATTATCGTCTGCCAGCCATCTCGCAGCCGCTCAGCCTCGCGCTCTTCGGGGCTGCGAGGAGCGGTCCGGAACAGGCTGATTGTTACATCGAACTGGTTGCCATGTCGGTCGCGCCAGGCAAAGCCTCCGACGCGGTGTGACGGGCCGCACTCCGTCCATGGATCGCTGCCGCCGCTGCCATGGCGAAGATGCGCGACAGCGGACCGGAGGGTATCTTGATCATCCATCTGCCTGAACTCCAGAAGGTGAGGCAGCTCCGAGATGACCTGTGCTAATCGGCTCCCTGCCAGAAATAACCAAAAGTTATATTGATTGCCTGATGTTGCCCGTTGGCTTAACAATATGTTCCTGTTTTGTACATATTGGAGGGCTGGCTTGATCGGACGAACCATCCTGGCGCGGCGCGCCAGCAGGATGCTGGCGATCCAGCGGTTATCCCAAGCGGTAGCGGCGTGGTACGGTCTCGATGCCCGGTCTGTCCGGGAGGATGCCGCGCGGTTCGGGGGCGAATGGCGGCTCGCCGATCTCCCATGGGAAACGCACAAGGCCGTAGCCGACTATCTGTGCGGCCGGCTGCTCCTGCCCGAGCGCGTTCCCGGACCCCGGGTCATGGGTTCGAAATCTGCGTCCTAACCGACCAAATCCTTGATTTTTCTATAGAGACCGACAGGCAGACCCGCTTCGTCGCCAAAATACAGGTAGTCCGCAGTGGCGCCTGTCAGCTGGCGGATGCGGCCCAGCGTCTCGGGCTGCGGGTAACTTTCGGCCCGTTCGTATTTGCGGTAGGCGGCCTCGTCGATGCCCAGTGCCTGGGCGAAGCCGCGCCTGGTGGCGAAGCCACAGGCCTCCCGGATCGCCCGGAGGCGGAGGGCGAATCCGGACAGCTGTTCGGCGACGGTCACGGGCATGGCGCGGCGATCTAAGCGTTGGTGGGGACTGGATAATCCCACTACACCATGGAGCGTGTAATTAAAAGTTATAATCTGAGGTCTGCACGGGGCATGCAGCGCGTTCATCCGCGCAGCGAGGCCCAGCGCCAAGCCGCCGTGCCGCCGGGGCCGATCCGGTCACTCCCCAGGATCGGCCCCGGCCCCTCTCCAAGCAAAGGACGCGCATGTTCGAGAGCCCAGACCCCGTTTCCGAGACGACCGAAACACGCCTGCACCGCGAGGCGGTGAGCCTTCTGACCTTCCTCGAGCGGCAGGAACGTCTGACCTGGCTGCATCCGGCCGATGGCTTGACGCTGGCCGGGAGCGAGCGCCAGCGGCTGGCGGCCATCGCCAGATTTCGGCGCCTCGGCATGCGCGGCGGCGTGCCTGACCTGATCGTGGCGGCGCCGGGCGGGATCACCGGATGGGTCGAGCTCAAGACCGGCGGCAAGCTGTCGCTGGCCCAGGCCAGCTGGTGCGAAGGTCTGCGGCGGCTCGGTCACAACCACAAGATCGTCCGGGACATGGACGGGCTGGTCGCCATGCTGAGGGGCATGGGGGTGATGGCTTGAAGAATGCTCGGATGGCCATGGGCGGAGGACGCCCATGACGGCGAAACGCAACATGAGTCCGGAGTACCGGCGCTACCTGGCCGGGCGACTGATGCAGATGGCGGGCTCGGGACGCACGCGCGGGCAAGCCGGACGGGCGATGGGCCTGACGCCCCGGGTCACCGGACTGATCTGCCGGGAATTCGGGATCGAGTTCCTCGCCATCGGCCTGCGCCGTCCCGTCGAGCCGGTCGCCAAGGTCGCGCTCCCCGAGCTTCAGGAAGCGGTCGACGCGTTGCGCCGTCATCATGCGCCGGTCTGCGCCGAGGCGACGATTAGGCGGCCGCACATGGTGCCGCGGCCCTATTCGGCCCGTACCCTTTTTCGCGTCGGCGACCGCTGGGGCGTGACCGCCGGCGAGGTGATGCGCCTCGCGCAGGAGTGCCGCTGCAAGGCGGCCTGACAACGAACCTTCGTCCATAGGAGATATCTGCATGGCGAGACGCGGACGCCCGCGCGATCCGAATGCCCGCCGACGCCAGACGACGATCGAGGGCCGATCTCCCCGTGCCGACCACGGCACCATCCAGACCCAGCTGCGCCGCGCCGAAGCCGTCGGCGGGTCGGCGATTCTGGTGGAGGATGGCAGGGTGCTGGCCGACATCGATCCGGCGCTGTCACGCTCGGTGCTGGCGAGGATTTTCGCATCGGGCGCGATCGACCGGCTTCGTTTCGAAGCGGGCGAGCGCTACCAGGAACTCGCCTGGGCCGCCTATGGTAGGCCCTTTGCCCGCGCGGTCGACATTGGCCGGCCGCGCGGCGATCTGCCCGTAGGCGCGGCCGCTCAGGCGACCGATGGCGACGACCGGCGCCGGAGCGGAGCAAGGCGGGCGCTGGCGCGCGCCGATGCCTATCTAGAGACCTATGGCGACGGACCGCTGCGGGCGATCAAGCGCGTGTGCCAGTTCGACCAAGAGGCGCCGCCCGCCAGCCACCGCGAACTCGTCATAGGACTGGGCGCGCTCGCGGGCTTCTGGGGCCTTTCTAGAACAGGTCCTTGAAGGCACTCAGCGCCTTGGGCCGATAGGTCTTCACCGTACGCCAGCGCGTGCGGGCGTAATCCGACACATACTGGAATCCGGGGGGCGGGGCGCGGTCCGACAGGCCGGCGCCGACGAAGAAGTCGCGCAGCGAGCTGTCCTGCGCGGCGAAGGTGCCGGCCGGGTTGCATCCTTGCGTGTAGGTCGACAGCATGGCCGGGTCCCACAGCAGGCCGGCCTGCGCGGCGCCTTCGGCGATCCAGCACAGCGGTCCTAGCGACAGTCCCTTGTCAGCGTCGCCGCCGCCGACGCTGCCATGAGTGCCCGGGAACCAGCTCTGCTGATAGGGCTGACGGTCGGGTGCGAGCGCGGCGCCGCCGCTGGCGGCGTTGAGCTTGTCCATGTTGGTCCAGAGGGTCGGTTGGAAGGTGTTGCGGCGCTCGTCGATCGACACGGCGTGGCGGGCGCGCTCGACGAAGCTGGACAACTCGGTGTCGTGGAAACGGTACTGGTCGTTGACCTCGTCGGCGAAAGGCAGCGAATTGGGGACGCCGAGCGAGCCGACGGTATCCCAGACCCCGACATAGCGCACGCTGCCCCTGGTGTCGGGCGCGGCGCTGACATTGGCCGTGGTGGCCACGACCTGGCTGTTGGCTTTCTTGAATGCGAGCGTCGCCGGGTCGTTCACGCCGACCTTGCGGTCGCGGTAAAGGGCGATGGCGCCGTTGATTTCGCCGATCCGGTCGCGGCGCAGGATCCAGCACTTGCGAAGCAGGCCGGCGAGACTGCGCGCCGTGTAGGCACCGCGCGAGAAGCCGAAGATGAAGATCCGGTCGCCGGGTGCGTAGTTCAGGCACAGGAACTGATAGGCCTGGGCGATCTTGGCATCGAGGCCCTTGCCGAGGCCGCCGCCGACGATCTTCACCACGTCGTTTAGCACCCCTTCGCCGACGCCGACACCGTCGTCGTAGAACACCACCTGCGGCATCCCCGCGGCGGCTGGCGCCACGCACCGGGCGAGGCGCGACACGTTGGTGGGATTGGGCTGGCCCAGGCTCTGCCAGGTGCCGTCGCAGAAAACCGCGATATTCTTCATGTGCTGCCCATGGATTGGGGCGCCCCCGCGCGGGATTATGCCGTCCGAGCGCAAGCTTGGGAAGAGGGCCGGCTGCTCCCCTATTGCTCCGATGACTGCCCTCGGCATACCCTGCGCGCCGGCTGGACCGGGCTGATGCCCGGCCGAAGACAACAATGGGGATGCGAATATGCGGGCGTGGCGCGCGGAAACGTTCGGTGAGGCGGTCGATGTCCTGAAGCTGGTCGATGTGCCGGTGCCGGAACCGAAGGACAGGCAGATCCAGTTGAAGGTGTCGGCGGCGGGCGTGGGGCTGCCGGACGTGCTGATGATCCGCGGCAACTATCCCGCTGTGCAGGCGCCGCCGGTGAC
>VFQP010004638.1_pt1 | contig 12597 bp, 22 predicted proteins | sample 3512351 | NCBI WGS metagenome assembly VFQP01 (sample SAMN10412372, study PRJNA504923) | tailings metagenome | isolation source: Relicate 1 Philex TSF1 revegetated site | place: Philippines: Tuba, Benguet | collected 2017-08-29 | reverse complement strand
GGTGGGGGGGTGGTGTGGGGCGGGGGGTGGGGGAGGTTGTGGTGGTTTTTTGGGTGTATATTGTGCTGTTGTGGTGGGGGTGTGTTGGGGTGTGTTGTGTGGTTGGTAATTCAGGAAAGGTGTTTGTTTCTATTGACAAATGAATGCTTGTGGATCCACTTAAACATCCCACACACACACACCAAAACACACCCACACACCCTCCCACACACACACCAAAACACCCTCATCCCCCAAAACACACACACGCAGTGTACCTTCATTGTCTCCCTGATCTCTGTACCCAATTTGGCATCGACTCCGCTGGCATAACCACCTCCCTGCCCCTGCATATGTTGGTGTCGGGGGTGTTCTTGGCTGCACCTGGTTTGTTGGTGTGGGCAGCTGACACTGCTGTGTGCATGACATCAGGTGAGTGTGTGGGGGGGGGGTTGGTTGTGCCGTGTGATGCATGGTGTGTGCTGTGATGATGTGTGGAGGGTGTGATATACAGAGCACACTGTATGTGGTGTGTGGCATGTATCACCAAAACCACCTTTTCCCGTGACAAACCACCTCATTCTATTATGAGTATGTGTATTCCTACTACGACTTGATCAAATAATGAATATGCTTCATCACACAAAATGATTATCATCACACACACAAACAACCACCCTGTTTATCACATATACCATCACTCCATGCACACCTCCCCCTCTCTTTTCACAGGGCCCCCCTCCCCCTCCCCTCCCTCTTCCATGACCACCCCCGAAGCAGCCATCTTCCAAGCATCTTCCCTTGCCCTCCCCACCCAAGAATCCGTCCCCTTTGTCAACCTGGCGTATGGGTGGCTGCCCTGGGTGTGGGCGGCCACCTTGGCCTTTTACATAGAGTCATTCATGGGGGAAGCAGGCCGCGTGTTGCAGGTGGCGGCTGTGACGGCTGGATTGGATGGGTCCCATGTGCCGAAATTGGTTGTGGTGGAACCTGTGATTTCGTTTGTGCAGTTTGTGCTGCTCCTGGGTGGGTTGGGGGTTGGTGGGGTGACGACATGGCACTTGGGAAAGCAACCGAATGCACGGTAATATGTTGTGGTTTTTTTTTTGGGGGGGGTATGGGGTGGTTTTATGGGGTGGTTTTTGAGGGGGTGGTTTTCTGTTTTGCAAGTACTTGAGACCTTAGCAAGCACCTCAACACACACAACTTTCAACAAGTACCTCAACAAGCACTTCAACACCCACCTCGACAACCACACACCACAGTGTGCTTACCCAATGGGCCCTGATGACACTAGCAACTATTGAACTGGGACTGCTCATCATCCGTGCAGACTGGAACCTTCCACTAGTGAGCTGATCATTTTCGTGCAGACTGGAGCCTTCACTGGAACCTTCCACTAGTGAGCCGATTTTCTCTGTGCAGGTTTTTGCTGTCATTATGTACACTTTTGTCATCTCAAGGAGCCCAAGTCTGTTGAAAGAAGAAAGAACATTTTCACAGTGGAAAACTTTTACTGGTGAACACGTTCACTGTTGGCCACATATGTATGTTTTGAGAGTTACAGGAGCGCGCGTAAAGAAACATGTTGTTGTTGTTGTTGTTGTTGCAAAAACATCGTCAAAACACCACCTGAAACACTGCAGTGTCATGTGCATCAGCCACAGCAGGCAACGACGCAGCCTCACTACCATCATCATCATCATCATCTTGCTGTTCATCCTCCCGTTGTTCATCCTCTTTTGTTCATCCTCTTGTTGGGTATCTCCACCAGCACATGTCCATGTTCAACACACGGACCAACCACCCATCACGTCAACACATGCATCATGATCATGCAACCCTCTCACAACATATCTCCATACTGCACATCTCGTATTGCGCAACCTCACCACATCATCCTGTCACCACATACCCCCCACCTATTGCATATCCTCTGCTGCATTATCAAACAGGTAGTTGGCAGCCGCCTCTTCATTCTTGTCACATGCCAGGAATGCCTCCACACACATATCCCTAGGGAACCCAAGGTTTTCTAGCCGTTCAATGGCCTGCACCTCTTCTTCAGTCAAATTGATAACTAGTGTGTGTGGTGGGGGCGGGGGGGAGGTGAGCAAACAGTGGTGGGGGTGGGGGTGAGCAAGTGTTGTTGTTGGTGGGGAACGAGATGGAACAGCGAATATGTAAAAACAACAGGAACAATGTGATGAAAAGACAGGGGAGAAGACATTTTACACTCCCCGCTCCCTCTCTCTCTCTCTCCCATACACAAACCCACACACCACCCACACCACCCACACACAAACATACACATTACCCTGCACCTCTCCCCTCCCCCTCCCCCTCCCACCCCCCCCCACACCCTCCCACCCTCTCCCACACATACCTGGCATCCCCTGTCCCTCCTCCTCATCCATCCCCCCCTCCATCCCCTCCCCCAGCTGGGCAGCCAAGTCAGCAGCCTCCCCCTCTGCAGGGGGTTCTCCCAGCAGACGCAAGAACTCTTGTTGGTTGCTGTTGATGAGCTGCAGCAGCTGGGGGTTCTGCTTACTCAACTCCTGTGTTGGTATAGGGGGCGTGGTGGTGTGGTGGGAGTGTGTGTATGTGGTGGGAGTATGTGCATATGGTGGGAGTGTGTGTATGTGGTGGGAGTGTGTGGTTGGTGTGTGTGTGGTTGGTGTATATGCAGTGTGTATGTGGTAAGAGTGTGGTGTGTGTACACATGTACACAGTGGGTAGATAGTTGTGGAGGATATGGGGAGCAGGCATATTGTGCATGCCAACAAAAACACTACACACACGATCCTCACCCCCCCACACACTCCCCCATACAACCCTCACCACCACCACCATCTCCGCTCCTAAAACCCCACACAACACAAAAACAACAGCTACAACCCTAAACAACACAAAAACAACAGCTACAAACCCCCATTATGTGTGTTCTACCTCCCCTCTCTATGCCTAGTACCTGCAGCATGGGTTGGAGGATATGGGGGTTGGTCTGCACCAGCTGTCGCAACATTCGAAATTGAGAGGTGTTGCGAATAAAATCGAGTGACCCAGGACCCCCACCTGCTCCTGGTGCACCACCCCCACCCCCACCCCCACCCTGTGTATGAATGTGTGTGTGAGAGGAAGAGAGAGAATGCGTGTGTATGAATGGTTGTGCAAGCACGGTGTTGCATTTGTAATTGTGCGTGTATATACACATGGTGACAAACCACCACCACCAAGAACAACACATACCCCGCCAAACATGTCGAGAGGCTGGGGCCCTGCTGGGGCGGCCCCCCCTCCAACCCCCGGGGCCCCTGCGGCCAAGGGGGTCCCACTTGGGCCCCCCCCTTGTGCAGGGGGTGCCTCTGGTTCGGCAATATCCGGGATGCCAGTCATCAGGTACTCCACTGCCCTCTCAGAGTTGTTGTACGCAGCGCGCATAGCACGCACGACTTGTTCCCGCTCAAAGCCCATCTCACAAATCTAATGGTGGTGGTGTGTGTGTGTTGTATACAGTGTGCGTATATTCATTGTTGTGAATTAAGACAACATGCATCATGACAAATATACACATTACACCAGTACGACCGCACATACACCCCCCCCTCCCAGACACACAGACCAAACACATCACACTCACCTGGTCAATGCGGGATTCCAGAGCAGAACCTACAAGCAACTCTGATGCGCCCCCAAGTGCTGCTGGAGCTGCTAGTGCAGGCGCATCCGCAGCAGCAGGGGCAGCACTGTGAATGTGTGGTGTGTTGAGAGGGATGGTGATGCTGATGGGCATGTCATGAAGATGGAAGATGATGGTGTATGCAACACAGAATGACACATGTGTGATAGAAAACACCATGAAACACCACCCACATACGCTGCAGGTGCTGCTGCTGGTGCAGGTGCTGCTGCTGGTGCGGCAGGTGCGGCAGGTGCGGCAGGTGCGGCTGGTGTCTCTGCTGCCTGTGTTGAGAGGATGAGAGATGGTCAGGGATCATGGCCTACACATATCCCGCATGGTGGTGCCCTCGTGCCCCCTATACATACCGGTGCAGGTGGTGCTGCAGGTGTGGGTGCTGATGCTGCCGCAGGCTTTGCCTGTGGGGTTTACAGATACTGTATACAGGCACTGTGTACGCATGCCATCTCACCCACACCACATACCGCTGGTTGCCTAGTGATCATGATTACCAAGAATCCAGCCTCTGAAACATCGTTTTCAGCCAATGTGGTTTCATCCTTGAGCACCTGAGAACAAAGATGACACCATCTCATCCACCATTTCTACACCACCCCTGTCAACCCTTCTCTTTGCTCAATCCGTCCATCATCCCTCGTACCTTGCCCTTGTATATCAACACCTGGCTGGCAGCTGCATAGTTTTCGCCCAGCTCTGTGTGGATCTTGCCTTTCACATCACCCACCTGGGAGCATCATAAAATGCGAGTAACACCATGTTTTCGGCTGTCATCAATGCACTACAATGGAACATGCATCGTTGCAGCCCAACAGCAACATCACAGACAGGCCATCCAGGCACCTTGTCATCGGGGTTGACCTCTATGTTGAACGATTTGCCCTGTACGGTTTTGCAGGTGAGCTGCATGGTGATCTGATTGGGAATGATTGAGATGTTGTGGATGTTGGTATGTCTTGGGTGTCGGTGTTGTTTTTGTGTGTTGTTTTTGTGTTACACACTGCCACACACACCCAGCTTGGGCACTTATGTATACAAAGCTGGTTGCAGATAGTGGTTTGGCAGATAGTGGTGTAGTGCGAGTGGTGCTTGAGCTCGTCAGCGCAGTTTGCTCACAAGGTTGATGAGGCCCTGCGGTGATGCCCGTGTCCACACCAGTGTGTGCACAGGAAAAAAAATATATAAAGTCTGTAAATGCAATTCCGTCTGCTTCATACACAAGTACCACCATGAAGTACTCTAGCAGCGTGAGCAGCTCACGGAGGAAGAGCCGCAAGGTGTGTGGATGCCAACGAGCCGCCTCTCGCATAGCATTAGCATGTCTATCGCAGCCTTGACAGCCATTGTTGTGTTGTTGCAGTTGTGTTATATGTCATATGATGTGCCGTGCATCACCAATGTGCATGTAGTTCTCGCACAAGTTGGCACGACTTGCTTGGCATCACATTGGCTGCTTTGTTGATTGCAGCAGCTGCATCGCATACACATGCGCGTGGCTTTGCATATCGCCATATTGATCACAGCACAACTATGTTGTGTATTTTACACACGCACAAGCAAACCAAACACCATGATCATTGCCGGCACACCCTGCTGCATCCCCCCATACCCTGCTGCATCCCCCCACACCCTGCTGCACCCCCCCACAGGCTCACTTTTCCGCGCCCTCAAGCGTGCGACGAAAGTTGATGAGCGCACCCTTGTCCACAGAGCTCAAGAACAAGTATGCAGTCCGTGCCGTCCCCATCCGCAAGGATGACGAGGTGTCGGTCGTGCGTGGCACATTCAAGGGGCGTGAGGGCAAGGTGGTGCAGGTGTATCGCAAAAAGTTTGTAATTCACGTGGAGCGCATTACCCGGGAGAAGGTCAACGGTACGTGTTGACTGTGGTGGGGGATGTGTTGGGGGGTGCGCGATGTGCACAACATTTGATGGGGACACATGGGACGCTACCACACACCATGGGACACTGCCACACACCATGGGACACTGCCACACACCATCACCACCACACAACAACAGGTGCCACAGTCAATGTGGGCATTGACCCCAGCAAGGTGGTAATCACCAAGCTCAAGATTGACAAGGATCGCAAGGCATTGCTGGAGCGCAAGAAGGGTGCAGCAGGTGCAGACAAGGGCAAGGGCAAGTTCACAGAGGCAGAAGTGCAAGCAATGGCTGATGTGGATTAGTGTGTGGATGTGGGCACTGCGTGTGTGTGTTTTCGGTTGGTTGATGTGGGCATGACAGTGTGCACGGAGATGCCCGTTTTTTTCCGGGTTTTTCATCGTGCCATTGTGCATGTTGGTGTAACATGGGAGTCCTTGTCAACCTTGTCAAGGAGAGCAGTGTGACAAAAACGTGACAAAAACGCTGGGTTTGTTCATAAAAAAAACAAATCGACCCCAGCAACACATTGCCCCCTCTGCTCCCCGCCCTGCCCTCCAGCTGCGGTTTTCATTTAGTCAACGTTGTTCCCCTCTGTTTTGACTGTTGCAGCAGCACCAGCACCAGGTGACACTGCAGCTGCCATGCCTGCCTTGACCACTGCTGCTGCTGCACTGGGGGTGCCGGCACTGGGTGATGGCCCCCCCTCTGTGGGGGATGCACCCCCCCCCCCTGCAGCAGCCCCCTCTGCAGCAGCCAGTGTCTCTTTGTATGCTGCCATTTCCGCTTGAAAGCGCTCCTTGTCTTTGGCTGCGAGCTCTTCATAGGGTACACGCTCTTCTGGGGTCAGTCCACGCCATTTTTCACCAAGCAACTGTTGGTGTGGTGGTGAGGGTGGTGAGGGGCAGTGGTACCATGTATGACAACACATTGTAATCCTGGATACTAGAAACTCTTGATACGAAAGTCAATTTATTCACACTAAATATTCAAACTCCATCCCAAGTACAGCACATATTGAGTAATTGACTGTACCAGCTGCACAGGTAGAGAGAGTATGTATGTGTAGGTAGTATCATAATCAGAGGTAATCCCCCCACACAAACAATACCACACCAAATATACACTCATGAGGTACACCCCCCCCAAACTAAGCTTTACCTTGCCCAATTCCCCAAAGGTCATGCCAGGATTCTCAGCCTTGACCTGTTCCCTGTGTGCCTGAGAATAAAACATATACGGACCCGATGCATTCTTCGGTGCATTCGGATCCTTCTTTTTTCGCTGTTTCTTCCCACCCACCCCCTCGCCGCCCTCCCCATCTGCACCACCACCACCCTTTTGTTTCTTAGCAGCCTTTGCTGGAGCCCCATCCCCTGCTGGTCGTTTGGGTGCTGCCAAAGGTGCTTTGGAAGCACCACCCCCTTGCGTGGGGGACGCAGTGTGCGCCCCCCCAGCAGCGGTGTGGGGTTTTCCTCTATCTTTCCTCTCGTCCAACCCAGCAGCATCTTCATCGGAATCTTCATCCGAGTCCTTCTCCGACCCCGTCCCTGCATCGAAATCCTCATCATCCTCATCGCTATACACCTCCCCTTTGGCTTGCATGTGGGCCATCCCAGCATCAATATCGGGCTCCAGGTCCAATTTGGCTGCCTTGGCCTGTCCATGAGGGCCCTTTTGCACCTCGGCAATGTTTTCCAGGGGGAGTTGTTTGGCACTCACCCAGTTGTATAGGTTTTGCCATTCGTCTTTTGGTATGGAGCGGAAGACGTATTCTTGGTCGTTTGTCATGCGCACCTGGGGGGGGTGGTAGGTGGTGGAGTGTGTGTGGTGGTGTGTGTGTGGTGGTGTGTGTGTGTTGTGTTTGCACACAAGGTGGTTGATGATGGTTGCTGGCCTACAATACGTGTGGAATGTGTGGTTGTGAACCACATCCAGACACAACATTGATCATAATCAGCCATGATCCCACCCCCCGAAAAAGCAAAAAAAGCAAAAAAACAATACACACTGATGACTGTGCATGAGTGCATGTTGTGTGTATGGTGTTCGTGCATGGTACAGCCCCCTTGCATCATACCAGGACGTCAAAGGTTTTGTTAGAGGCCCCCAACACGCCTGCCCCCTGTCGCATAAACTCCATGCTGACGACCTCGTCATACAGCAACAAGGTAGGGGGTTTACCAATGTAGAAAAAGGCACGCTCCAGTGGGTACAGGTGCCCATCATCAGCCTGTGTGTGATGTGTGTGTGGTGTATGGGTGGTGTGTGTGATGTGATTGATGTGTGGGATGTGTGTGGTGTGTAGTTAGTGTGCGTGATGTGATGAGGGGGAAAGGAGGGCGTGTGGAGGGATGGTGTGGATACGGGAAACCAAGATGCTATGCAATTCCCTGTACTGTAGCACACTTTCCTATACAAAGCATTCATCTACACAGCGTTCATCTACACATCACCCTCCAAACACAACATCCCAACACAATGCACTCTTGTACACAACAATACTGTACACACCACCTACATACACCAAAGCATTCTCTCTACACCAAAAAGCACCTTGTATGAGCAGCGCAACGCAAATGCCTCCCCATCAGAGGTACGGAATGCCCCGGGCTTTGTCAACTTGGCACCTGACAGCCCACGTAGGGTACGCGCAAACACCTCACACACAGCACCCTCCATGCGGGGCTGCAGTTTTCCCCCACACTGTGTTGTGGGTGTGGTGTGTTGTGGGTGTGGTGTGTTGTGGGTGTGGTGTGTTGTGCATGGGTGTGTCGTGCATGGGTGTGTCATGCATGTGTCACATCATTTGCAGGTGTACATGTGATATGTATATGGATGCACACCCACACAGCAACCATCACATGTTCTAACAACACAACCACCACACAACCACCACGTATTCTCATTGTGAACACACCAACACACAACCACACACAACCACCACATTACAATACAACACCACAACCCCCCCCACACACCCGAACCTTGTCATTCTTGGCTTTGAGAGCCTCTGCACTCATCTCCAAATCCACAGACACGTCTTCATCCGCAGCCAGCTGACACAAAATATGCGTATAATACGTTTGTCCCTTGCGAATGGGCGGATCTAGGCTAATAACAACCAGGGTTTGTTGTGTGGATTTGGGTAGGTAGAATATCCGCATGATGGAGTCGTATTGTATGCGGTATTCCTGTGTTTGACCGAGGAGCTTGAGGAAGGAGGAGTACAGTTCTACATCAAAGCGACCACGGGGGTTGACTATGTTGACCAGGTCAAACGTTGCGACGGCTGTGCCGCTGACTTCACCCACATTGGCGTGCTGCATGATGCGATCATACATGACCTGCAGTTATTGGGGAGGGGATGTGGGTACGCATATGGGATGTGTTGATGTGACAAGCAGCATACAGATGTGTTGTGCAAATGTGAGCAACATGTGCTTGCTTTAATGCTTTATTCAATACAGACATACATATATCACACCTTGGCAGCTGGGTTGTCCTCATCCCCCGCATATTCAGGATTATCACGTGGCACATGAAACGCCATTTCCACCAGTGCATCTTGCCTATCTGCAGTGGCTGTGTCGTCAATGGGAAACTCCAAGTTGACCTCATCCTTGCCCAGCTGTACCTGAGAGACATCCTGCAGGGGCACACGAAACGCGGGACGGTCCCCCACGACAAAGGTGAGGGTGGGGCCCTCCACGTCTGCCTTGCCCCATGTGCGTCCAGTCACGTTGACGATTTCCTCGACCACAGCGGTGTCTAATGTGCGACTGCTTGCTGCTTGTACGTTTTCCAGATCCTTGTCACGGAATCCGCCAAAGCTGAGGATCTGGCCATCGGTGCGCTTGATGCTGAGGGTGCAGCCACGGGGGACACGTGTCCAGAGCAGGCTCTCAATGTCTGTTGTTGGGGGTTGGGGTGTGGGTGTGGTTTGGGTTGTGGATGGGTGTGGGGATGGGTGGTTGGTGGCGTTGCATACCGCTGCGAGGGACGTCGACGGTCTTGCCACCACCTGCTTTCTTCCATGTGATGCCGTTGCTACTGAGCTTCAGATTCCCTTGGCTCTGTGTGGTGATGAGACCCAGGTGGGGGGAGTTGCTTGGTAGACCTTGTGCAGATGATTCGTGATGATCAGACAGCGGCGTACCGTGCCACCCCGTCCGCACAAAGAAATGTTGCCAAACTGATCAGCTGTTTCCGCCATTTGATGTGTGTATTGGGGGGGGGTGCGGGGTGCTGCTGCTACAAAAGTGATGTCTGAGTGAAATCAAACACAACGCTGCATCCTAGACAACGTGCATTGATAGTGTTTTTTGTACTGAAGACTGTTGATGTATGCTTGATGTAGTAGGAGTTGAGAAAATTTGGCATTCCTTGGCTGAAAACAACACATCAACAAAACCACACCCCCCTCGCTCGAGCCCTTGAGTTCACCATCCATGCATTGCAACACGCTCTTCAAACATGTGTCCTGCTATCAAGAATAAAAGTTACACCACCATACGAACACCACCGTGTTTTTTCACCAGAAAACAAATTTCAACACTCACCAGAACAACCATCAGTACCGTTCCACACAGGAATATGTTACCGCTGCCCACTACATGCAGCAGTATACGTTCAGGAATGCCTTTTCAGAGCACACTCTGTTTGCAAGGCCTCCGTCATACATCCTGTGTGACATCTGTCTGACAGCATCCCTCACTGCACCCCACCCTGCATCTGCGCCGCCATGGCTTCGATGATGCTTCGCACCACCGGCGTTTGCCCACTGTCCAGCTTGCTAAAGACTTTGGCACCATCATAAAACACCTCAAATGCCCCCGTGTTCATGAGGTTGGTTTGTATCATGTTGCCTACAAACCAGGCACCAAGCAACGCTGCCATCTTGTTCTTCTTGATCCTGTTTTAGTTTGGGGGGGAAGAAGGGTGGCTGCTGAGTGGCCTTGACTTGGTTGGTGGCAAATGGGGAGTTGGTGGCAACTGGGTGCATTCGCAAGACCACACACTGCCCATCATATTCATTTCACAAAACTAGTTCACACCCATGTTCACATCATAAAAATCACACCCATACCATTCCAATATGTCTGGTGGTATTGGTACCTGAAAGTTGGCTGCCAGATACTCTGCTGCAAGTACAAAAATAATGGCAGAAAATTGCACATACTTAACCAGCTGTGCCAACATTTCCTGTTGGTGTTTTTTGCCAGCGTCCATGTGTGCTTTTCATGTGCATCATTTGATATCAATGTACGCATGTGTGCACATGCATGTACAAATGTGCACACCACAACCACACATACATTTAAGGGGGTGGGTGGGTAATTGGATAGCCTTACAGATACACCGGGGTAGTAGTGGTTGATGGCACGCTGCACCTCCATCGCAGCGCCCTTGTATGCTCAGCCTGTGCAAAAACTGATGTGTACGCGCCCTCCCTTGCTATCTTCAAGCATTGAAGCATCTCTTGATGCCTGTAAGCGTGGACGAGGTTGGTGTTGTGGTGCATGTGTTGAGGATTTGAGCATTGGTGTACTGTTTGATGACTGATTGATAGTTGCACACACCTGGGCAGTAGCCATGCTGACACACAGCAACAATACTATTCGCCACGACATGGCTTTGTGGTCTGGTTCGTGCAGGAATATGGGTGTTTTATTTACATGTTTCTACCCCAGCAGCTCACAACAACGGCACAACTTGTAGGCAAATTTGCACACCACAGGAACTATTCTGCAACACAGGATTACCGATCAGGCACAAAACCCCTCTGATCATGATGTGGTTGCAGCGCATACCCCGTAGCCTATGGCACACCCAAGCCCCTTGCACCACCCTAGCATGCACAGGATTCTTCTCACATCGTTTCCTGAGTTCAGATTCAGTATGTGTTGCATTTGGTGGCACATGACATACCCTGTGCACACATGGCAACCATCTACCCACCCACCCACAGCAAGGGTACTTTAGCAAGGAACGTCATGAAGAGCGTTCCGCCAAGCTGAAGGTACCAATGCTTGGTATCATCAACCATCCTGTACCGTTATTATGGATTCCACCCCATTCCCAGTCAACTCAGTCACCCGATTCCCAGTCAACTCAGTCACCCCCACCCAATTCGTCATACCCCTTACAGGAGGAGCTCAAGCGTGGGTACTTTGACAACTTGATAGACCTGAATAAGAAACAGGGGCGTGTGTTTGATGCATCACAGAGCCTCATACCAGTTAGTCAAGCCCTTGTGTTTCCACAGATCCAGGTAGTGGGATGTGTTTTTGGTTGATGTTGCAGTGTGTTGGTTGATGGTGTAGTGTGTTGGTCAATGTTGTACTGCATCGTGTGTGCAGGTAGGAATTTGTGTTGTATGTACGTGACATGTGTGTGTACATGTGTGTGTGTATACATATGTGTGTGTATACATATGTGTGTGTGTACATGTGTGTGTACATGTTGTGTACATGTTGTGTACATGTTGTGTACATGTTGTGTCATGATGTGTCCACCTCAGTACACCCATGTCCTCCAACCACCCTATAATTGACCACACAACTATATTGACCACCACTGTAATGTATTGACCACCACTGTAATACATTGACCACACAACTACATTGACCACCACTGTGTTGTATTGACCACACAACTACATTGACCACCACTGTATTGTATTGACCACCACTGTATTGATCACCCTTGTATTGACCACCCGATCATTACCAGGTGTACACACAAGGGGGGGCCACAGCAACCCTACCTGATCTATGGCAGCAGGGGTCACACACAGCAACAGTGCTGACTGTGTCTTGTAGAGCAGGTGCACAGGTATTGTGTGTGTGTGTGTATAGGTGTGTGTGTGTGTGTAGGTGTGTGTGTGTATTGTGGTATTGTGGTGTATTGTGGTGACAAACACAATGTGAATTATGGTATTACACAAATGTGATTCCCTGTCACACACATCGCTAAACCCTCTCCTCCACACCTACACTATCCACCCACCCACCCACCCCCATCCCCCCCCAC
>VFQP010004637.1_pt1 | contig 12599 bp, 10 predicted proteins | sample 3512351 | NCBI WGS metagenome assembly VFQP01 (sample SAMN10412372, study PRJNA504923) | tailings metagenome | isolation source: Relicate 1 Philex TSF1 revegetated site | place: Philippines: Tuba, Benguet | collected 2017-08-29 | reverse complement strand
ATGTGCTTCAAGAATTTCTTTCATGCTATGTCCAATACCGAAATTTGTACGATACATGTGACCAGCAACAATAAATAAAACTGCAATTGCTAAATGATGGTGAGCAATATCTGTTAACCATAAACTTTGTGTTTGAGGGTGGAAACCTCCTAAAAAAGTTAATATTGCAGTACCAGAACCTTGTGATGTTCCAAAAATATGATTACCAGTATCGGGATTTTGAGCATATGCTATCCAATTTCCAGTAAAAAAGGGTGTTAATCCATCCGGGTGTGGTAATTCTGTTAATAAGTTATCCCATCCGATTTCCTTTCCACGTGATTCAGGAATAGCTACATGAACTAAATGTCCTGTCCACGCTAATGAACTTACACCGAATAATCCTGATAAATGATGATTTAATCTTGATTCTGCGTTTTTAAACCACGATAATGACGGTTGAAATTTTGGTTGTAAATGTAACCATCCTGCAAATAAAAATGCACCAGCTCCCAGCATTAAGAATACCGAACCAACATATAAATCTTGATTTGTTCGCATACCAATCGTATACCACCACTGATATACACCTGATGTTGCAATATTTACAGGTCCTGTCGCACCACCGCGAGTAAACGCTTCAACGGCTGGTTGTCCGAAATGTGGATCCCATATTGCGTGTGCAATTGGTCGAACATGTAATGGATCAATTACCCACTGTTCAAAATTACCTTGCCATGCTACATGAAATAAATTTCCTGAAGTCCATAAAAAAATAATTGCTAATTGTCCAAAATGTGATGCGAATATTTTTTGATATAATGTTTCTTCTGTTATACCATCATGACTTTCAAAATCATGAGCTGTCGCAATACCAAACCAAATACGCCTTGTTGTAGGATCTTGTGCAAGTCCTTGGCTAAATTTTGGAAATTTTGTTGCCATATAACTTATCCTTATTAAAAATTATTAATTTTTACTCAATACTTTTCCATTAAAAAAATATATAAAATTGGTCAATTACCCAACGGCAATAATTCTTGCTAAGAAGAAAGACCATGTTGTTGCAATACCACCTAATAAATAGTGTGCAACACCAACTGCACGTCCTTGTGTAATACTTAATGCTCGTGGTTGTATTGATGGTGCAACTTTTAATTTGTTGTGTGCCCATACAATTGACTCAATTAATTCTTGCCAATACCCACGTCCACTAAATAAAAACATTAAACTGAAAGCCCAAACAAAATGTGCACCTAAGAAAATTAAACCGTAAGCTGATAAAGCTGAACCGTATGATTGAATAACTTGTGAAGATTGTGCCCATAAGAAGTCACGTAACCAACCGTTGATAGTATTTGCGCTTTGGGCAAAATTACCACCAGTAATATGTGAAATACCTGAACTACTTACGCTTCCCCATACATCTGATTGCATTTTCCAACTAAAATGGAAGATTACAATCGATAAACAATTATACATCCAAAATAAACCTAAGAATACGTGATCCCACGCTGATACTTGACAAGTACCCCCACGACCTGGACCATCACAAGGAAAACGGAATCCTAAATTTGCTTTATCTGGTATTAAACGCGAACTACGAGCGTATAAAACTCCTTTTAAAAGAATTAATACTGTTACATGAATTGTAAATGCGTGAATATGATGAACCATAAAATCTGCCGTTCCTAAAGCAATTGGCATCATTGCGATTTTACCACCAACAGCTACAACATCACCACCCCATGCAGGTGTTGTACTTGCTAATACGTTCGGTGCTGAAAAACTTGGAGATAAAAAGTGCGTGTTTTGAACCCATTGAGCAAATACTGGTTGTAATTGAATTGCTGTGTCTGAGAACATATCTTGAGGTCGACCTAATGCACTTAATGTATCATTGTGAATATATAAACCAAAACTATGAAAACCTAAAAAAATCGATACCCAATTTAAATGAGAAATTATCGCATCACGGTGTCGGATAACGCGGTCTAAAACATTGTTATAATTATTACTTGGGTCATAATCACGAATCATGAAAATAGCACCGTGCGCACCAGCTCCTACAATACAAAAACCACCGATCCACATATGATGTGTAAATAATGATAATTGTGTACCATAATCAGTTGCTAAGTATGGATACGGAGGCATTGCATACATATGATGTGCAACAATAATTGATAAAGAGCCGAATAAAGCTAAATTTATTGCTAATTGGGCATGCCATGAAGTTGTTAAAATTTCATATAATCCTTTATGACCTTCTCCAGTAAATGGACCTTTATGTGCTTCAAGAATTTCTTTCATGCTATGTCCAATACCGAAATTTGTACGATACATGTGACCAGCAACAATAAATAAAACTGCAATTGCTAAATGATGGTGAGCAGTATCTGTTAACCATAATCCACCAGTAATTGGGTTTAATCCTCCTTGAAATGTTAAAAAATCACTATACTCAGACCAATTTAATATAAAAAATGGTGCTAATCCTTTTTCAAAACTTGGGTATAGTTGACTCATTAAAGTTTTATTTAATAAAAATTCATGAGGTAATGGAATTTCCTTTGGATCAACTCCTGCATCTAATAATTTATTTATTGGTAAAGAAACATGAATTTGATGTCCTGCCCAACCTAAACTTCCAAGACCTAATAGACCAGCTAAATGGTGATTTAACATTGATTCAACGTTTTGGAACCATTCTAATCGAGGTGCTGCTTTATGATAATGAAACCAGCCAGCAAAAAACATTGCTGCTGCCATTACTAATGCACCAATTGCTGTACTATATAGTTGTAACTCTGTTGTAATACCACTTGCGCGCCAAAGTTGGAAAAATCCTGATGTAATTTGAACCCCTTGGAATCCTCCACCTACATCACCATTTAAAATTTCTTGTCCAACAATTGGCCAAACAATTTGAGCACTTGGTTTTATATGTGTTGGATCATTTAACCACGCTTCATAATTTGAAAAACGTGCTCCATGAAAATACATTCCACTTAACCATATAAAAATAATTCCTAATTGTCCAAAATGTGCACTAAAAACTTTACGTGATATTTCTTCTAAATCACTCGTTTGTGTGTCGAAATCATGGGCATCGGCATGTAAATTCCAAATCCATGTTGTTGTATTTGGTCCTTTTGCTAATGTTCTCGAAAAATGTCCCGGTTTTGCCCATTTTTCAAAGCTTGTTTCTACCGGATTTCGATCGACTACAATTTTCACTTTTTTTGCTTCACGCTCTGGTGGGCTAATTGTCATCGAATTACTCCTTTTATATAAATAATATTTACTTTTCTCTTTTAGAAAGTTTTTGTTTTATTAAACAAAGTTAAAGACCGAATAAGGCTTTTAATAATATATTTTTATAATGAGTTAGAAAAATATGCTTTAGGGGTTAAAAAATGTAATGCTAATTTTATTCAAGAAATGACAATTGTCATTTCTTGAATAAAATTAAAGTTTATCAATTGTATCAAATTCAAATTTAATTTCTTTCCAAACTTCACAAGCTGCAGCTAGTTCAGGACTCCATTTACAAGCTGCACGAATAACATCTCCTCCTTCGCGAGCAAGATCACGTCCTTCGTTACGTGCTTGTGTACAAGCTTCTAATGCAACTCGGTTTGCTGCTGCACCAGGAGCATTACCCCAAGGGTGTCCTAATGTTCCACCACCGAATTGTAAACACGCATCATCGCCAAAAATTTCAACTAGCGCTGGCATATGCCAAACGTGAATACCACCAGAAGCTACTGGCATTACACCTGGAAGAGAAGCCCAATCTTGTGTGAAATAAATACCACGACTACGATCTTTTTCAATATAATCGTCACGCATTAAATCTACAAACCCTAATGTAACTTCACGTTCACCTTCTAGTTTTCCTACAACTGTACCAGAATGTAAGTGATCTCCACCTGATAGACGTAGAGCTTTTGCTAAAACACGGAAATGAATACCATGATTACGTTGACGATCGATTACGGCGTGCATTGCACGGTGAATATGAAGAAGTAAACCTTCATCACGACAATATTTTGCAAGTGTTGTATTTGATGTAAAACCAGCTGTAATATAGTCATGCATAATAATAGGTACACCAAATTCTTTTGCACATTCAGCACGTTTTAACATCTCTTCACTTGTTGCCGCTGTTGCATTTAAATAGTGACCTTTGATTTCACCAGTTTCACTTTGAGCTTTATAAATTGCTTCTGCAACAAAAAGAAAACGATCTCTCCAACGCATAAATGGTTGTGAATTTACGTTTTCATCATCTTTTGTAAAATCTAATCCACCACGTAAACATTCATATACTGCACGTCCATAATTTTTTGCAGATAATCCTAGTTTCGGTTTAATAGTACATCCTAAAAGCCCACGTCCATATTTATTTAATTTGTCACGTTCGACTTGAATACCATGAGGTGGTCCTTGGAATGTTTTACAATAAGCTGGTGGAATACGTAAATCTTCTAAACGTAATGCACGTAAAGCTTTAAATCCAAAAACATTTCCAACAATTGAAGTAAATAAGTTTGTAACTGATCCTTCTTCAAATAAATCTAATGGATAAGCAATGTAAGCAATATATTGATTTTCTTCTCCAGGAACTGGTTCAATATCATAACAACGTCCTTTATAACGGTCTAAACTTGTTAATCCATCTGTCCATACAGTTGTCCATGTTCCAGTTGAAGATTCCGCAGCTACAGCTGCACCACATTCTTCTGGTGGTACACCTGGTTGTGGTGTCATACGGAATGCTGCTAAAATATCAGTATCTTTAACTTGATAATCTGGAGTATAATAAGTTAATCGGTAATCTTTTACACCAGCTTTAAAGCCAGCACCTGCTCGAGTTTCTGTTTGTGGAGCCATTTTTTTCTATTTAAAAATATTTTTCGATCCTAGAATCTACCCGTTTCGCTTTATAATTATATAAAGTATATATATATTATATACTATTAAAAAAAAAATCAATTCAAAAATTTAAAATATTTGAATTTTTTTTTTTTTTTGTTATTCTTATCAGAAATATAGATTTTTTTATTGTCTAAGACGAAATATTTAAACAACAATTTTTTGGAATTTTGCCAAAAAAATTTTTTTGATACATGATGTTTTATGAATACATCGACAAAAACACAAAATAAAGGAAGTATTACACAAATTATTGGTCCAGTTATTGACGTAACTTTTCCACCAGGAAAAATGCCTAATATTTATAATGCTTTAGTTATCGATGGAAAAAATGAGGCTGGTCAAGATCTTTCTGTAACTTGTGAAGTACAACAATTATTAGGAGATCATTGTGTTCGTGCAGTTTCAATGAGTGCAACAGATGGGTTAATGCGTGGAATGGAAGTTATTGATACTGGAAATCCACTAACTGTTCCAGTTGGACAAGCGACATTAGGTCGTATTTTTAATGTTTTAGGTGAACCAGTTGATAATTTAGGTCCAGTAGGAAATAAGGAAGCATTACCGATTCATCGTTCAGCACCAGCTTTTGTTGATTTAGATACAAAATTATCAATTTTTGAAACTGGTATTAAAGTAGTTGATTTATTAGCGCCATACCGTCGTGGTGGAAAAATTGGATTATTTGGTGGTGCCGGAGTAGGTAAAACTGTATTAATTATGGAATTAATTAATAATATTGCAAAAGCTCATGGGGGTGTTTCAGTTTTTGGAGGTGTTGGGGAACGAACACGTGAAGGAAATGATCTTTACATGGAAATGAAAGAATCTAAAGTAATTAATGAAGAAAATATTACTGAATCTAAAGTTGCATTAGTTTATGGACAAATGAATGAACCACCAGGAGCTCGTATGCGTGTTGGATTAACAGCATTAACAATGGCAGAATATTTTCGTGATATTAATAAACAGGATGTTTTATTATTTATTGATAATATTTTTCGTTTTGTACAAGCCGGTTCAGAAGTTTCTGCATTATTAGGACGAATGCCTTCGGCAGTAGGGTACCAACCAACATTAGCAACAGAAATGGGTGGGTTACAAGAACGTATTACTTCAACAAAAGATGGTTCTATTACATCAATTCAAGCAGTTTATGTTCCTGCGGATGACTTAACAGATCCAGCACCTGCAACAACATTTGCACATTTAGATGCTACAACTGTTTTATCTCGTAATTTAGCATCAAAAGGTATTTATCCAGCTGTTGATCCACTAGATTCAACTTCAACAATGTTACAACCTTGGATTGTTGGCGAACAACATTATGAATGTGCTCAAAATGTAAAACAAACTTTACAACGTTATAAAGAATTACAAGATATTATTGCTATTTTAGGTTTAGATGAATTATCAGAAGAAGATCGTTTAGTGGTTGCACGAGCAAGAAAAATCGAACGTTTTTTATCTCAACCATTTTTTGTTGCAGAAGTTTTTACAGGATCACCAGGAAAATATGTTAGTTTAGCAGAAACAATTCAAGGATTTAATTTAATTTTATCTGGCGAACTAGATGATCTTCCAGAACAAGCTTTTTATTTAGTTGGAAATATTGATGAAGCTATTTCAAAAGCAACAACTTTATAAACAATTTTATTCTATTATTTAAAAAAAGTCCCTATGAGTTTAAAACTTCAGATAATGACACCTGATAAAATATTTTTAAAAGAAGAAGCCGAAGAAATTATTTTACCAACCAATACTGGTCAAATAGGCATTTTAAAAAACCATGCCCCATTAATAACTGCTTTAGATATTGGTGTTATGCTTTTACGTTCGCAAAAAAATTGGACTCCAATTGCTTTAATGGGTGGTTTTGCTTTAATAAAAAATAATCAGGTTACTATTTTAGTAAATGAAGCTGATTCAATTGATACAATTAATTCAGAAACGATTGAACAAGATTATTTAGAAGCAAAAGAAAAAATGGAACAAGCCACAAATCTAAAAGATAAAGTCGAAGCTAATTTTTCATTTAAAAGAGAGCGAGCTCGATATCAGGTTGTTTTTCAAGCAAAAAAAATTTAAAATTTATATTAACTTTTTTCAATTTTTCAAGCAAAATGTTATTTTGCTTGAAAAATTGAAATTTTATTCTAAAACAATTATGTCAAGATATACAGGTCCACGCATACGTATTATTCGTCGTTTAGGGAAATTACCGGGTTTAACAACGAAAACAACAAATCGTTTATCTTTACCAGGTCAACATAATATTTTACAAAAACAAAAAAAATATTCGCAATATGGTATTCGATTACAAGAGAAACAAAAATTACGATATAATTATGGTATTAATGAAAAACAATTAATAAAATATGTTCAATTAGCAAAAAAAATTAAAGGTTCAACTGGAGAAATTTTATTACAGTTATTAGAAATGCGATTAGACAATATTATTTTTCGACTAGGTTTTGCTCCAACAATTATTGCCGCACGACAATATATTACACATGGTCATTTTTTAGTAAATAATAAAAAAATAAATATACCTAGTTATCAATGTCAAATAAATGATATTATTTCTATCGCATTAAAAAAAAAATCAAAAGATTTGCTTTCAAACCAATTTAATAAAAATTTATTAGTACCGCCTCATTTAATAATTGATAAGGAAACGAATATCGCTAAAGTTATTGGATTAGTTAATCGTCAATTTATTGGTCTTGAATTAAATGAATTATTAATTATTGAATATTATTCACGTAAAGTTTAATTTTAAAAGTTTTATTTTTTGATAATCAATTTTATCAAAAAATAAAACTTTTAAAATTAAAAGGTATTTATATTTTTTAAATTAATATTTGAAATTTTTATAATTTTTTTGGGCCGAGCTGGATTTGAACCAGCGTAAGCATCGCTAGCGGATTTACAATCCGCCCCCATTAACCACTCGGGCATCGACCCTCAAAGAAATTATAATTAAAAAAAAAAAAAAATCAACTATTATGATATAATAATATCAAAGGGGATGTGGCGGAATTGGTAGACGCAACGGACTTAAAGGATCAATATAATTTGAGCTTTTTGAAGGAAACTTTAAAAATGATCGCTGTCAAAATCAGGGAACGAATAAACCCTGAGTCAAAGCAATGTATTGCGAGGTGCAGAGACTCGACGGCAGCTACTCAAAAGATTTAAAATCGTGAGTAAAGAGAGAGTCCGTTTAAAATAATGAAAATCCGTTGGTTCATTGAACCGTGAGGGTTCAAGTCCCTCCATCCCCATGAGCTTAGTAGGATTTGAACCTACATTAGAAACTTAGAAGGTTTCTGTCCTATCCCTTAGACGATAAGCCCTATATTCTCTCATTACGAGAGAATATATTAATAACCAAAAACTTTTTTAAAAATTTCTTGGACTTTTTCTCCTGAATCAATTGATTCTAATGGATCTTTTCTTAAACGATGCCTTAAACATAAAGGAATAACTTTAAAAATATCTTCAGGTGTTACTTGTTTTCTATTTTCAAAAGCAGCCAGAGCTTTACTTGCTCGATTTGTTACAATATCACCACGTAATCCATCAACATTTAATTCAGAACAGATCTGAGAAATTTTTATTCTATAATCGTAATTCATTTCTACTTCTTTTAAAAAAGCTCTTCCGTCCAAAATTTTATTTTTTAATTCGTCTTGCGAATCGATATAATTTTTTCTAAATGTACTTGGTGAACTATCGAAACTTGAACGTTGTTCAACAATTTTTACACGTAAAGTTGGATCTTTAACAGTTCCAATTTGTGCGTGCATTCCAAATCGATCTAATAATTGTGGTCGTAATTCTCCTTCTTCTGGATTCCCGGATCCAACTAAAATAAAACGAGCAGGATGACTAATTGAAATACCTTCACGTTCAACTGTATTCCATCCAGACGCTGCTGCATCTAATAAAACATCTACTAAATGATCATCTAGTAAATTTACTTCGTCAACATATAAAATGCCTCGATTTGCTTTTGCTAAAAGACCTGGTTCAAAAGCTTTTACCCCTTCAGTTAAAGCTTTTTCAATATCAATAGTTCCACAGACACGATCTTCTGTTGCCCCTAATGGTAAATCTATCATTGGAATCTTTTTTTTAACAATTTCGATTGTTTCATTGTTTTGCAGTTTTTCTCGAATGTCATCACTCATTAATTCCGGGTCATTTGGATCTGAATTAAAAGGATCATTTGCTATAACACTAATTTCCGGTAATAAATCAATTAGCGCTCTTACAGTTGTTGATTTTCCTGTTCCACGATCCCCCATAATCATAACACCACCAATTTTCGGATCAATAACATTTAATAGTAAAGCTAATTTCATTTCTTCTTGTCCAACAATTGCTGTAAAAGGAAAAACTGGACGACTTTCTTCGAGTTGAATACTATTTTCCATAAAAAAATTTAAAAATAATCTCTAAAACATAAACATTATAAATTATAATAAATATTTTTACAAGTAAATTTTATAAATAAATATTTTTTACCTTTTTTGAAATGTAATTTTTTACAAAATTATTTGCTGGATAATCAAAAATATCTTTTGGTTTTCCGATTTGTTCAATTTTACCGTTTTGGAAAAGCACAATCTCATCTGCAACTTCAAAAGCTTCTTGTTGATCATGAGTAACAAACACAGTGGTTACTGGAACTTCATTATGTAATTTACGTAACCATAATCTTAATTCTTTACGAACTTTTATATCTAGTGCTCCAAACGGTTCATCTAATAGTAAAATTTTTGGATTTTTAGCAAGTGCACGTGCTAATGCAACACGTTGTTTTTGACCACCGGATAATTGAATTGGATATCGAGATGCAAATTTTTCTAATCGAATCAATTTAAGAAGTTTTGTAATACGATTAAAAATTAAATTATTGTTTTTTTCTTTTAAAAGTATTGGAAAAGCAATATTTTCATATACTGTCATTGTGTTAAATAAACAATAATTTTGAAAAACAAATCCAATATCACGTTTTTGAATTGAAATATTAGTTGCATTTTTTCCTGATAGCCAGATTCTACCTTCATCAGGTTTATCAAACCCAGCAATAATACGTAATAATGTTGATTTACCGGAACCTGATGGACCAACTAATGCAACTAACGAACCTGTTTTTATTTCAAGATTAATATGATTTAAAGCTTGAAAATTGTTAAATTTTTTTGATAAATTTTCAATCAAAATACTCATTTGCTTTTTTTTTTAAAGAATATGTTATTTTGTTTTTATTAAAAAGTTGCCATTTTATAAGGCTTGTTTTTAAAGGAAAAGATGATGTTTTTTCTTTTTTTAATTTTATTAAATAATTTTCAATACTATTTTCATCTGAATCCGTTTCAATTAAAAGAAAAAATTCTTTAAATGAATGAAGAATTTTTTTATATGTCAAATTGTTTTTCTTATCATCTTGTTCTTTATTATTCTGGACTTCATGAATTTTACGTCGAATTTTTTCTTCATTTAAAGGATTTATTGACATATCAATTCCATAAGAAAGTTTCCCTTGTTTTTTAAATTGTGCATTTTTATAAAAATGAATTGTTTCGGCAAGTGCTTGTTTTAAATAAAAACGGGGAACAATTAAATCTAAAAGACCATGGTGTAATAAATATTCTGAAGTTTGAAAATTATCTGGTAATTGTTCTTGTAAAGTCTGTTCAATTACACGTCGCCCAGCAAATCCAATTAATGCTTTTGGTTCAGCAAAAATTAAATCTCCTAACATTCCAAAACTTGCAGTAACTCCCCCTGTTGTTGGTGAGGTTAAAACAGCTATATATAGTAGATTTGCTTGCGCTTGATATACTTGTAACGCAGCTGATATTTTTGCCATTTGCATTAAACTTAAAATGCCTTCTTGCATTCGTGCTCCACCGGATGCACAAATTAAAATAAGTGGAAGTCCTTTTTTTGTTGCATATTCAATTAATCTTGTTATTTTTTCTCCAACAACGGATCCCATACTTCCACCCATAAAATGAAAATTCATGACGCCTAAAGCAACCGGAATATCATCAATTAATCCAGTTCCTGTTTGAATTGCATCTTGTAATCCAGTTTTCTGTTGTGCTTCTTTTAACCTCTCGGAATATTTTTTTTGATCTATAAAATTTAATGGGTCACATGGTGATAAAAGTTCATCGATTGGTCTCCATGTACCATTATCAATTAATGCTTCAATTCGTTCTTTACTATTCATATGTAAATGATAGCCACATCCAAAACAAATTGATTGATTTTCTTTTAAATGTTTTACATAAAGAATAACACCACAATTATCACATCGAGTCCACAACCCTTGATTTGATGGTAATTCAATTTTACTTGTTTTAATTAATCCGTTATTAACATTGCTTTTTTTAGCTCGTTGATCATCAATCCATGATAACATTGACATATTTTTATTTTCATAATTTTGTTTAAATTTATTAAAATCATATCAATCAAAAATAATTTATATTAATTATAATAATATCATAAAATTTTAAAATTATTAAAATTTTATGATATTATGTTTTTAATAATTTTAATTAAAAGGATTAGAAGTATGACAGCAGCTTATTTACCAACTATTTTAGTTCCATTAGTAGGTCTTGTTTTTCCTGCAATTGCAATGGCATCTTTATTTGTTTATATTGAAAAACAAGAAATTAATTAAAAATTATTTTAGAGACATTATTTTGATGTCTCTAAAATAAAAACTTGACCTTTCATCTCTATCATTTTATACTATATTAAAAACAGGCCCATAACTCAGTTGGTAGAGTGATTGCCTTACAAGCAATAGGTCATCGGTTCGAGTCCGGTTGGGCCTAATATTTAAAAATACTTTGAAACGTTTTATTTTAAAATGTAGTACCTTGATTATTTAAATAAATATTTTTATAATCTTTATTATATAAATAAACATAAATTTTTTTATTATTTATCAGATTTTTTTGTATTATACAAAAAATTTTAATTTTTTTAATTTTTGGAGATTAACGCTATGACAATAGCGATTGGAAAAAATAAAGAAAAACGTGGATGGTTTGATACGGTTGATGATTGGTTACGTCGTGACCGTTTTGTTTTTGTAGGCTGGTCAGGGTTATTACTTTTCCCATGTGCTTATTTTGCTTTAGGGGGTTGGTTAACAGGAACAACTTTTGTAACATCATGGTATACACATGGATTAGCTTCTTCTTATTTAGAAGGATGTAATTTTCTTACAGCAGCAGTTTCTACGCCGCCAAATAGCTTAGGACATTCTCTTTTATTTTTATGGGGTCCTGAAGCACAAGGTGATTTTACACGCTGGTGTCAATTAGGCGGTTTATGGACATTTGTTGCTTTACATGGTGCTTTTGGATTAATTGGTTTCATGTTACGTCAATTTGAAATTGCACGTTCAGTTAAGTTACGTCCATATAATGCAATTGCATTTTCTGCGCCAATTTCAGTTTTCGTTTCTGTATTCTTAATTTATCCGTTAGGACAATCAGGATGGTTTTTTGCTCCAAGTTTTGGTGTTGCTGCAATTTTTAGATTTATTCTATTTTTCCAAGGTTTCCATAACTGGACATTAAATCCTTTTCATATGATGGGTGTTGCTGGTGTTTTAGGTGCTGCGCTTCTTTGTGCAATTC
>VFQP010004636.1_pt1 | contig 12608 bp, 9 predicted proteins | sample 3512351 | NCBI WGS metagenome assembly VFQP01 (sample SAMN10412372, study PRJNA504923) | tailings metagenome | isolation source: Relicate 1 Philex TSF1 revegetated site | place: Philippines: Tuba, Benguet | collected 2017-08-29 | reverse complement strand
CCCCGGACGCCCCGGACGCCCCGGACGCCCGCGCGATGCTCGTGGAGGGTGCGCGCGCCTACCTCGACGCGATGGGTGAACCCGGCCGCACGCGGCTCCTCCTCGTCGATGCACCCGCCGTGCTCGGCCCCGCAGAGGCCGACGCGCTCGACGCCCGCCACGCGCGCCGCACCCTGCGGGAAGGGCTCGGCGCGGCGCTCGGCGCCCAGCCCGGCGGGGGCAGCGCGAGCAATGGCTCCGGCGCGGGCGACGACGTCGCACGAGACCTCGCGGACGAGGAACGTCTCGACGCGCTGACGCTCCTGCTGTCCGCGGCGTTCGACCGCGCCGCCCTCGCGCTCGACGCGGGCGCGCCGCCGGGACCGTTGCGGGCTGCAGTGACCGAGCTCGTCGACCGCGTGTGCGCGCCGTCACCAGGACCGCGCCCTCGGTCCTGACGGACGGCGCAGCCCTGGTCAGGCCCGCACGCTGAGCGTGCTGCCGCCGCCGGGGAGGCGGCGGACCTCGACGCGCTCCGCGACGGACTGCTTGAGCGCCTCGACGTGGGAGACGACGCCCACGACGCGCCCGCCCGCGCGGAGCCGGCCGAGCGCCGCGAGGACGGCCTCCAGCGTCTCGGGGTCGAGGCTGCCGAAGCCCTCGTCGACGAACAGCGTCCCGAGCTCGATGCCGCCCGCCTCGGCCGTGACGACGTCCGCCAGCCCGAGGGCGAGACACAGCGACACGTAGAACGTCTCCCCGCCGGACAACGTGCGCGGGTCGCGCTCGCGCTCCGTCACGTGGTCGAGCACCTTCATCGCGAGGCCGCGCTTGTGCGCCCGCACGTCCTCCCGCGTCGCGCTGCGCACGAGCTCGTACCGCCCCGACGACATCTCGGCGAGGCGCTCGTTCGCCGCCGCGACCACGTCCTCGAACCGCTGCACGAGCACGAACGTCGCGAGCGAGAGCGCGTGCGCGTTGTCGCCCGTGCCCGACGCGAGCGCCGCCATGCGCACGACCGGTCCCGCCGCGTCCCGCGCCGCCGTCCAGGCGTCGACCGCCGCACCGACGGCCTCGGCCGCCGTCCGGGCCGCCTCGGCCCGGCGGGCGACGAGCTCGTGCTGCCGCGCCGCGGCTCCGGCGACGGCCTCTGCCTCCTCGACGGCGGCGCGCGCGCCCGCCACGTCGGCCCGCGCGTCCTCGGGCAGGTCGGCGAGCGCCAGGTCCGCAAGACCGGTCGCCGTCGCGGTCCGCGCGGCGTCGTGCTCCGCGACGCGCTGAGAGAGCGCGTGCCGCTCGGCGTCGTCGAGCACCGCGGCGAGCGCCTCGGCCGCGTCCGCGAAACCGGACCGTGCGACGAGCGCGGCGACGTCGGCCGCACGCTCCTCGCACGCCCGCTGCGCGGCGGCAACGGCGCTGCCCGCGTCCGCGAGCGCGTCGATCGTGCGCACCCGGCCCTCCAGCGCGGCCGCGAGCACGGCGACGGGGTTGCGCGCGCCGCCCTCGCCGGCGAGCGGGTCGGGCAGGTCCACGAGCTCCACGAGCGGGCCCGCCGCGTCGAGCTCGGCGCGGATCTCGGCGCGGTCGCGCGCGAGGGCCGCCTCGATCTCCTCGAGCCGCGCGGCCGTGCCCGCGACCGCCTCGGCGAGCCCGGCCGCCCGGGCCTCCAGCGCACGCGTCTCCGCGTCCAGCTCCTCGAGCTCGCGCTCGGCCTCGGCGCGCTCGCGCTCCGCGGCGCGCGCGGCGGCCACCAGCTCCTCCGCGTCCGCGACCCGCTGCCCGGCCTCCTGCGGGGTCAGGCCGTCGGCGTCCCGACGGCGGGCCTCGCACCGCTCGGCGAGCACCTGCGCCCGGGCCGAGACGTCGTGCAGCAGGCGCTCGGCGTCCGCGCGCTCCCGCTCGGCGCGCTCGACGTCCTCGACCGTCGGGTGGTCCTCGGCGAGCGGCGCCGGGCGCGGGTGCTCGGCCCCGCCGCACACCGGGCACGGCTCGCCGACGGCGAGGCCCGCGGCCAGCTCCCCGGCCAGACCTGCGATGCGCGCGGCCCGCAGCCGGGCCTCGTGCTCCACCGCCTCGTGCGCCCGGGCCGCGGCCCGCGCCCGCTCGGCGTGCGCCTCGGCCGCCTCGGTCGCGAGCGCCGCCGCCTGGCGCGCCGCCTCCTCGACCGCCCGGGCGCGGTCCGCCCGCTCGCGGAGCATCCCGAGCTCGCCCGCGGCCTCGGCGAGAGACACGACCCGCGCGCGCACGGCGTCGCGGCGCGCCGGACGCGCGTCGAGCTCGGCCAGCACGCGACCGCGCTCCTCCGTCGCCTGCGCGACCTCCTTGCGCCCGTCGGCGAGCTCGCGGTCGCGCCCGGGCAGCGACGCCCCCACCGGGACGAGCCGCGCCACGCGGACGGCCGCCGTCGCGACGTCGGCGCGCAGGGCTTCGAGCGTCGTCGGGTCGGCGTCGGCGAGGACGGCGGGGGCCCCGGTGCGCGCGAGCGCGAGCCGGTCGAGCGCGGCGCGCAGGGTCTGCTCGGCGCGCGCGAGGCCCTGGGCGGCCGGGGCGACGACCGCGGCACGTGCCGCCGCGTCCGCCCGACGGCGGCACTCGGCCACCGCCGCCTCCTCCCCGTCGAGGCGTGCCGCGTCGGCCCGCAGCCGGGCTCGCCGCTCCAGCGCGTCGTGCCGGGCGCGCTCGTGCTCGAACCGCTCACGCGCGGCGGCGAGCGTCGCGTCGGCCCCCGCCGCACCCTCGGCCAGCGCCGTGGCCTCGGTGTCGAGGCGCCCGACGTGCGCGACGGCGAGCGCGTGCACGCCCGGCGCCGCCTCCGCAGCGGCCGGGGCGTCGTCGTCCGCCCTCCGCAGCCGGTCGTCGTCGTCCGCCGCCTCGCGCAGCCGCCGCGCGTCGTCGGGCCCGAGCCCGGCGACCCCCGCGAACCGCTCCGCCGCGCCCACGACGCCCTGCCGCGCGGCGTCCGTGCGCGAGCGCGCCGCGCGCGCGAGCTCCGCCAGGCGCGCCGCGGCGCGGTGGTAGAGCTCCGTGCCGAAGACCTTCTGGAGCAGCACGGCCCGGTCCTCGGGCTTCGCGCGCAGGAACGTCGCGAACTCGCCCTGCGGCAGCACGACCGTCTGCACGAGCTGGCGCCGGTCGAGGCCCACGAGCCGGCGGATCTCGTCGCCCGCCTCGTCGAGCCGTGCGGAGAGCAGCTCGCCCGCGGCGTCCTCGACCGCGTCCGGCGCGTCGGTGGGCGGCACCTCGGCGAGCCGCCAGAGCCGCACCGAGGCCTGCTGCGTCGTGGTGCCGGTGCCGCGCTTCTTGGGGCGGCGGTACTCGGGCGTGCGCCGGACGCGGAAGACCCCCGCCGGGACCTCCAGCACGAGGTCGACGTACGACTCGACGTCCGGTCCCGCGAACGCCGAACGGAGACGGTCGTCGCTCGCGGCGTCGGAGGCGACCTTGCCGTAGAGCGCGAACACGATCGCGTCGATGATCGTGGACTTGCCCGCGCCCGTCGGCCCCTCGAGGAGGTAGATCCCGGACGCGCCGAGCGCCGCGAGGTCGACGTGGTGGCGGCCCGCGAACGGGCCGATCGCCTGGAAGGTCAGGGAGTGCAGGTGCATCAGGCGCTGCGCTCCTCGGCGAGCGCGAGCTCGAACGCCTCGCGCAGCACGACGACCTCCGCGTCGCTGGGGGCGTGGCCGGAGACGTGCTCGACGAAGTCGCGCGCGACGTCCAGCGGGTCGCGCCCCGGCCCGACGGCGGTCACGACCTCCCGCTCGGCGACGCGCGGCGGGCGGTGCGTCACCTGGAGCGCGTGCGGGAACCGGGACCGGACGCGGGCGTACAGCTCGGCGGGCCGGACCGGGTCCGTCACGACGACGCGCAGCCAGTCGTCGACGTGCGGCTCGCCCGCCTCCCCGAGCAGCTCGTCGAGCGGGCCGGTCACCTCCGCGAGGCGGCGCGGCACGGGAGCGGGGACGAGCTCGACCGCCGCGTCGGCGTCCGTGCGGAGCCGGTCGACGTCGACGAGCGCGGTGGACTTGCGCTGGTGCAGCTCCGAGAAGGAGAACGCGAGGGGCGAGCCCGAGTAGCGGGCGACGGTCGCCACGCCGCCCCCGGGCTCCCCGCCGCCGACCTCCGGGACGGTGACCCGCTGCGGCCCGTGGAGGTGGCCGAGCGCCACGTAGTCCACCCCGCGGCCCGCGAACGCGGCGGCCGGGACGGCGTCGACGCCGCCGACGCGGATGTCGCGCTCGGAGTCCGACGCCAGGCCACCCACGACGAACGCGTGCCCCACGACGACCGCCCGCACCCCCGGGTCCGCGGCGCGGCGCCGCGCGAGGTCGGCGCCTACCCGGCGCAGGGCCGCCCCCATGACGGCCTCGTGGGACCGCGCGAGCGGCCGCGGCCTCACCGGGTCGCCGCCCACACCTTCGGCGCCCGGAGCGTCGGCGTCCGGCGCGTCCGCGGCGTCCGCGAGGACGTGGCGGGCCGTGTCCGGGTCCAGGTACGGGAGCGCGTAGACGAGCAGCGGGGAGCCGTCACCGTCTGTCGAACCGGGGCGCGGGCCCAGGACGACGGGCGCACCGACGTCGGCCAGGCGCGCCCGCACGTGGACGCCCGGGCGCAGGAGGCGGTCGCCGAACCCGAGCCGGACGGCGGAGTCGTGGTTGCCCGGCGTGACGACGACGTGCGCGTGCTCGGCGAGCCGCGTCACCGCGTCCGAGAGGAGGGAGACGGCGTCGACCGGCGGGATCGCGCGGTCGTAGACGTCACCCGCGACGACGACCGCGTCGACCGCCTCGGAGCGGGTCAGCTCGACGAGGTGGTCGAGGTGCGCGGCCTGGTGCTCCAGCAGGTCGACCCCGTGCAAGGTGCGCCCGAGGTGCCAGTCGGAGGTGTGCAGGATGCGCATGCCCGCACCGTACCGGCCGGTTCCCACAGCCCCGGGGACCCGGGGCGGCGGCGGGGGCGCGGGTGTCAGACGGCGCCGACGACCTCGATCGGACCGGTCGAGGCACCGCTGCGCTCGACGGGGATGCGCCCGCCCATGCCGATCATGTCGAGCAGCTCGACGATGCTCGGCGACGGGTCGCGGAGCACGACCTCGCGGCCGTCCTCCTCGCCGAGCATGTAGAGCTGGATGATGAACGCAATGCCCGAGGAGTCGATGAAGGTGACGTCGGCGACGTCCACCACGACGCGCCCGCGGGTGTCGAGCACGTAGGACATCGCCTCGCTCGCGCGGTCGCGCAGCGCCGCGTCGACCTCGCCCCACATCGTCACGACCACGCCGCCGTCCGCCGGGGCGTAGACGATCCCGCTCGTCCGGTCGATCGCGCTGCCTGTGTCCACGGTTCCCGCTTCTCTCGAGTCGTCCTGCTGCTGTCGGCCGCCCCTCCGGACAACGTCCGGCGGTGGTGGCCTGTTCCCTGCGCCTGCCTCACGGCTCCGTCCGGCCGCTCGCCGTGACCGTCGGGCGGTGGGTCGGACCAGGCGACCGTGACCGGAGCACCCCAGAGTCTGCACCCGGCGCGGGGCGCACACCAGCCCGCGCGACGGTCGACCGCGACCTTCCTCCGAACCCTCACAACCCGGACCGCGCCGGTGCCTGCGCGCGCCTCCCGGAGCCCCGTGACCGCCACGCTGAGGCGCAGCCCGGGCGGCGCCGCAGGGCTCGTTCCCGGACCCGCTACAGGGGCTCGGTGACGTCGGCGACCTGGGCGCCGAGGGCCGCCACGAGGGCCTGCCCGTCGACCGTCGCGGCCACGCCGTGCTCGCCGGCGCCGATCGAGACGAGGTGGTCGCCGTCGCCCGGGGTCTCCGGGGTGGCCGCCTCGCCCGCGACGTCCACCTCGTCCTCGCCGCGCACGGCGACCACGCGCACGTCCGCCACGACGGGCCACGCGTGCGTGGCGCCGAACGGCGTGATGGTGCCGCGCTCGTACCCCGTGACGTCGCGCGCGACCTCCTTGTCCGGCATGGACAGGCGCGACACCCCGAGCAGCGCGCGCAGCTTGGGCCACGAGATCTGCCGGTCGCCCGGGACGAGCACGAACAGGTAGTCGTCCTCCGCGCGCCGCACGACGATCGTCTTGAGGACGCGCGCCGGGTGCACGCCGCGCGCGGCGGCGGCCTCCTCCAGCGACCCCACCCGGCCGTGCCGGGTGAGGGTGAAGTCGATGCCCGACGCCTCCAGCGCCGCCACGGCGCGCTCGCTGCTCATGAGAACCGACCCTAGCCCTCGCCCCCGACGCACGGGCTGCCGTAGCGAGGCCGCCGCCCGTCAGACGTCGTCGAACTCCGTCACGACGGTGCGCCAGTACTCGGCGCCGTCGCGCGTGCGGTGCACGAGGCCCGCGTCGACCATCGCGCGCCGCAGCGACACCGGGTCGGCGGCGCGCGCCGCGAGCCGCTTGGTCAGCGTGAGCTCGGTGACGGGCTCCTCCAGCGGGAGCACCTGCGCCGCGAGGTACCGCACGACGAGCTCGCGGTCGCGCCACCGCTTCGGCATGCGCAGCAGGCGTCCGTCCGTGAGGAAGCGGTCGGGGCCCGTGGGGCGCGGCGTGGGCACGGTCGCGAGCAGCGCCGCGAACCGCTCGGGCGCCGCCCGCAGGAAGCCCGTCTCCTCGCGCACCACGACGCCCGCGGCGAGGAGCGGCGCGAGCCGACGACGCTCGTCGGCCGACAGCACCGCCTCCGCGGGCCCCTCGCTCACGACGCGCGCGAGCACCTCGAGCCGTCCCGCGTCGGCGAGCGACGCGACCACCTGCTTCCACGCGTTGTCGGGCACCGGTGCGCCCGTCCGGTCGTCGTCCACCGCCCGACCCTACGCACGCCGCGCCGCGCACGGCCACCGCGTTCCCGGACCCCTCACCCCGTGCTCCACCTCCCGCGCCCGACCTGCGCCCCACCCCGCGGCCGGACCGACGAGCGCGGCGGGGACGTCAGGCGAGGTGCACGGCGTCGCCCTGCCAGCGGCGCCGCAGCCACCGGTCGTGCGACGCCACGACCACGGCGCCCGGCCACTCCTCCACGGCCTCCATGAGCTCGCCCGCGAGCGTGAGCGACACGTGGTTCGTCGGCTCGTCGAGGAGCAGCACGTCGGGCGCCTGCGTGACGAGCATCGCGAGCACCACGCGCCGGCGCTGCCCCACGGAGAGCTCCGCGAGCCGTCGGCCCAGGTCGCGCGGCGCGAGGAGGCCGTGCGCGTCCACGGCTGCGTCGCGCGCGTCCGCCGCGTCCACACCCTGCGCGAGGGCGAGCAGCTCGCGCGGGGTGCGGTCGTCGTCGTGCAGGTGCACGTCCTGCTCGAGCAGCCCCACCCGGACCCCGCGCGCCCGGCCCACGGTGCCGGCGTCGGGCACCAGGTCGCCCGCGAGCACGTGCAGCAGCGTGGACTTCCCGGCGCCGTTGGCGCCGGTGACGAGCAGCCGGCTCCCCCGGGCGACCTCGATCGACGGGACGCCCGACGCCGCCATGTCGAGCCGGTCCGGCCGCTCGCCCGGGGCGGCCCCGGGCCCTCCGCGCCCGGGCCGGTGCACGACGACGCCCCGCGCCCACGCGACCACGTCGCCACCGCCCGGGGCGAGACGGGTCCCCCCGCTCGGCGGTGCGAAGCGCAGGGGCGGGGGCGGCTTGCGGACCTGGTCGCGCTCGAGCGCGTCGAGCCGCTGCTGCGCGTTGCGCACGCGCCGCGCGACCTGGCCCTGCACGCGCTCGCCCTTGAAGTCGTAGAGGATCTTCGCCTGGTTGCCCCGCTCACGGTTCTTCGCGACGTCCCGGGCTGTCACCGCGACGCCGCGCCGCAGCTCCGCGAGCTCGGCCTGCTCCGCCTCGAAGCGCTGCTCCCAGCGCTCGCGCTCGACGCGCTTGGCCTCGAGGTAGTCGCCGTACGTGCCGCCGTAGAGGGTCCCCGCTCCCCCGCCGCGCGCCGCGTCTCCGCCGCCCGCGCCGCGGAGCGGCTCCGCGACCGGGTCGAGGTCGAGGATCTCGGTGCACACCTCGTCGAGGAACACGCGGTCGTGGCTCGCGAGCACCACGGCGCCCGGGAGCGCGCGCAGCGCCACGGCGAGGAACTCCGCCGCGGCGTCGTCGAGGTGGTTCGTCGGCTCGTCGAGCAGCATCGCGCCGGGCTGGCGCACGAGCAGCGCGGCGAGGCCGAGCCGCGTGCGCTGGCCCCCGGACAGCGACCCGACCTCGCGGCCGGCGACCCCCTCGACGTCGAGCCCGAGACCCGCGAGCGTGCGCGCGGCCCGCGCGTCGGCGTCCCAGACGTCGGCGAGCTCGGCGCGCGCAAGGGCGCGCGCGTACGCCTCCTCGGCACCGGGGACGGGGTCGCCGCCCGGGTCGCCGGCGAGGGCGAGCGCCGCCTCCTCGAGCTCGCGCTCGATCCCGCGGACGCGCGCGAGCGCGTCGTCGACGACCGCGCGGACCGTCGTCATCGGCGGGTACGGGAACTCCTGGTGCAGGAACCCGAGGTCGGCGGGCCGGCTCACCGTGCCGTCGTCGGGCGCGAGCGTGCCCGCGAGCACCCGCAGGAGCGTGGACTTGCCGACGCCGTTCTCGCCGACGAGGCCCGTGCGGTGGCCGGGGTCGACGGCGAGGTCGACGCCGCGCAGGACCGCGCGGCCCGCGAAGGACACGCGGACGTCGGACGCGCGCAGGACAGGGGTGGGACGTGCCATGGGTGATCACCTACCAGGTGCCCGGGTGGCGCGCGCACGCCGCGGAGGGCGGCGGGGGCCACGGCGACGGGCTCGACGGGACGGAGCGGCCGGGGCGGGTGAGGATCACATCGCGCCCGACGCTACGCCGTCGGCACAGGAGACGCACGGCATTTTCCCGGCGCTGCCCTCGCGCCGGGCGCGCCCACGGTTCCACCGAGGCCCGACGACGCCCCTCGGCTCAGGGGGTGGTCGGCTCCGTCCCGGGGGCCGTCGGGGCCTGGGTCGGCGCGACCGTGGGCTCGGGTGCCGGGTCCGTCGGCTCGGGTGACGGCTCGGGCTCGGGCTCGGGCGGCGGCCCGGACGAGACGACGATCGCGACCGTGCTTCCCGGCGCGACCTGGGTGCCGGAGCCCGGCGTGACGGACAGCACGGTCCCGGGCGCGGCCTCGTCGACCTTCGTCGTGACGCTGACCTTCAGCCCGGCACCCTGGAGCGCTGCCTCCACGGCGGCCTGCTGCTTGCCGACGAGGTTCGCCGGGACGGCGACGGTCGTGGGCGGCGGCGGGTCCGTGGGCTTCGTCGGCGGAGGTTCCGTCGGCGTCGGCGTCGGCGTCGGCGTGGGCGTCGGTGCCGGGGGCTGCGGCGCGGGCGGGGTCGTCGGCTTCGGCGCGGGGGCGCTCGGCGTCGCCGGCTTCTGCGGCGTGGACGGCGCGCTGCTCTCGGCAGGCGTGTACCGCGTCGGCATCTTCCCCGCCGCGAAGAACTCGAAGTGCCACGGCTCCGGCTTGGACCCGTTGGGCCGCGCCCACGCGGGGTTGTCCCAGCCGTAGTCCGGGCCGTGCGTGCGGAGCCAGACGTACTCGAGCGATGTCCCCGACGGCACGTTCCCGCCGACGTCGATCGCGAGGCCCCACCCGTGCTGCGACGTGCCGGGCACGGCCGCGAGGTAGGGCTTGACCGCCTTGAGGCGCACCTGCTCGTCGTACGGGCGGTACGCGTCGGTGATCTTCAGCGCGTACCCGAACTCCTTCTCGAACTCGGCGGCGAGGGCCTCGAGCTGCTCCGCGGCGTCGCAGCGCAGGGTCTTGCCCGGCGCGAAGTCGAGCGCGCACAGCGCCTCGGGCGGGATGCGGCCGTTCTGGTACTGCGCCGTCGAGCCCGCGTACCGCTCGACGACCTCGGCGAGCCGCTCCGCGAGGGTCGTGCCCGCGAGCGCCGTCGCCCCGGCGGCCGGGACGACCCCGACCGGCACGAGGTCGGTGCCGAGCAGCTCGGCGAGCGTCGTCGCGGAGGCGAGGACGTCCTCCAGCGTCACGTCGCCGTGCACGTGGTCGTCGCCCTCGGCGTGGTCGCCGTCACCGCTGTCAGCCGAGCCGTCGGCCGGGTCCTGGGAACCGTCGATCTCGCCGGGTGCCACCCCGTCGGGCGCGGGCACCTCGTCCTCGGGCAGCGTCCGGTCGCCCGGGGATCCCGGGCCTCCCGGGGATCCCGTGCCGCCGGGGGCGGACGGGTCCAGGGGCGTGCTCGTGCCGGGCGCCGGGCTCGGCGCGCCGCCGGGGCTCGGGGTGACGCTCGGCGAGGGGTCGGTGGACGCGCCGGGGGACGGGCTGCTCGTCGGGCTCGACGAGGGCGCGGTGGGCGTCGCCGCGGTGCGGACCGCATCCGCCGCCGCGTCCCCGGCGGCGTCGACCGTCGCGGGCTGCTGCGCCGGGCGGTCGGTCGCGGGGTCCGCGGTCTCGCCGTCCGTGCCCGTCGTGGTGTCGTCGTCACCAGCGCCGGCGCCTGCGCCCGTACCCGGGCCGAGCGGCTCCGGCAGCTCGGGGACCTGCGCGCCGTCGAGCGACTCGTCCAGGTCGAGGTCGCCGTCGGGCACGAGGGGCGCGGGGACGCGGCGGGCCGCGTCCTGCTGCGCGAGGTAGGTGGCCAGGAGCATGCCGAGCTCGGCGCGGGCCTGCTCGACGGGCGGGGAGACGTGGCCGTCGTCGAGCGCGTTGGCCGTCGCGAGGACCTCGATGGCGCCGTCGAGCTGCTGGCCCTCGTCGAGGCCGGCCCCGAGGGTGCTCGAGAGCGCCGCGACCTGGGTCGCCGTGGCCGTCTCCTGCGCGAAGAACGACGCGCCCGGGCGGGGCTGGGCGCTGCCGGCGAGTGCCGCGGCGAGCGTGATGGCGAGCGCCGAGGAGATGAGGACGTGCGACACGGCCCGCGCGCGTCGTCCGAACGACTCCGGACCCACCGCGGCGGCGGGCGCGGGCTCGGGCGTCACGGGCGCGTCGTCCGCGCCCTCGTGCTCCGCCGTGGTGCTCACCGCTCACTCCCGTGCTTCGTGCCCTGCCACGGGCCTGCGGTCCCGCACGCCGGATGTGCGCGTCGTCGCGCCCGACGTCACGGCTGCGCGCGCACACGATCGGTGTGCTGCACGCCACAGTGCCCTCGTCCGCCTACCGTACACCGCCTCCACGAGGCTCTCACCCCGGTCTCATGTTCGCGGTGGACAATCGCCCCATGAGTTCACCGACACGTCACCGCAGGTCAACGTCCCGCGCCCTCGCGCTCGGGGCAGCCGTCGCCGCGACCGTCGCGCTGGGCGGGTGCGCCGAGGACGGCTCGGTGAGCGTGCCGGAATTCACCCTGACAGGCGACCAGGTCCAGCAGTTCCTCGACGACGCGGGCGCGCAGGTCGAGACGATCGGCGAGGACGTCCGGTCGCTCACGGACGACCTGGGCACCCTCCCGGACGACACGCGCACCCGCGCCGAGGAGGCCGTCGCGTCCGCGCAGGAGGCCGCCGACGAGGCCCGCGCCGCGGCGGACGAGGCGGCGTCCGCCACGGACGAGACGCGCGCCCAGGCCGAGGAGCGCCTGGCCGACGCCGAGGCCGCGCTCGAGGACGCGTCCGCCGAGCTGGGCGACGTCGCGGGCTCGCTCTCCGGTGCCGACGCCGCGGTGCGCGACGCGATCGAGAGCCTGCGCACCCGGGTCGACGAGCTCCGCGCGGACCTCGAGGACGCGTCGGGCTCCTGACCGCACGGGCCGCGCGCGATCGGCCCGTGCCCGGTATCGCCGGACCCTCGTCCGCGCCGGGGACCTAGGTCCCCGGGCCCGGCGACTTTTGCCTGACGTCCACCCTTCCTTCACACGGGTTTGCTTGGTCTCAGGAGCCCGACCGCACCGGACGGGTCGATGAGAGGGGACAGTGATGAAGGGGACGATCGAGCGGAACGCCAACGCGCCGCTCCCCACGGTCGAAGGCACCGAGCCGGAGACCCTCAGCCTCGCGGAGCGCGCCACGCGACCCACCCAGGTGGTGCTCGGCGTCCTGCGGATCACGATCGGGTTCTACTTCCTCTGGGCCTTCCTCGACAAGACGTTCGGGCTCGGGTTCGCCACCCCCGCCGAGCGGTCGTGGATCAACGGGAACAGCCCGACCACCGGCTTCCTGTCGAACCTCGAGGGCACGTTCTCGGGCTTCTTCAGCGGCCTCGCGGGGAACGCGTTCATCGACGTGCTCTTCATGGTCGGCCTGCTCGGCATCGGGCTCGCCCTGATCCTGGGCATCGGGATGCGCATCGCCGCGGTGAGCGGCACGCTCCTGCTCCTGCTCATGTACCTGGCCGAGCTCCCGCTCGTGACCAACCCGATCATCGACGACCACATCACGATGTCGCTCACGATCATCGCTCTCACGCTCCTCGGGGCGGGCAGCGTGCTCGGGCTCGGCAAGACGTGGAAGAGGATCCCGTTCGTCCAGCGCAACGCCTGGCTGGTCTGACGGTTCGACCGCCCGCCGTGTGCGGCGGGCCACGGGGCGACCGATACCGCGCGACGATCTGAGGCCGTCGCTGCAGGGAGTCGCTCCCGGGGGAAGAGGGGCGTGCGGGCGGTGGGGAGACCACCCGCACGTCCCGCCCTCCGCGCCCGGCAGGGCGACCGACAGCTCGACGGAGCCGGTCGCCCGCCGGGCGCCTTTCTGCGTGC
>VFQP010004635.1_pt1 | contig 12617 bp, 11 predicted proteins | sample 3512351 | NCBI WGS metagenome assembly VFQP01 (sample SAMN10412372, study PRJNA504923) | tailings metagenome | isolation source: Relicate 1 Philex TSF1 revegetated site | place: Philippines: Tuba, Benguet | collected 2017-08-29 | reverse complement strand
CGGCCAGGCCCCGACGACATTACGCAGTTGATCTTCACCTCCGGCACGACTGGCGAGCCCAAGGGGGTCATGCATTCAGCCAACACGCTGATGTCGAACATCGTTGCCTATGCGGAGCGTTTGCGGCTGGGCCGGGACGACGTAGTGTTGATGGCATCGCCAATGGCACACCAGACCGGCTTCATGTATGGCCTGATGATGCCAATCATGCTGCGCGCCAGCGCCGTATTGCAGGACACCTGGGACCCGCGCATCGCAGCCGACCTGATTCGCACGCAAGGCGTGACATTCACGATGGCGTCGACACCGTTCCTGACCGACCTCACGCGCGAGGTACAGGAGACCGCCGCGCCAGTGCCTGCATTGAAGACCTTTCTCTGCGCCGGAGCACCGATTCCTGGCGCGCTCGTCGAACAGGCCCGGCAAGTGCTGGGCGCCAAGATCATCTCTGCCTGGGGCATGACCGAGAACGGCGCAGTCACGCTGATCCATCCGCACGACGACGACCGCCGCGCCTGCACGACTGACGGCTGCCCGTTGCCCGGTGCCGAAGTCAGGATTGCAGCGCCCGATGGCGGTAATGCCGCACCCGGCGAGGTCGGCAGGCTGCTGGTTCGGTCGTCGTCGAACTTCGGCGGTTACCTGAAGCGGCCTCACCTGAACGCCACCGACGAGGACGGATGGTTCGACAGCGGCGACCTGGCCTCGATTGACGCAGACGGCTATATCCGCATCAGCGGCCGCAGCAAGGACGTAATCATTCGCGGCGGCGAAAACATCCCGGTATTCGAGATCGAAGCGCTGTTGTACCGGCACCCGGCCGTTGCGCAGGTAGCCATCGTCGCGTATCCGGACGCGCGGCTCGGCGAACGCGCATGTGCGGTGGTGGTACCAAAGGCTGGACGATCGCTGGACTTCGACGAGATGGTGACTTTCCTGAAAGGCCAGCAGGTAGCGCTGCAATACATCCCGGAACGGTTAATCCTGCGCGACGCGCTGCCGGCCACACCGACAGGCAAGATCCAGAAGTTCAGGCTGCGCGAGATACTGGCCGAGGGCACGCTCTAGGCGCCGCGCTACAATCGCGGCGCACCTTGGTCAACCGCACAGGAACATGGAATCTCCGGACAAACTCGCCGCCGCGCCATTGGAGATGGAACTGGCCAACCGGCTGTTCTTTCGGCTCTACCAATGCGCGAACATGCTGCACAAGACGGGCACCCGCGCCGTGGAGGACGAAGGCCTGACCACCCAGCAATGGGCCGTGCTGGGCGCGCTGTCGCGTGAACAGGCCGCGCCAGGCATGAGCATCGGCGAGCTGGCCAAGTACCTGATGGTGACGCGACAGAACCTGTCGGGCGTGATCAGCCGCATGGAACGCGACGGCCATGTAGCCATCGCTCCCGATCCGCGCGACCGCCGTTCACGCGTGGTCACCATGACGCAAGAGGGCCGGCACGTCTGGCTGGAACTGGCCCAACCCAAGATCCGCGCGTACTACGGGAGGCTACTCGCCAATTTTTCCACCGACGACATCACGCATGCGCTGCACTACTTGCTGAAGCTGCTCAACAGCATGGAGCAGCTGGATCAGGAGTGGGCTGCGGGTGCCGAAGAGGAATAGCGAGCGGTTGCGGGAACATCAAACCCGCAATACTCAATACCCGTAATACGGCTGCGGGGCGTACTGGACCGGCGCCGGACGGCCGCAAGGGACATAGGCGCCGTCGTAGCGGCTATAGCAGTAGCCCGGCGGCACGGCCGGCGCGGCATAGCTGACCGGTTGCGGTGCATACACCGGTTGCGGCGGGGCATAGACCGGCGCGGGCGCGGCTACCACAGGCTGGCTGGCAACCAGCGCACCAAGCGCAAGGCCGGCCACGGCGGCTACCGCAATCGCGGCACCTGCCGATCCGCCGCCACCGCCATGGTAGTGGTCACGGGCTGAGGCAGTCCCCGCGACCAGCATGGTGGCACTCAGGACAGCAATACCGGCGTAACGAATCGACTTGCGCATCTTTGACTCCTTGTCGGGCCAACCTTGGCCCTCTCCACGGAATACATGATGGACGTCGAATGATTACATTGGTTTACGTGATGGTGAGCAGATGTAAGCACGCCACGCCGGTAACGGCCTGGCAACGGCGCTGGCGGGGCATTTCCGGAATCCGTCGTTACAAGTTCGGATCGGGAGCCGGGCGACATCGCCAGTTGACAGCGCCGTTCGACCTGCAAATACTTCCCAACGCAACGCCTCAGTGCCTGCGCGATCCCCCTGAAGCGGTGCGGCTCAGCAATGTCGATACCATTCCAACCAGGGACCAGCATGCTCAAACACCGCCCTTCTCACCCCTCTCACCCCTCTCGCTTCACTGACTCCCCACGCTCACCGGTTCGCCTGCACCGCCTGTTGCTGACCTGCGCCGTTGCCGCGCTCAGCGCCTGCGCGTCTCAGGTCGCCGCGCCCCCGGTGCCTTCACAACCGGCCGCCACCCCGGCGCCAACTGCCGCCGGCAAGACCGAGGTGCTCTGGCTGGGCCAGTCCGCCATGCGCATCACCACGCCCGGTGGCAAGGTCATCGTGGTCGATCCATGGCTGACCGGCAATCCGAAGACACCGGCGGCCTTCAAGCAATTGACGGCGCTGGGCAAGGTCGACCTGATCCTCGTCACGCATGCCCATGGCGATCACCTTGGTGATGCGGCGGATCTGGCCAAGCTCAACAACGCGCCAATCTGGAACGCCGGCGGCATGGGCCGACAACTGATAAGCCTGGGCATTGTGCCGGCCAACCTGGCGCAGAGCTTTGGCAAGGGTGGCACCATCCTGCCATTTGGCGCCAACGGCCCCAGGATCACGGCGGTGCATGCCGAACATGCGTCGGAGCTGTCCTGGAAGAACCCGGCTACCGGCAAGGATGAGGTTCACTATGGCGGCGAGCCTGTGGGCTACATCATCGAGATGGAGAACGGCTTCAGGATCTGGCATATGGGCGATACCGCGCTGTACGGCGACATGATCATGGTGGCCGATCGCTACAAGCCGGACCTGGTGCTGATCCCGATCGGCGATCATTTCACGATGGGCCCGCAGGATGCCGCAGTAGCCCTGCGCGACTTTATCAAGCCGAAATATGCGATCCCGATGCATTACGGCACCAGTCCTATGCTGCGCGGCACGCCAGCACAACTGCAGACCGCGATGGGAACGGCGGCCACCACAGCCGTGATCGTGCCGGAGCCGGGGCAGAAGGTGGATTTCTGACGTGAAAAAGCCCGCGAGTGCCAAGGCACCCGCGGGCTTCTCGTGGTACTGATGGAGCCGACGACGCAATGTAATGACGCGTCGTCAGGCTTCCATTACGGACGGACCACCGAGATATCGAAGTACGGCTTCGATACATGCAGGCCAACGTTCACGCCCACGCCGGTGTTGCCCAGCGTCAGTTGGTACGCTTCGTCCGCGCCGGCGCTCTTCGAGCGGTAGCGCAGGCCATTGGTCGGGAAGTTCTGCTTCCAGGTATCCAGACGGCCGTCTTCGTTACGCTTGCGCGTGTACATATTGTTGGCTGCATCGACGCTCAGGATCGTGGTCGACGCGCGGTTAAACTGCGCGGACGTATCATTGAATGCCACGAAGTCCCAATAGGCATTGGTGGAACCCACCACCGGCAACGCGCGCGCGTTCTGCTTGGCAGCTACCATGATGCCGTCGTACTTGCTGATTACCGCGGAAATCACGCCATCGGTGCTCTTGAAGCCCACCGCTACGCTGGTATGCGTGGAGTCGACGGCAAGATAGGAGCCGTCGGCTTGCCGCGTCAGCGTCGGCAGCTCGCCGGCAGTCCACGCGGAGCATACATTGTCGTCATTGCAGGTCTGCGCGGCCGTCATCTTGCCGTTGGCGTCCAGCGTGAACGATACACGTGCCGAGATCGGCGAGCCGCTACCACCCGTCTCGAACGTCAGTGCGTTCCAGTCGCCGGCCAGTTCTGCCAGCGGCAGTTGCTGAGCCGGTACGATCAGGTTCGGCAGGCCGCCCGTAGCCACCGTGCCGGCGGCCGGAATCAGCATACCCATGCCCGACTTCGCCACAAGCATGCTGCTTGCACCATTGATATCGAAGCGGCAGGCTTCAGTGGCGTTGGCTGTCAGCGGAATCGGCGCGATCGATGCGTTGGGCGACACCACATTGCCCAGCAGCAGCTTGGGCGTCAACGTAAGTGTGTCGGCATCGATGCTCGCCGGGAAACTACCGCCACCGGGACCCATCAAGAAATAGTCACCCGTACGCAGGCCTGCGCAGGTCGCCGATGCCTTTTGCAGGATCGTGCCGATGGCGACGGTGCCGGCATTGCTGCCGACGGCCGTCGACAGGTCGCTTACGGTGGCGCCAGACGACTTCAGGCGAGCGCCCAGCTGATCCAGCAGCTGATCCAGCGCATTGCCGGTCTTGCCATTGTTGGCTGCCACCAGCGCGCCCTTGAGCGGGTCGAAGCCGGTCAGGTCCACCAGGCCAGTCAGCGTGGTGCGCACGGTTTCGGTCGACTAGGCCAGGTTGGCCGGCGTCAGACGCGCTTGCGCGTTGGCGTCAAACTGCTCGAAGAACGTCTTGGTGCTGCCCTGGGCTAGCGCGGCCGTGATCAGTTCCGTGAACGGCGTAACGTTGGCCACCACGTTGTTTTCGGTGCCGGCTTCCACCACCGAATGCAGCGTCGTGCCGTCTGGCGTCGTGACGCTCAGCACGCAGGGGCGCTGGGCGTTTTCAATATTGATCGTGAACGTACCGTCGGCGGCCGTTGTGGCGCTACCACTACCCGATGCGCATTTGGCCGACACCGTCGCACCAGCCAGCGCGGCACCGGTCGCGGCGGTGCCACTGACCTTGGTTGAGCTAACCGTCTTGGTTGAATCACCACCACCACCACCACCGCAAGCGGCCAGAACGGCCACCGTCAGAACCGTAAGGCCCGTCAGAATCAGCTTCGATTTCATCCCTGTATCTCTTTTTTGATTGGATTTTTGCATCGCACACGCCGGGCGGCCGACCCGGTCCGCTTCTTCTGCTGGCGTACGCGCAACTGGCATGGCCGCACGGGCCAATGACAGGCGGCGTGGAGTGTGTCGCAAGTTCAATGCGTCGGATAACCCACAACAGGGGCATTGACAAATGACAGATTTGACAAATTTTGGATACAAACGGCTACCCGATGGTTTTCTCCCCTCTCCGCGCGCGGGAAAGGGAGAAAACACTGGGTTTCAATCACAAATCCGAACCGTACATAGCTAAAACGCCACTATTGCCTATACTCGTCTCTGTTCCTGCAGAAAATCCATGACCGGACGGCGGTCCGGTACAAGGAGGTGTCCCCATGGTTACGATGAACCGCCGACAGTTCCTGAAATTTTCGGGAGCGTCGCTGGCGGGATCGAGCCTTGCGCTGATCGGGTTCGCGCCCGACGTGGCGCTGGCAGAGGTGCGGGCCTACAAGCTGGCGCGCACCACCGAGACCCGCAATACATGCCCTTACTGCTCGGTGGCATGTGGCCTGCTGATGTACAGCCTTGGTGACAAGGCCAAGAACGCCAAGGCCAGCATCATCCATATCGAGGGCGACCCCGATCATCCGGTCAATCGAGGCACGCTGTGCCCCAAGGGCGCGGCGCTGATCGACTTCATCCATAGTCCCAACCGCCTGCAATACCCCGAATACCGCGCCGCGGGATCGGACAAGTGGCAGCGCATGTCATGGGATGACGCGCTGGACCGCATTGCCAGGCTGATGAAGCAGGACCGCGACGCCAATTTCATCGACAAGGATGAAAAGGGGCAGACGGTCAACCGGTGGCTGTCCACCGCCATGCTCGCGGCTTCCGCCAGCAGCAACGAGGTGGGTTACATCACGCACAAGACGATCCGCAGTCTTGGCATGCTGGGGTTCGACAACCAGGCACGTGTCTGACATGGCCCGACGGTGGCAGGTCTTGCCCCGACGTTTGGCCGTGGAGCGATGACGAACCATTGGGTCGACATCAAGAACGCGGACGTAATCCTGATCATGGGCGGCAATGCCGCCGAGGCACACCCGTGCGGTTTCAAATGGGTCACCGAAGCCAAGGCGCACAACAAGGCGCGGCTGATCGTGGTGGACCCGCGCTTCACGCGCTCAGCGTCGGTGGCGGACTATTACGTGCAGATCCGCACTGGTACCGACATCGTGTTCCTGGGCGGCGTGATTCGCTGGCTGCTGGAGAACGACAAGATCCAGCACGAGTATGTGAAGAACTACACGGACTTCACGTTCATCGTGCGCGAGGACTACCAGTTCAAGGACGGCATCTTCTCGGGTTATGACGCGGACAAGCGTCACTACCTCAAGGAGACCTGGGACTATGAGCGCGGCGACGACGGCTTTGTAAAGACCGATCCCACGCTGGCGCACCCGCGATGCGTCTACAACCTGCTGAAGGCGCACTACGCGCGCTATACGCCGGAGATGGTGGAACGCGTCTGCGGCACGCCGCAGGACAAGTTCCTGAAGGTGTGCGAGATGATGGCAACCACGGCCACGCCCACACGCGCCATGACCATCATGTACGCGCTTGGCTGGACGCAGCATTCGGTCGGCTCGCAGATGATCCGCACCGGCGCCATGGTGCAGTTGCTGCTGGGCAATATCGGCATTGCCGGTGGCGGCATGAACGCGTTGCGCGGCCATTCGAACATCCAGGGTCTGACCGACCTGGGACTGATGACCAATCTGCTGCCGGGCTACCTGACACTGCCCGGGGATAGCGAACAGGACTACGCCAAGTACATCGAGGCGCGCGCGTTCAAGCCACTGCGGCCCAACCAGCTCAGCTACTGGCAGAACTACGCCAAGTTCCACGTCAGCCTGATGAAGGCATGGTGGGGTCCGGCCGCCACGGCCGAGAACAACTGGGCGTTCGACTACCTGCCCAAGCTCGACAAGCCCTATGACATGTTGCAGGTGTTCGAGCTGATGAACGCCGGCCGCGTCAACGGCTACATCCTGCAGGGTTTCAACCCGCTGGCCGCGGCCCCGAACAAGGCCAAGCTGCTGAAGGGCCTGAGCCAGCTCAAGTTCATGGTGGTCATGGACCCGCTGGCCACCGAGACCTCCGAGTTCTGGCGCAATGTGGGCGAGTCGAACAACGTCGATCCGAAGTTGATCCAGACCGAAGTGTTCCGGCTACCCACAACGTGCTTTGCCGAGGAAAACGGTGCGCTGGTCAATTCGTCGCGCTGGCTGCAATGGCACTGGCAAGGCGCCGATCCACCGGGTGAGGCGCGCAGCGATATCGAGATCATGTCGGCGCTGTTCCTCAAGATCCGGCAGATGTACCAGAAGGATGGCGGCAGGTACCCCGATCCGATCGTCAACCTGTGGTGGCCGTATGCCGTACCCGATTCGCCCACGCCGGAAGAACTGGCCAGGGAGTATTCAGGCCGGGCACTGACCGACCTGGTCGACCCCAAGGATGCCACCAAGGTGACGCGCAAGGCCGGCGAACAGCTCAACAGCTTTGGCGAGCTGCAAGCTGACGGCAGCACCATGAGCGGCTGCTGGATCTATTGCGGATCCTGGACGCAGGCTGGCAACCAGATGGCCAAACGCGACAACAGCGACCCTACCGGCATTGGCCAGAACCTGAACTGGTCGTGGGCATGGCCGGCCAACCGGCGCGTGCTGTACAACCGGGCCTCGTGCGACGTCAGTGGCAAGCCGTTCAATCCGGCGCGCAAGCTGATTGCGTGGAATGGCAAGAGCTGGACCGGCTTCGACACGCCAGACTTCAAGCTCGATGAAGACCCGGCCAACGGCATGGGGCCATTCATCATGCAGGCCGAAGGCGTGGCACGCTTCTTTGCGCGGCAGAACATGGTGGAGGGGCCATTCCCCGAACACTATGAGCCGTTCGAGAATCCGCTCGGCTACAACCCGCTCAATGGCAAGGAATCGAAGGTCGTCAGCAACCCGGCGGCGCGTGTGTTCAAGGAAGACTGGGCGCAGTTCGGCAAGCCCGATAGCTATCCGGTCATCGCCACCACCTATCGGCTGACCGAGCATTTCCACTACTGGACCAAGCATGCGCGCATCAACGCGATCCTGCAGCCGGAACAGTTCGTGGAGATTGGCGAGGACCTCGCCAAACAGGTGGGCGTGAAGGCTGGCGACCGCGTCAAGGTGTCGTCGACGCGTGGCTATATCAAGGCGGTGGCGCTGGTGACCAAGCGGATCAAGCCGTTCAGGATCGACGGCAAGACCGTGCACATGGTGGGAATTCCGTTGCACTGGGGCTTTACCGGCCTGACCAAGCCCGGCTTCCTGATCAATACGCTGACGCCCTTCGTGGGCGACGGCAACACCCAGACGCCGGAATTCAAGTCGTTCATGGTGAAGGTCGAAAGGGCATAGGAGACAGTCATGGCACTACAGTCTCTCGATATCGTGCGCCGCTCGGCCACCACCACGCCGTCGCCGGGTGTACGCGAACCAGTCACCGGCAGCGTCGCCAAGCTGATCGACACCACCAAGTGCATCGGCTGCAAGGCATGCCAGGCTGCCTGCATGGAATGGAACGACCTGCGCGGCGAGGTGGGCACCAATGTCGGCGTCTACGACAATCCGGCCGACCTCAATGAGCACACCTGGACGCTGATGCGGTTTGCCGAGTATGAGAATCCGAACGGCAACCTCGAATGGCTGATCCGCAAGGACGGCTGCATGCATTGCGAGGACCCGGGTTGCCTGAAGGCATGCCCGTCGCCGGGAGCCATCGTGCAGTATGCGAATGGCATCGTCGATTTCCACGAGGAAAACTGCATCGGCTGCGGGTACTGCATCACCGGCTGCCCGTTCAATATCCCGCGCATCTCGAAGCAGGACCACAAGGCGTACAAATGCACGCTGTGCTCGGACCGCGTGGCCGTGGGCCAGGAACCGGCCTGCGTGAAAACCTGTCCGACCGGCGCCATCGTGTTCGGCACCAAGACCGACATGATCGCGCACGCCGAGGAACGCATTGTCGACCTGAAATCACGCGGCTTCGAGAAGGCTGGCCTCTACGACCCGGCCGGCGTGGGCGGCACGCACGTGATGTACGTCTTGCACCACGCGGATCAGCCGAGCCTGTATCACGGCCTGCCCGACGACCCGCATATCAGTCCGCTGGTCGGCCTGTGGAAGGGTATTGCCAAGCCACTGGCGGTAGCCGGCATGGCACTGGCGGCAATTGCCGGCTTCTTCCACTACATTCGCGTCGGTCCGAACGAGACCGGCCCCGAGGATGAGGCCGCAGCCGAAGACGAGATCGTGCGTTGGGGCCGCGACAACCCGCGACCCAGCAGCACCCCCGATGAAATCGTGCCGCCCGAGGAGGTCCGCGATGAGAATCGATAAGCGCCGCGAGGCAACCATCCGCCGCTATACCGCCGGCGAACGCACCAACCACTGGATCGTTGCGCTGACCTTCATCCTGCTGGCACTGTCGGGACTCGCGTTGTTTCATCCGTCGATGTTCTGGATGAGCAACCTGTTTGGCGGCGGTACGTGGACCCGCATCCTGCATCCGTTTATTGGCATCGTGATGTTCGTGGCGTTTGCAATCCTGGCCGTGAAGTTCTGGCATCACAACCTGATCACATGGACCGACCGGGAATGGCTGCGCCACGGCAAGGATGTATTGACCAACCACGAGGAAAACCTGCCTGACGTAGGCCGCTATAACGCCGGGCAGAAACTGCTGTTCTTTGTGATGGTGGGCTGCCTGCTGCTGTTGCTGCTGAGCGGCATCGTTATCTGGCGTACCTATTTCTCGGCGTTTTTCCCGATCTGGGGTATCCGGCTGGCGTCGGTGGTGCATGCCGTTTGCGCCTTCCTGCTGATTTGCGGCATTATTGTGCACATCTATGCAGCGGTCTGGGTCAAGGGGTCGGTACAGGCGATGACGCGTGGCACGGTGACACCGGGCTGGGCGTGGAAACATCACCGTGCCTGGTTCCGCGAGAACTTCCGGCCCGGAGACAAATAGGCGGGCCTGAGTGGCTGACACCATCGGGACGCCAAAGGATGACGGTACGATGGTGCAGCGCATACTTGAGCCAGCCGAAATCGAATCGATCGACCATCTCGCGATTGCGCGGGTGCGTCTGCCCGAGCGCACCGAAATTTTCAGTGCGCGGGCCCAGCGCCTGCGCCAGTTGGCGCCATCCAACCCGATCGGGCCGTACCTGTTGCTGATGGCCACCGTTGCCGATGCCCAGCATGCGGTAGCCCAATCGCTCGATATCCCCGTCCCCTCCCCCGCTGACCTCGAACGCGCCGGCACGCATTGCATGCCGGTGCTCGACCCCTCGGCGCCCGGCCCACTATACGGTGCCGAGGCCTTGTTCGAACGTCTCGCCACCACCGCGCCGGAACTGACAAAGCCGATCGCCGCACTGCAAGCCATGTCCGCCGATGCGCGACACGCCCAGCTACAGTCGCTGCTGGGGCTCGCCGATGTTGCCGACGCCCCGGTGGATACCACCATTGCCCCGTTACTGATGGCGGCACTGCAACTCGATCGCACGGTACTGGCCAGTCAGCTGCGCGACCAGGACATTCCGGTACTCGATGTGCACACGGTCTGTCCGGTCTGCGGCACGCCACCGGTGGCCAGCATCGTCCGCATTGGCGGGCGCTTCCAGGGCCTTCGGTACTTGCATTGCGGGCTCTGCGCGACCGAATGGCATATGGTGCGCGTCAAGTGCACCCACTGCGAAACCACCGAAGGCATCAGCTACTACGCCGTGGAAGGCCAGGGCGAAGCGCTCAAGGCCGAGACCTGCGACCAGTGCCATCACTATCGCAAGATCAGCTACATGGAGAAGGACCCGCTGGCCGAGCCATTGGCCGACGACCTGGCATCACTGGCGCTCGATGTGATGATGGGCGAAGCCGGCTACGGGCGCGCCAACGGGAATCCCCTGTTATGGCTGGCCGATGATGAAGATACGGAGCACGCCGTCGATGAACGATAGCGTTTCGATGCCGGCGCAACCTTCGGATATTCCGTCGGTCGACCGCCTGCTCGGCCTGCCAGTACTGCAGCCCTTGCTAGACCAGTTCGGACGTGCGTCGACGACGGCTGCCTTGCGTCGTGTGCTCGATACCCTGCGCGCGCAGGCAGTTGCCGGTGATCTCACCCGCCAGGCGCTGACCGACAGCGCGTTGCGCGATGCGCTGGTCTCCCAGCTTGCACGTGACACCGCGCCGCGCCTGCGTGCCGTGTTCAACCTGACCGGCACCGTGCTGCATACCAACCTGGGCCGCGCATTGCTGCCGGAAAGCGCGGTGCAGGCCGTAATGCGCGCCATGACCGCACCGGCCAATCTGGAATTCGATCTCGCTACCGGCGCGCGCGGTGATCGCGACGATCTGGTCGACGACTTGCTGTGCACGCTGACCGGCGCCGAAGCCGCTACCGTGGTCAACAATAACGCCGCCGCAGTGCTGCTGATGCTCAGTACACTGGCCCCGCGTCGCGAGGTCATCGTGTCGCGCGGCGAGCTCGTCGAGATTGGCGGCGCGTTCCGCATTCCAGACATCATGCAGCGCGCCGGCGTAAAGCTCGTCGAAATCGGTACCACCAACCGTACGCATCCGCATGATTACGCCAATGCCATCGGTTCGCGCACGGCATTGCTGATGAAGGTGCATTGCAGCAACTACGAAATCACGGGCTTTACGCGCAGCGTGGACGTGGCAGAGGTGGTACGCATTGCCCAACTTCATGGCATTCCGGTGGTGGTCGATCTGGGCAGCGGCACGTTGTGCGATCTGACGCGATGGGGCCTGCCACGCGAAACCACGGTGCGCGAAACCATCGAGGCCGGCGCGGATCTGGTGACTTTCAGTGGCGACAAGCTGCTGGGTGGGCCACAAGCCGGACTGATCGTCGGACGCGCCGACCTGATCGCGAAGATCAAGAAGAACCCGCTCAAGCGCGCGCTGCGCGTGGGCAAGCTGACGCTGGCGGCACTGGAACCGGTGCTGCAGCTGTATCGGGATCCGGATACGCTGGCCGCCGCACTGCCGACCTTGCGGCTGCTCACCAGGCCGGCAAACGAGATCGCCGAGCTTGCACTGCGCTTGCTGCCCGGGCTGCAGGCCACGTTGGGCGAAGCGTGGCAGGTAACGTCCGTACCGATGGTCAGCCAGATCGGCAGCGGCGCAATGCCCGGCGGACAGTTGCCGAGCCATGGGCTGGTACTCGGCACGCGCGATGCTGCCCGACGTTCGGGACGCAAGCTGCAGCAACTGGAGGCTGCGCTGCGCAGTCTGCCGCGCCCGGTCATCGGCCGGATCGCCGAACAGGCACTGTGGTTGGACCTGCGCTGTCTGGAGGCCGCTGACGAAGCTGCATTCGTTGCGCAATGGCCGTTGCTCGCGAAGGCTTTGCATCCATGATCGTCGGCACGGCCGGGCATATCGACCATGGCAAGACCACGCTGGTACGTGCGCTGACTGGTGTCGACACGGACCGCCTGAAGGAAGAGAAGGCGCGCGGCATCTCGATTGAACTCGGTTATGCCTATACGCCGCTGCCCA
>VFQP010004634.1_pt1 | contig 12617 bp, 18 predicted proteins | sample 3512351 | NCBI WGS metagenome assembly VFQP01 (sample SAMN10412372, study PRJNA504923) | tailings metagenome | isolation source: Relicate 1 Philex TSF1 revegetated site | place: Philippines: Tuba, Benguet | collected 2017-08-29 | reverse complement strand
AGGAGCTGGCCGGATGGGGGCGCCTGGGCCGCTCGCGCGTCGCGCTCAGCGCCTGTGCCCAAGCGAACGCGCAAGCCTTTGGATGAGGTATGTGGCGGCCACTTCAAGGTGGGCCCCGCCGTTTCGGGTGGAAAGGCTGCTGGACAGGCTGTGCGCGAGGAAGGTGCGCCACCTGGGCGCGGCCGGCTCGCACGCACAAGGGTTCTGCTCGAGAGCTGCCGTGCTGGCGTGTGGCATGTGGCTGTGATTTCCTCATTCACGCGGCCGGCAGCCAAGGACGCTGGGCTGCTTCCTGGCGAGATGGCTCTTGATGGGCAGGCGGCGTCGCCTCACCTCACGGGCTCCTCATCCGCAGGGCCCTCTGCGCGATGTGCGGCGAAGTGCGCGTGCGCCGTCGCAGCCACCCAGTCGATGCTTCTTGCTTCGTGCCCGCACGCTCGCTGGCCGCGGGTTCTCTGGCGGCACTTGAATATTCGAGCGCGACAGCTGGAGCTTTCGGGTTCCCACGTTTGCAGGGAAGGCGCAGGAACCGCAGCCTAACGCAGCCGTCACGTGCTCCTGCACGGATAAGGAGGGTGGTCACCCCATCATGCCGCTCCCCAAGATTGGGCTGGCGTGCCCCGGGATGCTGGTGCGCTTGCCCAGGTTGCGCTGCTCGACCGAGCCGGCCCGGTGCAGCGACCCCGCCCGGAACGACGTGGACATGCGCCCCACGTCGCCGCCCGACGCCGCGCTGCCTGGCGCGCGCGGCGGCGCCGCCATGGGCGACGTCTGCCGCCCGCCGCCGCCCTGCTGCGCGCCGCCGTGGTGCGCAAAGTGCGACGTCGGCGTGGCGTGCGCGCTTGATGTTGTGGCCAGCAACGGCTCTGTCAATGACCCTGCGGCGCCGCCCGCGCTGGGCACGTGCCCCGAGCCGCCGTCACCGCCGCCCTCCACGTCTTGACTCTGCTGCTGCTGCTCCTCCTCAAAGGGCGCGTACAGGGCCAAGAGCCTGTTGCCCATGGCCATGGTGAAGAGGATGGCCGGGTAGTGCAGCACGTAAAAGGTGCCGCCCACCCACGCCATGGCCAGGTAGCTGCGCGCGTCGGAAGGCAGGTGAGGAGCGCGCAGAGTGCGTGGGTCCGCCGCGAGAGGCCCGGCCGCGCCCCGGATGGACATCGGCGAAAGAGCACAACCGTTCCCGCTCACCTCAGGCTCGTGTACTTGGCGAGCAAGGCCACGATGGTAGGCCCCACCATGCACGCGGCTCCCGCCACCATACCGAACAGCCCGTTGACAAAGCCCGTCACCGGCACGTACGTCTCGAGCAGCGACACGGCGTTGGCGTACCTGCGCCTCAAGTCGCGGCAAGACGAGGCGTCAGCCTCAGTGCGCCGCGTGTGCCCAGTGGAGAGCGCGCCAGGGGCTTGGTGAAGGCTGGGCGGGCGCGAGAGGAAGAGCGGGGGAGCGAGGCGCCGTGCTCACCCGGTCGAGTTGCCGAGGCCCGTGAGCACGGCGGTGGCCAGGATGAGCTGCCAGGGCGTCAGGTAGGCGCCCGCCCACAGCGGCAGCGAGGCGCCCACCATGGCCAACGGCGTGGTGGACAGCAGCAGCGTGGCGGGCGTCGTCAGGTGCGACACGGCCGCCTGCGGGGGGCACCGTGCCAAGGGCACGCAGCGTTACCAGCCCGCCTGGGGACCACGTTCCCACCACCCCTGGCGCGCCGAACAGCAGCACGCCGTGTGACTCACCCCCAGCACGCGCCCGACCGTGAAGGCGCCCCAGAAGGCGCTGTTGCCCAGCGCCGCCTCGTCGTCCGACAGGCCCTCCTGCGCGGCCGCCCCGCCGCCACACATGGCAACGCAAGACAACACTGCCGTCAGCGCACAGCCCGGGATAGAAGATGCGCGCGTCTCAGCACCACCACCACGACCAAACGGCGTGCGTCTGTGACGCTGCCTCCCAAGGCCCTGCTCGCCGGGGGCGCACCTGCCGCACGCCGTACGTGTAGAGCCAATTGCCAATGGACGTCTCGGCCGCCGTGGTGAAGAACACCAGCACCACCACCGTGTAGGTCGTCACGCGCTCCAGCAGCTGCGCGCACCGCGCACCACGCACCCGCGCCTGAGGCCTGGTCGGCACGCGGCTCCGAAGCGCGCACCACCTTGTGCCCCCTCCGGCCCGCTTCCCAATCAGCGGGCTCGCACGCACCAGCATCTGGCCGGTGGTCTTGAACATGGCGGGGCCGTCCCCGGCGAGCACCGGCGGCGGCGGCGTGGGCGACGCCACGAACAAGAAGGGCAGCGCCGCCACGACGGACGTGGCGCCCACCACCCAGAAGACGGCGAGCGCCGACCCCAGAAAGTACTTGCAGGCCTGCGCCGCGAGCGGGATGAAGAAGCTGCCCACGCCAAACATGGCCAGCACCAGGTTGAGCGCCGAGGCGGCGCGCTTGGGGAACATCCAGCCCAGCGAGGTGAAGACGGCCGAGTTGGTGAAGTTGTAGCTGAAGCAAATGACGAAATAGAGCGCCGTGAGCGACCACACGCTGGGCATGAGGGGCACCAGCGAGAAGCCGACGGCCTGCACGCACACCCGTGCGGCGGCGCAGACGTGGCGCCTCAGGGCGTCAGGCCGCAGGCCAGCGGCATGGCGCGGTTGCGGCCTGGGCCATCATCATGACGGCGCGACGGCGCAGCTGCTGCACCTGCGCGCGTTGCGAGGAGGCGGTACAGCCCCAGAGGCGTGATGCACACCCACCTGCACGAGGAGCGAGCCGAGGAGCACGCGATGCGTGGGGACTCGGTCGACGAGCCATCCCGACGGCGTGCCGCTGATGATGCACGCGACGCCCAGCGCCGTGAAGAGCGGGCTGAGGTCCGGCTCCGCCACGCCCAGCCGCTCCGCCAGGGGGCTGATGGTCGGGCCCAGGATGCTCACTTGGCTGCCAAAGATGATGAAGCTGAGGGAGTAGCCCAGCAGGCACACGCCGATGAACTGCGAGCTGTAGCGGGGCTGCCCCTCCCCTCCCAGGTCGCCCTGCGTCTTGACGCGCGGCAGCGTCGGGCCGCCGCCATTCTGCTCCCCATTCTGATGGTGCTGGGGCGGCTGCCCCGCTTCCGTCGTGGCCATGCTATGCTTTCTGCGAGCGTTGCGCGCGCTGCCGGCCCTCGAGCTGGGCCATGCGCAGCCGCCGCCCTCATCACGCTTCAAAAAGTCCACGGCGACAGCTTTATGGTGCAGCATTTGCAGGAGAAGCGGGTGCTTCCTCGCTGTCCACCACCAGCACCGTGGTCTTGGCTCTGGGTGCACACAATCGATGCCCACGCGGCCAGGAAAGCAAAGGACATACACACGCACGTCCCGCTGCACATCACACGTCATCCGCGCTCGCTAAGCACAAGCGCACCGGCAGCGCGCTGGCGCACACAGACCACCGCTGCTCTACGCGACACGTTGCAGCGTGCGCCTCCGAATCCCCACGCCAGCACCCCCCTCTCTCGTCCGCAGGCAGCCGCCAGGGCACACCCTGGCAACCCTTCTTGCTCAATCGCCGCGCCCGTAGCAACGCTGATATCCGAAGGTGCGGAGTCATGGTGAAGACGTTGAGCGGCGGTCAAGCGCCTCTCTCTCGCTCTGGCTCTCTCTCGCTCACTCAGTCCCGGAGGGCCTGGACGCTCGACGCGTTGTACACGCGCCAGATGGTCTCGCCCAGCAGGTTGGCCACACTCAGTATGGTCAGTTCCGGGAACACCTGGTCCTGCGGGCACAAGCGAGCAAGTATGAGTTGGGCTGAGCGCGTGCGCGTGCGTCGCACCACAAGGCATGTCAAGAAGGCCAAGGCGGGGCCGCTCACCGGCTGCACGGGGATGGTGTTGGTCACGATCACCTCCTCAAACACGCCGCTGCTGAGCCGCTCCACGGCGGGCGGCGAGAAGACGGCGTGGCTGGCGCACGCGTACACCTGCGCGCCCGCCAGGTCCGCACACCCGAGCGGTGACGAGCGGTGACGAGCCGTCCCCATCTCCAACAGCACAGGGGAGCAGAGAAAAGAAGAGCCCCTGGCGCCCGGCGGCTCGCTCACCTCTCGCGCGCCCTCTGCCCGCAGCACCTTTGCCGCGTTGGTGATGGTGCCCGCCGTGTCAATCATGTCGTCCACCAGCACCGCGACCTTGCCCTTGACGTCGCCAATCAGGTTCATCACCTGCCAGGCGCAGGGCGTGGCGCAGTCGCCACCACACAACGGGCACCAAGTGAGTGATCGACGCCACCGTGACGGTTCGGCAGGGAGGGTCCACAGGGCGACAACAACGAATGCCCTTGCGGAGCCGAGAGAGGGAGAGCGCGCTCACCTCGCTGACGTTGTGCTCGCTGCGGCGCTTGTCCACGATGGCCAGCGGCGCGTCGTTGAGCTTCTTGGCAAACGCCCGCGCCCTGCGCACGTGCACGCACGCACACGCGCGAGTAACGTCGTGTCGAATGCGAGCGCGGAAGGAGCTGCGTCAGGGCCACCAGGGGAATGCGCAACGCGACCGTAGCGACGGCCGTCTTGCAGGCGAGCCCAGCCCCCGGCGGAGGCGCACACCTGGCCACTCCGCCCACGTCAGGCGCACCAGCCGCAAGCACCCACCACCCACACAGCCGCGAGCGCTGCGCTGCGCCGCACCTGGCCACGCCGCCCACGTCAGGCGCACTATCCGCAAGCACCCACCGCCCACACAGCCGCGAGCGCTGCGCCACGCCGCACCTGGCCACGCCGCCCACGTCGGGCGACACGACGACGAGCTCGCCCGTGGCGATGCGCTTGGAGGCCAGGTAGTCGAGGATGACGCTCTCGCCGTACACGTGGTCCACGGGGATGTCAAAGTACCCCATGCTCTGCCCGCTGTGCAGGTCAATGACCAGCACTCTGCACGCAGGCAGCGCACCAGGGCGCGGGCGGACGTGCAGCAGCTTAAGGTGCCGGGAACGCGGTGCGCAAGCCGCACGGGGCTCGGTGCGCCGTGCCCCACCAGGCTCACCTCCCCACGACCACCGTGCCCACCCTGGCCCCTCAGGCCGAACACCTCTTGGTGGCGCCCGCATGTGCTGTTCTGGCGCCCCCAGCCCTCTTCAAATCCCTCGCCCCCATGATGCGGTTGGCTCACCTGTCGGCGCCCGCCTCTGTGATGAGGTTGGCCGTCAGCTTGGCCGTGATGGCCTCGCGGCCCTGAGTCTTGCGGTCGGCCCTGGCGTAGCCAAAGTAGGGGATGACGGCCGTGATGGAGCGCGCGCTTGCCCGCTTGCACGCGTCAATCATGATGCACAGCTGCATCAGGTGGTCGTTGACCGGCGGGCACGTGGGCTGCACCAGGAACACGTCGCAGCCGCGTATGCTCTCGCCGACCTGCACAGCAGGAGTGCGCCACGCCGTGCGTTGGCGCCGGCCCTGCGTGTGGGCCGCGGAGCTCGCGTCGTGCAGCACTCCCACGCGCACGCGCGCACCTGCACGTAGGTCTCCCCATCGGCGAACTTCTTGATCTTGACCTTGCCCAGCTCCAGGCCAAGGTAGTGCGCCACCTCGTTGGCCAGGCCCTGCGGGCAGCGGGCGCTAAGTTGCGCTGCCCTCATCTGCTCGCGGAGCGAGGCCCCCTCCGCGGCCCGTGCCCTTGACCGCATTACGCAGAAGCCAGCGCGCGGTGCTGTGGCGTGCAGCCTTCCAGGCCTGAGGGCTCACCGGGTTGGCGGTGCCGGAGAAGACGCGTAGCCGCGACTGCTGCTTGGCGGCGGCGCCGGCGCGCTGCGCGCTGAAGCTGTAGCGGTTGCTGGGCTGCGAGCCGTCGACGTCCTCCATGTGCAGAACCGGCCGGCCGGGGATGACGCCCGGAGGCAGCTGCTGCTGCGCCGCGGCGGGCGGGGACGGCGGGGCGGCGGCGGCGGCCGCGCCGTTGAGCGGCACCGTGGCGGTGGCGGGCGCCACGCTGGCAGTGGTGGCTTTGAGCGCCGTGCCCTGCTGCAGCGTCGCTCGCACCGCCTGCGCAAGGCATTGATTGCGTCGAGCCGCAGGGCGGCCAGCAGTGCCGTGACGCCCTGCCAGCCCCGAGCCGAGGCGAGCTCCCAGGACCCAGCCCGAGCACAGGCACACTGGCTGTCTTTTCATGACGCAGTCCCAATTGACGCAGTGCTGCCCTCCAAGCTCTTCCGCTGCTCTCCCTTGCTGACGCCCGTTGCGCCGTAAGGCGCGCCGCACACCCGCCAGAGCACGCCTGCTCACGACGACGCACCTGCGGTCGCCGCGAGGAGGGCCTCGGCGCTGTCGCCGCGTTGCGCACGCGTGAAGAGCGCATTGCCTGGGGGCAGGTGGCCGCCATCAGGCGGAGCTGCACCACGACTGCTGCAAGCTGCGGCTGCGGCTGCGGCACGGCGGACTGGCTCAAAGCGGCGTGTCGCAAAGACCTCCGGACGCTAGAGCGCCTCGAGTTCCAGCGCGTTCATCTGAAGGGGAGGCTGCGTGGACCAAGGCCTTCTGTGGAGCGCTGAGGGGGCAGGCTGCAGCGGGGGGTCCGTGACCACGTAGAGGAGGCTGTTGCGACGCTGGTGACGCTGTGCGTGCGTTCCTGCCGAGCTTTGAGGGTCTAGACCCTCATGGATCAGAGCGGTGCAGCAGAGCAGCTGCGCGCTGCTAGGAGATCCCAGCAGCTTGCTGTTGTCGTCGTCGCACCACTCGTGGCGGCGGCAGCGCTGCTGTGAGCACCCCGAGTCGCGTCTTGTTCAGCGCAGGGCGATGGCGCTGAGACAGGCGGCCAGCGCCCTGGTGGCGTGGAACACGCGCCTGGGCGCCTCTCTCACGCATCAAGCGTCGGCTGCGGCTGCCGGGGCCGGGCTGCAGGAGCATCAAGGTCGAGGTGCGAGCCGAGGAGGAGAGCGAGCGAGCGAGCTGGCGAGAGGGCGATGGTGCAGCAGCAGCAGCACCGATGCGCACGTTGCGGTGCAGGCGCCAATGGCACGGCGTGCACACTGCTCGCTCGCGAGCCCTTGCTTGCCCCACACGCAAACACAAGCACCGCGATGCGATGCGTGCGATTCGATCGCAGGCGATGACGGCTCCGTGGCGACCAGCGCTCAGGTGCGCGCTCGAGCCTCAGGCGCCGGCGTGGGGCGTCGCTCGCGGCCGAGGATCAGCGCCTTGGTGTTCTCTCTGCGGGGTGCACGATCGCGTAGCCGCCGCACGCCGGCGCGCTTCAGGGAGGGAGCCGTGCAATCGACGTGCTCGCAGGTCGCCTCCTTCGCCACCAGCGCCAAGGGGCAGGCCGTGCTCGCGCAGCACCGCATGATGGTGCGTGCTCTCACGAAGGAGGAGAGCAGCAAGAGCAGCAGCAGCAGCAGCAGCAGCAGCAAGTGGGCGCTGCCGCAGTCGCTGACGACGGGCATGCGTGGGTGCCCGCGGACGCAGACGCACACGCCGGCGCTCGGCGGGCTCGGCGCGCTGCGCCGCATGTCGTCGGCGCTGCAGCTCAGGAGCCAGCAGCGCACCGAACTGCCTCTGGGGCTGCAGGTAGGCGTGAGGCCTGGTTTGCCGCTTCGGCAGGGGCCGGCGGGCGCCGCACGACACCCTGAGCTCGAGCACGCGCCGTCGCCGCCGCGGCCTGCCCCGCGCAGGCGCGCGTGCCGCAGCTGCCTGGGCTCGGCGGCAGCACCCGCAGCTACACGGCGTGGAGCCCGGCGCAGCGCTACTTCGTGGAGGGCGACCACGTGATCCAGGCCGAGGCCAACCGCGCCATCCAGTTCACCGGCCTCGACGCCGGTGAGGAGGGCCTCCCCCTCAGCAGGGCAGCAACAAAAGGACGCTGCGGGCCGCTGATGGCCCAGGCCACAGCACAGCAGCGGGGGCGCCGCAGAGGCCGATGCTGACGCCCTGTGCCTGGTGCGCTCTGTGCAGGGTCCTTCTACCCGTTTGTCGTCTACACCATCTTTGCCGCGGCCGTGAGCATGGTGTTTGTGGTGCTGCCCTTCATCGTGGCGCCCTCGCGCGTGGACCTGGACAAGAGCTCGGCGTACGAGTGCGGATTCGACGCCTTTGGCGAGGTACGGCGAGGCCTCGCGCGACACCTGCGCGCTCTCCCGGGTTGGGCCGGCCGTTGCGCCTCGCACAGGATGCCTCACCTCAGGCCAGCTCGGCGACGTGCCATCCATTGTCCACTGGATGAGGGGCGGGGCGAGGCCACGGCGTCGGCATGCACCTTGCACGTGTGCGCGCGCTCACCTGCAGGCGCGCCAGACGTTCAGCGTCTCCTTCTACCTCGTCTCCATCATGTACCTGCTCTTCGACATTGAGGTGAGCGCGCCAGCGGCGCGTGGCGCGCATCAGCCACGGCACTCAGCAACGGGCCCCAGCGCTCAAGCGGCCCCACGTGTGTGCGCGCTCGCGATGAACCCATGCAGATTGCCTACCTGTTCCCGTACGTCATGACGCACGCCAACGCGCCCATGTTCTGGACCATGAACCTCTTCCTGGGCATCCTGGTCGCAGGTGCGCCCGCCTTTGCGATTGGCGCGCCGCGCCGATGTTGCACCGCCCTCATCAGTTTGCACCGCTGACGCCGCCCGCACGTGCTTGCTCCTGCACTCGCTCCTCCTGTGGCGCGCAGGTTTCGTCTACGAGTGGTGAGTGGGCGCTTTGGCGGCATGAGGGGGCAGCGCGCAAACTGATTGGTGGCTGACCGCGCCTCCCTGTCCTGGCCATGTGTCTGTGTGCGCAGGGGCGTCGGCGCGCTGGAGTGGCGCGACAGCGAGGCCTAGCTTGCTCTTGGCTGGTAGTGCTGCTGCGTGCTGTGGCGGGCCTCCTCACGGGACGCGTTGCAAGAAGATTCTGAGAGACCTGAGCACGAACTACCTGACCTAGAACTAGAACGTGATGAGGTCATCCACCACCACCGCCGCCGCCTGGCTGTGCCGCTGTGGCGGCGCCACACCCACTCCTCCTCCTCCTCGCGCCGAGCCTCCCTCTGACGACGGCGTTGACATGGGAAAGCGCTCAAAGGACGAGTGGCTCGTCATGCCACTCGGGGCGGTCACGCCGAAGCCGTGGCTGCTGCCCTCCTTGCCCACCGCGTGCTGGCGTGGGGACGGGGCCAGCACCCACGAGGCCGGCCCCGGAGCCGAGCCCACGGCGCTGATGGAGCGCATGGCCCGGGCGGGTGCCTGCGGGCTGTAGGCCTGCGCTGCCGAGAGCGCCATCAGGTTGTCGGCGCTGGCGGCGGCCAAGGGCCCGCGGCTGGCGGCCGGCGCGGAGCCCGCGCTCCTCGCGCCAGGGGCTCGCAGCGCGTCGCAGAGCGCGTCGCCGTGCTCGCGCAGAGCCGCCTCCAGCGCGCGGAACTGATCCTGCTGCGCCCTGGCGGCGCCGGGCAGCAGCACCAGGCGCGCCACGCGGCCCTGGCGGGCCTGGCGCTGCAGCGCCGCCTGCACGCCGAGCAGCGCGGCGCTCAGCGCGCTCGCGTGCTCCGACAGGAGCGGCAGGGGCACGGCGCAGCGCGGCTCGGGGCGCCTGCGGCCGAACATGCCGTTCACCGTTTGTGGGATTGTGCCGCAAACCAGCCTCTCCCCACGCGCACAGCACGCACAGCGCCCTCCCCACCTCTTTGTTACCTGAGGTCGTCCGCCAAGGCGCGCAGCACGAGCGCCTGCTGCTGCACGTTCCGCAGCAAGAGCTGCGTGAGGATCGCTCGGTCGGCGGCCGCCACCAGCGCGGCGTCGCCAGCCACGCTCTCGGCGACCTGCTGCGCCGCCTGGAGAAGCTGCACCAGCTGGGCGGGAGTGGCGGCACCCCTCTGCGCAGGCGCAAGGGCGGCGCAACGTACAACGCTGGCATCGGGCATGAGCCCGCCGCCCCGCAAAGCGCCGTGCAAGCAAGCGCGCACCGCGCACCTGCACATGGATGGCCAGCGAGGCCTGGAGCATGGAGGCGGCCTCCGGGTCAGCCGCAGGCGGGGACAGGTGGCCCCTTGACGGCGAGGGCCCGTCGGGTGCCAGCAGCGCCGCCTCCTGGTGTGCTGCCGGCGAGCCCGGCTCGTCGTCGAGCAGCTGCTGTGGGGGAGGTCCCGTGGTGTTGACGGGCGGAGAGCCTTGCGGCTTTTCTGTGCCCAAGGGTCCGGCGCCCGGGGCGGGCAGTGGGGCGGCGGACCCCGGTGGCGACGACGTCAAGGATGAGGGCTGGCGCGTGAGGCTCGCCGCGGCCTTGCTCAGGGAGCGGCGCAGCGAGAAGGAGCCCTTGGTGGAGGGCTCCTTGACGTCGTTCGGTGCAGGCGCCGCGATGGCGTCCTTCGCCACATGGCCGCTGCCACGTGACGTGACGACCGGGCCGCACCGCAACGCCCCTGTTGGAGCGCACAAGCGAAGAGCTCAGCTTTGGCACGCACTGCTGCTGCTGCTGCTGCGCGCTGCTGTCCCTTCCAGCGCCCTGCATCCTGCCCCCGAACGCGCAGTTCGCCCCGAGGAAAGGTCGCGCACCCTCCCATCGCGTCGCGTGGTCAAGCTCTCCCGACTGCGCGTTGACGATCGCGGCCTGGGGCTGGTCGGGGATGTCCAAGCACAGGAAGTCGGCCTTCTCCCGCGAGGCAAAGCTGTTGGAAGCCGCGCGCCGCAGCATCGCTGGAGCAGGAATGTGCGCGCCGCCGCACACGCTCTGCGCTCTGAGCTCTAAGCTGCTGCCGTGCTTTGCTCACTTGACGACAGGTCAGGTGGCCCCCCGTGCGGCCGTTACGATCCGTTGCAAAATCTATCCGGTCCGAGTGCGTGAGCGAGAGAGAGGCAGCCTCACCAGAGGCCCATGACGCTGTGCCCGCCGTCCACCGCGATGGTCTGCCCCGCGACGTAGGACGCGGCCGGCGACGCCAGGAACGCAAACACGGCTGCGGGGACAGCATCCCGCTGGCACCACATTGTTGAGTCGCCGGTGAGCTGCCTCAGCGGCAGTAACACCGCTCCCGACGTGGCACGCGCACCTGCCACCTCTGCGGGCTGCCCCACGCGCTTCATCGGCGTCCGGTCCAGCACCTCCTTCTTGACCGCCTCGTTGCTCAGCACCTGAGGATGCGCAGGTGTGTGCGTGTGCGCCACCACTCCGTAGCACCCCTCAGAGCAGCACAGCACACGCCCCTCTCTCTTTCTGCAAAGAGCAAGAATCGTGCTGCGCACAGCGCCCCCACAGCAGCTGTGCCGCCGCCACGAGGTGGGCAGTGAGACGTCCGGTCCTCACCTGGTTGGCCAGGTCCGTGGAGATGTACCAGGGCGCCACGCTGTTGACGCGAACGCCGTCGGCCGCCCACTCGCAGGCCAGGTTCTTGGCCAGCTGGTTCAGGGAAGCCTTGGTCATGGCGTACACGCTGCCAGACCTGCAGCAGCAACAGCAGGAGTTGGGCCGGGCAGCCACAGCACGGGCGCAGTCGCTGGCGACGCCGCCCTCCTGCGCGCGTCCCCTGCGCGGCGCTCCAGCGCAAGCCGCCTGACAGGGCCTGCGGCGACTTTGACGCAATGTGCTCCAGCGCCTGGGCGAGCTGGCCGGTCCGCCGGCCGTGGCGCGCGCGCACCTCATACTGAGCGGCCCGCCGGCCACGCTCGAGTTGAAGAGCACGCTGGCGCCGCCTCCCACCGCCTTGAGCAGCGGGTGCGCCAGCTGCGTCAGGCGGTACGCCGACGTCAGGTTGGTGCTCATCACCTGGTCGTACTCCTGCAGTTTGTAGGGTTGGCCAAAGGCATGTCAGCGGCACGCGCCTTGTTCCTCGTGAACGCAGCATGCGCAGATCAGGCGCCGGCTCTCCGGCTCGCTGCGGATGCTTGGTGCCACTGGGCGCAGCCTTAAGCCCAGTGTGCCCAGGCGCAGAGTGCACATGGGTGGTGCGCCTCGTGACGTCCACGTGCTGCTACGCATTCCACGCCGCCTGGAAGATGGCGTGCCCATGCCTGGGACCACCCAGAGCAAGACTCGGGAGCCGCGCTCACCTCTGGCGTGTAGGTCACCGTCGGCTTGCGGATGTTGGTGCCCACGTTGTTCACTGCACGCCAGCGGGGGGCAAACGCGGCCAGTCAAGCACTGCCACCCACACGCCCCCCAGCCAGGTCCGCTGCGGCTGTGCACACTGCTGCGCACCCAGGACGTCCAGCCGCCCCCCGAATGCCGACGACACCTGCGCGCACAGGCACGTTGCACGTCCCCCTTCTCACTGGGCGCCAGCACGTCCTTCACGTCCTGCACCTGTGTGCACACACCTCGCCCCGCAGCGCACCGCTCGGATTAAGTCTTGCCGCCCCTGCTCCGTGGACACGTCCGCAGCGAATCCCTGCGGTCGTGGACGTGCCGCAGCTGACTCTCCTTCTACTAGCGGTGGAGGGTGCCCGAGCTCTGAGGCGGGCGAGCCGCCACAACGCGCGCACCTGCACGTTGAGCCCTGACGCTCGCCAGGCCGCCAGCTTGGCGTCCAAGACTTGGGCATCACGCCCGCAAGTGAACACCTGCAATCGCGAGAGGCTGCGGTTCACCGTGGCCACCCGCTCCCTGCGATCCGAGCAGCGCGGCCCCCAAGCAGCCAGCTGCACCTCTGCGCCCAGCGAGGCGAACAGCTCGACGGTGGCCTCGCCGATGCCGCGCGAGCCGCCAGTGATGA
>VFQP010004633.1_pt1 | contig 12620 bp, 12 predicted proteins | sample 3512351 | NCBI WGS metagenome assembly VFQP01 (sample SAMN10412372, study PRJNA504923) | tailings metagenome | isolation source: Relicate 1 Philex TSF1 revegetated site | place: Philippines: Tuba, Benguet | collected 2017-08-29 | reverse complement strand
TAAGTTAGTTCAACAAATGATTGATATCTTTACATGGGAGATCGATTTCTCTAAAGAAATACGTTCTGGTGATCAATTTAGCATCCTTTATAAAGCCTATTATGTGGACGACACACTGGTTAAAACTGGAGAAATTGTAGCCGTATCTTACACCGCGCGTGATAGTAAACACGAGGCTATATTACATACAACTGAACACGGTGATAAAGATTACTATACACCTGCAGGTAATAGCCTAAAAAAAGCTTTCATCAGATATCCAATCCGTTTTAGTCATATCAGCTCAACATTTAGTCGCTCACGCTACCATGCAATCTTGCATTACAGTCGACCACACAAAGGTGTTGATTTGGCAGCTCCGATTGGTACCCCGATTCATGCTACAGGTAATGGCCGTATTCAAATTATCGGACATCATAATGGTTATGGAAATATGATTAAAATTAACCATAATAAAATGTACGCTTCAATTTATGGTCATATGTTGCGGTTTGAAAAAGGGTTGTCTAAGGGAGATTATGTCAAACGAGGTCAAGTCATTGGTTATGTTGGACAAAGCGGTCTGGCTACAGGTCCTCACTGTCATTATGAATTCCATGTAAGCCAACAACCACAAAATCCAACCACCATCAAGCTACCACGAGCAGAACCCATTAGCTCTCACGAAATAGCGTTGTTTCGCGCCAAAGCGAATCGTATGTTAGCGAGTTTAAAGCTTTTTGAAGCTGGTAATCTAGCCCAAGCAGAGAAGAAGCAGGTGACTTAATTATCATATTGAGATAAAATTTCAATCAAAAAAAACAAAATTAAATCGAATATAAATCGTAAGCAAGCTTTGCCATTTATCATCACCTTCATGTTCAAACTAAAGTCCAACTAAAATAGGAGACCTCATGCGTAAAATTGAAAAATCAGACAAGCTACAACATGTCTGTTATGATATTCGAGGCCCAGTTTTAGAAAAAGCTAAACAAATGGAGGAAGCCGGACATAAAATTATCAAATTAAACATTGGTAATTTGGGAGTTTTTGGCTTCGAACCACCTGAAGAACTGATTCAAGACATGATTCTAAATATGCGGGCATCATCAGCATACAGCGATTCAAAAGGTCTTTTTGCGCCAAGAAAGGCGATTATGAATGACATGCTACAACAAAATGTGGTTGGTGTGGGAATTGACGATATCTATATTGGCAACGGCGTTTCAGAACTAATTGCGTTGAGTATGAATGCCCTCCTTAATAATCACGACGAAGTTCTGATTCCTTCTCCAGACTACCCGTTATGGACAGCGGCAGTTAGCCTCTCTGGCGGGCGACCCGTTCATTACTTGTGCGACGAACAATCTGATTGGATGCCTGATCTAGAGGACATTCGTTCTAAAATCACCCCTAACACAAAAGCCATAGTCGTAATTAATCCTAACAATCCAACCGGAGCACTTTACTCCGATGAGATGCTTAAAGCATTGATTGAAATTGCTAGACAACACCAGCTGATTGTCTTTGCTGACGAAATTTACAGTAAAACTTTGTATGATAATCATAAACATACAGCGATGGCATCTCTTGCCACTGATGTATTGTTTCTTTCTTTTAATGGATTATCTAAAAATTATCGTGCTTGCGGTTACCGAGCAGGCTGGATGGTTGTTTCGGGTGAAAAAAAACATGCTAAAGATTACATCAGCGGCTTGGATATGTTGGCCTCCATGCGATTATGCTCAAATGTACCAGGGCAATTTGCTATTCAAACCGCATTAGGGGGATTTCAGTGTATTGATACACTGGTTACACCAGGCGGTCGACTACATGCTCAACGCGAACTAGCTTATGATATGCTGACATCTATTCCAGGTGTAAGCTGTGTTAAACCCAAAGCTGCTTTATATTTGTTTCCAAGATTAGATCCCAAATTATATCCGATTAAAAATGATAGAGATTTTGCTTACCAATTACTTGAACAAGAGCAAGTATTAATTGTACAAGGCACTGGATTTAACTGGCCACATCACGATCATTTTCGTGCTGTATTTTTACCTTATATGGATGATCTAAGACACGCATTTGAGAAAATGACCCGCTTTTTGGATCATTATCGACAAAAACATGGTATGCATACTTTATCAAAAATTGATCTTTGCGATGTATAATAAAACTTTAATTCTTTTGGTATAAATGGAAAACGATGACATTAAGCCCTGAGTCATGAGTGAATGTTCTTTTTTTTCTTAACGAGGAAAGAAACTGATTGGGCTAATATTATGTCTTAGAGATGTGTTGCCTATCGCCAATCTTGCTATACCAACGACTGATCTCTTCGCAAACTAATTGAAGAGTCAGTTGTGAAGAGCCAGAGGAAACGTGTTGCCAGCATCTATATCTTGGTAGAGGATTCAAGCGACGAAACAAGATGTCTATTTGGTAGCGTTTCCGATAAAATCTAATCAAAAAGCAGGCGTGGCATGACATTTGGAAACATATGTTTAAATCTTTCGACACTACTCTATCTGATTGTTTACTTACCGCAGCTTAAACACAATCGTCAAACCGAAAATTTAAGTCATCTGAGTCTGCTCATGCATGTTTTTCTCTTTTCAGGCTATATGCTCGATTTCTTGTATGGTCTGCTGACACATTTGCCTTGGCAATATATCACTGTATCGACTTTTGGACTGGTTTTACTCATGATCCAACATAGCCAAATGACTCGATATTTTAGTCATATCATACAAAATAATCCCCAAAAAGATGAAAGCGAAAGGCCCCGTCTTGCTCGATATCCCATAGCTATTTGGACGTGCAAACCGTCAAGCATTCGCGCTAAAAGATTATTAAATGCTCTTATTTTAATCAGTCTCACAATATTTGTTTTGGTTATTGTGAAGCAATCTGACATTTCGCAACAACAAGCGACGCTATTAGGCTGGATATCTCGCTTATTTTTTATCCTTTGCTTCATTCCTCAATTAGTTAAAAACTACATCACAAAAACAAATCATGCTTTAAGTCGCTACTACCTTGGCACACATATCACCATCAACTGTTTAGATTTTATATCAGCTTGGAGTCTTGCTTGGGGATGGCCAAATAAAATTGGACCCATTGTTTCATTAATGCTACTTACTTTACTTTTATGTAAAAAGCCATCGACAAATATAAACCGAAGCCATCACGCCAGCGGCATCGGCTAAAAGCCCTGCTGGTATTGCATGGCGAGTATGGCGAATGTTCACAGCACCAAAATAAACAGCTATCACATAAAAAGTTGTTTCTGTACTTCCCATCATGGTGGCAGCTGTTTTAGCAATCAGCGAATTACCACCGTATTGGTGCATTAAATCAGCCATCACGCCATTTGACGCACTACCTGAAAAAGGTCGAAGTAGTGCTAGTGGTAATAGCTCTGGTGACATCCCCAGATATTCGAGAAAAGGCTTCAACACATGATTTAATAACTCAAAAAAACCTGAAGCCCGCAACATACCAATGGCAACCAGCATGGCTATCAAATAAGGAATCAAGCCCACACTCACTTGAAAGCCATCCTTTGCACCAATAATAAAAGCATCAAATACATTGATTCTTTTCGCCATACCATACAGGGGAATACCAACGATAAACAATAAAAATAATGCATTAGAAAATTGATTGATCATGTTCATAAATTATCCGATTTTTTAAGTCTATAGATTGGCCACTTAGCCAATTGTTTTACAGCTATCAGCGCTACAGTAGTAGATATCATGGTTGCCATCAATGAACTTGCAATAATACTGTTTGGATGTATCGCACCATTTGCGGCTAAATACGCGATCGCTGTGGTTGGAATTAATTGAACACTAGATGTATTAATTGCCAAAAATGTACACATTGAATTACTGGCTGTATTCACCTCTTGATTTAAACGTTGTAATTCCTTCATCGCTTGTAATCCAAAAGGCGTGGCGGCATTAGCCATGCCCAACATATTTGCGGCAATATTCATCACCATGGCACCCATAGCCGGGTCGTCAACAGGCACCTCTGGGAATATACGCCGCATCAAGGGTTGTAATGCACGTGCAAAAACACGAATGAGTCCAGACTCTGAGGCAATTCGCATAATCCCCAACCACAATGACATGATTGCGGTCAATCCAAATGCCAATTCAAAACCAAATTTTGCTGAATCAGTTACCGCAGCCACCACTTGATCCAGACGTCCCTGCCAGTATCCGACAACAACAGATAGGCACAACATGGATAACCAAATGAAATTTAACATAAGGACCTCAACTGAAGTATAATCTCGATTCTTCTACCATGATTGCAATCAGACCACACTCTTTTGGGATTTTCAATGATTAGAAAAAACTATAAAAAGCAATACTTCATTTTTTTGCTTTATATGTTACCAACTTTAAATTATGCATTTCCGTTAGTGTCGAAAATTCAAGTCAGTTCGGACCAAGCCGTTAGAAAGTTTTATCATCAACAACAGGGTATCATGCGACAGCCCTTATCCTCCAGGATTGTTCTAATAGCGCAACAGTTTTTGCAAAAGCCCTATGAACTTGGCGCACTTGGAGAAGGGCCAAATGGATATTTTGATCAATATCCTTTATACCGTCTAGACGCTTTTGACTGTGAAACCTATGTAGATACTGTTTTGGCTTTAGCGCTAGGAAATAATTTAGAAAGTTTTAAGCAACTCATGCGACAAATTCGCTACCACAAAGGCCGTATAAGCTTTACAGAGAGAAATCACTTTATAAGCTTAGACTGGAACCCACATAATCAAGCTCAAGGTTTTATAAGCGATATCACACAAAGTATTTACGCCGCCCCATCCATAGGAAAGGCATGGATAAACAAGCCAGCATGGTACCATCATGTAGCAGCCAAAAGAGTTAGACTCGCTGAAGCAAGTTTAAAAGAAACAAAACGCCGCATCCGTTTATTGGAGGAGCAAGGCGCGGCTTACAAGGCGCAGTATGCGTGCATGCCATACATACCCTTAAGCGCGCTGTTTGATCAACATGATAAGCCTAATAAAGCCTTGTTTGCACGCATTCCTCAAGGTGCTATTCTAGAAATTGTTCGCCCCAATTGGAATCTAACGGAGGCAATTGGCACGCACTTAAATGTCTCTCACTTGGGTTTTGTGATGCATGAAAACAATGAGGTTTACTTTTTGCAAGCTTCTTCAACCTCTCATCAAGTCGCTAAAGTAAAGTTAATCGATTATTTACGTGAAGCGAAAAAAAGCCCAACTATTCGTGGAATTAATTTACAAATAGTAAAAAATATACCGAATAAATCCTGATACTTACATCTCGCTCAATGGGGTTTATCAAGTAAGCGATTTGTGAATGCGATAGAGAGAGCTGACACCAAAAGTGTTAAATGAATACCAACTTGCCATGCAACAGAAACGTTTGTGAATTTGGAGGGATCGATAAAGGTTCTCAAAAGATGAATCGAAGAAATACCTATCAATGCTAGTGCTAACTTGATTTTCATCGCACCAGCATCCAAGTGATCCAACCATTCCGGTTGGTCCGGATGCGCGTCTAAATCTAAATTGGACACGAATGTTTCGTATCCACCCATGATAACCATGATTAACAAGTTCGCAATCATGACCACATCTATTAACTCTAAAACACCAAGCATGATTTGTGTATCAGTACTGCCTTTTAGATGCATGATTAGTTCAAATAGACCATTTAAAAAACGATAAACATAAGCTGCTAAAATACAGATTAGTCCGATATACAAAGGTGCCTGCAACCACCGACTGGTAAAAATAACCCGACTGATTTGTCGACGAATCTGACGTGCTTTCATTTGGCGTCGCTCTTTGTCTTTGTACATCATTTCATTATTCCTTGCATAGCAGGTGATTGATCGGGTAGCAGGGGTAACGAAGACCATTGAATTTCAATGCGACGATTATAAGCACTGCCACGAATCAGACGATTATCGCCGATAGAAAATCGATCACCATAACCTTGAGCGGTGAGTAAGTGCGCTGGAATCTTATGAGCCCATAAGAAACCCAACATCGTTTCCGCACGAGCCTCAGAAAGCCTGAGCTTATGTCGATTTGTACCAACATCATCGGTAAATGCGGCCACAGTCACCCTGCATTTAGGATAAAATTCTAACAAACGTGCGATATCATTTAAACCTTGATAACAACGCTCATCCAGCCTTGCACTGTTAAACACGTAGTAGTGATCTGTTGGCACAATCAACGTATACGTGTCACCATATGCGACGAATTGAATATCTTCTTTTAATAAACTCTCTAAGATCGCTTGCTTATTCGTCTTATATAATCCAAGTGCTGTGACAACACTCCCCCCAACCACGGTTCCAATCACCGGACCACCGACTGTTGAACCGACAACAGCACCAACCGCAGCACCGTACGCGGATCGTTTTAATAATGGCTGATCTGGCTTAAAATCGTTGTATGGTGGTTGATTACAGGCGCTTAAAACGAGCATGCATAGCGCCAGAAATAGCGCTATGCAAAAAGGAAACTGTCGAATACTCCTAAGAGGCATTGCAACTCCTTCAATAATGTAGACAGATTCAAACGGTATCAACAAGCTCTATCTTGTTCGATTTTTTTATGTGATCAGTGAAATCCCTGCCGCATACCCAGCGCATTAGGAATTTGATTGATCATGGCCGTACCAAATTTATCTGCCATTTGCTCAATCATACTTTGCTTTTCGGTATAATCGACAACCTGTTCGATTTTAATGACATCACGCATTAACTGACCAGTGCTGGCAAAGCCATCAATTAAGCCTCTTTCTTTTGCTTGTGCACCAGTCCAAATTAAACCAGAAAATGTATCATCATCAATTTTTAATCGATCACCTCGACCGAGTTTTACCTGGGCAATAAACTGCTGGTGTATGATATTTAACATTTCTTGTAAGTTTTTTTCTTGCTCAGGATTAATTGGTGAAAATTGATCCATAAAACCCTTGTTTCGCCCCGCTGTTTCGAGACGACGAGTTACGCCTACTTTTTGCATGGCATCAACAAAACCAAAACCATTAAACACCACGCCAATTGAACCAACCAAACTGGAGGGATTAGCATAAATTTCGTCTGTTGCAGTGGCAATGTAATAAGCAGCTGAGGCGCAAGTATCGACACAAACAGCATAGGTTTTAACATCTGGATATTTCGATTTAAAATAACGCATGGCATTGAACATGTAGTCAGCTTGTACTGGACTGCCGCCTGGGCTATCGATGCGTAAAACAACAGCCTTTAAACCTTTATTTTGATACGCGTTGGTCAAGCTTTTCATCAACACATCAGCGCTACTGGTTTGTCCTCCAACAATTTCACCTTTTATGTCAATGAGTCCAACATGCGGAGCTAGTTTGGCTTTAGAATCTTGATATTTATTTAAAAAGAAAAGACATACGAAGGTTAAAGTGATCAACGAAAAGATCGCCCGTCTTAACCATTGCCAGCGTCTTTTTCGTTTTTGCTCGCCAAAGTATTCTGTCACAATTTGGTTCAATAAACGTTGAGAGGCTTGTGTATCATGTGTGGTGTGTTCAGTCATGATTAAATTTACTTGAATTAATTAAAATAATCCCCATGTTACCTGATAAGAGCTATGATTAAAAGCATACACACTCATTCAATAGATTAAAGGGGTCATCAACATGCGCATGGATAAACTAACCTCTAAATTCCAAATGGCACTAGCCGATGCTCAGTCATTAGCACTTGGCCAAGATAATAATTTTATTGAACCAGAACATCTCATGAAAGCGCTGCTCGACCAACAAGGTGGAACCTGCCGACCGCTATTGGCTAAGATTGGTGTCAATATTCCAAAGCTTTCCACATTAATCAATCAAGCCATTGAAAGATTGCCAAAAGTTTCAGGTACGGCGGGAGATATCCATGTCTCCAACAATCTTAATCGTATCTTAAATTTAACTGATAAATTAGCTCAAGAACGCAAGGATAATTACATTTCCAGCGAGCTCTTTTTATTAGCAGCACTGAATGAAGGCAGTAATCTAGCCAGCATTTTAAAGCAAGCTGGCGCTGAGCCACAATTATTGAGCAGAGGAATTGATGAAATGCGTGGTGGAGAAACGGTGAAGGAAGCGAATGCAGAGGACCAACGACAAGCATTAGAAAAGTACACGCTTGATTTAACTGAACGTGCTGAGTTAGGCAAGCTTGATCCGGTGATTGGTCGTGATGATGAAATTCGCCGAACCATCCAAGTTTTACAACGCCGAACAAAAAATAATCCCGTTCTTATTGGTGAACCCGGCGTTGGTAAAACAGCCATTGTAGAAGGATTGGCTCAGCGCATTATCAATGGCGAGGTTCCCGAAGGTTTGAAAAACAAACGCTTACTATCTCTTGATATGGGTGCATTGATTGCGGGGGCAAAATTTCGTGGTGAATTTGAAGAGCGATTAAAAGCGGTCTTAAACGATTTATCAAAACAAGAAGGACAAATTATTCTGTTTATCGATGAGCTACACACCATGGTTGGCGCAGGTAAAGCCGAGGGCGCGATGGATGCCGGAAATATGTTAAAACCAGCATTAGCTCGAGGAGAATTACATTGTATCGGCGCCACCACATTGGATGAGTACCGAAAATATATTGAAAAAGATGCTGCGCTAGAGCGACGGTTTCAGAAGGTTCTGGTTAACGAACCCAGTGTAGAGGATACCATCGCTATTTTACGTGGATTAAAAGAACGCTATGAAATTCACCATGGGGTTGAAATTACCGATCCCGCTATTGTCGCTGCTGCCACCCTATCTCATCGATACATCACAGACCGTCAATTACCCGATAAAGCCATTGATTTAATTGATGAAGCTGGCAGCCAAATTCGTATGGAAATTGATTCGAAACCGGAAAGCCTGGACAAGCTAGATAGGCGTTTAATTCAACTCAAAATTGAAAGGGAAGCGTTAAAAAAAGAACATGATGACGCATCCAAAAAACGTCTAGCCGATTTGGAAGAAAGCATCAGCGAACTTGAGAAAAATTATTCCGATTTAGAAGAAATTTGGAAGGCTGAAAAAGCCCTTTTACAAGGCGCGAGCCACATCAAAGAATCCTTAGAGAAAGCAAAAATGGAACTAGAAACGGCTAGACGAGCAGGTGATTTAACACGAATGTCCGAATTACAATATGGACGAATCCCCTCGCTAGAAAAAGAATTAGCACAAGTTTCAAATATGGATCCAAAAGAAACCAAATTGGTCCGCAACAAAGTTACTGAAGAAGAAATTGCAGAAGTTGTTTCAAAATGGACAGGAATTCCTGTTGCAAAAATGCTTGAAGGTGAAAAAGAAAAATTGTTACACATGGAAGATACGCTTCACCAACGTCTCATTGGTCAAAATGAGGCTGTAGATGCAGTGGCTAATGCCATTCGACGTTCCAGGGCTGGTCTTTCAGACCCGAATCGTCCCATTGGCTCATTCTTATTTTTAGGACCAACTGGCGTTGGTAAAACTGAATTATGTAAAGCTTTAGCCACATTCTTATTCGATACAGTCGATGCGATGGTGCGAATTGATATGTCAGAGTTTATGGAAAAACATTCTGTGGCAAGATTAATTGGCGCGCCACCTGGATATGTAGGCTACGAAGAAGGCGGGTATCTAACAGAAGCGGTGAGACGCCGACCCTATTCAGTTATCTTATTAGACGAAATTGAAAAGGCACACACAGATGTATTTAACATTTTACTACAAGTTTTGGATGATGGACGCCTAACCGACGGACAAGGTAGAACTGTAGACTTTCGTAACACAGTTATTGTAATGACATCGAATTTAGGATCGCATCTCATTCAAGAAATGGGCACTAAAAACAGTTACGAAGAAATAAAAACGGCTGTTATGGAGTTGGTCAGTCAACATTTTCGCCCTGAATTTATTAACCGTATTGATGATAGTGTGGTTTTCCATGCACTGAATCAATCTCAAATCGCACGTATTGCGTCCATTCAAATCAACTATTTACAGCAACGTTTACATCAGCAAAACATTCAGCTTGATGTGGATTCTGATGCGCTGGATTACCTTGCGAAAGCAGGTTTTGATCCTGTGTATGGGGCAAGACCGCTGAAACGAACTGTACAGCAAAAACTGGAAAATCCGCTCGCGCAAGCGCTTTTGACAGGAAAATTCTCGTCTCAAGACCGCATTCATGTGCGGCTGAAACAAGACGCTTTGGTTTTTGAAAAATAAATATAAATCCCATCATTTCGCTATGCAAGTAGCGAAATGATGAAATGTGTCATTTAAGGCACCATCATCTCTCTAGCCAACGCTAAATCTTCTGGTGTATTGATATCTTGCATAGGTAACACACAAGCCTCTTCGACTTGAATCACATGGCCTGACCATAACACACGTAATTGCTCTAAGGCTTCGGCAGATTCTATTGCGCAAACTGGCCAGGTTACCATTTTTTGTAAGAAAGCTGCTCTATAAGCGTATAATCCGATGTGTTTGTAAACGTGGTTCATGTCCTCGGGCGTATCGCGATAGAGTGGTATCAGGCTTCTAGAAAAATACATGGCTTGGTTAAACTGATTGCGCACAACTTTAACCACATTGGGATTTTTTGCCAAATGAGTATCCAAGATGGGTGTACACAGTGTCGCCATGGGAGCATTCGAGTGAACCAAGCTTGTCGCCACTTGTCGAATCAATTCTGGCGGAACAAATGGCTCATCACCTTGAACATTGACCACTACCGCATCAGGCGACAAATTGAGCATGCTGACCGCTTCAGCAATTCTATCACTTCCTGTTGGGTGGTGCATTGAGGTCATCAAGACTGGCGCGCCAAATCGTTCTGCTTCTTTTGCAATTTTTTCACTATCCGTTGCAATCGTCAAAGACGTTGGTGCGGCTTTGAGGGCTTGCCGATAAACTCTTTCAATCAGGGTTTGCCCATGAATCTCCATCAATATTTTACCAGGCAACCTTGAAGAGGCATACCGTGCGGGAATGATGACATGAAACTCAACACTCATAAAGCATCCTTTTCTTCAAGAGTGATATGCCGAGCCTCATGTTCTAACATCACTGGAATACCATCACGAATCGGATAAGCCAAGCGATCAAAAAGGCAAATCAACTCTTGCTTTTTAAGTAATAATTTCCCTTTGCATAAAGGGCACACCAAAACATCTAAAATACGTTTATCCAAGAGGAGCTCCTTGTGTAACATGATGGCGGACATAAGTCGGTAAAGCCTTTTCGACAGCCACTGCTTCAATTTTACCAGATTCGACCAATCGTATCATGACTGCTGCTTGAGGGAAAACCGGATATTGCTGTATCACACGTGCACCAATATCTTGATTCAGTTTCGGCCCATAGGTTTCGAGTCCAACACCTGCTAATATTAAAGGACCACTGCTAGGAATTTCTATTTGATAAGCAGGTGAGACATGGCAAGACGAAGATGCATTAGGCCTCGTGTAATAAGCCCAGTATACTTCATGCATACGTGCATCAAGAATCGCTAAAACACCGGGCGTCAATCCAGGCGCATGTTCATATGCGAATGTTGCTTCAAATGCTTCAGCCGAAATTGCATGTAAACTGTTCACAGGATACAGCGGCAGGCCCAAAGCATAGGCTAAACCTTGGGCAACACTACAGGCAATGCGCAATCCAGTAAAACTTCCAGGACCACAGCCAAATACGATACCATTCAGATCTTGATAAGAACTATTTGCAGATAAAATCAATTCTTCAATCATGGGCAGCAAAAATTTAGCATGTTGGCGAATATTGGTTTCTGTTGCTGTATGCATGACGCCATCAACGGATAAAGCCACTGAGGCTTGCTCTGTTGATGTATCTAAAGCTAACCAATTCATGATTGACTCCTATGAAAAATGAGGCGTGAAGCGTATCTGTTTTATTTTCTAGTTGCAAGTAATCAGGCTATTGTGCATCAGTAATGTCCATATTACCCTTCATAATAAATTCTAAAACTATTTTTTCATCCCGTGTTTTACGCATATTTGGCAAACTGGCCATAATTTGTTGCCCATACGCTCTAGATGTTAAGCGTGGATCGGCAATCATTAAAATACCGCGATCTGCTGTATCACGAATTAAACGTCCCACACCTTGTTTCAAAGCAAGCACGGCACTGGGTAACGACAAATGGTCAAAACCTGACAGTCCCTGCGTTTTCAAATAAGCAAGCTTCCCTCTTGTCACAGGATCAGTCGGACTCGCAAAAGGCAATTTGTCGATGATCACGCAAGACAAAGCCTCACCTTTGACGTCTACCCCCTCCCAAAATGTTGCCGTCCCCAACAAAACAGCATTTCCCAATTCACGAAATCGATTCAATAAAATTGGCTTGGCTTCATCACCTTGCACCAAAAGAGGATATTTCAACTGATTTTTTAAACGCGAAGCCACTTCTTTCAATGCGCGATGACTGGTAAAAAGAAAAAAACATCGACCACCATATGCATCAATTATCGGCATGGCTTGCTGCAATAACGCCTCATGATAGCGCTGATCTTTCGGATCGGGCAGGTTTCTTGGCAAATATAATAAAGCTTGCTTTTT
>VFQP010004632.1_pt1 | contig 12622 bp, 12 predicted proteins | sample 3512351 | NCBI WGS metagenome assembly VFQP01 (sample SAMN10412372, study PRJNA504923) | tailings metagenome | isolation source: Relicate 1 Philex TSF1 revegetated site | place: Philippines: Tuba, Benguet | collected 2017-08-29 | reverse complement strand
CTGGTGAGGCTGCTGCACGAGCAGAGAGCGCACCTGGCGGGCACAAAGGTGAGTACCCGCACCCGCGCGTGCGGCGCGTAGTGCGCCAGGTGCTCCACGATGCCCAGCCTGCCCTCGCAGTGCGCCTTGCCGCACACGTGGAGGACCAAGGGCTGATGAGGAGGCGGTTGGCTTGCGTCGTCTCGCGCCGCCGCGCCCTCTGACGCCACACGCCCGGGCGCCCGCTGCAGCGCTTGGCTGATCCGGTGCGCCATGCAGGCGTCCCTGCCACGCATGCATGCATAGCGCAAGGAGGAGCAAGCGTGGCATCAAGCGCTCGCACGCGCACACACTGGCAGGCACCGGGGCTCCCGCCTCGGCTCAAGGTCACTCACCAAAGGTTCTGCGCGTCAAAGAAGTTGGAGGACAAGTTGAGCCCGATGTAGGGGCAGTCCTTGCCTTCCTCCTTTGGCGTGGCGTCTGTAGTCGCACCATCTCCTGCTGCGCCCTGCCCTGGCCCCTGAGGCCGCCCAGGCCCTCTGCTGTCCGCGTGTGTTCGCGCACCCGCCGTCGCCGCCGCCGCGCCGGTTGCTGCTGCGGGGGCAGGCCGCGGCGGCGCTTGCGGTGCTGATGACGGCCGTGCCCCGCCTGCCGGTGGGGCGGGGGCTCCGGGCCCGAAGGACGGCGGTGCCGCTGCGCCCGGCCCTTGGTTAGGTGCTGCGTCAGCGGCGGCGGCGGGGGGGGAGGCTTTGCTTGCCTGCGCGGCGCCGGCCCGCGCCAGGGCCATGACCTGGGCGATGCGCCGCCTGCGGCAGTGTGTGAGCGTCACAGCGTTCAGGGCGCGACACGCTTGCCTCTGCCTCACCGCCACCCACGCTCTCGCAGCAGCAGGAGCATGGGCGCAAGCGCTGGCTCCAGCCCCAAACTGCAAAGGTGCAAAGGCGCGCGTGCACCTGTAGGGCTCTGAGGCGGGCCGCACGGGGAGAGGGGGCAGCAGCGCCCGCGAGGCGGCGGGCAGCTCGCCCAGCACCGCCGCGCCGCGCTTGCCCGCCAGGCTCACCATCCTGTGTGCAGCGGAGGCAAAGAGGTGGCAACGCGCAAGCCAGGGACGCAGCAAGTGATCAGTCAGCGAGCCGGCATGCCGTGCTCATGCCCCGACACCCCCTGTGGGCCGTCCGCCGCCGTGGCGGCAGTGCACCGGCGCGGTCGCCGGCACCGCACGTGAGGTGCGGGCTGCTGCCCTGTTCCTTCCTTCCTCTCGTCAGTGCACTGTCAGCGGCGAAGCAGGGAGCATGCTGTGCTTCCGTGAGCTGCGGGCCGCTCAGTGGGTGGTGCACGCGCGTCACTCGCCTCCTGGGCGCGTTGGCGCACACGACGGGCAGCCTGTGCTGTTTGGCCAGCTGCACCATAGGGTGGTAGTCCTGCGACAGGCACAAAGCCACCGTGCAACGCAACCCACGCTGCATGCGACAGGGGCTGGCCAACGCGTCGCGCCAGCGTGCGGGCAGGACGTCAGGGCCAGCCCAACCCCCTGCGTTGGCCCGTGAGCCACTCACCTGCACGTGGTTGGGCCAGGCCCGCCCGTCCACCAGCAGGTCCCGGTCCCGCACCAGGCCTGCCAGCCACTCGTCCATCACCACCTGCGTAGCAACCGGCGGGCGCCGACGCAGACGCAGCACTTTGGCCGGCTCTGCCGCCGGGCGGTGGTGCGGTCGGGGTCCGCCGCGGGACTACGCCGGCGTCACCTGCCTGCGCATCAGTCTCGAACATCTCGAGGGAGAGCACGGGGACATGCCGCCGGGGCGCGCCTGGCGCCGCAGACGCTTCGACCGCTGCCCGCCACAGCTGCAGCTCGAGCGCGTGCGCCACCGCGTCGTCGTGCACCTCGCCCAGCAGCCACACCTCTGGCTGCGCATGCTGAGCGGCTGCGCCCTGCCCTGACACCTGCCCCAGCACGGCAGACCACGCGAGCGGCTGCCCCCTGCTGTCGTAGCAGCGGAACGCGCGGTCCTCCAAGAACTGGGTGGGAGCAGCTGCAAGGGCAGGTGCTGACGCCCCTGATGGTGCTGCTGCTGAAGCTCCTGATGCTCCTGCTGCCGCTGTGGTGGTCAGGGAGGCCACGGCGACCTCCTCGGCCTGGGCGAGCACGCAGGCGCCGCCACTGGCGGCGAGGATGCCCGCATTGCGCAGCAGGTGGGAGCGCGTGGTGGCGCCGCGCAGCAGGGCAAGCATTCGCGTGTCTGATCGATCGCCGCTGAGCCCGGACGAGATCATGCAGGGTAAAGGAAGTCCCAGCAGCGGAAGAGCTCCTCTCAGGCCCAGGAAACGATGAGCAGAGCGGCACTCTCCCAGATGCTTGCACGTGGCCTCGGCGCGCACCACTTTGTGCTGCGTCAAGCGCCCAGCTTCGTGTGGGCACGGGGAGCGCGCGCCTTGGCCACGGAAGCAGCACCAGACGGCGTGGAGCAGCGCAAGCAGGCAGCTTTGAAGGCGTTCGTGGAGCAGCAGCTGGGCGGGGAGGACAACGCGGAGCTGGCGGAGCTGCTGGCGAAGCACGGGGTCGTCATCAAGGGCGGCCAGGAGCAGGCGCTGCAGCTGATGGAGGCTCTCCAGGTCAGGGCAACTGGTTCTTGCAGAGGAGAAGGCTCACAGACGCACCACAGCGTGCAGCGTGGCTTCACATGACGGTTCACGCGCTTGCGCTCGTGCTGTGCAGGCGTGGAAGCGGCGAGGGAGTCAAGCGGGCGCCGCGACGTCGAGCGGCGGCCCACAGCAACAGCGAGCAGGAGGGGGCAGCGGCAATGCGGGCTCGGGCACGTGAACGCGGGCGACGGAGCAAGCCGGAGCGAGGAGGGCGGCGGCAGGGGGAGAGGCGTGTGAGCACGTGGGTGTTGTTCGACCGAAGTGACATGCAGGCAAACGCGAGTGTACGTTTGGGATCAGTTTGTGCGGCCAGGAAACGCAGACTCCAGGGCACTCCCAAGACGCAAGGATTCACGTGCGCATTGCGGCTCGCGCGTGTGCAAGAGCAGGCGCCCCCGCAAGCAGTTCCGTTGCGCCAAGCCAGCCTGGGCCAGGCGCATGCAAGAGGAAGAGGTACGACGAGGCCAGGCAGCAGACGAGCAAAAGGTGGAGCAGACCAGGCACGGCCGCCATGAGCGGCGTCGGATGCAGCAAGTCTTCAAGCCAAGGTCTTTCTAAAGAGCAGGTCCCTCGCCTCACAAGCAGCAGCGGCATTTCCACAAGAGCACTTCAACTCTCAGTGCAGTGTGTGTGTGCTGCGTCGGTGCATCGGGTCCCAAGGAGCATGCGTTGTCCCAAGCAGTCGTAAATGTGCGGCAGCGTGCGGCGGTCAACCAAGGATGGCTCCAAGTCGCTTGCCCTCACCCAGGTCCACCTCCTGCTCGTCGTCCCCGTCGTCGTCGCAGCGCAGCAGCTGCAGCAGGTCCGCGACGCCAGGGGCCCTCGCGTCCGCCGCCCGCTGCCCGACGGTGGCCTCCCGCACGTCGCCAGAGAGGAGCAGCGCGCTGCCCAACCGGCCGCTGTACGGGCCCAGCGCGGCCCGCGCGCCCCCCGCCACCCCGCTGCTGCTGGCGGACGCGCCCAGCAGGCTCTGAGGCACGCGCACGGCAGAAGGCCCCCGGAGCCCAGGCGCAGAGTGGCGTGGCGCCGCGCCCCCGGCGCCGAGCTGCAAGTTCCCCTCGCTCTGCATGCCGGCGCGGTGCGCGGCGGGGCGCTGCCCCAGCGCCAACGCCGTCGCCCTCTCATCCAGGCCGCAGGTGGCCGATGGCTGCAGGGCTTGCAGCTGCAGCGGCGGGAGCACCTCGTCCATGCGGAGCTGGTCCGCCGACGGGATCCTCCAGCGCTGCTGCTGTGCCACGTTGCCACTGCTGCTGCCGGTGGGCTTGGCCTGGAGCAGGCTGCCAGAGGTGGGGCCTCCTTTGGCGGGCGAGGCGAAGGCCGCGGGCGAGGCGGCGCCCGCGCTGCTGTTCTCCCGGCTGGCGGGGCCGCCGGCGGCCCGGCGCACGGGCGGCAGCGCGACGGCTCCGTTGCTGCTGGAGCTGATGGTGCGCAGCACGCTCAGCACGCCGTCCAAACCGCCGCCGCCGCCGCCGCCAGTGGTGCTCCTGTAGCTCGGCTTGCGCAGGGACGCGCCCAGGGTCTCGGTGACGCTGCCTGTGCTGCTGACAGCGGCTGGAGGCACCATTGCTCCGCTGCTGGTGATGGTGATGCTGGACCGCACGGCGCCAGAGGACGCTGGAAGCACGGCCGCTCCGCCGTTGTGGCCGCTGGTGGTGAGGCTGATGCTGGACCGTGCTGCCATAGCGCCCGCCCGCCCGCTGGAGCTCTGCGTGGGGCGCAGGGGCCCCTGCCCAGCATCAGCGCCGCCGCCGCCGCCCACGGCGTCCAGGTTGGTAGTCTGGCTGCGTGCCAGCGTGTTGAGGAGCCCTGTCAACGCGCAGGTCTGCCGCTCCCGCGGCGCGGCCGGTTGCGACGGGAAGCCGGGGGCGCTGGCGTTGGCCCTGGCGAGGCTGGGTGGGGACAGCACGAGGTCGAGCTTGTGGTGGTGCGGCCCAGAGCTCGAGCCGTCGACGGAGCTCTGCGGGGTGGGGACGGGGCGGGCGTACGCGGGGCGACATCTCTTCTGACGCTCTGGCCCCCAGGGAGAGGACTGGTTGCGGGCCACAGCTGCAATTGCGAGCTCGCTCCTCCTCCTAGGCGTGCGCCTGCCCTTGCTGTTCTCGTGGTGTCCTGCCGTTGACACATGTACCGCTCTCGCGCGCGGCGGCAACTGGCAGCGCAGCGCCTCACCTCCCGGACCATGGCGGCGAGCGTGCTATCCTTGGCTCCGTCGTTTCGCGCCTTCTAGCTGCGCCGCCGCGCCTCCTGGTGTCGCGCTCGCAGATTTGCCGTTCCCGTGGTCACACGATGTCCACGAGAGCAGCGAGCCTCTGGAATCCAGCGACCCGGACCGCCGCTGCGCTGTGCGCAGAAGGCTGTGCTGCCTCTTCGTCTCTCTCTCGTGCGGCTTCGCGCACGAATGCGTACTTGCAAGGGTACCAAAACAGCAAAAGTGCAAGATTGCGAACCTGACAGCGGCGCAAGCGGGCCAGACCGATACGAGAGCGCCAGATCCAGAGCGCGGTAGACCGCAGCAGTCATCACGTCCCACAGCTCCCAAAGCACTAGGGGTCCAGAAGTACTAGGTGGACGGCGCGGCGGGCGCGGCCCCCGCCTTGAGCGCCTTGGCCTGCTCCAGCAGGTCCTTGACGTCGCCGGGCTGCAGCGTGCCCGCCTGCATCTTCTGCACCAGCAGCGTGGCCTCGGGGCGGCGCAGCAGCCCCTTGACGTTGGCCAGGCCCGTGCCAAAGCACCGCTGGCACACGCGCGCGCCGCGGCCAAAGCACTGCGCAGCGGCATGTGTGGGGAAGGGGGCGTGCGTGAGTGGGACTGCAGCAACAGGTGTGCACGCGCCACCCACTGCACGGCGTCGTGCCGGGCACGCGCACCTTGCGCCCAGGCCGCACACCAGAGCGTCCTCTGCCCACGGCCCGCCCCTGCCGATGGAATCCTCAGCGTCGCCCCTAACCCACCCCTGCTGGCACCCACGCTGCACGCCGTCGGCAAGGACGCAGCCCAAGCGCTCACCTGGGGGCACTCGGTGAACTCGTAGTTGTCCTTGGCGCGCTTGCGGCTCAGCGCACGCCACTTGCCCGTGCCGCCGCACATGTCACCTGCCCAGGAGGAGCACGAGCAGCAGGCCCCTCAGCAGGGCAGCTCAGCAGTGCACGAGACTGCATGGCTAGCGAGGGGCGCCGAGTCTCCGCTCCGCTGCGCGCGGCCGCTGCATCGCCGGCTCCTCACATGGGTTGATGCCTATCCCCATGCACTCGCGGCACTTGTTCTCCGTGTCGATAGGCGCCATCTCCGAAGCGCCGGCCTCCCCCGGGACGAGCGCGGCCGACGCGCTCGCAGCCAGCGGCGCGCCCACGAACATGAGCACCTGGCGCCGCTGCATGTTGATGAGCTGCACAGGCTGGCACTCGTGGTCCGACGAAGACGCCGCGCTCGCCGCCTCGTCCTGCGGCAGAGCTGCGAGGGCGAACGAGGCAGAGGCCACGCCGCGCGATGAGCTCCAACACCGATGGATCACGCAGCGAGCAGCACGACGGCCTGCGTGTGTGTGCACAGCTCTCCAGCGTTGTTGCTGCTCACCTCTGCACGCCACCGCCATGAAGCTCCTGCTCCTGCTCGCCAAGGTGGTTTGGTGCCTGGCGACCGGCACCGCGGCAGCCTGCAGCCATCGGCGATCCAGGAAGCGCTGCGTGAATCGGGAACCCTGCCGTGAGCAGCCGCCGCGGATTCGCTGCGCCGGAGCGAGCTCGGTCCTGAGGGTGAGCCTGGCGAGACTCGCGCAAAAGCGCCGGCCGCCCCGCGCGACGCACCTGGCTGCAGTGAACGCACTTCCACGTCGCCATCTTGCTGCTTCTCTCGCGCCGTGCAGCGACTTTGGCTATACCACCGCAAGCCCTGGTGTTCATGTCGACTTTCTGCAAACGAAGCGTGGAGCCCAGACCACCCCAGCGAACGCCTCAGGAATGAAGACCTAACCCTCCCACAGTCCAGCACCATCGGGCGGCATGGCCACGGAGACCGTGGTCGCCCGGAGTGTCCATGGCACGCTCCCGCCAGCCATGGAGGTGCGACGAGCGCAGGGGACACTGAGAGGGCGTGGTGCTGGTGTCGCTGATCGCTCTCGCTCGCTTCCTGGACCGCGCGCGAGGCCCGTCGTACGCTCATCCCGCGAGCAGGGGCTGGTCGCGGACGTCCAGCTCAAGAACCAGAACAATCTGACGCACAACCGCACTTACTCCAAGGTCGGCAGCACGGGCCTGCTCGCGGCGGACCCCGCGGTGGTGCACTTTGGAGGCTTCACCGTGGGGGAGGTCTACACGCTCACGCTGCGCATCCGCAACACCTCCACAGCGGGCACCAGGGTGCACATTGTGCCGCCCACGACGCCGTTCTTCAAGGTGGGCGGGCGCCCCGCGCATCAGCGCCGGGCTGCGCAGCTCGTGCACAGAAAAGAAGCAGCAGCAGCAGCAGCGCAGCAGCAGCAGCAGCAGGAGGAGCTTCATGAGCAGGGGACCCTGACGTCCAGGCACCGCCGTGGTGCGCACCGCGCACGTGTGCAGGCACGATGCGACGACAAGAAGGGGCTGCTGGCGCCGGGCATGGCGGAGCAGGTCGAGGTCGAGTTCTGCCCCCAGGGCTACAAGTACTACCACGACACCATCCGCATCCACTCCGAGGCACGTGACGGCCCGCGTGCCGTGGGCTTGGCGCCGGGCAGCACACTGGCGCCTCAGGCCCGGGAAGCAGCGCTTCTACGAGGTTGCTACGGCCGCAGCAGCGTGCGGGATACAGCACCTCGCAGCGACGCCTCTCTGCAGCTGGTCCGTTGATGAGCGCCTGGGTGCACCTGGTTTGCAGGGCGAGAACCTGGTGGTGCCCATTCACGGGTACCCCGTCATGAACGAGACCAAGTTCCCCAGCCGCATCGACTTTGGCGTGGGCAAGGTGCGGGCGGGCACCTGGCTTGCTGAGAGCGGCCTGGCGGGCGCGCAGCGGCAGCGCGGCAGGGCCAGCATGCTGTGCACTGGCAGCGCACAAGCGCGGGCGGGTGCCCAGTCAGGAGCAAGCAAAGGGGCAAGGCAAGGTGCGGGCGGGCGCCTGCCGTGCTGAGGGCGGCCTGGCGGGCGCTGCTGCAGCGCAACAGCGCGGCGCGCGCGCTCGGGCAGGGGCTCACCGACGGCGTGGCAGCCCCGCCCAGGACAACAGGACAGTGGGAGCAGCTGGCGGGGCGGCGTCAGCGGCGGCCTGCGCCGGAGGGCGCGCGTGGGCGGGCAGGGCGGCGCAGGGGCCGCAGGCGTGCTCCCGCTCCGCTTGGCGTCGGGCAGGGCGTGTGGGGACGGCGCCACCACACTAGCGCTGCTCACGGGGCAGCGTGCACAGGCCTGCGGCAGATGAATGGGGAGGCTCGGCCCGTCAGGAGCAGCGGCGGAGCGCGGCGGGGCACAGCCCCCACCCGCTCAGCAGCACCCCGCACCTGTTTCGCCTCTCCTCGCGCCCTGGTCGCACAGGTGGCGCTTGGCGACAAGGTGACCAAAAAGTACAAGCTCGAGTGCAAGGTGCCCATCGACTTTGAGTTCGAGATTGCCGTCACCAAACCCAACGCCAGCTTCCAGGTGCGCAGCGTGCGGTGGGACGGCGGCGTCGGAGCAGCCTGCCACGCAGCCGCGGTTCCCGGCCAGCTAGCAAGCTGTTACGGCCGCGTCTCCTGGCCGCAGCACACAAGACACGTGAACCAAAGGAATGAGTGCGGCTGCGTGGGCGCAGGTGGAGCCGCTGCAGGGCGTGGTGCCGGCGCACGGGCACGTGACGGTCGCCGTCACGTTCCAGCCGCTGCTGCTCTCCACGCAAACCATGGAGTTCGAGGTGAGGGTGGCGGGGCCTCAGCTAACCCTAACCCTAGCCCTGACCCCGCGCAAGGTCGGGTGATCGCGCAAACAGGGCCGGCCGGACGCGCCGCAGCACAGCATGCGGGGCCCAAGCGCACCAGGCGCCAACGTCAGCGTGCCGTGTGGGGCTGGGCCACCCTGACACCTGCGCCCGGTCAGAGACGGCTGCACCAGGCGGGCGCAAGCTCAGGACGAACGTGCGCGTCGCTCTACATCGCCGTGTGCGTGTGTGCGCGCATACACACAGGTGCGGCTAGCCGAGTTCAACTCGCGGCCCGTGCAGTGCGTGGTGAGCGGCGGCGCCTCGCCGGGCCTGGCCAAGGAGCGGCGGCTCGCCGAGGGGCTGGCCGCCATCATGGGCCAGCAGCAGACCCTAAAGCAGGGCTCGGACGGCGGCGCGCGCGCCGCCAACGGGTCGTCCGGCGGGGCGGCGGAAGCCAAGCAGCTGACGGCCCTCACCATGGAGCGCCTGGACGGCGCTGAGCTCATCAGGGTGAGCCGATTAGTCGGCACGCCCATCTCATCACGTGATGATTGGTTTGCACTGGGGCCACGACACAAAAGTGCCGCCCGGCCACGCGAGGCCGTCGCGCGGGCTGCGCCAACCGTAGCACAATACCCTAACGTCCATGCGACTCGTCGCAGGCGGCCAAGGCCGAGATGCTGGCCAACAAGGGCGGCGGCACGCTGCGCGGCGGCGCCGGCGGCGGCGACGCCTACACCGTCATGCTGTCAGAGGAGATGCGCGCCACGCGGGGGCCGCGCGACTGCCGCCAGACCGGGCCCATCGTCTCGCAGGTGCGTGGGTGCGCGAGCGCACCGGCGGTACACCTGTGCACCTCTAATTCGGGCACCTTGGCAGGGCCGCAGCTTGAGGCGCACCGCCGCATGGGCACGCGGTCATTTCGTGCCCGCCCGCGCTGACGCCCAGCTAGCTAGCTAGCCACATCATGTCGCGTCCTGCCCCCTGACGCAAGCCCTAACCGCCACGTGCCGTGCAGCCGCCGCCCGAGCCGACGGCGCCGCCCGAGCTGGTGTTGGACAGCGTGTACGTGCCGCGGACCGACCTGACGAGCCACGCCGACGTGACGTACGTGCTCAACCAGCAGCCGGGCAAGCTGCGCATCAAGGACGTCAAGGTGCGCGAGCGTTTAGGGTGGAGGCAGAGGCGCTAGGGTTAGGCAGGGCGCCAGGAGGTGCCCCACACACTGTGGCGGCTCCACAGCCGCCTGGGGCCATCCTTTCCGCCCCTTCTGTGCCGGCGCAAGCGTCTACGCTTGCGGGCTGTTGCGCGCGTCCGCCAAGGTTTGCTCTCGCCTCGTGCGCGACCCCGGTCTGTGGCGCAGGACGCGATCCGGGCCAAGCAGCGGGAGCAGGAGGGCCACCGGGCGGCGCTCGACGCCATCATGGCGCAGGGCATGGACAGCGGCGTGCACCCGCTCGAGCGGCCCGAGGTGCCCGCGCACATCAAGGTGCGCTCCGCGTGACGTCTCCCGCACACATCGCGTCAGGCGCAGCACGCCGTGGCGTGGGAGCGCGGGTCAGCCGGCCCCACCGACTTGTGCCTTCTCTCGAGGCGGCCGCCAACACACGCATCGCATCTGATGATCTGATGATGCTGCCGCTCGCCGCCGACGGCGCCGCAGGCGGCGCTGTTCTCCCAGCTGCTGTCTCAAGCCGAGGAGGGCGCGCGGCGCGTGGCGCTGGGCTCTGGCGTGCACGTCGGCGACGACGTCATGGCCGCCGAGGAGGTGGCGCGCGCGCAGCACCTGCGCGAGCAGCAGCACACGCAGCACCAGGCCAACGTGGAGCTGGCGGCGGCGCAGCGGCTAGAGGCGGTGCTCGAGCCGGCGGGCGCGCTGCACCTGCCACTGTCGCGCGTGGCTGGCGGCGACGCGCTGGACCTCGACGGTGAGGAGGGGCTGCCCGGTTCAGCCGCCGGGCGGAGTTTTGCTTGGCGCAGTCGCGAGGAGCGTGTGTGCCTTGGCCGTGCGCGAACGAGGCGTGGGGCGGAGCGATGGCCTTTGTGCGTGCGTGTGGTTGAGCGCGGCGCAGGCGGCGACAGCAACGTGCTGAGCAACGCGGCGTTCGCGGCGACGGCGCGGTCGACCGACCACCTGTACACGCCCGCGTGGCGGCTCATCGAGGCGGACGACCTGGAGAAGCGCGCCGCGTCGCTCGTCAAGTTCCAGCGCAGCAGCTGGAAGATCATCTACGCGGCGCGCCTGCGCAAGTGCCTCCAGCGCATCCAGGCGCGCCAGCCCTCAGCTCTCTTGGTCTCGATCGGCCCTCGCAGCGACTCGCTGGGTGCTTCCTTTCCCCGCAAGGTTCGCCAGAGCCTGACTGGCGTTTCGGTCCCTTGCGGCCACGCGCGTGCACCTGGCCGCAGGGCGTGCTGGCCCAGCTCGGGTGGGACAAGCAGCGGCTCGCCGAGGAGAGCGCAAACCCAGTGCTGCTCATCAGCGAGGCCGACCGGCCAGGCACCGCGCCGACCAAGTACCTCAGGTGAGCGGACCTTTGAGCCGACGATCCCTCTGGCCGCCCCCGCTGGCCCCTCCCGGCGGGCATCCGCAACGCATCTCACCCGGGAGGACTGGACCCGCCCCCGCGCGCGCAGGCCCGACAACGTGCGCACGCGGCCGCTGCCGCTCTACCGCGACATCAACTTCACCTTCCACGGGCCGCTCGCCATCTCGCACTACACGGACTTTGACGAGCTCGGGCCGCAGCAGCCGCGGTGAGCGCAGGCACCGTGGCCTCACCACGCTTACCCCGCTCTTCTCGCCTGAGTGCCTGCTCACACAGCGCTCCTGCGTGGCATGTGGTCCTCATTGAACTGATGTCCCGTTGGGCTGCGTGTGCCCTTGCCGCAGGGTGCCCCTGGAGTACAAGGTGCTGGGCTACACGCCCGAGGAGTTCCCCGGCCTCACGCCCTACACGCCGCCGCTGCTGGAGCAGCCGCTGGAGGCGGGCGCCGTCGAGGAGAGGTGAGCCAGAGGGCCAGCCACTCGCGCCACCAGACACTTGACGCCACCCTTGGGGGTGTTCCCACGCAGGCTGGGCAGAGACGGCGCGCGCTACTGCGTGCGGGTGAAGACGCAGACTCAGCCGGGCGCTTGCCTACCTCCCTGTCCTCCCCTTCGCCCCACGCACAGGAGCCTTGAGGTGCTGCAGCCGAGCGGCACCTTCACGGTGGAGCAGTGCAGGGCGCTGCCGGCGCTGCCCGACGGCATGAAGCAGGCGCCCTTCACCACGCTCGAGATCGGCAACAGGTAGGGTTGGGGCTAGGGTGGGCCCGGCGGACGCTCTGCTGCAAGTGTCAATGACGAGGCTCCCGCTCCTGTCTGGGTGCTGGCCGTGTGGCGCAGGTACACGGAGGACAAGGTCTTTGCCATGCCTCAACCCTCATGGGGCATGGACACGCAGTACTTGGTGCGTGACCCGTGACCTCCGCTCCCTGCCACCATCACAACCTCTCCTCGCGCCCAAACTCGGCGTTTCTCCAGCTGCTTCCGCCGCCTGATCATCTTTGCGCTGCCCTTGATCTTCCCTTGTGCTTGCTTTGGTTGCAGATCCAGCCGGCTTTGATAGAGTACACGGACAGCACGCAGCACGAGGCGCTGCCCAGCGGGTGCGCGCGCGCGCTGGCCGGCGTGCCGTGCCTCTCCTCGCGGTGGCTGCCGCGGCAGGAGCGCTGGGCGGCGCAGCTCACGCCAGAGGTGAGGGCCGCCACTCACTCGGACATTCTGTTCAGCCGAGCGTCGCACGCCAGGCGTCAGCGCACCCTCAGGGAACACCCGATGGACTCACGCGTGCACATGGTCAGCGCGCCCGGTTGGCGCAGGTGCTCCCGGCGCTCATGACCGCGCCGGACCCCGCCGACGCGCTCCACGACTCACCGGACGACGCCGACAAGCCCGCCATCCAGTTCAAGGCAAGCGGCAGCAGCAGTAGCAGACTTGAGCGTCGCCTCCGCCGAGGGTCACCGACCCGCCTCGTTCCTGGCAACCCCCCCGGCCTCGGCTCTTCCACACCGATGCTTGGAGGCCTGGCGGTGGGATGGGTGCGGTGACCCTGTGCCCTGCCGGGCGCCCATGCACGCGCAGGTGCCGAGCGACGAG
>VFQP010004631.1_pt1 | contig 12622 bp, 12 predicted proteins | sample 3512351 | NCBI WGS metagenome assembly VFQP01 (sample SAMN10412372, study PRJNA504923) | tailings metagenome | isolation source: Relicate 1 Philex TSF1 revegetated site | place: Philippines: Tuba, Benguet | collected 2017-08-29 | reverse complement strand
GCTTCATTTTCAATGCCTGGGATCGGATAGAAGACAATGAGTTTGCCGAGGTCACTACTGCCGCGATGGCTGACGTGTTCCCGGACAACCCTCCCCTCTTCCTGGCAAGAACACCTCACGGCTATCACGACAAGGAAGCAATCCTCGATGAGCTGAGGAGCGCCGGATTTACCGACATCACATGGGACACCGTGACACGACGCAGCGTTGCCGCCTCATGCCAGGATCCGGCGATTGGCTACTGCCAGGGAACACCCCTTCGCAACGAGATCGAAGCTCGGGACGGCGGGCGTCTCGCCGAAGCGACCGAAGCGGCCGCTCGCAGGATTGGCGAACGGTTTGGTTCAGGCCCCGTGGACGGAAAGATCCAGGCCCACGTCGTCACGGCGAACCGTTGAGCCGACAGCGCTGCCCTAGTTCGGACGCCACTTCGCGCTGCGCTTCTCGGCGAACGAGGCGAGACCTTCGGCAGCCTCTGCCGTCTGGCGCTGGTCGGAATGGCTCTGGATGAGCGCGTCGAGCGTCCACGCGTCGAAACCGCCCCACGCGTGCTCGAGAATGTGCTGCTTAGTCTTGGCGAGCGCGCCGGGGGCATTCTCGAGGAGTGCCGCCACGATCTTCTCGCCGCGCGCCGCGAGGTCGGCCAGCGGCACGACCTCATGAACGAGACCGATACGGCGCGCTTCCTCGGCGCCGAAGCGCTCGCCCGTAAGCGCATAGCGACGCACCTGCCGCACGCCGATCGCGTCATTGAGCTGCGGGAAGATGATGCTCGCGTGCAGGCCCCAGCGTACTTCCGTGATGGAGAAGAGTGCGTTATCGGCTGCGATCACGACGTCACAGGCCGAGACGATGCCGGTGCCGCCGCCGAAGCAGCCGCCCTGAACGAGGGCAACGACCGGTACGGGTAGCCGGTTGAGACGGTCCACAGCCGACGCCGTCGCACGCGAAACAACGAGATTATCCTCGGGCGTCCCGGCGCGCGCGGCATTGATCCACGTGAGATCGGCGCCGGCCTGGAAATGCTTGCCATTGCCCTTGAGGACGACGACGCGGAGGTTCGATTTGGCACCGAGCGTGTCCATGGCTGTGTGGATGCCGTGGATCATGGCGCCGTTATAGGCGTTGTTCACTTGCGGCCGGTTGAGGGTCACGGTCGCGACGCCGCGCGCATCGAGGTTCCAAAGGACGGGATCGTCGCTCATGTCATGTCTCCGTTTTTTTCTTGCCGCGAGCTGCTGGAAAGAGGTTTGCTGCAACGAGCGTCGTGCCATGCCCCGGCCGCCATGCGGACAGGTCCTACAGTGAAAGAGGAAACTAAGCAAAATGTCCGCCCTCCCTCCGCTCGACGATCCGACACTCCCGCAGGGCGTGCGTGCGCGCTTCATCGAGGGCGTGAACGGCCTCAGGATGCATGTGCTCGAATGCGGCGAGCGCGGACGGCCCTGCCTCCTGCTCCTGCACGGCTTTCCCGAACTCGCCTATAGCTGGCGGAAGGTCATGCCGACGCTCGCAGAGGCGGGCTACTACGTCGTTGCGCCAGATCAACGCGGCTATGGCCGAACGACGGGCTCGGACAACCGCTACGACGCTGATCTCGCACCGTTCCGGCCCTTCAACCTCGTGCGCGATGCGGTCGGGCTCGTCCATGCGCTCGGCATTCGCGAGGTTGCCTCGATCATCGGGCACGACTTCGGCGCGACGGTTGCGGCGTTCGGCTCACTGCTGCGGCCGGATCTCTTCCGCACGATGATCCTCATGAGTGCGCCATTTTCGGGCCCACCCACAATCCCGAGTGGCACCGGCTCCAAGGGGCCGAGCATCCACGAGACGCTCGCTGCGCTCTCGCGGCCGCGCAAGCACTACCAAGCGTACTACTGCACGCGTGAAGCCAATTTGAACATGCACGGCGCAGCCCAAGGTGTGCACGCCCTCCTGCGCGCCTACTTTCACCACAAGAGCGCCGACTGGAAGGCGAACAAGCCCTACCGGCTTGCGGGCTGGACGGCCGAAGAGCTCGCCAAGATGCCGACCTACTACATCATGGATCTGATCGACGGCATGGCGGAAACAGTCGCCAGGGAAATGCCGAGCGAAGCGGAGATCGCCGCTTGTGCGTGGATGCCCGAGGCCGAGATGCGCGTTTTCAGCGGCGAGTACGGACGCACGAGCTTCCAGGGCGGGCTCAACTGGTATCGCGCGCGCGTCGAGCCGCGTTTGCAGCCGGAGCTCGAGCTGCTTTCGGGCCGCACGATCGACACACCCTCCTGCTTCATTGCAGGGCGAAGCGACTGGGGCATCTATCAGGTGCCCGGCGCGATCGAGCGAATGCAGAACGAGGCCTGCACGCGCATGTCAGCCGTGCATCTCGTCGAGGGCGCGGGTCACTGGGTGCAGCAGGAGCGGCCCACGGAAACCGCGGGGCACGTTCTGGCGTTTCTGCAAAGCCAACGCTGAACGGAGCACGCAATGGCAGACACGATCGGCATGGCGGCGCAGGCAGCGGGGCAGGCCGTCCGTTTCGGCCTCTACCTCGGTCTCAATCGCCTCGTCGATTGGCGCACGAGCACACTCGGTCGCGCGCCCACCGAGAAGCCGCGCGGGCCGATCCCATCGCAGGCCGAGCTGCTGCGCGATCTCATGGGCGTGCTCATGCAGGATGCAACGGCCGTGCGCGATGGCCTCTATCCGCCGATGAGCGACGAGCCGCCGCTGCCGGTTCAACTCGCGCGCATCCGCGACATGCTCGCCGATCTGCCCTCGGCACTCGCGCGGCGCAATGCGCGCGACGCTTCGACCGCCGAGACCACGGAGAACAACGAGCATCTGCCCGACTACTTCGTGCAGGATTTTCATTTCCAAACGGGCGGCTATCTCACGGACGAGTCGGCGAAGCTCTATGACCTCCAGGTCGAGACGCTGTTTTATGGCGCTGCAGGCGCCATGCGCCGGCAAGCCTTGCGCCCTATCGCGGCCTTCATGCACGGGCGCGACCAGCGTCAGGTGCGGCTCCTCGATGTGGCTTGCGGCACGGGTCGTTTCCTGCGCGCCGTCCGGCTCGCCTATCCTGCGATGAAGCTCGCGGGGCTCGATCTCTCGCGGCCTTATCTCGACGAGGCGCGACGACATCTCAATGGTCTGCGCCCGGTCGAATGGATCGCTGCAAACGCAGAGAGCATCCCGCTCCCCGATGCGGGTCAGGACATTGTCACCACGGTCTTCCTGTTTCACGAGCTGCCGCCGGAGGTCCGCCGACATGTCGCGGCCGAGATGGCGCGCGTGCTGAAGCCCGGCGGGCTTCTCGTTTTCATCGACAGCCTGCAGATGGGAGACCGGCCGAACTGGGACGGCCTGATCGAAGCCTTCCCGGCGCGTTTCCACGAGCCCTATTACAGGCACTACGCGATCGATGATCTCGATGGCGTGTTCAATGAGGTTGGGCTCGAAGCCGCCGAGCAATCGACGGCCTTCCTCGCAAAGATGATGGTTCGTCGGAAGTTGGCCTAGAGGCCTGCCGACATGCCGCCGTCGACAGCAAGCTCGGCGCCCGTGACGAACGAGCTGTCGTCGCTCGCGAAAAAGAGGGCCGCACGGGCGATTTCCTCGGTCGAGCCGAAGCGCCGCAGCGGCGTCTGGTCGATGAGCGCCTTGGCGACCATGGGATTGCGCAAAACGCGGCTCGTGAGGTTCGTTTCGACAAACCCCGGCGCCAGCGCATTCACGCGGATATTGAAAGGCGCGTACTCGACGGCGAGCGCTCGTGTGAGCGCCGACACCGCGCCCTTGGTGGCGGAGTAGGCCGCAAGCTGGCGCAGGCCGCGATGTGCCATGATCGAAGCGATATTGACGAGCGATCCGCGGCCGGAGACTTTCAGCAGCTCGAAACCATCCCGCGCGACGCGCACGACGCCGTCGAGATTGACCTCGCGGATGCGCACCCAGTCGGCATCCGAGAGGTGGCGAAAATCTTCGCGCACATTGAGGCCGGCGTTGTTGATAAGACAATCGAGCTTGCCGTGTGCGCTCTCGACCGTACGGAAGAGCGCCGTCACATCCTGGCCACGCGAGACGTCACACACCTGCGCCGTTGCGGTACCGCCGCTAGCACAGATCGCGGTGCAGACGCTCTCGGCCGCCACACCATCAACGTCGCTTACGTAGACGTGCGCGCCCTCGCCTGCGAACACCTCCGCAACCGCGCGGCCGATGCCATTGCCTGCGCCGGTCACAAGCGCGATGCGCCCTTGAAGCCTCATTCGATCGCCTCTGCCTTCGTACCCGCCCGCACGCTACTCAGCGGCAAGTGCCGGCGGCGTCCATTTCTCGCGCATGGTTACCAGCTCTTCGGCCGCGCTCGGATGCAGCGCCATGGTGGCGTCGAAGTCTGCCTTGGTCGCGCCCATGCGCATGGCAATTGCAGCCATCTGCACGATCTCCGCGGCGTCCGGCCCGAGCACGTGACAGCCGAGTACGCGATCGGTCGCGCGCTCGACGATGAGCTTCATCAGCATCTTCTCATTGCGGTCGGTCAGCGTGACCTTCATGGGGCGGAAGCGCGCCTTGTAGATGTCGATGCCGCCCGGACGCTTCGCCGCCTCGTGCTCGGGAAGCCCGACGGTGCCGATCTCGGGCGTCGAGAAGACGCCGGTCGGGATCCAATCATGATCGACGACGCGTGGCTTCTTGCCGAAGAGCGAGTCGGCAAAAGCATGCCCCTCGCGGATCGCGACGGGCGTGAGGTTCACGCGATCGCAGACGTCGCCGACGGCATAGATGCTCTGAACGTTCGTGCGCTGGTGTTTGTCGACGATGACCTCGCCACCCTTGCCAAGCGCGACGCCCGCACTCTCGAGACCCAATCCCTCCGTGTTCGCGCTGCGGCCGATGGCAAACATGACCTGATCGACTTCGAGCTTGCCGCCACCGGAAAGGTGCGCCGTGATGCCGCCCGCGGTCTTCTCGAGGCGAGAAAAGACCTCGCCGGTGATGATGCGGATGCCGCGCTTCTCGTATTCCTCGGTGAGAGCATCGCGCAGATCCTCGTCGAATCCGCGCAGGATCTTCTCGCGCCGGTAGATCAGCGTCGTCTCCGCACCGAGCCCGGCGAAGATGCCCGCGAACTCCACGGCGATGTAGCCGCCACCTGCGATCACGATGCGCTTCGGCAGTTTCTTCAGATCAAAAGCCTCGTTCGAGGTGATCGCGTGCTCGGCGCCCTTGAGTTTCGGATCGACATTGGCGCGCCCCCCCGTCGCAACGAGGATGTACTTCGCCGTGATCTCCTTGCCGCCCTCGGCGAGGCGCACAGAGTTGGGCCCCGTGACGACGGCGCGCGTCTTGTGGATGGAGACGCCGGCCCGCTCCAGGCCACCGCGGTAGGCGCCCTCGAGGCGCGTGATTTCCTTGTCCTTGTTGGCGATGAGCGTCGGCCAATCGAATGTCGGCTCGGAAACCGTCCAGCCGAAGCCGGTTGCATCGGCGAACTCATCCGCGAAGCGGCTTGCATAAACGAGCAATTTCTTTGGCACGCAGCCGCGAATGACGCATGTGCCGCCGAAGCGGTATTCCTCCGCGATCGCCACCTTCGCACCGTGACCAGCCGCGATGCGGGCTGCACGCACACCGCCCGATCCGGCACCGATCACGAAGAGGTCGTAGTCGTATTTGGTCATCTCTGCCTCTTAAAGATCGATGCCGCGCTTCTTGAGCTCGCGCCGCATTTCCGCGTCGATTTCGGCGCCGATCTGCTGTCCCCAATTCTGTCCGGCGATCGTGGCCTGGCGCATGATATCGGGCTGCGCCACGACCATGCGACGGCCGGCGCCGGACTGGTAGAACCGCGTGATTTCCTGCAAATCCTCGAGCGACAAGCTTTTTGCGTAGATGACGGCGATTTGATCTATGAGCTCGCCCTTGCGCGCCGTAAAGCGCGTTGTGAGCTCTGCCATGACCTCGCGGATCTCCTTCGCGCGATCCGGGGCGAGTTGCGCGAAAGTCTTTGTCATCTGAGCGACGAAGATGGGCAGGAACTGATCGAACTGCGCCGCGGCTCCGGATGCTTCGACAAGCGTGCGTGCCGCACCGATGGCCTCATCCGAAGGGCGCTGTTGGGTTGCCGCGGCATGAGCGAGGACGGTGCTGAAAAGCACCGCAAAAAAGAAACGGCGCGCAAGGCTCATCGTCTGATGCTCCTTCGATAGGAAGTGACGTCGCGCTCAGCGCCCATCGTCCTCGACAGGCTCGGTCTCGATGACGACAACCCCCTCGGGGCCGGCCACGAATGCCATGTCGGCGAGGCCGAGGAACAGACCGTTCTCGACCACGCCCGGGATGTGCTTCAGCGCCTCATCCAGCCGCTCTGGCTCATCAATGCGCTTGAACGCGCAGTCGAAGATGTAGTTGCCGCCGTCGGTCACGAAGGGCTGGCGGTCGCGGCCGACGCGAAGGCGGATCTCGCCGTGGCATCCAAGATCGGCGGCAAGAAGCGCGATCATGTTCTGCGTCGCCGTGTAGCCGAAGCGCACGACCTCGACAGGAAGCGGAAAGGCACCGAGCCGCTCGACCCGTTTGGTGTGATCCGCAATGATGATGAGCCGCTCGGAAGCAGCCGCGACGATCTTCTCGCGCAGCAACGCACCGCCACCACCCTTGATCAGCCGCAGCGAGCCGTCGAACTCGTCGGCGCCATCGACCGTGACGTCGAGGAGCGGCATCTCGTCGAGAGTGGTCAGAGGAATGCCGAGGGATGCCGCTTGCACCCGCGTCGCCTCCGAAGTCGGCACGCAGATGACGTCGAGCCCGCCGCGAACCCGCTCGCCCAGCAGATCGACGAAGTGCACGGCCGTGGAGCCCGTGCCGAGCCCGAGACGCATGCCGGATACCACCTGCTCGATGGCGCCGCGCGCCGCCATACGCTTGTACTCGTCCACGCTCATTCCGATAGTCCGTCGTCCGCCCTGTCGGCTGGCTTATGGCAGGTATCCGTCGAAATGGCCAGACGGTGCAAACCAGTATTGATCAATACCCGAGCACCGGACGCGGTTTCGCCAGATGCCTCTGCATGGCCGCCCTGCGCACTCAGCCCGCGAGCATCGGCTCGGCTTAGCCGGCGAGCATCCGCTCGACTTAGCCGGCGAGCATCCGCTCGACGAACTCGGGAACGACCTCGGAGGCCGGCCCGTGGATGGCCTCGTCGAACCGGCTCGCCCCCTGCGAGGGCTCGAGATTGAGCTCGACCGTATGCGCACCGCGGTCGCGGGCTTCGGCAACGAAGCCGGCGGCAGGATACACATTCCCGCTGGTGCCGATCGAAATGAACAGGTCCGTCCGGGCCAGTTCCTCGGCAATGCGCCCCATGTGGTAGGGCATCTCGCCGAACCAGACGACGTCAGGGCGCATCCCGCCGGCGGCCCCGCACGACGGGCAGGTCAGCGCGACGGTCAGATCCGGGTACTCCGGTCCCCAGGGCCGTCGCTCACCGCACTTCGCACATAGCGCCTTCTGGTGCTCGCCGTGCATGTGAATGAGGTTCTGTGAGCCGGCCGCCTCGTGCAACGCATCGACATTCTGTGTGATGACGGTGACCCGCCCGGCGTGCTCCCGCTCGAGGCGCGCCAGCGCGAAATGGGCCGCGTTGGGCTTGGCGGTGGCGCTGACGCGTCGGCGCATGTTGTAGAAGTCGAGCACGAGCTTCGGATTGCGCTCGAAGCCTTCGGGCGTCGCAACATCCCGGTAATCATACTTTGCCCAGATGCCGTCCTTGTCGCGAAAAGTCGCGATACCGGACTCCGCGGAGATGCCCGCGCCGGTCAAAATAGTGATGTTCCGAATGGTCCGCATTCAGCCTCGCCCCGCCGAAATTCAGTACAGCCGCCGATCGGCATCAAGGTCGCCTGTTTGTGACGGCAGCGAGGCCGATCATGCACCAGTGCGCGTTCGGAGCAAATGGGCTGACCTTAGGCTCAGGCTTTGCTATCCGTAGCAACGGAGCCTATAGTCCGCCGGGGGGCGCACGTCTGATCGATGCGCGTGTGCAGCCGCAAGCGGCGGCGACGGCATCTGTTGCGCATCAAGTGAGGGAGTTGCGTCAGGATGTTTACGAAGAAGACGGACCGCGAACCGACAGCATTCGACATTCCGAGAGGCGTACCACCGCCAGCGCCGCCGCAGCAGTCTCATCAGGCCGAGCCGCCGCACGCAGCAGCACGGCAGGCAGCGCCTTCGCCGAGGCCCGACCACTCCTCCGGCGCGTCTCACATCGGCGAGGATCTGACGATCATCGGCAATCTCGTCTCCAAGGGCGAGGTGCACATCGACGGCCAGATCCAGGGTGACCTGCACGCAACCAACATCATCATCGGCGAGACGGCGCGCGTCACCGGCGGCGTCGTGGCAGACGAGGTCATCGTGCGCGGCAGCGTCTCCGGCTCGATCCGCGGGCGCCGCGTGGTGCTGCAGACTTCGAGCCGTGTCGAGGGCGATGTCTTCCACCAGCAGCTCGGCATCGAGCAGGGTGCGTACTTCGAGGGCAAGTCGCGCCGCGTGGCCGATCCGCTCTCGGGCGTGAGTGCGCCTGAAACGCCGGGTCCCGGCGGGCTCGGCTTCCCGCTGCGCGGCGAAAGCTGAAGAAGTCTCGTCGCCTGCGAGCAGCTCTCAGATCGAGAGATACTGCTCCTTGAGAGCTGCATCCGCATCGAGCTCGGCCAAGCTGCCGGCAAAGCGGATGTGGCCACGATCGAGCACGAAGGCGCGGTCGGCAACGGCGCGTGCAAAGTGCAGGTTCTGCTCAGACAGCAGCAGGCCGACGCCCCGCGCCTTGAGCTTGGCAATGGCGCCCGCGATCACCTCGACGATGACCGGCGCGAGCCCCTCGGATGGCTCGTCGAGCAGCAGGAATCGCGGATTGCCCATGAGCGCGCGCGCGATCGTGAGCATCTGCTGCTCGCCCCCCGACATCTGACCGCCTTTGCGCTCACGCATCGCGGCGAGCGGCGGGAAGAGCTCGAAGGCTGCTTCGGGCGTCCAGGCCTCGCCGCTGCTTGACGGCAAGCGACCGACGGAGAGGTTCTCCGCGACAGTGAGATCCGTGAAGATGCGGCGATCTTCCGGCACGTAGCCCACGCCGCGGCGTGCAATGCGGTGCGTCGGCTCGGCGATGAGGTCGGCGCCATCGAAACGGATCGTGCCACGGCGCTCGGCCTCGAGGCCCATGATCGACTTCATGAGCGTCGACTTGCCGGCGCCATTGCGGCCGATGAGGACGGCGGCCTCACCGGCCTCCACTGAGAGCGAGACACCGAAGAGGATTTGCGCGCGGCCGTACCAGGCATCGAGGTCGCGGATTTCGAGCAGTGTCATGCGCTGCTCCCTCCGCCGGCGCCGCCGATTGCCGAGAGGGTCGCGCCGCCGAGATAGACTTCGCGGACGATCGGGCTCACGCGGATCTCCTCGGGTGCACCCTCGGCAATGAGACGGCCGCGGTTCATGACGACGACGCGGTCGGCATGACCGAAGACGACATCCATGTCGTGCTCGGTGAAAAGTACCGCCGTGCGTCGCTGGCGGGCACGTTCAGCGACGAGGCGCATGAGGGCCCCGCGCTCGCGCGCGGCCATGCCAGCCGTCGGCTCATCCATGAGAAGGAGGCGCGGATCGTTGACGAGCGCGATTGCCAACTCGACGCGCTTCAGATCGCCATAGGCGAGCACAGAGCAGAGCGTATCGGCGGCGTGCCCCATACCGACTTCGGCGAGACGCGCCTGGACCTCGCTCGCGTAGGGGCCCTCGGTCGCAGCAATGAGGCTCGCAGACTTTTCGCGCGAGAGGATCGCGACGAGCAGGTTCTCGGCGACACTCATGGAGCCGAAGGTCTGCGTGATCTGGAAGGTGCGCGCGACTCCGGCCCGCCATAGGGCGCGCGGCGAAAACCCGGTCACGACCTCGCCACCGAGGCGAACGCGGCCGTGATCCGGCGCGAGCTGGCCGTTGATCATATTGAAGGTCGTGGTCTTGCCGGCGCCATTGGGGCCGATGAGGGCCAGCAGTTCGCCCGCATCGACCGTGAAGCTTGCGCTCTCGACGGCGCGAAAGCCATTGAAGGTCTTGCCGATGTCGTCGACGGCGAGCACGGGCGCGCTCATGATACGCCTTCCCGCCGCTGGCGCCACTGACGCAGCGTGCCGACGATGCCCTGCGGGAAGATGATCGTGATGAGGATGAGCGTGATGCCGAGCACAGCGTGCCAATATGGCGTCGCGCGTACGATCCAGTCCTGCAGCATCATGAACACGGCGGCACCGACGACCGGCCCGACGAGCGTCTGCACGCCGCCGATCAACACCATGGCAAGCGCATCGACCGAGCGCGGGATCGATAGCGAGTCCGGCGAGAGCGAGCCCTTCGAGAAGACATAGAGGGCGCCCGCGAGGCCCGCGGCGGCACCGGCGAGTACGATCGCGCGCCACTGGATGATGCGGACGTCGACGCCGACGGCCTCGGCGCGAATGCGCGAGTCGCGCGAGGCGCGCAGCAGATAGCCGAGCGGCGCATGGACCGAGCGCCAGATCAGCAGGATTGCCGCGCCGACGAGGAGCAGCGTCGCGAAGTAGTAGGCGGTCTTGCCGGAGAGCAACTCGGGAGGCCAGACGCCGACGAGGCCATTGCTGCCACCCGTCACGCTGTCCCACTGGAAGGCTATTGCCCAGGTGATCTGCGCGAATGCGAGCGTCAGCATGGCGAGCGAGACACCAGTCATGCGCACGCAGAACCAGCCGAAGAGCACGGCAAGTCCACCCGCAAAAGCGACGCCTGCTGGAACCGCGACCATGAACGGCGCGCCGGCCTTGGCGGCGACAGCGGCAGCGTAGGCACCTGCGCCGAAGTAGGCCGCGTGCCCGAACGACGCCATACCGCCCGCGCCCATGATGAGACCGAGGCTCGCCGCGAACAGCGCGAAGATCATGATGTCTGTCGCGAGCACGACCGTGAAGCGGTCGGCGATGAGCGGCAAGGCGAGAAGCGCGAGAACGACAAGCCCAAGCGGCCACAGGCGCTTCATGTCCGGCATGGGCATGGGGAGGATCGAGGCTGCGGCGACGCGCTGCGGTGCCGGCGGCGTGCCGAAGAGACCCCAAGGCCGGATGATCAGCACGATGGCCATGACAATGAACTCGGCGACCAGCGTCAGCTTCGAGAACGAGAAGACCGTTCCGAACATGCGCACGTCGCCAATGCCTATGCACCACGCTTTGACGACGCTGATGATGACGGCCGCGACATACGCGCCCGGCAGACTGCCGAGTCCACCGACGACGGTCACGACAAACACGTCGGCGATGATCGTCAGGTCCATGTTGTGGTTTGCCGGCTCGCGCGGCAGGGCAAGTGCACCCGCGAGGCCCGCGAGTAGTGCACCCAGCGCGAACACACCCGTGAACATCAGCGCCTGGTTGATGCCGAGGGCTGCCGCCATGTCGCGGTCCTCGGTCGCGGCGCGGACGCGTGTGCCCCATTCGGTCCGCGTGAGCAGCAGCCAGACGCTGAGCCCGACCAGCGGCCCGAGCACCAGCAGCAGGAGATCGTACTGGGGAATGGGCTTGCCGAAGATCCACACGGCGCCGGTCAGACCCGGCGCGCGCGGGCCCAGAATGTCCTCTGGGCCCCAAGTGTAGAGCACCACATCCTTCAGCACGAGCACGAGGCCGAAGGTGGTTATGAGTTGCAGCAGCTCGGGCGCACGGTAGATGCGGCGAAGAATGGTGAGCTCGACGAAGGCGCCGAGAACACCGACCGCCAGGGCCGCGAAGACAGCGCCGCCCCAAAAGCCGAGCACGCCGCCGCCGACGTAGCCGTGGAAGCTCACGGCCAGGTAGGCGCCGAGCATGAAGAACGAGCCGTGCGCGAAGTTCACGACGCGCGTGACGCCGAAGATCAGCGTCAGCCCGAGCGCGACGAGAAACAGCAGCGATGCGCTCGCGAGCCCGTTGAGCGTCTGGATGAGGAACGAGGCGATCATGGTGGTCCGGCCGTCGCGTTGCCTCCGCTCTCATTCCTCCCCCTTGTGGGGAAGCTAGGAGGGGGGATTGCAGACCATCAGCGGTAGGGAGCCCCCCCACCCCTCACCCCTCCCCACATGGAGGGAGGGGAATCGCGTTGATGCTATTTGGAGAGCAGGCGCAAGAACTGGTAAGGCAGACCTTCGCTCCCGATCGCCATCATTCGGGCCGCAGCTTTTTCACCACATCGTCCGGCGGCAGGTGACGCTCGCCGGGCTCATAGCGCCAGTCCACCATCACGCCCTTGCCGTCCCTGAGACCGATGCGCCCGACATAGGCGCCCATGGTCGACTGGTGGTCGATCTCACGGTACTTGATGCGACCGAACGGCGTCATGTGCTCGAGGCCTTTCGTGGCCGCGACGATGGCCTCCGGATCCGTGGACTTGGCCTTGCGCAGCGTCTCACCGACCGAGATCATGGCCGCATACCCGACCACCGAGCCGAGGCGCGGATAGTCGTTGAACTTCGCCCGATAGGCCTCGAGGAACTCCTTATGCTCGGGCGTGTCGATGGCGTACCAGGGATAGCCGGTCACGATCCAGCCGACAGGGGCCTCGTCGCGCAGCG
>VFQP010004630.1_pt1 | contig 12625 bp, 13 predicted proteins | sample 3512351 | NCBI WGS metagenome assembly VFQP01 (sample SAMN10412372, study PRJNA504923) | tailings metagenome | isolation source: Relicate 1 Philex TSF1 revegetated site | place: Philippines: Tuba, Benguet | collected 2017-08-29 | reverse complement strand
TTCATGGGAAAAGGATTTCTTCAAATTGGTGTTTGTAATCGGCAATGAGTATCTGAAGCCAGGCTGTGTAACGTTCCGGATGTGCTGTAATGTCTGCTTTTAATTCATTCCAATCCATCCATTTGTAATCCATCACTTCATCCGGATTAGGAGAAATAAGACCCTGGTAAGAACCAAACAGGACATGATCCAGTTCATTTTCGATCAAACCTGAATCCAGTTGTGCGCGGTAAATAAAATGAAAAGCAGGTTTTACCGGGCAATCAATTCCCATTTCTTCTTTCAGTCTGCGGCTTCCGGCATCAGCCAGTGATTCGTTTAGCCGCGGGTGAGAACAACAAGTGTTTGTCCACAAACCTCTTGAATGATATTTGCTTAAACTACGTTGTTGCAGGAGGATTTTTCCATGTTGGTGAATGAAAACCGAAAAAGCCCGGTGCAATACACCTTTTTGATGCGCTTCCATTTTTTCCATGGAACCAAGCACCTCATCCTGCTCATTTACCAAAATCACTGTTTCCAAACCTATAACAAATTCAAGTTATGGCGAAGATAAGAAGTAAAAAGCAAACGGTACTTTTTATTATCGGGAATCCGGATTCTTTCACCTAAAATAACGGCAGCATCTGTCTTCCGGATCTTGTGAAATAGCTTCACGTAGTAACGATAAGCCATGTAAACTCCGAAGCGGGCATCTTTAGGTAAACGTTTGATTCCTTCATAGCCGGCTTTGAAATCCACTTCAATTTCCCGTTCGATTTTTTGTTTCATGGAGCAATCGAAGTGGTCAAAATTCATATCCGGGAAGTAGGTTCTACCCAATTGATGATAATCTGCATTCAGATCCCGCAGAAAATTGATTTTCTGAAAGGCGGATCCCAGTTTCATGGCGGAATCCTTTAATTGATTGTAGGAGTTTTCATCTCCTTTTACAAAGACTTTCAGGCACATCAATCCGACCACTTCTGCAGAACCGAGGATGTAACGTTCATAAACCGTGCGTTCGTAGTGTATTTTTTCCAGGTCCATTTCCATGGATTGCAGGAACAGTTCGATCAGTTCCGGATCAATCCGGTATTTCCGGACTACCCATTGAAAACTGTTCAGGATCGGATTCAGAGAAATTCCGCGTTCGATCGCTTTGTATGTTTCGGATTTGAATTCACTGAGAAGTTCCTTTTTATCATAGGTGTGAAAACTGTCCACGATTTCATCAGCAAAGCGGACAAAACCATAAATTGCATGGATGGGGGCTTGTAAATCTTTGCCCAGAAAGCGGATTCCGATGGAAAAGGAAGTGCTGTACCTTTTGGTGGTCAAAGCACTCATGTCCAAAGATAGCGTGTCGAATAATTGTTTCATAGCGGAGCGGGTTACAGTTTTTGAATGTGTTTGATGACGTACTTTGCGACTACTTCCCCGGAGATAATTGATGGGGGAATTCCGGGGCCCGGAACGGTTAACTGGCCCGTGTAAAACAAATTGGATAAGTGTTTGTTTTTGATCCGGGGCTTAAGCAAAGCGGTTTGTTTCAGGGTATTCGCCAGGCCGTAAGCATTTCCTTTAAAAGCATTGTAGTCATTCATGAAGTCGGATATGCAATAACTACGTTTGTAAACGATATGCGGATTGATGTCGAGTCCGGTTTTTTCTTTCAAACGCTTCGTAAGCAGTTGAAAATAATGTTCGCGTTTCTCTTCATGGTCCTCCAATCCCGGTGCAATCGGAATCAGGAGAAATAAGTTTTCAGCCCCTTCCGGAGCTACCGAACGATCTGTTTTTGAAGGACAACTTACATAAAAAAGCGGCTTGCCTGGCCATTTGGGATTTTTATAAATTTCGTGAGCATGTGTTTCAAAATCTTCATCAAAAAACAAGTTGTGGTGTTCCAGGCCCGGAACTTTGCAATTCAATCCGACATAAAAAAGCAGGCAGGATGGAGCCATGACCCGTTTCTCCCAATATGAGTCGGAATAGTTTGCTTTGTTTTCAAGTAATTGTTCCGTATGCCGGTAATCAGCGCCGGAAATAACCAAGTCGAAGTTCAATTCACCCTGTGTTGTGTTCAACGAGTATATTTTTCCGGAAGAAGTGTTTATCCCTGTAACGGCAGTATCGAGCATGAATTTGACTCCCTGCTCTGTTGCAATCCGTTCGAAAGCCTTTACAAATTCAAACATTCCACCCATCGGATACCAGGTTCCGAGTTGAATATCTGCATAATTCATCAGGGAGTAAAGAGCAGGTGTGTCTTTTGGAGTTGCACCGAGAAACAGAATCGGGAATTCCAGTAAGGAAATGATTTTCGGATGAGAAAAGTACTTCCGTATGAATGAACTATAGGAAGTAAACAGATGCATTTTGAACAAACCGCTCAGAATACGCGAGTCGGCAAATTCAGTCAGTTTCAGACTTGGTTTGTACACCAGGTCTTTCATCCCGATCTGGTATTTTTTCTCTGCATCGGCTAAAAACTGACGCAATTTGATGCTGCTTCCCAATTCCAGTTTTTCAAAATATTCCTCCAGTTCATCAATTGAAGCCGGAATTTTATCGGAATCATCTTTACTCCAGATTACCTGGTATGAAGGATTCAAACGAATGAGTTCATAAAAATCAGAAGTGGTGTATCCGAATTGCCGGTAGAAGTGTTCGAAGATGTCGGGCATCCAATACCAGCTGGGACCCATGTCAAAAGTAAAACCGTTCTCCGTAGTGAATTGTCGGGCTCTTCCGCCGATTCCGGCGTTTTTTTCCAGGATTGTCACATCATGCCCCGCCTTTGCCAAAAAGGAAGCGCAGGAAAGACTTGAAATCCCCGATCCGATAATTGCTATTTTTTTGGACATCCGGTTGTTCTTTTTTGAGTGGGTTTCATTGTTATATCTTTTCCATTGAGGAAATTACAATTTTTCTTTCAAGTAAGATAATTCATTTTGTTTAACAAATATAAAAAAAGATTAAACAAAATAGATTTGACTGATTATTTTGAATCGTTGAATGAACTGAGCTGGTCCAAATCGGCGAGGGTGCGAATATGCCGGATTTTTTTTGGTAGTTGTTGTTCTACCTGATCGATCTGATATCCGCTTGCTGCAATACTCACGGATTGTACATCCTGAAGAATCTGAGTCATGTAGCCAATAATATCCCGGGAATCGATTGCTGTGAGCCAGCAGGAAACAATGAGCCGTGGTTTCAGAAGATCAATGGTTTTCAGAAGTGCCTCATAAGGAAGGGACTGACCGAGATAGATACTGTTCAATCCTTTTGATCTTAAATGATAGTGATAGACGAGCAGACTGATCTCATGCCATTCATGCTCCGGGAGGTAAAGAAGGATTTTTTCTTGTTTCGGGTCGGGAAGAGGTAAAGAATCAATTGCAGCGATGATTTTCTGACGAATCAGATTGGAAATGAAGTGTTCCTGAGCCGGGTTGATTGTACCGACCAGCCACATAATCCCGATTCTTTGAAGGAATGGAATGATGTACTGAGAAAACACCTGTGACAGGGAGTCTCTTTGAACCAGTTCGCTGAAAGTATTGTGGAATAGTTTTTCATCGAGTTTGAGGACTGAAACGATCAGTTGTTCGATACCGGTATTTGTCGGAGTGCTGTTCTCATGAACCAACCTGGCGGTCTGAAAAATTTGTTCCTTGTTCAATCCGGCTATCCGGGAAATTTTGTAACCGCTCTTGTAAAGAACCGAAACGTTCAGCAGGAGTAACAGATCGTCGTCGGAATAAGTACGGATTTGTGTTTCTGTCCGTTCAGGAGCCAGTAAACCATATCTCTTTTCCCACATGCGAATGGTATGTGCCTTGATGCCTGTAAGAATTTCCAGATCCCGGATCTTGTATCCCGCCATAATCATTTTGTAACAATCAATAAATGAGTACGTTTAACAGAGCTTGGAGTTTCTCTGATCATTTAAATGAAACCGTTAATTTTGGATCAAAATTGATAAAAAAACTATATTTGTCCTAATTACTTCTCCAAACCGGAGTTGAAATAAAAAATAAGTATGAAAAAAAATTCAATCTTTTTGTTGCTTTTGGCAGTGTCTTTTGTAGCAGTGCGTTGCGGTGATTCAGAAGAAAGTAAAGAATTGACTGATGAAGAATTGTATGAGTTTCAGGGTTTCTCGATGAAGCCATATGATATTCCAATCATGATCATGTTGCCGGATGAAACAGCAAATATCGGCGCTTCAACTCAGCCGGAAGTAATTCATGTGGAAGATGATTTCAAATGGGAATTGATGGTTGGACCGAACTTTCACATGGTGATTGATGACTGGGGATCCGATCGTGAAATGGTTTCTTCTGAGAAGAAACGCCTGGCAGGATTGAGCTTTTACAAAGTGAAATATATTGTTGACGAGCCTGATTTCATTTTATACGAACGTGAATTAAAAGTGGACGGAAAGAAAGGTGCTTCGAAATCAGTTGGTGTTGAGCACAAAACATATCACGTTTACGGGCAAAAAGTAATCAATGATATTACTTATGTATTCAGAAGCCGCGATGACGGATTTGAAAAGATTATTATCGACTTGATGGCAAAATCGATTAAATCGGTGAAGCCGCTGAAAGGAAATTCATAAAGAGAGCCCTGGCAGAATTGTCAGGGTTTTTTTGTTGATCAAGGCTGTCTGAGCGGAGTCGAGGACAGCTATTTACCTTCTGTAAAACGTAGCTTCAACTCTCCGGTTTGCCTGTTTGTGTTCTTCCGAATCTTCTGCAAACAAAGGTTTTTTGTTTCCAAAGCCTAAAGCTGTAATCCGGCTTCCGGAAATTCCACCCTCCGATACAAGGATTTGCTTGATCCGGTTTGCTCTTTTCCCGGAAAGATTGTTGCTGTCTGTTCCGCAGCAGACATGTCCCGAAAGAACAACTGAGAGGGAATTGTCATTCTTCAATGCATCGATCAAAAATTTGATATCGTCATAAGAACTTGGAACCATTGCATCTTGCCCCATCAGGAATATGATTTCCAGTTTAATTGGAACGCCTAGTTCGATCGTTCTGGTTCCAAAAGTGATTTTGTTCTTTAACGGAGTAGAAGTGGAGATTCCGATAATGTCAACCCGCCGTTTATTCTGATCGGAAAGATTTCGCTGATCTTCACCGGAAGCGACTTCTTCCCGGATGGAAAAGCGACCGGGATAGTTTTGCGAAATCAGGTTTTTCGCTGATTCCAGGCGTTTTTGTGCGAGATACAGATTGTATTCCGGTGAACCGACCGTATCGGTGTATGCGCGAAGTACGATTTGTTGACTTTTAAACTGATCGAGTTTCAGCTTTGTTTTTGCATTCAGTTTGTTCTGAAGTTTTACTTCGTAACGGTTTGATTCGAAGTAAAACGAAACCGAATCCGGTTTTGATTCGGATTGCGCATAGGTGATTAAAGGCAACAAGAAGAAAAGTGAATGCAGGATTGTCTTCATAAGTTTCTGAAAGAATAATGCAGGACGGTTGTATTGGTTACAACAAAAAATCCCGCTTCGGATAAAACGGGATTCAGAGTTTATTTATTTTTCATAACCATGCGGATGGTTTGTCTCGTTCGCTGTTCCAGCAAAATATCTTTATCAATGGTCACGCGATCAATTGTTGCCTGGTCGTAATGACGAATCGTAACCAACTCCAATCCTTCGTTGTATTTCACGGAATACTGATCCTTGAATTTTTCTACCAGTTTCATCGGTTCCGTTTTTGAACGGTCGAAAAGAATGGAAAAGCTCAATGCAGAGTTCTGCATCAGGTTGATCTTCACTCCATAGAAAGCCAATTGTTGAAAAATGTCGCCCAGGTTTTCTTCTACGATAAAAGAGAAATCTTTCGGAGTGAAAGACATCAATACCTGATCCATTTTGAAAATGAACGAAGGAATCAAATGATCGTAGTCCATAGATTCCTGGATAACCGTTCCTTCTGCATTCGGATCGATAAACGATTTCACGTAAAGCGGAATTCCTTTGTTTTGAAGCGGCTTGATTGTTTTCGGGTGAATAACGCTTGCTCCGTAATAAGAAAGTTCGATGGCTTCTTTGAAAGAAATCTTCTGAAGTTTGATTGTGTCGTCGAACCATTTCGGATCGGCGTTCAGCATTCCAGGAACATCTTTCCAGATCGTTACGCTGTCTGCGTGAGTGCAGTAAGCCAGGATTCCTGCTGTAAAATCCGAACCTTCACGTCCTAAAGTGGTTGTGAAACCTTCGGAAGTATGTCCGATGAATCCTTGTGTAATGGCGATTCGTTTGTCTTTGAAAAGCGGAAGCAACCGCTCGTTGACAAGTGTTTCCGTTTTTGCCCAATCCACTTCACCTTCGCGGTATTCGTGATTGGTACGGATGATCTTTCTACAGTCAACCCAGGTTGTCAAATGACCTTCTTCTTTCATGAAAGCTTCTACGATCATGGTTGACAAAACTTCTCCCAACGAAACGATCTGATCGTATTCGAAGTTGTAATTATCAGAGATTGGCAAATGAAAACGATTCTTCAATGAATCGAACAATTCTTCCATTTGCTGGTGAATGTAATAGTGTTTTTCAGGGAAGAGTTCAGCTACTATCAGTTGATGAAACTGGTAACGGTCTTCCACCAAATCCAGGTAACGTTTTTCATCGCGTTTCCATAATGCGTCAACAATTTCTTCCATGGCATTGGTTGTTTTTCCCATTGCGGAGATAACAACAATCAATTGGTCTTTAGGGAAAAGAGAGAGAATGTGAGATACATTTCGAACGGCATTGGCGTCTTTCACGGAAGCTCCGCCAAATTTGAAAACTTTCATCTGAGAATTAATTTTTTGCAAAAATAAAAGGAAATAGAATGTAACAAACTGTAGATTGATATAATTCACATTGTTTTATAAATAAAACAAAATGTTTGTAAATGTTTTAGTTTTGAGTTGATTTGTGAAATGGTGCAAACAAAAAAAGGCCCGAACAAATTCGGACCTTTTCTGGAAATGAATGGATATTTCTTATTCTTTTGCTGCTTCAGCTTTCAATACTAAGTTCAATTCGAACTCAACACCTGGCTTCACATATTGATTTGGTTTTTCTTTTTCCATTTCAGGATTTGGTTTGAAACCAGCTACGTCCATAGAAGAAAAATCGATTGTGAATTTTCCTTTTGCAGTCAATTCTTTGTCTGTCTTTTTAATAGTAACAGGCATTTTAGCCGGAACTTCTTTTCCTGCAATAACCAAAGTAGCGTCGATTTCTTTGTCAGAAATAGCGTTTACTTTTACTTCAACATTCGGGAATTGCGCGATGTTAAAGAAATCCGGTGCGCTTAAATGACCGATCAATTTATCAGAACCTGTTTCAGGAGTCAATTCGCTTTCGATTGTTTTCATGTCTACTTTGAAGCTTCCTGATTCGAAAGTTTCTCCTTTATAAGTAACTGATCCTTCAGAAACTTTTACAGTTCCGTTGTGTGAGTGAGAATCATCTGCATAATTTCCTTTCCACTTCAATGTAGTCGCTGCTGCGTCTAATTGGTAAGTTGTTGCTGTGTCTTCAGATGCTTCTGTTGAACCTCCACACGCTGTCATTCCGAAAGCGATAAATGCAAGTGATGCTGCGTAAATAAATGTCTTTTTCATTGTGATCTTAATTAATGTTGGTGCAAATATACATCTTTTTATTTACCATGGTAATAAATTCGTAAAAAGATAAAAATTTGTTCATTTCTTGGTTAATAGCTTCTCAAATTAATAAAAAAGGTTGTAACCAAAAAATAGTAATTTCGTGTCAATGAGTAAAGGAATCGAAAAGACAGGAAAGAAAGGGCTACGAACTAGTTACATTTCAACCGTAATTGGTATTTCGTTGGTTCTGTTTATGATCGGGCTGGTTTTGGCAGGTGTAATTGGTTTGGATTCCATGCAAAGACAGGCTCGGGAAAATCTGCATGGAGACTTATTCTTTAAATCGGAATACAATGCAGCAGACATTAAACAGGTCGAACAGGAGTTGAAATCCTGGGATTGTTTTAAAGAAGTGGTATTCGTTTCTCCGGAGCGTGCTATCGAAGAATTTAAAGGGTCCGACCAGAATTCAGATGATATTTTAGCCATTTTCGAAGGGGAGAATCCGCTTCCGCCAACGATTAATTTCCGACCGGTGAGTTCCTATGCGACGAAAAAAGGAATGAAAGAGATTGAAACCCGTTTGAATGATAAATACAGTGAGATGCTTGCGGAAGTGAATTACGACAAAGCAGCTTTGGAAGAAGTGAATTTAGGTTTCAAACAATTTGCTTTTTTGATTTTGCTGGTTGCTTCCCTGTTAATTGTAGTGGCGGTTGCAATGATCAACAACACGATTCGCCTGGCGCTTTACTCGAAAAGATTTACCATTAAAACCATGCAGTTGGTTGGTGCAACCAGTGGCTTTATCCGCAGACCGTTTTTAAAACAGGCGATCTACCAGGGAGTGGTTTCGGGAATTATCGGGATGGCTTTCCTGATGACGGTGTTCTTTGCATTGAATAATGTATTGGATGTGGTCGAAATCGATTTGAAATTATTGGACATCCTCCTGCTGTTTGCTTCGTTGCTTCTTATCGGGTGTGTTTTGACCATTGTTTCGACCTGGTTCGCGCTAAACAAATATTTACGTGCGAAATTGGATGATTTATATTAATTTAGCCACACATTCATTTATATCATGGACAATAAATTCGACTTTCCAATTAGAAAAGAAAATCTGCGAATCATTTTTATTGGTTTAGCTATCAATATTTTGGGGTATATCCTGATGATTGGAGGTGGATCAGACAATCCAAATGAATTTCACGAAGCAGAGTTGTTTTCCAGTGTGAGAATTACATTATCACCGATTTTAATTGTTGCGGGTTTCATCGTAATGATTTACGGTATCATGAAGAAAGCAAAAAAAGATAATTCCCAAGAGTAATTCATGAATTGGTTCGAAGCAGTGATTCTGGCTCTTATTGAGGGCCTGACTGAGTTTTTGCCTGTTTCTTCAACAGGACATATGATTTTAGGTTCTGCAGCAATGGGAGTGGAAAACGATGATTTCACCAAGTTGTTTATGATTGTGATTCAATTGGGAGCAATCCTGGCGGTGTTTGTTCTTTATTTCAAGCGATTTTTCCAAAGTGTACAATTCTATCTGAAACTCATTACAGCATTTATTCCTGCTGCAGTTTTAGGTGTTTTGCTTTCGGATTATATTGATCAGTTGCTTGAAAATCCGTTGGCTGTTGCTATTTCATTGTTGGTTGGAGGAGTTCTTCTGCTTTTCGTAGATAAATGGTTCAACAAACCACGGATTCACGAAATGGAAGAAATGACTTATTGGGATGCGTTGAAAGTGGGATTCTTTCAATGTATTGCAATGATTCCGGGAGTTTCGCGTTCCGGAGCTTCCATCGTTGGAGGAATGAGTCAGCGAATGAGTCGTAAACTGGCAGCAGAATTTTCCTTCTTTTTGGCTTTGCCTACGATGTTGGGTGCAACAGCGAAAAAAACACTGGATTATTTCGAGAAGCATGATGCATTATCCGGAGATCAGATCAACCTGTTGATTATCGGAAATGTAGTTGCTTTTATCGTAGCTATTATTGCGATCAAAGGATTTATCGGATTTCTGAATAAGCACGGTTTTAAACTATTTGGCTGGTATCGCATTGTTTTGGGAGGAGTAATCCTGATTCTTCTTTTATCCGGTTACCAACTTACAATCCTTTAATTTATGATTACGGAATTTGCACAGGGAAGTACCATCCTGGTGGATAAGCCTTTCGAATGGACTTCTTTTGATGCGGTCAATAAGTTACGCTGGCATTTGCGAACGCGAATCGGAGTGAAAAAACTGAAAGTTGGTCATGCCGGAACATTGGATCCGTTGGCAACAGGTTTGCTGGTTATTTGTATCGGAAAACATACCAAGTTGATTGAAGGTCTGACTTCAGATGCCAAAACATATACCGGAACGTTTCTTTTGGGAAAAACAACCCCTTCCTATGACCTGGAAACGGAATTCAATTCCGAGAAACCGACAGATTCTATTTCTGCGGAACAATTGGAAGAGGTGAGAAAGAGTTTTCTGGGGGTTCAGCAACAGGTTCCGCCATTGTTTTCAGCAAAGCAAATTGATGGTAAAAGAGCGTATGATTATGCGCGTGCCGGGATTGAAAAAGAATTGAAATCAAATACGGTTGAGATTACTGATTTCAAAATTGATGTATCCCGGTTTCCTGAAATTGATTTTGAAATTTCGTGTTCCAAAGGAACATACATCCGCTCAATAGCGCATGATTTCGGGCAGAAACTTGGGTGCGGAGCAACATTGATTGCCTTGAGAAGAACAAAATCAGGTGCATATGATGTTAAAGATTCCAAAACAGTAGATGAGTGGATTGCATTCATTGAAGAACAGCCTTTGTAAATAGCCTGATTTTTTGTACTTTTGCGCTCTTTTGATTTAAAGCGTTAAAAAATACAGCTTGTATGAATAAAATGAAGCTTTCCGAATTCAGTTTCGACCTTCCGGATGAACTGATTGCAGAATACCCAAGTGAAAACCGTGACGAAGCACGATTGATGGTCATTCATCGTGATACAGGGAAAATCGAACACCGTTTGTTTAAGGATATCATCAATTATTTTGGAGAAGGTGATGTGATGATCATGAACAATACCCGTGTATTTCCGGCTCGTATGTATGGTAATAAAGAAAAAACGGGTGCTAAGATCGAAGTGTTCCTGTTGAGAGAGTTGAATCGTGAGAGCCTTTTGTGGGATGTATTGGTTGATCCTGCACGTAAGATCAGAATCGGGAATAAATTGTATTTCGGTGATGATGATTCATTAGTGGCTGAGGTGATCGATAATACAACTTCGAGAGGAAGAACATTGCGTTTCTTGTTTGACGGACCTTACGAGGAATTTAAGGCAAAGATTACTGAATTAGGAGAAACACCTCTTCCAAAGTACATCAAACGTGAAGTAGAAGAGGATGACGAGGAAAGATACCAGACCATTTATGCAAAAGAAGAAGGAGCCGTTGCTGCTCCTACGGCAGGGTTGCATTTCTCCCGTGAATTAATGAAGCGTTTGGAGTTGAAAGGTGTCAACTTTGCAGAAGTAACTTTACACGTAGGGCTGGGCACTTTCCGTTCAGTGGAAGTAGAGGATCTGACAAAGCATAAAATGGATTCCGAGCAAGTGATCATTTCTGAGAAAGCAGCGGAAATTGTAAACGAAGCGAAACGAAATAAGAAACGTGTATGTGCGATTGGAACAACTTCCATGCGTGCGATCGAGACATCCGTTTCTACGGATAATATGTTGAAGGCATTTGATGGCTGGACAAATAAATTTATTTTCCCTCCGTATGATTTCAGTATTGCGGATAGCCTGGTTACCAATTTCCATACACCGCTGTCAACATTGTTGATGATGATTTCAGCTTTCTGTGGTCATGACCTGATGATGGAGGCTTATCATGAAGCAATAAAAGAAAAATATAAGTTCTATTCGTACGGTGATGCGATGTTAATATTGTAAAAAGCTCCCCGAAAATTCTTCGGGGACTTTTTTTATCAAAAATTTTGACTAAATTAGTCAATGAAAAAATAGTCAAAATGAAGTTGGGGAGTATTTTTAAGGAAGCGAGAAGTCAATTCAACTATACGTTGAAAGAATTGTCACGTGTATCCGGAATAGATACAGCCTTGTTGAATAAGTATGAGAAAGGAGAAAGACAACCTTCAGAAAAGCATCTTGAACTCCTAATAAAGCACCTGGAATTAGATGAAGATACTGTTCGTGCTAATTGGATAGGAGAGCGGATTTATGCGTTGTTTCAGGATGATAGTCACTTGTTCGAAAAAGCAATGCGTGTTGCAGAAGAGCGTGTGAAATACGATCAGCTGAGTAAGAAGGAATATGAAAAGTCGATATCGTCCGAACTGAGTGAATTGTTGAAAGAATGTTCCAGGCTTCTGGAAATCTGGTCTTCCAAGAAGCCATTGAATCAGACGCAATTACGAAAAATGGATGAATACTTCAATTTGAATTACACTTATGAAAGTAATCGCATTGAGGGAAACACATTGACTTTGCAGGAAACTTACCTCGTAATCAACGATGGAATTACAGTAGGAGGGAAATCAGTTCGGGAGCATCTTGAGGCTATTAATCATGCGGAGGCAATCAGTTATCTGAGTGAAATTATTCAAAATAAGACCACTTTCTCAGAACGGGTGCTGAAAGAAATTCATTACCTGATTCTGAAAGGAATTGATCGTGAGAACGCGGGAGTTTACCGTTCAATAGGAGTGCGTATTTCCGGAAGTTCTCATTTACCACCGGAACCGTATATGTTAATTCCATTGATGGAAGAAGTATTTGTTTTTTACAGGGAGAATAAATCGGTGCTTCACCCGGTAGTTCTTGCTGCAGAAATGCACGAGCGAATTGTCCGGATTCATCCGTTTATAGACGGTAATGGAAGAACCTGCCGATTGATTATGAACCTCATTTTGATGCAAAACGGTTATCCGATCGCAAATATCAAAGGAGAATTGGAAAATCGTCTACGCTATTATAATGCGTTAGAACGTGCGCCTAAAGA
>VFQP010004629.1_pt1 | contig 12630 bp, 9 predicted proteins | sample 3512351 | NCBI WGS metagenome assembly VFQP01 (sample SAMN10412372, study PRJNA504923) | tailings metagenome | isolation source: Relicate 1 Philex TSF1 revegetated site | place: Philippines: Tuba, Benguet | collected 2017-08-29 | reverse complement strand
CATCCCGGTAATAATCTGGTCACCGAACGGCTGTCCTTTCAATTTCTGTCTTAATTCCGCGATCAATTCCGCTTCAGTATATTGCTTTCCTTTTTTCTTCGGTTGTGCAATCTGTTCTACGGTCGGAGCAATAACATCTACTTTTTTAGCAAAATAAACGATACTTCCGTCTTCCGTTGCCAATCCTAAAACTGCTCCCGGCAGACCCTGGATATTCTCGGGTCCGACAGTCGGAATAATATCCGTCGTGTACCATGCGTAAATCCGTGTAGAATCATCTTTCTGCCAGATTACGCGGGTACATTCATAACCTGCAATTTTGCGGGTTTTATCTGTAATCTTCCAGGTGTGTTTCACCAAAGAATCACCAACAGTCATCGAATTACCCATCATATCCATATACACGAAGCGCTGCCCTCTCACAAACGAGTTGTATATCGTGTTTTTCATTGTCAGGAAACTCTGCGGATCAGGCTGCTCCGGAGCAATGTATGAAAACAAAGATGCCGTATCATTGAAGTAAAGTGAAAAATCTTCAACTTTGATTTTATTCTTTTCTCCCACAAATTGGCGCATACGGTCATCTTCAAAAATTTTCCATAAGTTCGTTCTTCGCTCGTAAGTAATTTTTCCTTCGCGAACCAACTGAGCCTGCACGGTTCCTCCCAGGAATAACATTCCCAAAAGGATAGTCATTCTAATACCAGCCATTGCCATCTTCTTCTTTCGTTTTAAAGTTGTTGAATCTAAGTGTCACTTTTGCCATGAAGTAGCGACGAATAATATTGGTTCTCTGATCAACGATTACGTTATTGTTCACCGTACGATAGTTACTGATATTCTGATTTAAGATATCATATGCTTCAATACCGACCAATAGATTCCCGGTTTTCAGGAATGAACGTTGAATGGAAGCATTCCAGATCAGGTAATTGATGTTATACCCGTTTGTTCGTCCTGTATTGATGTTGTATGTTGCATCTGTTTTAAAGAACCAGCGATAAGGAAGACTCCAGTCAACCACCGCTCTGAAATTGTACGTCGTATACGGTTGATTGGACTGAACAGACAATGAGTTGAACGGAACATTGTAATTAAATCCACCACCGATTTCTGTTCTCAATGAGTCACCATTATAGTTCAAGGAAATATCCGATCCGATTCCGGTATTTCTCGTATCATTATCGATTGAATTAATCTGGTTCATAGAAGAGGTGAAATTCCCGTTAGCATTCACTTGCAGGTTCAAATCCTTTACACCTTTCATTGGAATTCCGGCACCAGCCCAGTAATAAAGGAAATCTGAACTTTTCACGTTAATTGCCTGTGAAATAGATCCTCCTGTCGGTCCGAAAATCGTATTCGTACTAAAGTTATCCTTGATATGCGAATAACTGAATCCGGAATACATATAGAAACCGCTTAATCCTTTCCAGGTATTGAAACTTCCGTTGATACTGTGTGTATAGTTCGGTTTCAATCCGGAATTACCGATTTGAATAAAGTTCGGGTTTGTATTGTTTAAAACCGGCTGCAACTGATCAATTGAAGGTAAACTAGAATTGGTGTTGTACTGGATCATGAAACGGGTCGTTTGGCTGAACTTGTATCTGAATACAATACGCGGCAAAACATTATTCAAATCCTGTTTGATCAATGAATCGGTATACATGTTTCTATTGTCGATTGAGATTGTTCGGATTCTGGAACCAACAGAAACTCTCAATTTAGCATTTTCATAGATTAAGAATGCTCCTAATCGGTGCTGCTGTCTGTCTGTCTTGAATCGGTTCGAAAACAAGGTGTCTACGTCCACATACTCACCATTGACAGGATTCAGGGTTGTTTTTCGCTGACCGTTATTGTTTTTATAGAATTCGTAATCAAACTCTAATTTAAATCGTTTCCCCAGCGGTTCAAAATAATCCGCATAAGCTGTATGAGCCATCGAATTACTTCTGATCTCTTTTTCCTGGTCAAATCTCAATCCTCCATTCGACGTATTGGTAAGCGCATTCGTATCGGAAGAGAGCAAGTTCCCATTCGACTGGTTATCCGACCCGACAAAATTGTATCGGGCAATTAGTTTCCTGTTTTTCTTTCTAAAATCCTTAAATAATCTGAAAGTAGTGTTCAAATTCGATCCCGCTGCCTTACTGCCATTCTCAATCGTTGTGAATCGTGTTAAAACACTGTCTTCCGACAAGAAATCCGTTTTCGACAACGTATTCTGATTTGTAAGATTATACTGGAATTTCGGTTCCAATTCAAAGCGTGTCAACGAATCGATTTGCTGTGAATACTTCACACCGATCTGATGTTGCATATACGATTCCTTTGTATAGCTGTTCAAATCCGTTGTATAGGAAGTATCTGTCAATAAATACTGAGATCGGCTATTTGTTTGTGATTTTACTTCATATTGATTGAAAGCGTAATTCAAACGAACTTTGGCTCCTTTTTTAAATTTCTGATCCAAATAGAAACCTCCTTTAAAAGTACTTGGAATCCCTTCATTTTCATTTACGCCACTACCTCCGCTATATGATTGTATATCATCATTTTCAGCCATCCAGTCAAATCCTTCAGACAAACCGAATTTAAACAAGTCACGACCATTGATATTGGTTTTAGGTGTATTAGAACCCAAAGCATAAACTGCCAGTTTTTGATTTTTATTGTAGGAGTTCAAAAGCATCTCTCCTTCATAGAACCCCCGATTGGGTGTAGTAAACTGGTTGAGACCACCGGCGAGATTGACCTTCCCGAAATAGCCCTTCTTGGCTTCTTCCTTCAGTTTTAGATCGAGAACCTGAACTTTTTCATCACTTCCATCCTCTGCATCTTTTTCATATACTTCAACGGTTTGAACTCCTTTTGCAGCAAGGTTTTTCGTCGCAATTGTAGGGTCGTTGCCAAAAAATTCATCTCCGTCTACAAGTACTTGCCCGATTTCCTTCCCCTGGTTTTTAATCTTACCATTTTCGTCAATGGTCATACCGGGAAGTTTCCGGATCAGATCTTCAACAACCGCATTTTCTTTCACTTTGAATGAGTCAGCTACATATACCAACGTATCTCCGCGATAATAAATCGGGTTCCGGTTGGCATAGATAAGAACCTCATCTAAAGCCGTGCTCTTATCAGGCATTGCCAGCGTATCGAGAATAAACGCATTATTGTCTTTCGATCCGAAGAAGAATGATCTGAAAACACCATAATCAGGGTGAATAACAGTAAACTCAATCGTATCGATCGGAAGGTTGAATTCCAAATGACCATATTTATCCGATCGTTTAAAATCCAATAACACAGAATCACGAACCCGCTTCACAATTCCCACAGCATTTCTTACAACGGTTTGCGAATTCGTGTCTATTACATTTGCTTTGATTTGCATATTCTGAGAATACCCCAAATACGAAATCAGGAAGAAAAATAGAAGTACAATTTTTTTCAATTTCCAAAGTGTTTAGATGATACAAAATTAGACGGAAATTTTTGGGTTTAACAAAAAAAATGCGAAACGTTACACAAACGAGATGAATGGCTAAGAATGTAGTTCAGCGGAAGAAATATAAAGCGGGAATCAAATTGATCCCCGCTCACTGCATATCGTTAAGAAACCACTGATTATTGGAGCTAAAACTTAACGACTTGTCTCACTTCCACTTCTGTAACACGTTTTGTACTTCCGTCCCTATCAACATAAGTCCGGTTGACTAATCTTCCGGAAACAGCCAGCTGACTTCCTTTCCGGCAATAGTTTGTCAGAAAACTTGCCGTATTTCCCCAGGCAAACATCCGGTAAAATGCAGTTGTATCCGTTTCGGTTTTCTTTTCCTGTTTGTCCACTGCAAACTGAAACCGGGCAACCATAGATCCGTTTTCAAAAGTGGTGATGGCGGCGTCTGATCCCAGACGCCCCACCAGGGTAACTTGGTTTCGCAGCATATTTTACAGAATTATCAGGTCATTCACTTCGATCTCAGAGAACATCTTTCTCTCTCCCGACTCTGTTCTATAAAAACGGCTCACCAACCTACCTTCCACCGCCACATTTATTCCTTTCGCACACAGTTCTTCCAAAACACTTACCCATCTTCCGAAAGCGGTCATTCTATGCCAATCCTGCTTTACCTGCAGGTTTCCCTCCTTATCAAGATAATGCTCCTTGGTTGCAAGAGAAAAATTTACCACTTTTCTTCCTCCGGGCAAAACGCTTACCTTCGGGTCTGAACTGATTTTACCAATAATGTTTACATGATTCATATGCAGAATCTGATTCTCTTTAATAGTAGTATTCATAATCTTAAGAATTAGCTGTTTCTTGTCTTCTCGAACTCAATAGAACGAATTCACTCAACTCGATTTCCGTTGAAAATCGCTTTTCACCTTCTTTTGTCTCATAAGTGCGGTTAACGATTCTTCCTTCAATCACAACTTCGGAGCCTTTGTCCAGCACTTTTTCCACCCGGTCGCACAATTTTCCCCATGCAATAACCGTATGCCATTGAGTATTATCCACCCAATCACCTTTCTTATCTTTGTATCGCTCGTTGGTAGCTACCGATAGACGGACTTTTTTCGCCCCTGATTCGAAAACCTGCGCCACCGGTTTCGCACCGATACGGCCAATTAAATTCACTTTGTTTTTCAGCGTGTTCATCTGTGTTTGTTTTAAACGTTTGTAAATTATTGATTCGATTGATCTTCAACCGATTTGATGTTGCAAAGTTGAAACAGGTCAAAAATCATTTTCGGTTATTAACTGATTACTGTCGAATGTTTTTCGGTTACAAGCAATTAAAATCGATTTTAATACTGAAAATCAAATACTTAAATCAATCAGAAGTTTTCCATTTTTTGAAACAAACCTGATTCCCAACAATGTATTCACTTCTTTTAGAGTTGTTTTACGAAATAAAAAAGGAGTCTTATTCATTCATTCTACAAAATGATTATATTCAAATCCTCAATTAATTATCATTCATGGTTCAGCAAAAGGGATTCAAATTCATCGGTATTTCTACCGAAACCTCCAATCAGAACGGAGAAGCTTCTAACGCTATCGGAGCTCTTTGGGGACAATTCATTTCTGAAGATCTGCTTTCCAAAATCCCCAATCAACTCGATCCGGATATTATCTGCATTTATACGGATTATGAAAGTGATCATACCGGGAAATACACTTGCTTACTCGGTCTAAAAGTGAATTCTTTGGAACATATTCCCGAAGGACTTACCGGAAGAGAATTTGCCGGAGGAAATTTCCAATCTTTCCTGGCGAAAGGTGATTTACCCCGGGCCATTGTCGATACCTGGCAGAATATCTGGCAACAGGATAAAACACTGAACCGTAGTTATACCTATGACTACGAAATCTATGATCATCGTTCGCGAAGAGGTGACGAATCCGAAGTTTCAATTTTCATTGCAACAAACTAATTTCTTACCATGACCATTTGTATTTCAGGAGCAAGCGGGTTGGTTGGAAATGAACTTCTAATCCAACTCCTCAATAAACCTGAAGTTGAAAAAGTATTGGTTTTAAGCCGGAATCCAATTGGTTTCGGGCATCCGAAAATGCAGGTTGTAATCATTCCTTTCAATCAATTACATCAGATTGAAGTCGCGGAGAAGATTGATATGGGTTTTTGCGCACTCGGAACAACGCTTCGCAAAGCAGGAAGCAAAGCCAAACAGCAGGAAATTGACCGTGACTATGTGATTGCCTTTGCAGATTTCTGTAAACGATCCGGAGCAGAAAGAATCGGGGTTGTTTCATCTATCGGGGCCAATGCGCAATCTTCCAATTTCTACCTGCGTACAAAAGGTGAAATGGAACAAGGAGTTACGGATCTGGAAATCCCGCACACTATTTTTATCCGCCCTTCGTTTTTGGTCGGTCCCAGAAAAGAATTCCGCTTCAGCGAGAAAATACTCACATTCTTAAGTTTCCTCATAAATCCCTTTTTATTCGGGAAAGCTAAAAAGTACAAAAGTATTCACGCTTCAACAGTTGCCCGAAATTTAATTGAGTCTGTTTTCAGCGATTCCAAAGAATGATCCAACTATAGATTTCGTGAAAATTAACGTAGGAGTGTTACCTTAGCAACATGGGAACCTTTCTGAAATACGTCCTTGAAAAGCAAGCAATTAACGCATTGCTTCTTTTTGTATTTCTTCTCTCCGGTCATTTCAGTCATTCCCAATCACTTGGAAAACTGATCGAGTCGACGCTGAACTCAGATGCTCCATTCACAATCCGTGTTTTCGGAACAGAAGATGGCATTCCTCAACATCAAATCCCGGCCATGATTTCCGACAAAACGGGAAACATGTTGATCGCAACTGCAAACGGATTGGTTGAGTTCAACGGTCAGACTTTTACAGATATTAATCCTACGGATGAAAGCCGGAAAATACTTTGTATTGAATTATATCTTGACCAAAAAACAAACAAGCTCTACGGTCTGAACAACAAATCGGAGTTTTACCAGATTTCACCGGTTACCAAGTGTATCAACAACCAGTTCCTTCACGCATCATTTTACCATGATTCGATCATTTATATCAACAAAAAAGGAGAATTTCGAATTTCGAAAATCGGTTCTCCGAAAAGTCGGTTCGTATCAAAAACTCCGATCTCAGAAGATTTTTGCGGAATCGGTATAATCGATCAAAAACCTTTCTTTTCAAGTAATTCAGGAACCTATCTGCTGATAAATAACAAATGGACAAAACTCAGTCCTGAAGCCTACAACCGATCCAAAACCAATCCGCACACAGGAAAAATATATTTATTGGGAACGAATAATGTTGCCACTTACAAAACAGGAAAACTAACGCTGGAAAAATTTGATGAAAGAACAGACAATTATTATTTCACCGACATGGCTTTCAGCCCTCATGGGGAAACCTTTCTTTCTTCTCATAAAGGTATTTTTTACCGGAATCAACAACATCCGGCTTATCAGTCCTTGAATTCCAACCTTCCTTCCAAAATCATTTTATCCCTGTTTTTCAATGAAGAGGAAAATTTCCTGTTTGCCGGAAGTAATGACAAAGGATTGTTACAGCTGAAACTCAAGCATTGCATTACCTTTTATGATGAAGCAGTACTGAAAGAATCTTCATTAAATTCAATCATTGAATTTAACAACAATCTCCTGGTCGGAGGAACCTATTCAACTATTTTCAAATTCAAATGGGGAGCAATTTCTCCATATTACGAGGATCCTACAGAATTCTCCTGCCTTTCCAAAATCAATCATGAGATTTGGGCGGGGACCTGGGGAAAAGGGATTCACATTCTGAAAAACCAGCGTTTTCTGAAATCCATCCGGCAAGAGCTTCCCAATCCGGAAGTACATGCAATATTCCAGGACCGAAAACGACGCATCTGGGTCGGAACAGAAGAAGGACTTGCATTCGGGGAAACAGCCAACAGCATTCATCCTGTTTTCGAATCACTGAAAATGGGACTGATCGTATGTTTCTATCAAATGAAAAACGGAAACATCCTGGTTGGAGGTGAAAACGGATTCTATATTTTTTCAGAAGATCTGAAACTGATCAGGCAATTCAGTATCCGGAACGGATTGAACGGAAAAGAAGTGAGGTGCTTTTTTGAAAAAAAAGACGGGTCCATTCTGATCGGAACCTATGGAGGCGGCTTGTACTACTGGGATTTCAAGCGCTTACTTCCGCTCAACAGGATGAAAAATTGCCTTCTGGATGACGATATTTTCACTTTGGCGCCTGATAAAAAAGGTAATTTATACATTTCATCGAATCACGGTCTATACATTATCAACGAACAAAAAATTGATGATTTCATCACTCAGAAAATCAATTTTTTAATTCCTTTCCGCTTAGGGCAAGACGATGGAATTTTGAATACGGAATTCAACGGAGGATTTCAGAATAACTATTACACCAAGGATCAGAAACATTTCTACTTCCCGACCATACAAGGTATATTAACCAGTTTTTTTGAAATTCCGAAGTACAGGGAGTTAAAACCTTTTCTGAAAGAAGTCATTGTCAACGATGAAGTTCAAAAGTTGAGTAATCATGTTTTCCCGCGAAACACACACACCATTAATATTCAGTTCTACTGTCCGAATTTCACACAATTCTACAACCTCCATTACCAATACAAACTTGTTGGTCCGGACATCAAAGAAGAATGGAGCACCCCTACAAGACAAGGAGCAATCAGTTTCAAAATGCTGCCGCCCGGTGAATACAAAGTGTATATGCGTGGGATTGATGGTTTTAATGACAACAATCCCAATGAAGTAGTCTATGAATTTAAAATCCAAAAACATATTTACGAAACGCTTTGGTTCAGATTACTGGCTTTCGGATTAGTGTTTCTCCTGATATTTCTCCTGACCTACAAACGAATCCAGGTATCGAAAGACCAGGAACTCAAAGACAGCGAACACAAAAACACCATGTTTGAATTGAAACTGAAAGCAATTCAGGCCAAAATGAATCCGCATTTCATCTTCAATTGTTTGAACAACATTCAATACCTGATTGTCATGGGAAAACAGGATGAAGCGGAATATGCTTTAAGCGATTTTTCCATCCTTCTTCGGAAATTTCTGCAACAAAGCGACAATTCCTTCATTACCTTGCGGGATGAAGTAGAACTGCTGAAATCCTACATTTCGGTGGAACGCTTCCGGTTTGAAGAAAGCCTGGAAGTGGAAGTTCATATCCCGGAAAACCTGTTGCACCTTAAAATTCCGACTTTATTAATTCAGCCAACTGTCGAAAATGCCATTGTTCATGGTTTAACGCACAAAAAAGGAGCAAAAAAACTAATCATCCAGGGAAAGCTGGAGGATGATGCGATTATTTTACAGATTGAAGACAACGGAATCGGTCGGCAGGAAGCAAAACGAATCAATACCTATCGCGCAAATCACATTTCACATGGTTGGAACATGGTTCTCGACAAGATCAATTTATTGAAGGCGAAGTATCAATATTCCGTTATCTTTGAGATCATTGACAAACCTGAAAATAGCGGAACGACGGTAATCTTCAAGATTCCGTTGATTAATGAAGATATGATAGAAATCTAAACACTCAAACACGTGAAAGCTCTCATCTTAGACGATATTCGAATCAGCCGGGAAGGCCTCGCAACTTTGCTGAATAAAATCGATCCGGACATTGAAATTGCTGCAAGCGTCGCAACGACCGAAGAGGCAAGACAGGTTTTCGAGGAGATGACCATCGATGTCGCATTTCTTGACATTCAATTGCAGGCTGGCACCAGTTTTGACCTGGTAGATGAAATTCCCTTTGAAACAAAGGTGGTTTTTATTACCGCTTATGATGAACATGCTATTTCAGCAATCCGCAAAGGAGCATTCGATTATTTACTGAAACCAATTAACTCCTCGGATCTGCGTAATTGCATTCAGCGAATCCGGGATGTAGATTTACAAATGGCAGAATCCAATCAATTTGGAAACGCTAAAAACGATGATGCACGCGTTCATTCCGACCTGATTGGTATTACAGGTCTGGATTCCATTATTTTCTTAAAGATCGAGGACATTATGTATCTCAAGGCAGATGGAAAATACACCATGATTCAAACCACCACGGAGCACATTACCAGTTCCAAGAATCTGAAAGTATTTGAAACCATGCTTCCGGAATCCAAGTTCATGCGTGTTCATCATTCTTTTTTGCTGAACCTGAAATACATTAAGAAGTTTCAGAAAGAATACAATACCTTGGTTTTGGAAAACGGAGCTCAGATTCCTGTTTCGAAATCACGGAAAGATTTGTTAATGCAGCGGTTGATGCACGTTTAAACAACCGTCACATTAAAGCTTTCATCCAAAGCAATCGAACCTTCGATTACCTGGTGTGATCCGGGAATCAGCAATCCTTTCATTTTGGTCGTTTTGCCTTTGGAAAGCAAATCAATCATCTGCTTGTCAGTCAGTTTCTTTCCAAGAATCTCAAATGGGCTCATAAATCCGCAAACCTTGAAGTTGCTGCAGCCAACCCCGGTTTTTCCGGTCATCAGCTTATTGCTTTTACATTTCGGACAATCGAGATCCGTAATGTTTTGCTTCTCGGTTTTTTTGCGTTCCTTTTTCTCTTTCACTACGGCAACCGGCTGATCCGTATGCAACTGGATTCTGACAGGAGCCTGCGAAAAGATGACTTCATCCGTCAGTTCACGAACCATGACCATCAATTCGCGTTTAAACTGTTCCAGGTCGTATTCACCTTTTTCGATCAAACGCAATTTTCGTTCCCATTGTCCGGTTAGTTCGGCACTTTTCAATAATTCATTCTGAATCGTATCAATCAAGCCGACTCCGGTAGTTGTTGCAATGAGGTTTTTGCGTTTTTTTTCAATGTATTTCCGCTTAAACAACGTTTCAATAATATTTGCACGTGTTGCCGGGCGACCGATTCCGTTTTCCTTCATCATGTCGCGCAATTCCTCGTCTTCCACCATTTTACCCGCCGTTTCCATTGCTCTGAGCAAAGTCGCTTCGGTATACGGTTTCGGCGGGCTTGTTTTCCCTTGATGAATAAACGGTTGATGCGGACCACTTTCCCCTTCTTCAAAATGAGGCATCGTCTGTTCCGGTTTTTCAGCAGTTTTTTTCCCTTCGGAATCACTTTCTTTGGTTTCTTCCCAAACAACACGCCACCCAGGTTCAATGATCTGCTTTCCGGTTGCTTTGAATTCGATCTGTCCTACTTTTCCGAGAACCGTTGTATTCGAAACCTTACATTCCGGGTAAAAAGCCGCAATGAAACGGCGCGCAATCATATCGTAAATCTGTTGTTCCGGATGACTGATTCCACTCGGTTGAATTCCCGTCGGAATAATCGCGTGGTGATCCGTTACTTTTTTATCGTCGAAAACCGTTTTAAGTTTCGGAATCGGTTTCGAGAGAATGGATTCCGTGAAACGCGAATAATAGGTCATTCCGTTCATGATTCCTTCAATCTTCGGATGTAAATCCTCACTCAGGTAAGTGGTATCAACCCGCGGGTAAGTAACCAGTTTCTTCTCGTACAAACTTTGAACGATCTTCAGAGTCTCTTCCGCTGAGTTCCCGATTTTCTTATTGGATTCAACCTGCAGGGAAGTCAAATCAAACAAACGCGGATTTCCTTCCTTTCCTTCCTTTTGTTCAAAAGAAGTGATTTCAAAAGGATGTTCCTGTAAATATGCAAGTCCCTTGTCTGCCCGTTCCTGTGATTGAAGCCGGTCAATCGTTGCCGAAAATTCCGTTTCGCGGTACAAAGTTTTCAATTCCCAGTATTCCTCCGAACGGAACGCTTCAATTTCCTTTTGCCGGTTTACAATCATTGCCAACGTAGGTGTTTGCACCCTTCCGATAGACAAAGTTGCTTTTCCCTGGCCGAATTTCTTCGTAAACAAACGCGTTGCATTCATTCCCAAAAGCCAGTCACCAATCGCGCGTGCGCTTCCGGCTGCGTATAAATTCTGGTATTGTTCTCCGGTTCTTAACGCCTGGAAACCTTCACGAATAGCTTCTTCCGTCAGGGAAGAAATCCACAAACGTTTCATCGGTACTTTGCATTTCGCTTTGGAAAGCACCCATCGCTGGATCAATTCTCCTTCCTGCCCGGCATCGCCGCAGTTAATCACCTCTTCGCAGGATGAAACCAGTTTTTCAATAACGGAGAATTGCTTTCGTACTCCGGAGTCATCAATGAGTTTGATCCCGAATTTTTCAGGAATGATCGGTAAGTCTTCCAACTTCCAGTACTTCCATTTTTCGTGATAATCGTGTGGTTCTTTGAGCGTACAAAGATGACCGAAAGTCCAGGTTACCCAATAGCCGTTTCCTTCGTAGAAACCGTCATGGCGCTGTTTGGCACCAATCACTTCTGCAATATCCCGGGCTACGGAGGGTTTTTCGGCAATACACAATATCATAACGTGCAAAGTTCACCTTTTTAGAGGGAAAACACAAGTACTATTACTGCCGAGATTTGAACAAAAACAACAAGTTCTGAATACTCAAAACAGAATCAGAAGGAAATCAGCTGCTTGCTCTGGAACATTTTTCCTTCTGCACGACCTCTGAACAAATAAATTCCGTCACTTAGTTTTTCACTGAATTGCAAGGTATTTCCGGTTCGAACAAAGGAAATTTCTTTTCCCATTGCATCAAAAACACTTAATTCGCCAATTCCCAATTCCGGGTTCAGTTCAAACGTCCTTCCTGCTTTTTTTACAAAAAGTTTCGATGAAAGGTTTGATTCATCAAGTCCCAGCGAACCACAGATTGTTTTGCTGAATGAAACCTGTTGTGCACTCAGGGTTGTTTCTTCAATGTAAGAACTTGCCAACCCCTGTTCTCCGTACAAAATCATGATTTGATTATCCTCAATAACCGACGGATCCCAGCGATTTTTCAATTCCTGGGTCAAATTCGGATTCACCGCATTGACCACCCCATAATCATAGCTGATCGGTGTGTAAATGACAATTACATGTCCGGCAGGAATTTGCTGCAGCATGTTTCGCATTCCGGCCAACTGAAGTGAATCGGAATACTTGAAGAAGAAATAATATTCTACTCTCGGACGGCCGTT
>VFQP010004628.1_pt1 | contig 12630 bp, 8 predicted proteins | sample 3512351 | NCBI WGS metagenome assembly VFQP01 (sample SAMN10412372, study PRJNA504923) | tailings metagenome | isolation source: Relicate 1 Philex TSF1 revegetated site | place: Philippines: Tuba, Benguet | collected 2017-08-29 | reverse complement strand
AATCAGGAAAAGTTTTTATAGCCAGATTAGCTTTTCTTCTTTTGCCAATTGTTTCCCGATAAAGGGCAATAGTTTTTCGCCAATTCACATTCGTATCTTTTTCTCCGAAAATAGCCAATACCGGGCAAGGGATATTCTTTAGTATTTTTTGAAACTCCGGTACATAAATCATTAAACCTGTTTTTTTATCGAACTCATGTTGCTCCTGTATAAATTGCTTTTGTTTGGTTAGATAGGAGGTTTCTGTTTCTGGGGTATTATGTAAAAAAATCCAGAAAGGATCTTTCCTGAGATTTTCTGTTTCTTTCTGGTATTCTGCAAATGAGCCACCCTTTCTAAAAATATCATTACCCCGCTTCCATTCTGAAACCAAACTGCGCACTTCTGCTTTAGTTCTTCCTTCAATCAGAAGATTAGTTTCAAGTAAGTAACCAAAATTCTCTTTCTCATCTGTTCCACTCACAGAAATCCAATAAGAGATTTTAGGGTACATTTGAATTACCAAAGGACAAATCCATCCTGCACGACTAATTCCCCAGAGGCCAATATTGCTATGCGCTGTAATATTCCTGTGCTCTATTTCTTTGATAACAGACAGTGCTTCTTCTGCACTACTTTGTACGGTTTGGTTTATATCAAAGCTGCCCTCACTTTTCCCACAACCTGATTTATCCCAGATAACACAAGCTATTCCAAGTTTTACAAAGTTGGATCGAAGGTCATAATACCAGTTTCCCTCCACAACATTGGTTTGTCCATAACCTTGAATAATCAACATCACCGAGGATGGTTTCTGATCAGTAGGCAGGTCTAAAAGTCCACTAAACTTTTTACCATCATGAAGGAACGCAAAACTCTCTGTTTTAATAAACCCAAATGACGGATTAGATCCTAAACAAAACAGGATTAACAAGAAACTGACTATTGGTTGTATTTTCATTAATCCAGAATTTTTTTTTCTTGCGTTTATGGTAGGGTTATAATCGCTTTACAGCGATTTGTTGATTTTGATGTACATCCTGATCAAATAACCTATTCAAGATTGTTGTCCATTTCAATACTTGCTCTATTAAAGGACAATACTAATATAGACTAATTATTTGCAGTTTAGTATAGATATCAGCACAGTTCCCCGACAAAGGAAGAAACTGTGCGTTTACGACACCAACATGACTACACAGCAGTCTCCTGTCGAAGGCGGGGACTGCTATTGATTTACTACAAACTTATTATAGCAGCTTTACGTCTCAGCACAGCCCCTCCTTCGTCGGGGAACTGTGCGTCTTCAGCACTAACATGACTACATGGCAGTCTCCCGGCGAAGGCGGGAACTACTATGGATTTACTAAGACTTGTTATAGCCACTTTACGTCTCAGCACAGTTTCCCGACGAAGGAGGGAACTGTGCGTCTTCAGCACCAAAATGACTACATAGCAGTCTCCCGGCGAAGGCGGGGACTGCTGTTGATGTACTACGACTTATTATAGCCGCTTTACGTCTCAGCACAGTTTCCCGACAAAGGAGGGAACTGTGCGTCTTCGGCACTAACATTGCTCCATAGTAGTCTCTCGCCGAAGGCGGGGACTGTTATGGATGTACTACGACTTATTATAGCGGCTTTACGTCTCAGCACAGTTTCCCGACGAAGGAGGGAACTGTGCGTCTTCGGCACTAACATCACTCCATAGCAGTCTCCCGCCGAAGGCGGGGACTGCTATAACTTCTCTAGCACCTAATATCGTTCTAGTCTTTATAGGGATACGATTAATAGAATTCATTACGCCATCATTTTTAAAAGCGCTAACCATATCGTGTGATAGCAGTAAAATACAGACCTACAATTGGGAGAAGACAATGACTTGCTATTGAGATAAAACAGAAATACAATCAAAAAAAAGACTGAAAACAGAAATATATATCGCGATGCAGTGTATTGTCTGTTTATTTAACTTTCACACCGATGAATTTTTTCCTTGTTACTGGTGTATTATAATTTACATAATTAATAAAAAGGCTATCCTTCAATAACCACCCTCTTCCTTTAGTACCGCTGTAGTCGAAAACAAAAGATTTAAATCCCATTTCAGGCTGTACTCCCTTAGACAATTCTGGATACACATATCCGGGTGTACTTGTATTGGTAAATCCTTTGGGGAAATTACTGATATAATAAAAGTTCTTTCGCCCTGTCAACATTACATCATACTTACTACTATCGAAATATTGGAACTGAACTGTAAATGTATCATTAGGATTGTCGGAGAAAAACCCTTTATAATGACCAATTAGCGGACTATAGGTTAGTATATTCTTATCAAATTGTTCAACAGTAGTTAATTGTTTGGTAACTGAGTATACGCCTCGATCATTAGGAAAACAGATAGTATTAGGTTTTTTGGCACCTGTTAGGGTGATGGGTATTGACACCAGGCTACTGTAAAAAGATATATTGAACTCGGCATTTGTATACAATCGCGGGTCGTCACCTACTTTCCAGCTATAGCTTTCGAAAGATTCAACGGCTTTTATTGTCAATAAGTTATCTCGAAATATCGTATCTGAAATAAAACTGGTATCCCCAACCTGTTCAAAAACATTAAAATCGGCAGAGGGTAATGCAATGCTTGAACAAACATTGGGCTCGGTCTTCTTTCTGCAGCCAAGCGTCATCAATGGCAATAAAAGCAGAAATAAATATGTATACAGACCGAACGTTTGATTTCGCATATTGTTAAGATAGTAATTTATTCTTTAAAACAGATCAAATCATCATCTTGAAATATGTTACACCTTTCTTAAAGGCATAGGGAAAACAGGTTAAGGCAATAATAACTAAAGAGTTTACGTCTCAGCAGTGTTTCCCGACGAAGGAGGGAACTGTGCGTGTTCAGCACCAACATGACTACAAAGCAGTCTCCCGACGAAGGAGGGAACTGTGCGTGTTCAGCACCAACATGACTACAAAGCAGTCTCCCGACGAAGGAGGGAACTGTGCGTGTTCAGCACCAACATGACTACAAAGCAGTCTCCCGACGAAGGCGGGGACTGCTTTGGATGTACTACGAACTTATTATAGCAGCTTTACGTCTCAGCACAGTTTCCCGACAAAGGAGGGAACTGTGCGTCTTCAGCACCAACATTACTACATAGCAGTCTCCCGCCGAAGGCGGGGACTACTATAAGTTCTCTAGTACCTAATATCGTTCTAGTCTTTATAGGGATACGATTAATGGAATTCTTTACACCATCATTTTTAAAAGCGCTAACCACATCGTTTGAGAGCAGTAAAAAAAGATCTACAATTGGAAGAAGGTAAGACTTGCTATTAAGATAAACCAGAAATACAATCAAAAAAATCGGAGTGAAAAACAGAAAATTATATCTTGATACAGTGTATTGTCTGTTTATTTAACTTTCACACCGATGATTTTTTTCCTGGTTACTGGTTTATTATAATTTACATAATTAATAAAAGACTATCCTTTAATAACCATTTCCATTTATAGTTTCTTTCCGGCGAATGTACAGGATGTAATACGCTCAGATCTATACTTCACAATTTCTTCGGTAAATTTAACCCAGTCGTGTAAGGTGTAAAGACAAGTAAGGGCAAATGTTAAAATCTAACCGAGTAAAAAATAAAGTTGAACAGTTAATTAGTTCATATTCATCCCATTTATAAAAGTATCTACAAAGCCCACAATCCTTTTTAATATTCTATCACCCAATCGCTTGCGTTCTAATAACCCTGGTTTTTCCCCTTCTATAAGCTCTAACACTTCATCTCGCATAGGCTGCCTTTCGGCAAACAAATAATTTTCGATGAGCTTCTCTGTTTTCTCCGCTGATAAGCCCTCTTCACTAATTATACGTGAAAATTCCATATTTTGTTCTTCATCCCAAAATTTGGCAAACTCTTCTGTAATATCTTCTACATCTACAATTTTGATGAAATTCTCAGCTATGAATTTTTCTATCAATTCCCGTTTGCTTCTTAGGGTCACTTCCGAGTTGAGCAGATTAAATATTTCCGTCTCAATGCTCTTTCTTTCTTTCGGCTTCCCACTTACTTTTAGTTTTATTAGTAGCTGAATGATATAGGTAACATTAATTGTGTCACGCCGTATTAGCTCCAACTCAAAGTCTATATCTTCCAGTATCGATGTTTTGCTAACATCACTTTTAAGACTGATCTTATCTTTTAAGTCTTGGTATTTGCTGCTGTAATCAAGAAAAGCCTGCTCTTCGATATTCAAATCACTCCAATCAAATTCAGTATAATGACTCATTTTCTTGTGCAAGCGTATCATTGCACGAAAGGCCAAAATAAATTTCATTTGATCCTCTTCAGTATATAATTCATCTACTGAATCTACTGTTGGCACTATAGAGGATAATGTATTGACCACTTCATTAAACTGGCTCACATATTTCTCATAAGGTTCAACAATTACTTCATCTATTGCTTCCTTATTGCTAAAGAGTGTAATGGCTTCATCAGTTTTTTCCTTAAGGTTTCTGAAACAAACAATATTGCCTTGGGTTTTGTTCTTATCATGTGTACGGTTTGTGCGGCTGAAAGCTTGGATTAAACCATGATATTGCAAGTTCTTATCAACATAAAGCGTATTGACATATTTGCTGTCAAACCCTGTCAGGAACATATTGGCGACTAACAAAATGTCAAGCTCCTTATTCTTCGCCTTCTTAGATACATCATTGTAGTAGTTATAAAAACTCTGGCTGTCCTTAGTGCTATGTGCCGTACCATATTGTTCATTAAAATCGTTTATGTAGTCATCTAACAATTCCCTGCGATGGGGTGTAAGCCCATAAAGGGCCGGAGGGTCTTCAACCACACTTAACTCAGTCTTTATCTCATAATCCATCGGGTCTTCATTTTGCGCAAAGCTGAATATGGCTACTACCTTAAGATTGTGAAAGCCAGCTTTCTTCTTTGCTTTGAAGATTTCATAATATTTGATCACAGAGTCAATATCCTGAACGCACATCATGGCACAATACCTTCCACTTTGAGTCTTTTGAGCATGGTATTGCAGAATATAATCAATGATGGCTTCCTTACGTTCCGGAGCTTCAAATACCTCTGCTTCATTAATCTGCTCAACTTTCAGATCTATGATGTGTTCCTTTCTTTTAAAGGTCTGGATATATTCTACCGAGAAGCGCAAAACATTTTCATCTCGAATGGCATCAGTAATTACATATTTGTGAAGGCATTTTCCAAATAAGCTACTGGTAGTCTTCTCGCCATTAGCATTTTCTGCTAAGATTGGTGTTCCGGTAAATCCGAATAATTGAATATTTGTAAAATAAGTGACAATATTCTTGTGTGTGTCGCCGAACTGGCTACGATGGCACTCATCAAAGATGAATACCATTCGCTGGTTACGAATAGCCTGCATTCGCTGGAGATACTTTCCTGCAATGGCATTGTTTAGCTTCTGAATCGTTGTGACGATAATGTCTACCGTAGGGTCGTTAAACTTTTGGATCAATTCGGCTGTATTATCAGCACTGCTTACACATCCTTTGCTGAATTTATCATATTCTTGATTAGTTTGATAGTCCAGATCTTTTCTATCCACTACAAAAACAACCTTTTTGATGGCCGGCATCTTGGATAATATCTGACTTGCCTTAAAACTGGTAAGGGTTTTGCCACTTCCCGTGGTATGCCATATATAGCCGTTTTTGTTTACATCATAACCATTTAATACTTCATTCTCCTTCACCTTTTTAATAATGCGTTCTACTGCGTAATATTGATATGGTCTCAATACCATTAATTTCTTTTCTGTTTCGTTTATAACCGTGTATTTGCATATCATTTTGCTGAGATGGCAAGGTTCAAGGAAAGCATCGGTAAAGCCGTTAAGAATATTATTCAGCGGCTTGTTGTTTTCATCAGTCCAATGGAAGGTTTGTAGGTATTCTTGTTTGTGTATCCCAAAATTGGTGAAGTACTTTGTGTTTACGCCATTGCTTATCACAAATATTTGCACAAAATGAAACAGACCATGCCCTGAGCCGAAACTATGTTTTTGATAACGGTCTATCTGGTTAAATGCCTCTTTTAGTTCCAGTCCCCTGCGTTTTAGTTCGATTTGTACTAAGGGTAAGCCGTTTATCAGGATCGTAACGTCATAACGATTCTTATACTTACCTTCTTGCGATGTTTGGTTGATTACTTGGTATTGGTTTTGACACCAGTGCTCTGTATTGAGAAATTCAAAATAGAGATTATCCCCATTGCCACGCACAATATGCTGTTTCTCGCGAAGTGTCTTCGCCTTTTCAAATACTGACCCTTTATTAAGAATATTCAACACCTTTTCAAACTCACTGGTTGAAAACTTGATATTGTTGTGCTTTTCAAGTTGTGTCTTCAAATTGGCCAGTAAACCAGCCTCGCCAGATATAGATACATACTGATAGCCCAATTTTTGCAATTGGACTATCAGTTTCTCTTCCAGTATTTGCTCAGATTGTTTTGACATAATATACTACAAAATAAGCAATTATAATCATAAATTCTTATGTGATGGATAGATTTGTAAGTTATTTCAATCCTTTGAACATCTGGTCGATTGCTTTTTTCTTTTGCTCCAGGTTAGGATGGACATACAAGTTTAAAGTTGTGCTGATATTTGAATGACCTAGCAGGACGCTCACTGTTTTGTAATCACATTTGCTTTCAATGCACCGGGTGGCGAAACTGTGCCTAAGGCCGTGAAATTTCAGTTCCGGCATTCCCAGAGTTCTAAGGAAGTTTTTATAATAAGTCCTATATGTCCTTGGCTCTGTAGGTTTGGCATCGTTGGTTAGTACAAAAAAAGAGGGATTGACTACCTTTTTTATTGGTTTTAGCATCTTAAGCAGGTCTCTGTTCATAGGCACTTCCCGGATCGAATTTTTTGTCTTGGGAGTATCGATAATAATTTCCGTTTTACGTACATCGCCATCAATAGTATAAATGCGCTGTATGGTTCTGCGGATCTGGACAATACCATTTTCAGTGTCAATGTCGTCCCAGGTAAGTGCACATATCTCACCTATGCGCATGCCTGAGCAAAGACAAATGTACATACCTAAATTGCGAAAGGTGAAATGCTGCTGGATATATTGCATCATTATTTTCTGATTTGCCCTGCTCAATACTTCAATGTTCTGCTTTATTCTTTCTGTCGGAAACTGAATATCCAGTTGATGGTGGTGTATCAACCATTTATTCTTAGCACCAAATTTTAATATCATTTTCAGCACGATGAGGATATCCTTTATAGTCTTATGGCTTAGGCCTTGTTCTAGTTTTCGGAACACAAAAGCTTGAACTTCTGTTTCACCTACCTCAAATTTATCTCCAAACACCGGTAAGAGGTGATTTTCAAGCAGGAGCATATAAGCGGAGAAGCTTGATTTTTTCACATACTGTTTCTTGTCAGTTTTCCAGAGTGCTGAAATTTCTGAGATTGTTTTCTGTTGATTCATTGTATGGTATAGTTTTTATTTATCTCAAAGAAAACTAATTGGGGGGGCTAAAACCTTAAGGATTTGAATTAGCGAATGTTCCAAATTTGAGATTCCCTGGGTATGAGGGCGAATGGGAGAAGAAGACGTTTGGGGAACTTGCAACAAACAAGTCGACAAAATACAACCCCAGAAACTCAATCGGGTCAGTTAAATGCATAGAATTAGAACACGTTGATGGAGGAAGCGGTCAAATCCTTGGGTATATTGATGGTAGCCAAACAGGAAGTATAAAAAATGTATTTAAGAAGGGTGATGTTTTATTTGGTAAGTTGCGACCCTATTTGCGGAAATACACATTGGCGCCTTTTGACGGTGTATGTTCTTCCGAAATATGGGTTTTAACAGGAACTGCTATTTCAAATGATTTTTTATATCGGCTGGTCCAGACTGAAAAGTTCATTGATTTAGCAAATCAATCAAGTGGCTCCAAAATGCCGAGAGCAGACTGGAGCCTTATAGAAAGTGGCATTTTCTACTTTCCTTCCCGGACAGAACAAAGAAAAATTGGAAAATTTCTTTCTCTTATCGATGAACGAATTGCCACCCAAAACAAAATAATTGAGGATTTCAGGTCGCTAAAACAAACCGTCACTAAGAAGTTGTTTTCTCGCCAATTAAAGTTTAAGGATCCCAAAGGAAAGTACTTCCCAGACTGGCGAGAAACTAAATTTGCAGAGTTGACGGAAGTGGTTGGTAGTCGTAATAAAAATAATGAAAAGTTGCCTGTTTATTCCATAAATAACAAATCGGGATTCGTACCTCAAAATGAACAGTTTGACGGAATTGATAGCGATGAGCGGGGCTATAATATAAAAATGTATAAAGTTATTGGCAAGAATACATTCGCCTATAATCCAGCGAGAATTAATGTAGGTTCGGTTGGCTATAGCGGAGAATTAGAAAATATTATTATTAGCTCATTATATGTATGCTTTAAAACAAAAGAAAGTGTAAACGATCAGTTTTTGTTTCAATATTTGAAAACAGACTTCTTTGGTAAGGAAGTGGCAAAGAACGTCGAAGGGGGTGTAAGAGATTACCTATTTTATGACAATTTTGCAAGAATAAAATTTTATATACCGTGCATCCAAGAGCAGTGCAAAATTGCCAATGTTCTCTCCGAACTAGACCAAAAAATTGCAATGGAACTATCGATACTTCAAAATTTGGAAGAGCAAAAAAAATATTTCTTGCAGAGATTATTTATTTAGACAGACTATAATTGACCTAATGGTTGTTCAAATCCTCAATTAAAGGACTAAGGGACTATTTACTTATTGGCCGATTGAGATTTACAGACAATGGCAAGAGCTTTACGGATTGGCAAATAAAAAAAATTGAAGATGTCTTAACTATTGCAAGTGGAAGAGATTATCGCCATTTAAGCAAAGGATCAATACCGGTATTTGGAACGGGTGGCCTTATGACGCATGTTGACTCCTTCCTGCATGATGGTGAGACTGTTTGTATTGGGAGGAAAGGAACTATCGACAAGCCGATCTATTATAAAGGCAAAATTTGGACTGTTGATACACTATTTTATACTCATTCATTTGAACATGTTCTTCCTAAATTCGTTTTTTACACGTTTCAGTCGATCAACTGGAAAGAACATAACGAAGCATCAGGAGTTCCAAGTTTATCAAAAAATACAATTGAGAGAATCTCCCTCAAAACTCCTTCAGAAAAGGAACAAAGTTACATTGTTGCTGTGCTCGACAGTATTAGTCGAAAAATTGAAAATGAAAAAGGAATACTATCAGTATATCAACGCCAACAAAAATATTTTTTAGACAACATCTTTATATAAAGAGGCAACCTAATAAGTAACTCTTTTGTTGCCTGTATCTTGTCAATAGTTTCTTTTCAAAGTCAATTTTTTGATTAATCTTAGCGAGTAGTGCTGATATCTTTAATTGCTCTTTTTGTGATGGAATATCAACGTAACATTCGTTAAACGTTCTGATGCTAACTGAAAATACCTTCGTGCCTTGGGCGAGCTTTCTTACTTGATTCCGAAAAATCATAGAACGAAACAAATTACCTTTGAAACCGTTAACTGTAAGGTTTAGTTTATCTCTCCCATGTATGGTATGTAAGCCACAAACAATTTCCTTGTCTCCACAATTAATTATCTCTACTGCCTTTGCCACGTCGATTGTGTTTTCCGATGCGTCGGCAAAAACAATATCTCCATTTTCACAAAGTGTAAAATTGCTAGGATTTGAGTTTAATTTGATTCTCGGTAGTGTATAGCTATCTATGTCAATTAGAGTTGGTGCTCCTTGATGAATAAGGCCGTAATGCAAATTGTATAGAGTTCCACCGTTATAGTAATCTAAGTGCTCCCATGACAACGAGTTCGTCGAAAAGAACTCAAGAAAATCCGAAACCTTGTACTTCTTCCAATTATCACTAAACCCAAAAAACCTAAGTTGCTTGTTCAAAAGACACTCTCTTAGTCCTTTAATTAAGGTTTCCAGTTTCTCAATTATTTTGTTTTGGGTGGCAATTCGTTCATCAATTAAGGTTAACAAATTTACAATTTTGGCTTGTTCAGGAAGCGAGGGTATAGAAAGGTTTATATTAGAAAGGCGGCCTGTATTGATGCTTAATACCTTGGAGCCTTGGGCTACTCTCTGTATTTGTAGCCGTACATTTCTTGACAGAAATAAATATCCACTAAATCCCTTCTGAAAGTACTTGTCTCTCGGCCTTGCTAATAGAGTATGCAAGCCAGCGAGCAACTTCTGATTGTTCAAATTGACTATTTCAATACTTTTTCCAACATCTTGGAGGTTTTCAGAAGCATCAGCAAATATTACATCACCTTCTTGGCAGTAAGAGTCGTTAGAAACTCGGTTGATAGAAATATACTCATTGACATATGGCACTTGTTCTCTTGTTATATCAAATAAAGTTTGAAACTTCGTATGAATATCACCATAGTGAATATTTTTTACTTCTCCCTTTTCATAATTCAAGTTGTCACGAGAAAACGAATTAGTTACTTTAAAATCCATTATATGCCCTAAGTGATATGTTTCCCATTCGCCATCAAACCCCGGGAATCTCAAATTTGGAACGTTGATGTTTTTTTTCTTCTTAGTCGCCATATCGATTATCTTATTGTATTAGCCATGAACATTAAGGATTGATATAGACTAAAAAACTAGGCCCAGTTCTTTAAAGTAACCCTCAATCTCTATATCAAGTTCAGCACGTTTGGATTCCAGCTCCTTAATTTCACGCATAACAGCCTGTATGTCTATTTCTTCTTCCTCTTCGAATGTATCTACATACCGGGGAATATTGAGATTATAGTCATTTTCAGCTATCTCTTTTAACCTGGCGAGGTGGCTGTATTTTTCAATCGCAGTTCTGTTTCTATAAGTATTGACGATCTTCTCGATGTGCTCTTCTCGTAATACATTTTGTGTCTTTACTTTTTCAAAATCACTACTTGCATCAATAAACAGTATATCATCAGGGTTTTCACGGCATTTTTTGAATACAAGAATACAGGTGGGAATACTTGTCCCGTAAAAGATATTGGCGGGTAACCCTATGACAGCATCCAGGTAGTTCTTGGTCTCGATTAGATATTTGCGGATATGAAGCTCAGCAGCACCTCTAAATAAAACACCGTGCGGCAATACAACAGCCATAATGCCATTCTCTGCCAGATGGTGGATCATGTGCTGTACAAAAGCGAAATCTGCTTTACTGGCGGGCGCCAGCTTGCCATACTGGCTAAAACGGTCATCGCTTGAAAATAAGGGGTTAGCACTCCATTGTGCCGAAAAAGGCGGATTGGCAACGATGGCTTCAAAAGGCATATTATTCAGATGTTGCGGATGCTCCAGTGTGTCCTCCTGTTTTATATCGAACTGACGGTAATGTACCCCGTGAAGTATCATATTCATTCTGGCAAGGTTATACGTCGTCCTATTCATCTCCTGCCCATAGAACATTGCTACATCATTCACTTCTCTTTTTACACGTAATAGCAGGGAGCCCGAACCGCAAGTCGGGTCATACACTGATTTCAGTTTATGTTTGCCTGTAGTAACCAGCTTCGCCAGTATTTTAGAAACCTCTTGAGGCGTATAGAATTCACCTGCTTTCTTCCCTGCACCACTTGCAAACTGTCCGATAAGATATTCGTAAGCATCGCCTAACACATCCAATTCTGTATTATTCAGTTTGAAATCAATTTTGTCCAGGTGTGTTAGGACTTTGGCAATAATTGCATTCCTTGCTTCCGGAGTTTTACCAAGCTTAGTACTATTCAGGTCCATGTCCTCGAAGAGATTATCAAAATCCTCCTCACTGTCGGTGCCCATCGTACTCAACTGTATATTGGTCAATATTTTTTGTAAGTCCTCAAGGATGAAGTTGGTCTTACGTTCATCAAACTTCTCCACATCGTCTTCGTTGTCGCCTTGCCCCCTCTTTGCAACCTCGCTAAACAGTTCTTCAGGTTTGAGAAAGTAGCCTAATCTTTCTAAGGCCTCTTCTTTAATAGCTTCCAAAAACTCATTCGCTTTTGGTGTCTTAGAAGTAATACTATGAAACTTGATTTTGTCTTGCTTGAGTATGTCATTGGCAAATATTTCCATTTTCTCACTCAGGTATTTGTAGAAAATAAAACCTAGTATATAGTCACGGAATTCGTCTGCATTCATTTTGCCTCTTAACGTATTAGCAATATTCCAGAGTTGTTGTTCGAGTAGTCTTTTTTGCTCTTCAGACATTGGTATAAATTAATATATTAAGATAACTTCTATTGCTGTAAATATATAGCTATGACAAGACTTTTACCAATGGAGGTGGTAATAATCATTTAGCATGCAGATACCGGGACGAGTGTGATGACCCATTAATGCAGCCCGGCATCATCTATACTGCTTCTTTCGTAAATTTACATCAGTCATATGAAGGGAAGTAAGGGGATACAACTTTACACGTAAAACAAAAGTCCCAAAATCAAAAAAGCCCCACATTTCTGTAGAGCTTTTTGCGGACCGGACGGGACTCGAACCCGCGACCTCCGCCGTGACAGGGCGGCATTC
>VFQP010004627.1_pt1 | contig 12633 bp, 17 predicted proteins | sample 3512351 | NCBI WGS metagenome assembly VFQP01 (sample SAMN10412372, study PRJNA504923) | tailings metagenome | isolation source: Relicate 1 Philex TSF1 revegetated site | place: Philippines: Tuba, Benguet | collected 2017-08-29 | reverse complement strand
TGTATATATATTGTGTATATATATTGTGTATATATATTGTGTATATATATTGTGTATATATATTGTGTGTGGTGTGTCTGCTGCTACTAAAAACAACAATTCAAATAAATGAAAAAAACAATACAGAAAAACGACGGTTGGGCGTGACCGTGCATGTATGCACACACACATACCCCTCACCTTCCCAATCCCCCAGAATACCCCCCAGAAACAACAAACACCCACACCCACCCACACCTTGCAGTGGAATTACAAAACAGGTGATCAAGCACTGTATCCACCACATCCGGATTGTCATCCATTGACCTCAACACATCCTGCAGCTGCTCATCACCCACACTGGCAGGCAGCAGTGGACTACCCAACAGCTCCCGTGCAGTTGGCCGTTCAGTGGGGTTGGGTGCGAGGAGCCAGCGCACGAGGGTGGCTTGTTGTGGGTGTGTGTGTGCCCATGTGGGGGGTAGGTGTCCCTTGTCACAGAGGGATTCTAGGAGGGTGATGCGCTCCATGCCAGTGGAAAAGGGGTGCCATAACTCAAATGCCACCACACCCAGGCTGTACATGTCGACCTGGAGGGGTGGTGCTGGTGGTGGGGATGATGTTGGGGGTGTTGAGAGTGTAGAGGAGAGGCTGGGGTGGGTGGGTGGGATGTGAGAGCGAGGGGGGGGTGTTGAAAAGTGCATGTTGGGTTGATGTATATCAATACACATGCCTGTGGCACACAAACAGCATGCTACAACAAACCTGCATACATTCACAACCCACATGCGATCTCTCTCTCACACCCACACTCACACCCATCCACACTCACAATTACCCTCCACACCTTGCTATCATAGGAAGCCCATGCATTGCGTATTTCAGGGCTAATGTAGAACGATGTACCCATCACCCCACTCCCCTCCCCTGCAGTCAGACTGGCAGCCCAAGGTTTGGTGTCAGAGGGACCAGGCCGGGAGGGGTGGTCAATGTCGTCTGTTGCAAGATCGGCTGTGTGAGGGGGGGAGAAAGGGTGTGGGAAAGGAGAAGGGGTGTGGGGAATGAGTGGGGCGATGCAAATTGGGTGATACACTACTTACAAATACACTACTGCAATATGTACAACACACGCTGCAATATGTACAACACACGATGTAATATGTACAACACACGATGTAACATGTACAACACACGCTGTAATATGTACAACACACGCTGCAATATCACACCACCACCATACCTGTAGTATCACCATTACCACTAGTGAATTTCGCCAGTCCCAGGTCCCCTAGCTTGATGTCACCCTTGGCATCAAAAAACACATTGGCTGGTTTCAAATCTGTGTGTATGTCGTGTGTATTGTTGCTGCGAGCTGATAGTGAGAATATAGTGAGTTGGTGCACTGGTACAATACTGGGTTATTGGCATACATCCACAACACATACAGCCGCAGCAGCCAAACACCCCCCCCCCCCCCATGCATCAGTACCCAAACACAATATACAGACTCTCTACCCACACACAATACCCACACACAATACCCACACACAATACCCACACTCTCTACCCACACACAATGCCCACACACAATACCCACACACAGTACCCACACACCCCGATGAATGATTCCCTGTGCATGAATATGTGCCAATCCCATAGCAATCTGCCTGAGCACCTTCCAACTCAATTCCATATTCATATCACCAGCATCCAACACGTCCCGGAGCGTTCTTGGGCAATACTCCATCTGTATAAACAGTTGCTGCTGTTGCTGATGATGGTCGTGGTTGCGGCGGTGGTCGAGGCGTGGTGTTGTTGGGCGTGTGGTGGGTGCAGCACCACTTGTGGTTGTGATGCCTGTCGTGTTGGTACCCTCCTCACTGTTGGTCCCCTCCTCCTCGGTGTTTGTACCCTCACGCCCCCCTGCTGCAGGTACACGTTGTCCAGTACGCTGTCCAGTTGTATCACCTGTATCACCACTCCCACTCGTCTCACTCCTCCCCCTCCTCCCACCCCCACCCCCACTAGGTACACTGTCAGCAGCACTGAGACCTGACATCTCCCACTCTGCTGGCCCAAATAAATCATGGGCACTGAAACTACTGCGATTGTTGCTTTGTATGTTGCGATCATCAATACGCTGCATGGGTGATTGATGTAACAAACCACCAGCTGCACTTGTATCACCACCACTATTACTCGTATCACCACCACCACTACCACTGGTGGTGTTTGCACTCTGAAGAGGTGCCCCTGTGTGTCTCTGCAACGCCACATCCCCACTGCTGCTTTGTGATTGGCTGCTCTCATCACTCCCACCACTGCTGCTCCAAAAGCGCCCCCCCTGCTGTGGTCGTGGTGCTCCCCTTTCATTTCCTACACCAGAAAACCCCTCGCCACTGCTTGGCAATGGAGCATGTGGTCGCATGGGCATGTGTGTGGGTCGTGCAGGGGAGGGGCTGGGGGAGGTCATGCCCTCAAGTGAATGTTCTAGAACAGGCTGGAGCATGCTTGGTGGCTCTGAACGACGCTGTGTGAGGGTGTGCAGAGGGTGGGTGTTGTGGGTGGTGGTGTCATGCATAATAACAACACCACTTAGTAGTAGCAGTTTACAAACAAGTGTGATTGCACAATAGCATCATACCATACATGGTACCAACCAACCCACCCTCGCTCCTACCGTACCTTGCCACCACCCCCCACCGTCGCAGCCCCCCCACTCGACTGCTCCTCCGTCCCATCCCTCCCTCCCCCTGTCGCCGTACTGCTCCCCCCCCACGCCCCCAGCTCCGAATCCCCCTCCCCATCACTCTCCCCACCGAGCGCATCCCGCACCCCCACCCACTCGCACCATGCCTGGTAGTAGCGCACCACATGGGCTGAGCTCAGGCGACTGAGGGTTGCCACCTCCCTTAGAATGCGAGCATAGGCAGCAGGCACACGCTGGTCTATGGGGATTTTCTTAATGGCGTATTGGCGACCGTCGAGGCGGTTGATGGCTGCTACGACGACACCAAACCCACCCCGGCCGAGGCGACGGAGCTCTTGGAAATCAGTGGTGTATCGAGATGCTGCTGCTGTTGTGTGTGGGGTGGGAATGCGGGGGGTGGGTGGGTGCTGGATGTTGTGTGTGTACCACATGTTTGTGTACCATGCGACATGATAGACCATTGTGTACGTTGTTTTCTAGCGTGGAACACAGGAACCCACATACAAGACCATACAACCTCTTTGTTCCACACACATGTAAAACGTACCTGGTGCATCACGGCGCTCCTGGGTAGCACCCACCCCAAATGGTGTTGCTGCAGCAGCAGCCAATGGTGTTTTTGCTACACCCTCCAGCCCCCACAGGTGTGCAAGGAGGCTTCTAGAAGCAGCACCTGCTTGTACAACAGACTGTGCATGATCCATCTCCTGTGTGTTGTAAGGTGTTTGCCAAGTGTGTGTGTGGTGTGTGTGTGGTGTGTCTTGGTGTGCCAACATGTGTTGGGGTGGGTATTATGTGGGTGTCCTGTGCATGCAGGTATTTGCAGGTGCAGTATGCCAGGTATACCTACACAGGGGCTAACACCAAACAACACACAGGACAACACCCAAGCTGCACCATGCAAAACACACAACACAACAACAACCACGCAATTCCCCCCGCCTACGTCTTTAAACAGCAATGCAAATGCTTTGTCAAAAAGTGCAGGTTTGTGTGTCAGACATGCAGCAACCCAGCGTGGCAGCAGTCCAGCAGCCTGCAGCTGTTCTGTCACAAGAGGGAGGCTTGCTGGGGGAAGGGGTCCACCATGAGAGGCACTCAGCAGCTGCACCATGCGACCTAGGGGGATGTGTGGTGTGGTGTGGTGTGATATGTGATGAGGTTGGTGTTGATCATATGCATGATTGTGGGTTGTGTGTGGATTGTATATATACACACATACACATAGAAAAACAAACACACCAAGCATCATGTCTCTCCGTAGTTGGTTTTTGTCATCGGTCTTCCCACCAGCTTCATCTTCAGTGTCACTGCTACCCACTGCCGACTCAGACGCCACCCTGCTTGTTTCATTGGATGTGCCTGTGTGACATGGTGTAGGGGGTGGAAGGGGGAGGAGGTGTGAGGGGGAGGGGGAACATGGTGTAAGGAACATGGTGAATGTATGGATGATGGTGATTTGGATATGAGCAATGGAGGTGTAATGAGACACACACACATACACACACGTACACACACACACACCCTCACACACACCAGCAAGCAGGCGTCTGAGGGGTCGAGGCAGTGCAGCAGCACCCACAGCACGTGTGACTGCACCAAAACTGTGTACCAGGGATGCCACCGTGTTGGACAGCACACTTGTACGAGGGGTGGTGGTGCTGACGAGTGCTGTGGTTGCTGCATTGAGCGTAGTTGGTGCTGGTCGTGCATGCTGGGTTGTGGTAACAGCAGTCGTCTTGACGAGTGGGGGATGCCGCTTGGTGTCGGATGTCTGGGGATTTTGAGGTTGGTGTGTTTGTGTGTGTGTGTGCAACGCAGCGCATACATCAGCAATGTGCCATGAAACAGTTAATTCACACCCATGAAGCTGTCCATTCACACCCATGAAGTTGTCCATTCACACCCATGAAGTTGTCCATTCACACCCATGAAGCAGTCCATTCGTGCCCATGAAGCAGTCCATTCGTACCCATACCTGTGGACCAGTTGGGACACTTGGACCAGCCTCCTGTGGGAGCCACCCTGGAGTGTCCCCATCATCAAATAGTGCAGCACCAGCAAATGCATTTGCCCAGGTGCTGTCAGAACGTTCGAGCACTGGGTCTGCAATCACAGGTTGTTGAGGTGCTTGCTTGGGTTGCTGTATATAGGAGGAGAAAATAGAACATGACATGTGTACCACATGACGTGTGTACCACAAGCAATGTACACCTCAATATACACCTCACAAAAACACCTCTAACACCTATACCTCATCGTTGCATGCACGCAAGAGCTCCTGACATTGCTCCACGAGGTTGAAGACACACACCTCCCCTGCTGCAGCATACTCGGTGGCCGACTGCTGGAGCTGGGTAGCAGCCTCACGGACCCATGCAGGGGCAAGACCCTGTGCCTGCTGGAGGTGCAGCTGCACGGGCTGGCGTGGATAGTGGGGTGGGTAGCGGATACAGAGTGTGATGGCGCATCGGTTGATTTCCGCCTGTGTTGATCAGCAAGTACTTGTGTCTCGTCACGCCACTACTTCACATCTCCCCATAAACAACCTCTCCTGGATGCGGTTGTACTACAAGAGAAAATGAGGTTGGCTCGTCCTGATTGCGGGTAAAATCTGCACCATATATTGCTTCGATGGCTGTCAGTTCATCCTCTGCCTCTTCTGTTAGCTTGTGCTGTGCCTTTTTCTTCTTCTTCTGCTTGGGAGCCATATTCTTATCTGGGGTTGGGGGTCTGCAAATATTTACATAGCAACCTCGTGCTCCGCCAAGCGGGTCAACATGGAACACAGGCATTGCAGAAAACGCAACAATGTAATGCTCTCAGTGCTCAAATTGCTTGCCACAGCCATACAGTAGTCTGCATGGGGGCTGCCGATGCGGACATTGAGCCGGTTGGCGTACGTGAGGTGTAGAAGGATAGCATGGGGGATGCGCGCAACATGCTGATAGAGTCGGGCCGTGCGCTCTACTGGGGGGCAGCGGGTGTTGCATAGGCAGTGCCATATGCAGTGGCGTTGCAGTGAAAACGCCTCGAGGAGGACGGCAGCCACCTGTGTGATGTAGGTCCACACGGTCAAGGTGGTGTGTGCACCCCCCACACACACCCCAACAATAATACCATATGCTCTTGGGCATGTCGAGCAGCGGCAAAACAAAAGCTTTCTTGTTTGATACAAAAAAAGTAGAGCAGTTGTTGCGCAAGACATCATATGTTTCCCGCATGCCGACCGGCCAGTTGGCAACGTCAGCGCCAAAGTGTTGTTGGATTGCAGGCAGTGCATATGCAGCAAGGCGTATGCTGCGCTCGCGAGCGTCCTCGACAGTATGCATGCATCGGAGGTACTCGGGCAGGCCTGATGGAAATGGGGGTGTCGTGGGAAGTGGAGCATACTGCTCGGGGTTGGCCACAGACATCTGGCGTCGGAGCGGCGTGGGTGGCGTTGGTTTCGGCAAATAAGGGGCAACGGGTTGCCGACGACAATGGTATGGGATGCTCGGGGCTGGCATAATGACTGGTGGGAGTGGCTGCTTATGTGGATGCTGGGCTGTGAGTGTTTCCAGGTGCCACTCAAGAGGTGTGGGCCATTCTTGTGGGGGGGGTTGCATCCAAAACGCTTTGGTTCCACCGCTCTGCTGGTTCTCACATGGGGGCTTGTCTGAGGGTTGGGATTCCCGGTCCACGGTGGTCCCAATGCGCCAATCTTTGCGCTTCCTACTGCGCCTCTTACGCATCGTTGTTGCGATTTAGAACTGGGCGTCAGAGTGGGGGTTCACGTTGCAACAGAGGATCCTAGTGAACAAGATGATGGGTATGGGTCGTTCTCCAACAACGGCGCTATTGTTTATTGTGTGCGCGTGATTCTGATCACGCGATATGGCACGAAAAGCGAGGGGAATAGCAATAAAAAGCAACAAGGGGTAGTTCACAGCACACACAGCACACACGTGGCGGGCACTGTCCTCCCCTGCATACACCAATCCAGCCATTGCAGTGTGTGGACCATCAGGTTTGGATCATACTCAAGGCTCCTGGCCTGCCTGCTCTATCTACTTTCATATAATACTTTCTGTGCATAGCGCAAGGCGCATGCATCTCAGCATGCATCTCATGGTGCTGGGAATGTGCACTGCTTTTGATGCTGCTCACAGTTGCTCACAGTTGGTATAGCACATGGATATTGACACAACAGTCTGCAACACACACAACTATGTTGACATGTGTCACGACCGACCGCACGTTTGCACTTTCCCTTGCAGCTCAAACAAACTACCATCCCACACACACTGAGCAGGTGCAGGACAAGCATTTGCAACCACTGCAACAACACAGCCACACAGCAATACCTGTGCGGACCCGAAATCGACCAATCCTCTGGCATAGCCAGCTCTTGCATGCCTTTTGCACTCGACCTCTGCTCGGCGTTAGCACGAGTAACCGTCTGAAGACACGGTGCCCGAGTCTGGTCTAAGGGGACTCACTTAAGTGTCTTGGATCGAGTCCTGCTGGACAAGATCTACACTTTGTGATGGGTTGGCGCAAGCCTCTTGAGTTCAAATCTCAACCGTGTCATTTTTCTGTTGCATGCCCCATCAACAAAAACATCAAAACACTGACAAACTCTTTTTCAGTGTCCACAACCCATCTCGTGCCACACCACCATCTTCCAGCACCTCGCCACCCCGCCGCACATGCACCGCCAGCCGTCGACGCGTACTCTCATCAAACACATACGCCTGTGCAAATCCTTGCAACTGCTCCAACGTGACCACACCCTCTTCCTCAAGGGCCGCAGCCTCACGTTGCGCCCGCCCAAAAACCAGCGTCCCCTCCTGCACTTCCCACCACTCGCGTGCAGCTGCTTGTCTGAGGTTTTTGGGGGCATCCAGCTTGGCCTTGCGCAGTTCCGATTTGTATTCCTTGAATTGCTCGTGAGTCATGGCTGTGTGGATGTGGGTGTGGGTGATCATGCCGCACAAACAGACCTACCAAAACACACCCACCACAATACCTTGTAATTTATCCTGCAGCAACCCCTGCACAAACGCCTCAACACGTCCATCCAGATGCGCCGCACTATGTGCATTGCTCTGTAGCAGGAACAACACATGTCGCACACCCAGCACTGCATGACTGCTCACACTCACAATGTATCCCAACTGCTCCACTGTGCGCAGCTGGTGAAACGCGTCACGCTTGGCAATGTGAATAAACAACTCGAGCAGCAAATTGGTGTGGAAGTCATCGGGGCCCACCTAGATGTTGTAGGGAGTGCATGACACCACACAATGTACAACCACATGTGTTGCAGTACAGAAATATTGTATTGGTCGCTCTAACAAACACACCCCAATATACCTGAAACAACACGATGGCTGCAGAATTGGGGTTGCCCTCATTGCTACCCTCCTCACTCACCAACAATGCTCGTCCTTGTGGCACCTGCTGCACACGGCGCTGGGGCCACTGTGCCTCAAACAGGGGCTTGGCATGCAGTCGGGTTTCATCAAACAATGTGTTTTGTACCTGGGCAAGCAGTGCCATTGTCTTTTCCTTGTCCTGTGTATAGGGTGTGTAGGGGTGTTGCATGGTGGCGTATGTATCTTCAAGAGTTTGTTGTTTTGTGTGTTTGTACATGCACACACAGGCAAGCAGAAACACATACACACACACACACTACCAACAACAACACAAAACCACCCATCACCCCATCTGCCACAACATACCAGATTGCCTGTGGCATATGCATTAATCGCTGCACGTGCAAACAGACGAGTGGCGAAGAATGTTTGCACGGTATCAGCAGTGATGTCCTCAATGATTGATTCATACTGATCCACATGCCATCGCTGCTCCTCCAAGAGCACACTTGCTGCGTATATTGCTTGCTGGTAGGGCTGCTGGTATCTGTGGGGTGGAGTCATGACTGTCAGATGTGCACAAGTAAAAAACAGGGTACCAAGAACGCGTGCAAGTCAACTCAACAGTGTACTTGTCAAAAACAATACTCACGCATACACCCCCCTATACACCCACCCCCCTATACACCCACCCCCAGTAAACACACCCACCGTGTGTTGCGATACTCCTTGGCCAGCTGCTCCTTGACCAATGTGAAGCGATCAGGGCGAACTACAAACCCTGCGAGCTCATCCAATATAAACCCCAACAGTGTGGGCATCTTTTCACTATACCCCGTCATGTACAGCGTCAGCCCACTCGTACTAGCAGACACCCAGTGGTACAATCCAGCCAGCTCTGCTGGATACGTCAGCTCATTCAGATAATCCGCCAGCAATTTCACCACCAGCCGTGTGTACACCGCCGCCTCGGGTGTCACATATGCCTCTGCACAAAACACATCCACATACACCACTGCCTTGGGTGTTGAAAACGACACATCCACCACGTGCCATGCACGACACGAGGGAGGGGTATCAATGAGCAAGCTGGGTGGGGAGGGCGACACAGAGGAGGGATTGGAGGGTGCTGGGTCGGCCACCAGCGACAAGTCTTCTGGTATAAACGGGTTGGGTGGCGGTAATGCCAGGTTTGCCACCATGTCTTCCCCAATATCACTACCACCACCACCAGCAGCAGCACGTGAAGTCCATGCTTCCAGCCATGCACTCGGCAGTTTCCCAGCAGTGTATGGTGTTTGATACACCGCCTCACGTTGTGTGGTTTCCTCTGCACGTGTCTTGGATGCCCAGAGCACCCGCACATTGTCAGGGGTCAACGCATCCAGCGTGGCGGTCAACACCCCTGCATCATAAGCCAGGGGCACATGATAGGTTGCCAGTAACAGGTCACCGGGGGCGTAGAGCTGCATGTTGTGTGCAAGCATGGACGCGTAGGACATGGGCTGGGAGCGGTCACGGAAATCAAAGCGTAAAGCTTGCAGGGCCTTGTACTCGGCAAAACGTGCTTCTGTCACAACCCCCGTTGATGGGTGGGATGGATTGGTGGTGACTGGAGTACCAGGGGCACCGGCTGTAAAAGACGACACTGGTGATGCTGCTGCAATTCCCTTTGCTGTTACTGTGGTATTGCCACCACCACCGCTGCTGCTGTTCCCCTTCATGAGGTTGATGTATGCGAAAATCACTTCGCCCACCTCTTGCACATGCTGGTTGCCCAGGTCTGTGAGGTCAACACGCACCATGAAGAATGACACAGAGGAGAATGAGTTGCCTGATTCCCCAGCCATGAGGGCAGTGGCCCATCCCTTGGATTTCAAATATGCAAAGGCGCTGCCCTGGCCTTCATCCCTGTTGTTGGGGGGTGGATGAAGGGGTGTATATACATATCCACATACACACGCATCCCCCCGCACTCTGCACAACATAGCACCACAAAAAAACCATAGCACCACAACATCATCATCACACCCACAAAACAATAGCACCACAACACCCCACCCCAAAAACATCGTCACACCCCAAAAAGTGTCCCAGGTAGGAACATGGTCCGGTACGGTATGCCTTCCAGTCAGGGGGTACCGCCCACTCAAATGTCACAGAGTGTCCATCCTTTTCCGGAACCATCTGAATGAGGGTGCCTCGCAGGGGAGGGGGGACAACATCCTCTGTGTGGTGAGGGTGGGGGTGGGGGTGGTGGAGTGGGGGTGGTGTTGAAAAGTGGGTGGGTGCTTGGTGTATTGGATGGCTGTGATCATCATATGGGTTGCCAGTCATTCCACCCCACACCCCACACACGTACACACCACAACCCCCCCCCAAAAAAAACACATAAATCCACCTCTACACCCCCCACCTGGGACATCCACCCATCCCATCCACCCATCCACCCATCTTTACCTGGCACATCCATAGGCACGAGTCCCCTGTTCAGAACTGGCTCAAATGCCCCAGTCACAAGCTGCTCCAGAGTATCGAGTGACTGTTGACCATACACCACCAGTTGCATGAGGTTGGCAGAGTAGTGATGCTCCCAAAAGGCACGCAGCTGTGTGGTGTGGGTGGGTATGGTGTGGGTGAAAGTGTGTGTGTGGTGTGCGTGCGAGTGTAGGTATGGTGTACGGGCATGTGTGTATGCTATGGTGTACAGGCACATGTGTATGCTATGGTGTACGGGCATGTGTGTATGCCATGGTGTACGGGCACATGTGTGTATATCTAATACAGGGCACATACTCGTGATGCCACAGACACATGCACACTACACACACCATCCCACAGCACCACGCCCACGCATGCACCAACATACCTCTGTATGTACATCAATGCCCTGTGCTTTGGGTGTATGAATGAGGGTATCCAGGTTGCCAGTGCTAAACTTGCTAAAGGGGTGGGAAGGGTTGCTATTGGCCTTCCACAGCTGCAGCATCTTCCATGGATCACTGTTGAGATTCTTGCCGTGCCTGTGTTGAGTAAGTATGGTGGGTGTGATGATGCGGGGTGTTGTGACGATGTGGGGTGTTGTGCAAGGAGGGGGGCTGGGTTTGTTTTGCACTCCCCACCTATCAACACAATCCACACACACACCACCAAACAATCCATACACACACCACCACACAACCCACCACACCTCCACACCCACACACCCACACTCCCACACCCACACTCCCCACCAATCCCATACTCTGAGTCTACTGCATTTGCCTCCCTGTCAACACCATCCTCACTTATAGTAGGGTTGATGAAAAACTGTGCAAACCTGTCAAGTGCTGGTGCAAGGGCATCTGCATTGACATCAACTGTGTGTGTAGGGGTGTGTGTGTAGGGGTGGGTGTGTAGCGATGTGTGTGTAGGGGTGTGTGTGTGGGTTTGGGTGTAGGGGTGGGTGGGTGTGTAGGTATGTTTATAGGTGTATAGGTGTGTATAGGTGTATGTGTACAGGGAATAATGGGGGAAATGTTTGATGAGCTCCACAAATAAAACACCACCCATCAACTACCCCCCCATACACACAAACAAACACAAAAACGCGTACAGTGGTAGTTTGTGTCTTCACTAGCCGTGTATGCATTTGTGTGCCCCCCGTGTTCACTTATGAATTTGCTATACTCATCCTCAGTGGGGTACTTGTGTGAGGCGTAAAAGAGCATGTGCTCAAGAAAGTGTGCCAATCCAGGGAGCTGCTGGGGGTCTGCCATACTACCCACACGAACCTGGCCGGATGTGGGGATGTGTGTGTTGTGTGTGTGTGTGTGTGGAGGCTTGTCAAATGTGCACCATGCGGTGCTTGGGTGTGGGCATAGCTAGCATCATAGCTGATGAGAAGGCTGGCGCAGTCACAACACTCGGTGGACGTTCACACCAACACCACATCAGAGCACACGTCAGCCGTACATCCAATGCAGCAGCTGCCTTTTCTGTTTCCGGATCACTGATCAATAAACACCGTAAGCTATTGGGGAGTGTTAAGAAACGATATTCAAGTGTATCTATGCGTGGCTTGATGAGGTCTGGTTGTGATGCAGACACATCTGTGTGATGCAAGCCCTGTGGGCCTTGTTGTTGGACGTGCATGTTGACGAGTAGTGTAGATGTTAGTAGAATGAGTAATGAGGTGATGTGTACAACAATATGCATGCACAAGTTTGTGATGGTCAACGTTGTTTTCTCGTATACAGCAGCAGCTTGTTTCACTTGTTTTCATTGTGAAGACGACATTGAATGCAACATTGACTGCACCAGCTCCAACCCCCTCCTTCCTCGTAATTGTTTTGCATCTCAGATCGTACTACCAACCATGGGCGCCTGTTTGAGCTGCTGTGGTGGAGACAGCAAAGAACGGTATTGGTTTTGATGGCCAGTGCTTATGGCCAGTTGGACTGGACAAAAATGTGCACCCATTCTTTCCAACACACAGCATCCCCGACACGGAAGCTGATCGTGCAGCACGTGCCCAAGCAGCTGCAGCGGTGTGTGTGTGTGTGTGTGTGTGTGTGTGTGTGTGTGTGTGTGTGTGTGTGTGTG
>VFQP010004626.1_pt1 | contig 12634 bp, 22 predicted proteins | sample 3512351 | NCBI WGS metagenome assembly VFQP01 (sample SAMN10412372, study PRJNA504923) | tailings metagenome | isolation source: Relicate 1 Philex TSF1 revegetated site | place: Philippines: Tuba, Benguet | collected 2017-08-29 | reverse complement strand
CACACACACACACACACACACACACACACACACACACACACACACACACACACATGGTCGTTCCTGACATACCCACCCATTCAACAGAGCAGTGGCACTTGCAGCCATGGCAGACGCAGCACTATGGCACACAGCAGCATCCGTTGTCATCCCAGGGGCCATCATCAACCGTGCTGTGTGGGCAACCCGTACCCTGCTGCGTCGTGCTGCAGCACCCGCACCTGCTGTTGCCACCGTCCCCACGGCGGTGGGGCTTGTGTTGATTCCTCTGCTTGTGCGGCACATTGATGAAGCGGTGACCAAGGTGATGGCGAGCAATGTGCGGCCACATTTGCCACCACATGCATGTTGAGCGATATAAGGGGGGTGGCCTGGGCAGAGACGAGGAGTGAGGCTGTTTCATTGCTAGAATTTTTTGACAGGCATTGTATTGTGCTGTTTGTGTACTGAGATGTTCTTCCTGCTGCAAGTAGTGCTATGTATTCTTTCATCACCTCGGAAACAAAAACACACACAAGAAATGCACATGCATATTGTGCACACAATGATCACCAAAGTTGCTCTTTTCACACCAAAAAACTACTCTTTACAAAAACACGGAAGGCATCCACCATCCCCTCTCATCATCATCTACTTGGTGCGTGCACGCCATGCAGCAATCCATGCCTGCGCCTCACGCTTGCGCACTGCAGCATCAACCCCTGTCCTTACACGCCATGCAGAAATCCATGCCTGTGCCTCTGCCTTGCTGCTTGCAACACCACCTGCAGCGCTCCCACCACTTGCTGCACCATCTGCGAGCAATCCTTGTTGCTGGGCATACACTGCAGCACCGCCGAGCACGCCCAACACACCCACGCTGAGCGCCAGTGTGCCAACCTGGTTGGTGTCAGCAGGGCCATCGGTGGCTGCACGAGGTGGTGGGGTGGCACGTGTGGGGGCAGCTGCGGGGGCGGGGGTGGGGGCCGCCTTGGGGGCGGGTGGTGGTGTTTGTGGTGCCTTGGCAACAGGTGCTGCTGCTGGTGCTGCGTTTTTGAATTGCTGCTCTTTTTCTGGCAGGGCTGGTTTGGAGCTGACGATGGGTGCGATGCCAACATCCTGTGGTGCAACGCCCTTGGTTTCGCTGTTGACCACCCTGCTGTCCAGGGCGTTGAAGAGAAGCAAGCCACAGGTTGCCAAGGTCACGCCAAAGACTGTTTTGTTGAGAGGAGGACTGTGTGCAGGATATTTGGGAATGTGCGTGTATACGCACCAACTAACATACTTGCACCAATGGCAACAGTGCTGCGGGTGTCCTCATTCTCCACCAAACTCTTCAGGGGTTTGTCGTTGGATGCTGCTGCTGCCAGCCGCAAGCCACGTGCGCCACGAGGTGCTGTGTGAGGGGAATAGGGTTGAAGATATCTTGCAAGGCGGAAAGGCGACACAGCAGTGCACACACAGCCATTTCCAAACGTCCAACAATGTCCTGCGCAATGCCCTGCGCAGCAATCACATCAGCAATGTGTTACGATTCAACAGCTAGCTGTAAAGCACCTCGGAATGCTGGCGCACGCAAAGGCGAAAACAAGGTCCGACGAGCACCCTGGCTGCTCGCCACTGGCATAGTTAGCATAGTTACGGCCGTGTGCATACTGTGTCGTGCAAGCTGAGGTTGAGGGTGAAAAAAAGCAAACGATGGCTTGTTGTTGATCGACAAGATCTGAGCTGTAGTTTACGTATATGATAGTGTGTGATAGTGTGCAAGTTTCAATAGTTGTGTACTTTTGGGGGGTTAAAAAATACAAAAAATATCACCACGCTGTTTTGTGCCCCAACAGCCTTGCTCGCTTGCTATGCTGTTTCCGCTGGGTGTCCTTGGGAGCCCCTGCAAACAGTGCGGCCATGGCGTCCTCCATGCTTGCAGTGGGCATCGTCGCCTGCAGTGGCAATGCACGTGGTGCCGACCCACCAAATACCATGCTCTCTGGTGGTGGCTGTGCTGCAAACACTGGGGTTGGCACAGGAACTGCTGTTGCGGTTGCGGGGGGTGTTGAGGCAGTGCTCCCCCACAATACATGGGATACCAGTGGCACAGGGCCATCGTTCTGTGGATGCACTATGACTCGTGCTGCAGAGGCACCCCCCAGCGTCTCTGCTTGTGGGGCCACTGCAACCTGTGATGTTGTTGTACATGTGCAAAACAACATCATGTGCACACCATTGCATACACAACAACATACCGTGCCATCAGTGTGCCCCACCCCAGCCACCTGCACAGTGGGCACCCCCCCCCCCGTCCCCACCAACACGTGCGTCTGACATGGGGGCATCACCCGCACCGCGTCTGCCAGTTGCTGTTGCAGCTGTGCATGTGTTGCCGCAGCATGTCCAGTCAACACCACACCCCCTCGTGCTATACTGCCCTTCACACGCTGTGCCAGTAGTAGTGCCTCTGCGGTGCGGCCCCTGTGCACCAGGTAGGCCACTGCTGCGTCTGCAGTGCTGATGGCGGCAGTGGATGTGGGGAGGGGGTGGGGGACGAGGGTGGCTAGGAGGTGTTGCTCTTCAGTGGTGGTGAGAGGTTGGGCTAGGAGGTCCTGCAGCTGATTGTGTTGCTGTGGGAGTGTGGGGTGGGGGAGGGGTGTGAATTAGCATACTGCAAAACTGCAGACACAACACCCACCATATATACACAATAGACACCACACCACACACCCATACCATGCACCACTCAATCAAGGGCCCCAGCAGCTTTTCTACCACCTGCTCCACCCTCTCCCCTGTCTTTTCCGAAATCATTTCCACATCATGCCGGCCCCTCTGTAACGCCGCAGCAAGGCGCCCATCAGCCAAGAGCAGACGCTGTGCACGGAATGCGTCATCTACTGTGTGTATGCAACTGGCAGTGTTTTCTAACAGGGCTACTGCAAGCTGTGGGTGGCCAACTGTGGTGAGTTGCTCCAGGGTGTGGAGTTCAAGGACACCTGGACGTGCTGCACCCACTGCGAGCCCACACCCTGGGTGAGAGAGGGTGTTTGTGAGGGTGTTTGTGAGGGTGTGTGGTGTCACCACAGCACAACACCATCAATCAACAACATCATCATGATCACCCACAATCACCACAAGTATTACCCACACCTGCAGCAATGGCTGCTGCTGCCTCCTTTGCCTCTGTTGTGTGTTGACCATTGACCGCACATGCATGGTCAAGCAAACATTGACCAGCACAGAGCTGCCATTGCCAACCTGTCAGCTTGAGCACACCAGTGCTGTATGTAGAGAAGAGGTGTGTGTGTGTGTAGAGATGTGTGTGTGTGTGTGTGTGTATAGAAAGGGTGTGTAGAGAGGTGTGTGTGTGTAGAAAGGGTGTGTATGGATAGGAGGGATGACTGTGGTCAATGAGAACAACTTGCTCCGCAATACCAATGGCATACAACATTGGTAAAAAACAACATACATGCATCAGCAGGAAATCCTCTATATACACCAACACACAGGCATACCGTGTAAAGGCATCTGGATGCACCATCCCCGCATCCACCAGCATGTAACACAACAGCTGTAGTTTGGTAGTCCATGCGTCGTGTGCACTATTCCCATGTGCAAACCAATCCTTGAGGGCATGATCTAGACTGGGAGGGGGGTACTGGCAGCGTTCCAGGCCCTGTGAAATGAGAGGGGAGCATGTGAAATGAGAGGGGTTGGTGAGGGCCACCATTGCCAACAGCCCGTGCATGCAATTCCACAACACCACATTACACGCAGCAGCACCACAGCATACGTGTTGTTGTCGCAGTTTGAGTAGCACACGATCAAGAAACAAACCAGATTGCCCCGTGGCATCACGTCGTTTGTTGATCATGGTGCGCCATTCCTGTTCTGATGCATACGTGCCCAATGAGCGCTGCTGGTGAATCTGATTTGTGCTACACCACAATGCAACCTGTGGTGACACATGGGTTGTACAAAATGAACTGTGTACAACATTGATCTGGATTGAATCCCATCATCAACAACGTCATCCCTATTTACCGTGCACAGTTGCATCAACAGTGTTGCTTCCTCCTGTATCCCTCCCTCTTGCGCGTTCCCATCACCATGCTGCCTCAACACGCCCAATGCTGAGGCTATGGTGTGCAGGCGTGCCAGGGCAAGGAGCATGGTGCTGCTCCCACCAGCAGGGGCAGTTGCCAGGCGACACAGCTGTGGGGTGGAGAGCAACTTGCGACGCAGGTCACCCACGCAGCGCTCTGCCCATTTGATGATGCATGCACCATCGCTCATAAAGGATTCCAGGGGGTCGTTGGACGTGACGCTGGGATCCAGGCACACCGATGTAACGTAATCAATCACATAGCACCCTAATCCATTGTCGCAGCAGACATCAAATAAAGTATACAGTGCATCAATGTCATCGACAAAGGTGGATTTGGCGAGGTTTTCCGTTGCTAGAGCTTGCAAAACGTCGACAAGCAGGCGATGATGTGATGGTGTTTTGTGAACAAGGTCTTTTGGTGGGGTTTTGATGAGCAGAGACAATGCTGATGATGCCATGCTGATTGGGTTTTGCTGGTGTGTTTTGTTGAGTGATGTCTGATCTGTGTTTTTGCATATATGAACTTGATGCACCACAAACTTTCACACCCACCATGGCTGCAGTGAGACCCACAGTGCGTGTGGACATAATATCAGACAGTGTGTGGTACGTTGGTAAACTCGTTTGGATCTTGATGATCAAGACATTCCACAACATTTCCACAACACCCAGTCCATGGTGCTACATTGGCAAGAGACACCTGGATGCTGTGGTTGCCAAACTGTCAAACAAAGTCGACATCAACATCGCGTGGCATGCATTCCAGCTCAATCCATCAGCAACCAAAGAAGTCAAACTTGATCTGTACAACCGCAAGTTTGGAGCAGATCGCGTAAAGCAAATCATGCCCACCATGCAGGTGGGTATATGCTCGCACCGTCCCGCCTTGTGTGTTTCCCCAGCATCCCCACCATTTTCTGTGTTTCAGCATCCCCACCATTTGCCCACACTTTCAACAACAGGCACGCTTTGCTCAACTGGGCCTGCAGTACAGCATGGGTGGCTACACAGGCAACACATTCAACAGCCACCGACTCATTGCATGGGCCGGTCAACAGCATGGTCAAACAGCACAGCATGCACTTGTAGAGCACCTCTTCAACGCCTACTTTTGCCAGGAAAAGTACATTGATGACCCTTCTGTGCTTGTGGATGCAGCAGTGGCTGCTGGCCTGCCAAAAACACAAGCACAGGATGTGGTGGACGACCCCAAGGCATATGCAGATGAGGTGCAACGTGACATGCGCACGTACAATGCTGGGATCACTGGGGTGCCGCATTTCATAATCAACCAATCAGTTCATTTGTCTGGGGCACAGCCGGTGGACTTGCTGCAAGCAGTAATGGAAGAGGCTGCTGGAAAGGGGGGTGTTGATGGCGCAGGGAAGGAAAATGGGGGGACATGCTGATGGATGTTGATGTTTCGTGGAGAAGGAGTGTAGAGTAGGCAAGTTGTTTTGTACACGTTGTACATAACGCTGCGCATTTTGCTGTGTGCAACTGGTTGTGTGTACTGTTTGTACTCTTATTGTACCATTGCAACAACCACCACCGTCAAGGAAGGACTATGTTACACACGACCAATCATTGACCAATTAGTAGCTGTAGTCCTGCTTGGGTGCCGCAGTGTGTGCAGCATGCTGTGGGGGATGGTGAGGACAAACATGTGTGGAGATGGACACCTATTGTGGGACATTATTCGCAGACACACACCCATGCATTCCATGTAAGTCACAACATCAGATTGGTCTACTCAATCCCAACAACACAATTCCCTCCCTCCCTCCCATCATCCCCATCATCATCCCCACCTCAACCACCTCAACATACCGGGTTGGCCAAAAAGTCGGTGTGCTCCTGGAATGGTGACTTGCTAAACTTGGTCTCCTTCCACAGCTCGGGAGACAAAAACCCATACGACGATGACAGTGCCTCAAACGTGGCACGCACAAAGTTGCCCAGTGTCTTGGAGCACCCACGTGAGGCAGTGTACACATCCTCCACACCTGCCAACTGCAACACACGCTTGGGGACACGTGCTGTGTAGGTTGAGATGGTATTTGTGTAGGTTGAGATGCGCGGTTGTACAAACACGGTGAGCAGGGAATACACTCTCCACTAACATCACACATATAGCACCTCAAACATCCATACCTGCCACAATACCAGCACCACGAGGTGCGGGGATGAGACGCACTGCCACAGACCCGCACTTGCCAGTGAGCTTTGTTGGTACTGTATGCACCTTGCCGATCTTGTTACCCCAGTACCCACGACGCACGGGCACCAACGACATCTGTGTGGTTGTTTGATGGGTTCGTGAATGTGGTGTTGGTATAGAGAGTTGAATGAGATGGAGCACATCATCGTCATCATCAACACATCATCATCATCGTCAACACAACATGCCCAACACTCCCCCTCCCCCCCCCCAAAAAAAGTACCTTGGCCAAGATAATTGCACCACGAATGGCAGTGGCCACCTCCTTGGCGCACTTTACGCCCAATCCCACATGCCCATCATAATCGCCCACCACCACAAATGCCTTGAAACGTGTGCGCTGACCTGCGCGTGTCTGCTTTTGCACAGGCATGATTTTCATCACCTCATCCTTGAGCTTGTCGCCCAAAAACTGGTCTACAATCTGATACTCCTTGACTGGCAGGGAAAACAGGTAGATTTGTTCCAAGCTGTCAATCTTGCCCTGCTGTACCAAGCGGCCGAGCTTTGTGACTGGGGTCCACTTTTCCTCATCGTTGCGCTTGCCACGGCGACCACGGCCGCGGCCACGGCCACGGCCACGCCCACGCCCACCAAAACCACGCTCGAAGCCACCTATGCGTGGGAATTGGGTGGAAATTGGGTATAGAGATGTAATCAACACAGAAATACTGTGTGTTCATTCACGACCAGCAAGGTTGGTGGCTGCAATACACACATTGCACAATGCACACTGATGTTCCACCCTCAAGCTGCACAATGCTGGCGGCTGATATACGAATACATTGTGCACATGCATCGCAACCATGTTCTCTACTGGCTGCACATGCAAAGGTGTGTGCGTGGGCAAAACAACAGCATGCACAATACGATGCACAGACTTTCCCCTCGTACCACGGCCAGAGTCTGCCATGATTGCTGTTTAGTTATGGTGCGGAGAGGAGTAGACTAGAAATGGGTTGATATGCAGCAAGTACTGAGGTTTTATGATTTGCGAACAATTACAGCCGCCGGCTCTCCTCACTGTGATGAGGGGTTCCTAGTGGGATGCTGCTGCCTGTTGGGATGTTGATGTTTCTGTGCCTGAAACATGTGCTTACCACGCAGTCTCCATCTGAGTTGTTGGTGAGCTGCGTAGAGTACTGGTGGGTGTGGGGTTTTGCAAGGCGGGCTGCTCAACCCCGGGGTTCCTCTGTGAGCCATCATTGGCCTGCAGGAAAAGCATGGTGGGTGCCATATTGGGCATGTATTCTGCCATGCAGTCCTTGTCGTTGTCTCCGAGCATACGCTGTTGTGTGCATACACCAGTGCACCTTGATGCCCCCAACCAAAAAAACATGCATTCATCCCCACAAATAAACCCATATTACAATCCAAAAGAACTTGAGCAGCAACTTACAACGACACGCACATAATAATAGTAACAACTATCGATCATCTTGGCCGTATACAATCCGTTCAAGATGCAGCACGTGTCACCTATCCACGATGAAAACCAGTCTCCCATCAACAGCTTTATCGAATCTCCAGCAATTTCGTATTATAGCACATTTGCAACAACGCCACCAGCCCAGGAACGCCTGCAGATGGCACTGTTGGAAAAGCAAGCACTGCTCGAGGTGATACTCGTGGGTGATTACTCTATGGTACAATGCTCTATGGTACACTACACACCTCCTGATCCCCACTCAGGAGCTGAGTCGCGCCCGCAAGCGTGAACGACAGTTGCTCTCAGAGCACAAGCGTGCCGCTGCCCAGTTGCAGGAGGCCAGGGCACTTGCACAACAAGCACAAGAGGTATAGTGTGTTTATCAAGTTATATACCATTGCATTGTTTCTCACATCCACTAATAAATGAAAGCATGTCAACTATGTACATGGCACACTGTGTACCACACGCCCATGTCCCCTATCCACCCACCCATGTCCCCCCTCCACCCACCCACACATACACAGGCATCCCATGAGATGTTGGCAGCACGTCGTAGTGCACGTGAAGCACTGTCAGACATGGCACAACAAAATGGGAGGCTCATCACAGCACTCATGGATGCCAAACGTCAGCTGACAGCCATGCGTGATGCACATGCAGCAACACAGCGACAGTATGAGGTATGCGTGTGCATTGCTGTTGAAATGCATTGCACCTTATGCATTTCATGTGTCGTCTTTATTCTGCTCCCCACCCACAAATACAATCACTCCCAAATCACCTATGAATGATCACAGTACCGCATTGAGGGACTGGAACAGCAGGTGTGTGCATTGCAGCCAAGTACAAGCACATGTGGGGTACAGACAGACCCACAACTCATGATGCCAGTGGACAGCCTACACACAAGAGAAACATGTGGGCATACAAATCCACCATGTTGTGCATCGTCTGCCCAATACTCGCATCATGATGATGATGATGATGGTGTACGTGAGGTAGTGCATGGTGAAGAGAATGCAACACACCCTCTAGAAGGTCCCACAACAGCACCTCATCATAATGATGCCAATGATACTACCAATGGTAATGATACTACCAATGATAATGATAATAACAGCAGCACCTCACCATGCAGCAGCAGCAGCATTCCTATACACACCACCAACAACAACACTCCAGCAGCAGGCGATGCATCATTACACACAACCGCAACAGCACCTCCAGCAGCATCAGATCATGTGTTGATTCAAACACTCGAGGAGGAGAACAAGCGACTACAGGCACAAGTCACACGTCTGCAGCAGCTGGTGGAGTCAGCTGCACTGCATGAGCAGCAGAGTGAAGCACGGCAACAAGCTGAACAACACAAACAGGTGCAGTGGACGGTGGTGTGTTGGTGGTGCTGTGGGATCGGCCACATGCTCTATTGTTGTTTGATATACAATTATCCGTACATATACCATGTGTTGCTCCTTTCCATCCCTCCTTACACACCCACACAACACCCCCACACACCACAAACACAACACACAGGCGGGGAACAATGCATTCCACCAGCAGCAATACACACAAGCCATCCAGCATTACGAAGCAGCACTCGCCCTCAGTATTGACGACCCACGCCTAGCAGCGGTGCTCCACTGCAACAAAGCAGCAGCCCTTCATGAGCAGGGGCACTACATAGAGGCTGTGGTGCAGTGCTGCATAGCAGAGAGCTATGATGGTGGGTACTCACGGGTGTATCAGAGAAGGGCAGAGGCGTATTCCAGCCTGGGGGATTACACAGCGGCATTGAGGGTACGTGTGTGTGTGGGGGGGGGACGGTGTGAGTGGTGTGTGAGTGGTGTGAGGGGTCATGATGCATTTGTGTTGTTGATTTGGATGTGTGTATTGTTGGGCATGCATACACAATACACAATTACAAAACAGGATATGCAAGTGGTGGCAAAGACAGTCAAGAGTGCTGATGTGTCTCGTAGGGTCAGTCAACTGCAACGCAAGACATCACGACAGGGTCCTGTCAATTACTATGCTGTGCTTGGGGTGCCTTCAAATGCCCCTGTTGCCGATATCAAGGCAGCCTACCGGTGTGTTTATGGTGGTGGTGTGTGTGTGTGTACATGAGTACAAACAAATGCAGGGGAAAAAAGGACGGGGGAAACCATCACCGGCATGTTGTTTCACAACACAGGGCACTGGCGTTGCGTTTCCACCCAGACAAGGCAACAGAGCCACGTGGACAGGCTGCATGTGCTGCAGTGTTTCGTGTGGCAGCAGAGGCGAATGCAGTGCTCACTGATGTGGTCAAGAGAGCTGCGTACGATGCGTTGGTGGTGAAAACAAAGCTGAGAGCAAGCTCACGCTGATGAGCTTATTTTCCTCATGTTTCATTTTTTTAATTCACAAACAATCAACAGAACCTACAAACTATATTACTCTTACAACCCCACAAAACCATGGACGGTCTTGAGCACCAAGCAAAACGTCGACATGCCCAAAACGATCATCTGAAGCACTTGCGCCTTAAAAACGTACGCAAGATAGCCTACTTGTGCTTGCATGACACATGTACAGCACCACGTGTCCGTGTGGAACATCACGAGGCCGTTTGTGCACGTTGTGGTCGAGATCGCTGTCCCAACTGTTTCGGAACAGCTTCTTTGGAAACAACACGCGGCGTCGTGCACGTGACAACGCATGCATGGGCCACACACGCACCCCAAACGCACTCCCATTCACACACAGGAACGCCTGGAGCGTCACTCATCCTCTGGTCTCAACGGCTCCCCCAAAAAGGGTGGTCGTGGTGGCAAGTATACATGGGGCAGCTGGGAGGATGACCTTGCCAGCCAGGAAGGCAATTGATCATGCTGCACTCGGCGCGACACTGTAACAACAAGAGATGGAGATATGTATGTTGAGGCGCTGCGTTGACGGCGACCTTGTTTTTTTTACAAGGGTAACAACAGTATTTGACAATGCATATGAATTGCATACACACAATGAATTGGAGGCAGGGGTGGTGTTCTGCATCAATGTGAGGGTGGCATTGTGTGATGTACACACATACAGCATTCGCATGAAAACACTATCCACACACTATCATTACACGGTTGTGTTCAAAATGCAGCTTCATCACCATCATCATTGTACTGCTCATCATAATCATCTTCATCATCATCATACACCTGTCCCTGTGCGTAGTCGTCATACTCGTCATCAATGTCATCATCGTCATCCATCTCTTCCTGATCCTCTGCGTTGTCATCTGTTGTGTGTTCACAGGCACATGTGTGTTGTGTGGTATTCATGTGTTGTGTGGTATTCATGTGTTGTGTGGTATTCATGTGTGTGGTGCATGTGTGCGTCATGTAAAATGCCACCCCTACCTTGCACGTTGTCAGCATCATTGCCACGTCTGGCTTGTTCCTCTCGACCCTCAAAGTCCTTGAGCTTGATATCCAATATAACTGTGTTGTTGTGCACGCTCATGCACATGCTCATGTACAGTATGATTGCCATCCACCCACATGTCAAGCATGTATGTACAACAGCAAGCAAACACATTTTCAGCATGCAAAATTCACAAGGCACATCTCTCTCCCACACACACAAACCAATACCTGCATTCTCCATCATCCTGCTATACACATTTCCAGCATTGGCCTTCATCGATTTTCTCCGCTGTTCCTTGGTGTACAGCTCTCTACAAAAATATGTGCTATCAAAGCTCATCACCTCTTGCAGGTGATCTGCTGGCTGACCAGTATGGGGGCCCTTGTTGTTGTTGTTACTGGCGCCGCCGTTGTGATTGGTGTTGCCATTGCGACCGGATGCACTTTGATGGTTGGTGTGTAGCTGCAACAGGCCCTGCTGCCTTTTCCGTCGCAGCGAGGCACTGTTTTCACGAAAATATCCACTATGGCATGTGCGTGAAAACCTCAAAAACTTGCGCTGGTGGTGAAAAGAGGGTGTGTGTGGGTGTATGTGCACACATACGTTCACAGCGCAGAGGGCGTGCATACCGGTGCTGCCTCAAATGGACCCCTAATTGGCTTTGGCAACACTGTGTCTGGCATGTCTGGGTATGCAGGGGGCGCAGCTGTGACCACAGGGACGACAGCATTGCCGTCGTCATCAGTGGGCACTGGGATGACCATGCCACCACGCCCACGTCCACGACCGCGCCCACGCCCAGGCCCACGCCCAGCCATGGGCGTTTTCGTATTGAAGAAGACGCGTCTGTGCTGAAAACGAAGACAAAATGCTATGGTGGTGGTTTGTGATTGATGTGCTGCTTATGCTGCTGCTACTATACACCTCAATCGACGTCTTTTGTAATGTGTAGCAATGATGCTAGTGTGTTTTTGGTGGTTATGTGTGTTTTGTATATTGTATTGGCAGTTTTTTTGCTGGTCAAACCAGGGGTCAAACAACCTGCTTTGCACACTGTTTGCAAGACACTCCAACACAGTCAAATACAGTCACCCTCGTTACACCATGCTCATTACCAGCTCGTTGACAAGGATCAACCCGCAACTGCAGCAGTGCTCACCACCAAAAAAAGCTCCATCATCATCCCATGCCCTTGCACTTGGTATGTGGCAATACCTGGGCAATAACCAACGCACCAAACATGCATCCGACAACAAACCACACATACCATACACGCAGGGGTTGCATCACTTGCTGCTGCTGCCCATGTGGCCATCATCCCATCCCCAGCATTGGCTGGCAAGACCTTTCTAGACCTACCAGAATGCTCTTCTTTCACCCAAACCAACAGAATTGCATATTGGTGTGTGTGTGTGTAGGGTGGGTTGCAGAGATGTGCAGTGTATGGAGACACACACACACACACACACACACACACACACACACACACACACACACACACACA
>VFQP010004625.1_pt1 | contig 12635 bp, 12 predicted proteins | sample 3512351 | NCBI WGS metagenome assembly VFQP01 (sample SAMN10412372, study PRJNA504923) | tailings metagenome | isolation source: Relicate 1 Philex TSF1 revegetated site | place: Philippines: Tuba, Benguet | collected 2017-08-29 | reverse complement strand
CACCCGTGGTGCATCCGAGCGTCTCCACGCTGGGCAGCGTGCGCACGATGGCGTTCTTCTTGGCCATGGTGCGCGTGCCCAGCGCCAGGCACGTGGTGATGACGGCGGGCAGGCCCTCGGGGATGGCCGCCACCGCCAGCGCCACGGCAATCTTGAGGTAGTACACCTGCATGCGCACATTGGTTTAGGGTATAGGGTTTAGGGTTCGGCATCTGCGCCGCGAGCAAACGCCACGAGTGGGCAGCGCATCGCGGCAGCTGGAGCGCCGCGGGGAGGCGAAGCCCTAGCCCTCACCATGCGGCCGACGTCGACGCGGATGGTGGAAGGGTCGGGCAGCGGCAGCCCGAACGGCGCGTTGGGCAGCGGCTCGTAGCTGAGGTAGTTGTGGAAGTTGATGAGCCACACCAGCACGCAGATCCAGAAGATGACCTGCGGCGCCAGGACAGGTGAGAGGCTTGCAACGGTGACGACCGGCAGAGGACGCACCCGCAGGCAGCGGGTGCGGGCGGGGACGTCCGCATGGCCCGCTCGCCACGCAAGGTTCGCGCCACGGGGTGGGCCACCTGACAGGTCCACCCCCCTCTGAGCAGGGACGCTCCTCCACATGAGCGCGCCGCCTGCCTCAAACGCGTGGTGCCGCGGCAAGGCAGGCGCAGCGTGCACAGCGCGCGCACAGCGCACCTGCGCCAGCATGTCGCCGAACTGGTTGAGCTTCTTCTTGAGCGGCGTCTCGTCCTCCTCGTCCGACGCCTCCTGCGGCCGCATGGGGCTCAGGGTTCGGGTTAGGGTTTGGGCTGGACCCGCGTCGCAGCCACCCACGTCGTGTCTGCTCCCAGGTACGGGGCAGGCTGGGCGCCTGCCGTCCGCTGCCGTGCCCTGGGCTGCGCCGCAATTGCCATGGGTTGGACCTGCCGTCCGCTGCCGTGCCTTCCGCCTGACTGCGGCAGCTGCCCCACGGCGCCTCACGACAGCCGCTGCCACGGCTCCTCCCACCGCTGCCGCTGCTCCTCATCGGCGCATGGCCCCCCGCCCGCACCTTGATCTGGCTCTGGATCTTGCCAATCTCTGTCTGCATGCCCGTCGCCGTCACCACGCCCACCACGGTGCCGTTGGCGATGGCCGTGCCGCTGAAGAGCATGTTCTCCTTGGCCTGCAGCTCGCAGTCCCTGTCGGGGACTGGCTCCGAGACCTTGGACACGGCCACCGACTCGCCTGCGAATGGGCAGGGTCGGAAGCGCCCCGGGCGCGTGAGCCACGGTTTGCAGGAACGCCCGCATGCCCGACTGCGCCACGAGTGACGCCCAGGGCTGCGTCGCTCGCCGCGTGCTCTCGCCTCGCCAGCGTGTGAGCGCATCCCACTGCCAGCCTCGCCGCTGCTGTCGTCCCGTCGCCGCCGGGCCCTCCCAGCCCGCCGCCGCCTCGCCATGCCGCCACTGCAGGTGCGGGCCGTGGCCCCTCTGACACACACACATACGCACACTGCCACACATGCCCCGCGCCACACCGCGCACCTGTCAAGGAGGCCTGCTCGGCGCGCACGGTGGCGGTCCGCAGCGTCACCACGCGAATGTCGGCGGGCACGCGGTCGCCCACGTGCAGCTCCACTATGTCGCCGGGCACCAGGTCCCGCGCCGGCAGCTCTGATATCTGCGTGGCACGCGTGGGGGCCGCGGCGTGCGTCGCGTCTGTCCCCGCCCGCCACGCTGCAGCACACAGCTGGGCGAAAACCAGCGGCACAGACTCACGATCCTGCCCCCGCGCAGCACGCGCGCGTGCTCGCTCTGCAGCTCCTTGAGCGCCTCCAGGGCGGCCTCGGAGCGGCTCTCCTGCCAGACGCCCACGGCCGCGTTGAGGATGAGGATGAGGACGATGACGAAGGGCTCGACGTACGCGCGCCAGCCCTCGTGCTGCGACTCCTCGTCAAAGTACGCCAGGCCGAACGAGACGCCCGCGGAGGCGAGAAGTATCTGCAGATGCCCAGAGCGCAGCCGGCCCAGCAGGGACACCTCAGCTGCGGCGCGCCATTGGGCTCGCAGGCCGTGCACAGGATCCCTTGCAAACAGTGCAGCGCAGTGCTGCACTGCTCACTCGGCAGCTCTGCGCGGCAGCTACAGCTGGACTCACCACACACACGGCATCACCTGGCGTGCCCCTGCCTCATTGCAGGGCCCTGCCTCCACACCAGCTGGCCAAGGGGCGCACCTTGACGAGCGTGTCATCGAATTGCTCGGCGATGAGCTTCCACAGCGGCGTCGGGGGGTCCTTCTGGAGCTCGTTTGGGCCGACCTGCGCCAGGCGCCTGCTGGCAGCCTCCTCGCTCAGGCCCTGCGATGGGTCCACCGCCAGGTCCGCAAGCACCTCCTTGACCGGCTTGGCCCACGGCGCCTCGCTGATGGCCTTGGCCATCGTGCGCCGAGTCGAGGGAGCAAGCTCCTCCTCCTCCTGCTCTCCCAATAAAGAGCAAGCTGCTCGCTCCCCAGACTGCAGACGCTGGCACGCTGGTGCTCTACGCTTCTGCCCCGTGCGTGTTCGCGGGGCCTGCGAATGGTCAGGGCATCGAGCCCTGTGTTGGGTGCACGAGCGGCAAGCAAGGCGCTGGAGGCCAATCTGCCACACGATGCCTGCGTCGTTCCCCATCCCCGACGTCGCCCCGAACGACGACGGCTGGGGCCCTGGGAGCAGCAATGTGCCCGCGCACCTGGCCGACCTGCCCTACGGGCCCTTCAACAAGTCTGAGCGCATCGGCAGGGCCAGCGACTGGACCGCCAGCGCGTACCAGCGTGGCGGTGAGGGGGCGACTCTTCCCTCGCGTGGGCTAGCCCAAGTGGGGAGATCTCCCAGCGAGGACCTTCAGGTCGCTCTCCTCTCGACGGCTGCGCTGCGCACGCAGGGCGATACGGGCAGCAGAACGTCGGTGCCGCGGTGTTCAACTTCTTCCACAACGAGGAGGTGCGCCCAGTGCAGTGTGCTTTGCCGTGGCGGCTGCGCATGGCCCCGCTCGCGCTCGCGCGAGCCTGGCGAGCTCGTCCTGACGCGATGCAGGAGGAGAACTTCCACGTGGTGGACAACCGGCCCGTGAAGACGACCAACAAGTTCGGCCCCCGGCGCTGGGGCCAGCAGCAAGGCGGTCGCGGCCAGGGCGGTCGCGGGGGCCGGGGCGACCGCGACGGCGGACGAGGAGGCGGGGACCGCGGAGGGGACAGGGGCGGCAAGAAGCAGGACCAGCGCCGGCCGCCCTGGCAGTCCTACGGCCGCGACCAGCAGCGGGTGCGCGCGGCGCGGCGCGGGCAGAACGGCAGGCGTGCACCTTTAGCAGCAGCAGCAGTGGGCACAGCTGCTGCCCTGCTGGAGCGACGTGTTTCCGCGCGCGGGCTGGCGTGGAGGGGAGGGCGCAGCGGCGTGCCCAGCGCGCGGCGCAAGTCACTCGTGGCGCGCCCCGACCACCTGAACGACCAATCCGTGCGTGCCCGCAGGCCACGTACAGCAGCTCGATCGAGATCAAGCCCGAGTGGTCGCTTGTGGAGCAGATCGCCTTCTCCAGCCTCGTCAAGCTCAACTGCAACGTGGGCGAGCCGGAGGACGTCGTCAAGTGAGTGCCGCCGCTACGGCACCTGCTGCACCATTATGGGAAGGCTTCTGCGGGAAGGGGTGAACCCCTTGGCGTATGGCTGTCAGAGGAGAGCTGGGGCAGCACAGCCGCGGTCGGGCAGCTCTACACCGGCTGGTGCTGCGAGAAGGCCGGAGCCGGCTGGCAGACGCGGCAGACGCAGCGTGCGGCCTGCGCAGCGGCTGCCGCAGCAGCGGAGCGGCCGTGCCTCTGGAGGGGCGCTGCCAGGGGGCGGTCTGCAGGGCTGGGCCGCGGGCCGCGAGAGCCGCCCCCGTTGCGTCAGCGTGCGCCGTGGGCCCGCAGCCACGGGAGCTGACGGGCGTTGTTCCTGGACGGGCAAACGTGGGGACGCCCAGGGCCGGCGGGTTTGCGTGCTCACGGCCGTGCTGCGCCCTAGCCCTAACGCAAGCCCTCACCCTCTGCATGCGCGCGGCAGGTGCGGCGAGCTCGAGTTCTATGACAAGGTGTACGACCGCATCACGGTCAAGAGCAACACGTCGCTGGAGAAGACCAAGCGCGCCTTCCGCAACGTCACCACCTCGGACGACCCCGTCATCCGGTGCGCGCCGTGCGCCTGCTGGCGGGGCCTGAGGGGGCTTGTGGGTCCCAGGTTCAGGGCTGGGACGGCCTTGTCATCTGGCGCTCGCGCCGTGCGGTGGGAGGTGGGGGAGTCAGGGGCAGGCGGTTGGCGGGGCGAGGGCACGGCCGGGATGTTCACCACGCACTCACTCCCTGGCCTCGGCCACTGCCCTTGCCTCTCCCCATTTGCAGGCGGTTGGCGGGCGAGGGCAAGGCCAAGGTGTTCACCACCGACTCGATCCTCACCACGCTCATGTGCGTGCGGAGCTCCAAGTACAGCTGGGACCTGCTCATCACCAAGAAGGACGGGCAGGTGCGTTTGCGCGCGGCAAGCCAGCGGCGTGCTCTGTGCCGGTTCTGGGCGCCTTGGCACACAGCCACCCACGCCCACAGCAGGCGTGTGTGCACGGCGCGGCGCCGCGTGGAGCGAACCGCCCGCCGTCGTGGTCGGCAGCGGGCGCCGACTGACGTGGCGTTGTCTCTTGTTGCTGACTCGGCGCGCGTAGTTGTTCTTTGACAAGACGCACGAGTCAGCGCTCAACCTGCTCACCGTCAACGAGACGGCGCCAGAGGAGGTGCGCGCGCGCCACGGCTTGGCGTTCGGGCACTGCCCCACACCTGTGCTGCGCAGACCACCCGCCTGCTTTCTCCATCCCAGCCCATGCGCCGTCGCCCCCCTCCGCGCGCCTGCTGCGGAGCATTTGCGCGCGCCGAGGGCGGCGGCGGCGCGCGCCGGTCTCACGAGGGGCGCATCCGCGCGTGACCCGCCCCGCCACGATGTCGTGCACGGCGCGCCCGCATGCTGCTCACCCTCGCCCTTGCACCCCCCTCCCCGGCACACGCACACAGGTGCCCGAGGAGAAGGACAACATCAACGGCGTGCAGCAGCTGAGCATCGAGGCCACCACCATCAACCAGAACTTCTCGCAGCAGGTGCAGCTCGGCCGCAGAGCGGTCGCCGTGCTTTGGGCTCGTGCCGCCCATGCGGGCGGCGCTGAGCGTGCTGCCGGGCGCCCGCCGCGCGCGGCGCCCTCGGCGCAGAGCGCAGCTGCTGTGGCCAAGGGCAGCCAGCGCGCCAAGGCTCCAAGTCCGACTCGCCCTCTCACGCGTCCTCTTTTGTTCCCAAAAACGCAGGTGCTGGCCAAGGGCGCCAGCGCGCCCAGGCACAAGTTCGACGAGGCCAACCCCTTTGTCTCGCCCGAGGACGCCAACGAGGACCTCGCCTCGGTCGCCTACAGGTGCGCAAGCCCTCACCCATGCGCCCCACCCTAAACCCTAAACACGGCACGCCGCGCCGCCCGCCAGGGGCACGCGCAGCGGGCCGCAGGGAGCGGCGTTCTGCGCGCCCATGAGATTGGGGAGGGAAAAAGGGGACGATGCGAATGGCGTGGGCGGCGGCGGCGTGCGCACGCGCAGGTACCGTAAGTGGAAGCTGGCCGGCGACGTGGACATTCTCGTGCGCTGCGAGTTGGACGGCGTGCTGAGCACCGGCGGGCCCGACGTGCAGCTGCTGAGCATCAAGGCGCTCAACGAGTTCGACATGAGGGCGCAGGTAGGGCTTTGCCACATGGTCGGCGGCGGCGGTCGGCGGCGAGGTTGGTTCGTGGTTGTGACGAGTGGCGCGCGGCCGCGTGCGTGGGCGGGTCGCTGCTGCTCCCGCAGGACTGGCGCAAGAAGATTGAGTCGCAGCCGGGCGCCGTGCTGGCCTTTGAGACCAAGAACAACAAGAACAAGATTGCCAAGTGGACGGCGGCGGCGCTGCTGGCGGGCGCCGACATGATCAAGCTGGGGTACGTGAGCCGCGCCAGCCCGAGGGACAACACCAACCACGTGGTGCTGGCCACGCAGGTGAGCGGGAGGAGGTGGAGGAAGCGTGGCTTTTCCTGAGGCACAATTGTCTTAGTGGGCCCGTGGGTAGCGCCACGCAGGTGAGCGGGAGGAGGTGGAGGAAGCGTGGCTTTTCCTGAGGCACAATTGTCTTAGTGGGCCCGTGGGTAGCGCCACGCAGGTGAGCGGGAGGAGGTGGAGGAAGCGTGGCTTTTCCTGAGGCACAATTGTCTTAGTGGGCCCGTGGGTAGCGCCACGCAGGTGAGCGGGAGGAGGTGGAGGAAGCGTGGCTTTTCCTAAGGCGCAGTTGTCTTAGTGGGACCGTGGGTAGCGCCACGCAGGTGAGCAGGAGGAGGGGCAGGGTTTGTCTTCTTTGTTGCCCGAATGGGGCCGGGGGCAGCGCCACGCAGGTGAGCACGAGGTGGGCAGCGTTTGCTTGCTGGCGTCGCGGGTCGGGGCTAGCGCCACGCGGGTGACGAGGAGGAGGACAAGGAGGAGGAGGAGGAGCAGGTGTTGCTGCTTTGTTGTCAGAACGGGGCCGGGGGCAGCGCCACGCAGGCACACAAGGTGGCGCTGCGTTGCGTCGCCGCTGGCGCGTCGCAGCTTTTGGGGTGCTGCGTGTTGTCGGGGACTGGGGTGGTGCAGTTGAGGTGGCGACGCGCGGCTGCTGCCGGCGTCGGCGGTGTCACCGCGTGGGTGCTGCCGAGGCATGGGAAAGACCATTCGTGCCTGCGCGCGTGTGCGTGCGCGTGCCCTCCGTCGTGCAGGTGTGCAAGCCCAAGGACTTTGCGGGGCAGATGAACCTGAGCATGGAGCACTGCTGGGGCATCGTGCGCGCCGTCGTGGACCTCATCATGCGGCTGGACGACGGCAAGTTCAGGCTCATCAAGGACCCCGCCAAGGAGCTGCTCAGGTGCGCTGCTGTGCTGGTGATCGCCGAGGGGGACGCGGTGGTGGCCCAGGCGGGCGGGGCGGTGTCGTCGCCAGCGCAACGTGCTGAGGCGCGGCGCTGCGTGGGCGGTGGTGCGTGCAGGCTCTACGCGCTCCCGGCCGAGGACGAGGGCGAGGGCGAGGATGGCAAGTAGGCACCGCAGGCAGCTCCGTCTGGACCCCGCTTTTCTCCTGCTCCTGTCTCGAGCATCCCGACCTGTCGTTGTCGTTCAAGCTTTCGTGCGTCAAAGTCCCGCAGCGAGAGCGAGAGCGAAGCAGTTGCTTGCCGAAGAAAAGACACAGCGTTCGTGCAGTGGCAGCTCTCGTGCGTGGCAAGACGCTCGGGGGGAGCGGCGCCGAGCGAGCGTGCGGGATGGCGGTCCTGCAGAGGCAGAGCTCCAGGTGCGCACGCGGTCGAAATTCAAGCCTTGCGCCAATTCACTCGACGAGTCCCTTGCGGCCCGTCGCCGTGGTGGCCGCGGGGCGCCCCCTCATGCGGATGTCGCTGCCGCACACGACGATGCCGCACCTGCGCTGCAGCAACACGCCCGTGCTGGACTTCAACGTGTGCGGGAGACAGATTCTCCTCACTCCAGCCCGCTCACCAACTGCAGCAGCAGAGGCGACATGGCCTGCACTGGCAGCTCCACCCGCGGGCCCGCCCAGGACGCTGTCCGGGCGGCGCACACGCTCCTGGCAGCAGCGCGAGCAGCAGCAACACGTTCAGCTGGAGCAGCAGCACCCGCAATTGCAGCAGCCGGGCCACCACGCGGCGGTGCCGCATCTCGTGCTCTACCCCCCAAACGTCGACCCCCGGATGTGGCAGCAACCACCCACATTGCACATTGCCAGCGACGCCGGCAGCACCCCACCGACAGCCACAGGGCAGCAGCAACAGGAGCCGGCCCACACTCCGTTGCAGCGCCAGTACATCCCGCACGTGCACCAACCGTCATCCCATGACCACCAGCAGCGAGACATCCAAGGTGCTACGCTCAGCAGCCTCCTTCACAGCGGCGGACACTCTTTCAACAACGGCAGCGCCCCGGGGGCCTTGCAAGACGGCGTGCTCAGCCGCACCTGGCACGCCGCGCCGCTCTCAGCAGCCGCCTCGCTCACACCTCACCAGCAGCACGCTGAGCAGCCGCACGAGCTGCCGGCGGCCAGCAGCCTCAGCACGCCCGCCGCCTCGCTCCGGCGCGGCAGCAGCGCCGCCAGCGCCGGCGACGTGGTTCGCACCATGCCCCGGCGCGAATCTGGCGCCCAGGGGAGCGCGGAGGGCGCCCCCGGTGGCGAGGGCGGGCGGCGGGGCAGCCAGGTGCTGGTGGGCCTGGCGGTCGGCCCTGCGGGCGGCGGCAGCCTCCGCTCGCCGTCACCGGGCAAGAAGCGGGCGTCCCCGGCGGGCGCCGGGCGGCAGGCCGTGGCGTACTTGAAGCTCAAGGACGGGGGCCCGCCGGGCGGCGGCGGCGGCGGGGGCGGGTCGGCGGGGCCAGGGATCAGCGGGACAGCGTTGGGGGGCACGGCGGGCGGCGGGGCTGGCGGGGAATCAACGGCAGCGGCGGCGGCGGCGCTGGAGCAGGCGCGCCGGGCGCAGGAGCGGCTGGAGATGCACCGGCAGGCCAGGGTGAGTTCAGGTGGAGGTGGTTTGCGTCGGGCACACAGGTTTGCGTGCGGGGAGAGGCTCAGCTGAGCGCCGCGCGCGGGGCGGGCGTGATGATGCGCCGCAGGAGGCGCAGGCGGCGCGGCAGGCGACCGAGGAGGCGCAGGCGCGGCAGCAGCGCATGGAGGCGGTGCAGCGCCTGGCGGCGGAGAAGGAGCGGCGCCGGTGCAACGTGTACGCCATGAACGCCATCCTCCGCATGTGAGTCCGTGTGGCGTGCAGCCACCTCCAGGAGTCCTGCGCAGGCAAACGGAAGGTGGCCGTGCCGCCTCCTTTCATGGTGCGCCGCAGGTGCGACGAGGCCATGGTGGCGCAGATGATGGCGCAGAGGGCGGGGCAGGCAGCGGCCACGCCCGCCGCGGCAGGGTCCGAGGAGGTGTTTAACGGCGTTTGACGGCGTTTGGGCAGGCACTTAGGGGTCGGTCAGGCTGGAGGCGTCGCTGGGAACTATTGGTCTGCCTTGCTCAGGCTAACTGCCAGTGGCTGACAGTGGCAGAGCATGCCTCGGCTGCCGTGATGTACGCACAAGCACTGCAATGATCGGCGCCGTGGCCACGATGGCGCCCAGATGAGGTGGTGGAGCCTTATGGCTGGGAAGGAGCGTCCTGCAGCATTGCCTTGGCGCCAATGTACTGCCGACCACGATATTGTGGTACCGGGGGCTTCTGCGCATGCACGTCCCTTTGCGCGCCCCCCACCTGCCCGCACAGACTCCTCAAGCTCACACGCCATGGACGCACCGCAAGCGCCACCACCCGCAGCAGCAGCATCATCGATCCAGGCCCTGCCGCTCGAGCTCCTGCAGCGATGCGTTGCGCTCCTCCCGCCCGAGGACAAGCGCGCAGGCTTCGAGGCGTGCGATCGGCTTGCGAGGGCGGTGCTGCTCAACTCGCTGCAGCAGGAGGAGACGCCCGGTCGCCTCGTCTTGTTCGTGGACCGGGAGGAGCCCTTCACCCCGAGCGCCACGCTGCTCCAGCAGCTCGTGGGGCCACAGGACAGCAAGGGCGCGACGCTGGTGCTCTACAGCGACAGCGGCGGCAACCCGGAGCGGTGCCTGGCTGAGCTGCAGGCGTCGGGCGTCGTGCTCACCTGCGCCACCCGCCTGGAGCTCCAGGTGCGCGCCCACTTGCCGCATGGGCTTGACTGATGCGCGTAGGTGGCCCATGGTGATGAACGGCACTCACGCTTCCCCTCCGTGAACCTGCCTGCAGCGCCTGTCGCTCGACGCGCTGGTGCCCGACGGCGTGAGCGCCTTCCTGCCCAACCTGCGCCAGCTGCGCGTCTCCAGCTGCCAACTCACGGCCGCGGCAGAGCAGTCGCTCATCGACCTGGGCTGCAGCAGGCTGCAGCACGTGGAGCTGCAGTTGCTTCGCGCGCCGCTCGCCGACATCGCAACCACGCAGCTGCAGCAGCTGGCCGGCCTGCCCAGCCTCTCCTCCCTCTCGCTGCTGGACAGGTCCTGCCCCACCGTGTGCCTGGAGCAGCTCAGCACGCAGCTGACGGCGCTGCGACTGGACGGCGACTTTGTCGACTATTCGGCGACCTTGGACGCCGCGCAGTGGCGGGCCACGCTGCAGCACGTCGCGCTGTGCACGGCGCTGCAGTCCCTCACCATCCCCTGCAGCAGGGACGAGGAGCTGGCCGCGGTGGCGCCGGCGCTGCAGCGGCTGCCGCGCCTGCGCCTCAACCACCAGCGGGCCGCGCCGCCGGCGGACGCCATGGTGGAGCGGCTGCTGGCGCTGCCGCACCTGACCAGCCTGCACTGGGGCCTCGTCAGCAGCCATGCGTTCCAGCGCTCGCACGCCGACAGCCCCTGCCGCTGGAGGGAGCTCAACTTTGGGTTGGTCTCCCCGCGGCATCTGGCGCATCTGCCGCTGCGCTCGCTCACGTCCCCGGTGGCGTGGAGCACGATCCTCCTGGATGCGCGCGCCTCTGTGGGCGAGGTGCAGGCGGCGGTGGACAACGTTGCGCGCGGCTGCCCGGCGGGCGGCGCGTGGCGGCCGGAGGAAGCGGACTGCAAGCCGGGTGTTTCGTTCCTCTCGCCGGCGGGCGGCACCTTCGCGCGGGGCGCCAGCGAGGGCGACACGCCGGCGGCGCTGCTGCGCGCGCTGCGGCCGCTGCTGGCGGCGCCAGGCCTGCGAAGCCTGGACATCAGGCGCCTGGCGTGGGACGCCGAGCTGGTCAGGGCGCTGGGCGAGGTGCTGCCCCGCACCTGCCGGCGTCTGGGCGTGAGCCACGGCAGCTGGGCGCTGCCGGCCAGCATCCAGGTGCCCCGCAGCCTCCCGTGGCTCGAGGAGCTCGAGTTTACGCGCGTGGTCATGCACCCGCAGACCGTCACCTCGCTGGTCAGCTGCGCGGCGGGGAGGGAGGAGGCGCGGCGGCCGGACGATGGGGGGCTGGTGCTGCGCAAGGTGACGGTCGTCAGTCCTGCACCACCTGTCTCAGCCGCGGGGTCGTGGGATGAGGACGCCTTGGAGTATGCGTGGGAGGAGGTGGAGGAGGTGGTGCAGGACTCGCGCGTGGGCGTCGAGTTGGTGGTTGTCTTGCGCTAGGCGCAGGGGAGGTGTGCAGGGGAGAGAGGCGGAGGGGGGTTGGGAGAGCCGGGGCACGAGGATGCGTGTGGTGACGCCACTGCTGCCGCTGCTATGCGGGGTGTGTGCGCTCCGTGCGGTGGCTTGCCATGACGTGCGCGCGAGTGGACCCCCGTGCACGTGCTCGCTGCTGGTGTCTGTGGCCGTGCGGACGTGTCCCAGGCGCAGATTGCAACAGTGTCCAGAAAAGCAGCGAGGCCGAGAGACGGATGCAATACGGGTGCAGACAGATGACAGATCTCTGCCGAGCAATGGCAGGCCTGGCCTGCGGTGGCAAGCACACCTGCGGTGGTGCGGGCAGCGTGGTGCCCAAAGCAAAAGAATAATCCAAACGGTGGAGGAGCCCAGCCGAAAGCAGCCCGAGCGGGCGATCACGCCGCAACCAGCCTTCGTGCCATCGAATCACTACGACGCTCATGCCCTGCTGAGCCACCCCTCCTGCAGGGGCGGCTGCTGGACTCCAGGGTGCTCAGGCTTCACGACGCGCCGCCGCTGCCGCCGCCGCCGTCGATGTCGCCGCCAATGACGACGCCTGAGAAGCAAACGCACACGCACGCGCACACAAACGCTTAGCACAGCGCGGCCCTCAAAGCGCACGCCCCTTTGGCACGCGTCGCCTGATCATCAAGCAGGGCCCCGTCTCCGCCGCACCGTGCTTGGAGCGGCCGGACCGGTCGGGGTCATCGGGGTCCATGTCGCGCCGGTGCCCGTGGTGGAAGGGCTCGCGGCCCGTGTAGAGCTCCTTGCGGCGGTCGCCCAGCGGCGCCACCCACTTCTTGCCGTGGCACTTGGCGCCGCACTCACCCGACCTGTGCGCGGCCGCACAGCAGGATAGGTGCGCCTGAACTGTCGGTGCACGCGAGCCAGCTCGTACTTTCAGGTCAGAGGCGGCGGCAGCGGCACGCCCAGCGCGACAGAGGGCGTGCGTGAGTGGTCGCCCAGCAGCTCAGTTGAGTCCACGCGGCTGCACCGAAAAGAGGCACGCCCCAGCCGTCGGCGCGCGCTAGCCAGGCTGCGCCCTGGGTGTCGGTGGGGCGCCCTGCTGGTCACGCTGACTCGCGGGTCGGCGGCCGGTGCGTTGTGGAGTGGCGCTGACGCGATGCGCGATTCAGCTCGCAGGCGGCAAGCCAAAGACGACCGTTCCGCCGGCCCCGGACCTGAGCAGCGCCTTGAGTCCCCGGAACCCGCTCGCCCCAACCCCGCCCGCCTCACCACCATCACGCCGGCGCACCTGAGCAGCGCCTTGAGTCGCTGGAACTCCCCCGCCAGCTGCCGCCCGACCTTTTCCGGCGTGTACTTGTCCACCATGCGCTGCCGCGCGCGCCGGCCCCGCGCCGCCGCCTCCCTGCGCAACCAAGCACGCGCTCACAGGTCAGTGCCGCCGTCCATGTCCTGCAGCGGGTGACGCAGCGGGTGCTCTGGCCTGGGCTGGTGCCTAATC
>VFQP010004624.1_pt1 | contig 12635 bp, 11 predicted proteins | sample 3512351 | NCBI WGS metagenome assembly VFQP01 (sample SAMN10412372, study PRJNA504923) | tailings metagenome | isolation source: Relicate 1 Philex TSF1 revegetated site | place: Philippines: Tuba, Benguet | collected 2017-08-29 | reverse complement strand
CCCGCCCGCCCTGCAGATGTTTGGAGACGTGTCTCCTTCCTTCGCCCACCATCAGCTCGCCGCCGCCGCCGCCCCGGCTCCGGCCACCGCCATGCTGTCCGTCTCCTACCTTGCCTCGTACGAGCACATGGGCTCTGCGGCCATCAGCTGCATCTCTGGCTGCGAGTGAGTGTGTGCGTGCGTGCGTGCGTGCGTGCGGCCCCTCCTCTCCCCGCTTCGCTCCGCGCCGCCGGGATGAAGTCCACAGCTCACACGGGTCGTTCCCCTGACGATGATGCGGCAGGTGCAAGGCGGCGGTGGTGAACGCGCACCACACGCTGAAAGCCAGCATGTTGCATACGTGCACTGTCGAGGTGACCGCCTCCCCGGCGTGCGAGTTCCAGGTCGAGGTATGTGCTTGGGGGGGTGGGGGTGGGGGTGCACCTGTTTGGACACGCTTCGGCGGGGCCGGAGCCCAGCTTGCGGGCGTATCAGATGTCTGGCAGCGCAGATGTAGGCACGCAGATGTAACGTCCCCCACTGCTCAGCCGCACCGCGAGGACCCCAGGCGGGTGGCCGATGCCGCCGCATCGCCATTTTCGCCATTGGTGGAATAGGAGACTGCATGCTCGCGCACGCCGCACATCCGTCAACGCGAGGGCTCACCGCCCGCACCCTTGTACACCGCGCACGCAGGTGCTGCCTGACACCAGCTCCGGAGAGCATAAGTTCAAGGTGAGGGAGGCTTGCTGCTGATGCTGGCCGCGGCTGCCTGGCGTGGGCGCGCTGTGCGCGTGCTGGATGAGGAGGAGGTGTCGCGCGAGAGCCTCCTGCGGCGCAGGTGCTGGCGGTGTCCACGAGCACGGCCATCGGCAGCACAGCGGCGGGGCACTTTCAAGAGCACGAGTTCCTGGGATGATGACGGTCGCGTGGCGCTGTTCTGGTCCTGCCCCTGACTGCTGGGTCCGGACGCGTGCACCGCAACGTGTCGGCCTGCGTTGTAACCGTCAACTCTCCCTCCTCGCAAACGCGGCCGCAAGAAGCAGATCACGCGTCGCCGGCAGCTGCAGAGGCGCTCGCGCCGGCCGCAGCGCCTCCGGGCTTGTCCGCGCCGCCGCCCCGCTCGCCGCCGCCGCCGACGCTGGCGCTGCTGCGGAAGAGCTTGGCCAGCTTGCTCGAGATGCGGGCGCCGAGGCTCTTGCGCTTGGCCAGCACCGACGCCGACGAGAGCGACACGGCGCTCCCAGCGTTGCTCTGCACGTCGTCCTCGTCGTCCACGAGCAGCTGCCCGGGCGCGCCGCGGCGCGCCAGGCCGGACGACTGCCGCGCCGGCGACGATGCAGCGCCTAGGCGAGGCTCGTCGCTCGGGACGGGCGGGCCCAGCGAAGCGCGCTCCCGGTGCGGCGCAGCGGCGGCGGTGAAGCTGCCCTCCCTGCTCGCTATGCGGTGCAGCTGGTCACGCTGGCGGGCTCCGGGGTCGTCGAGCTGCTGCTGCTGCGCCGCCGTCTCGGCCGTTGCCCACACGTGCTGCGGCGCCGTGTCGCTGCCAGCCGCGGACGCCAGCGCGTGGCGGTGCTGGGTGGGCGTGGCGGAGGCGCCGGCTGCCGCGGCGCCGCGTGCGGTGACTGGCGTGGTGGCCGGAGGGGCGCTCGGCGTGCCCACGCTGCCCATGGGGTTGACGTACACCTGGGGGCAAACACGCCAGGGCAGAGCGCAGAGACTGACTTGGCAGTGCTGGTAGCGGGAGCGAGGTGAGGTACACGTAAGGTGGCGCTGCCTGCCTCACGGGCCGTGTGGCCCCGGCTCACCTGCTCAAACTGCGCCGTCGCGCCGCCCTCGCTGCCGCCCCAAGCGCCGTGTGCGGCGTCCGCCACCGCACCGCCGCCTGCGCGCACGGCCGCCGCGCCGAAACGGGCTCAGGCCACACGCCTTTCGAGCGCACTTGAGCATCACACGCGACGCGCATGGATGTGATGCTCACCTGACGACGGGCACTGCGGCTGGGCGGGCGGCGAAAGCGCACCGCCGGCGCCCCCAGCCACGGCCGCCGCCGTGCTCCCGAGGTCAGCGGCGTCGCGCGGGGTGATGGCCACCGGGCTGCGGGCCGAGGGCAGCGTGGCTCCGCCGCTGCTGGCCGTGTCGCGGACGGGGTACAGCGGCACTTGCGGCGCGGCCGAGTCGCCCTGGTTGGGCGTGGGGTGCATCTGCGTTGAGCGAGCGCATGAACCGCACGACCCCCCAGAGCGGATTTGCTAGCGTGCCCCCACACAGAGAGACGCGAAAGCAGCTCTCGCCGTCCCCTTTCTCTCGCCTCGCACCTGTCCGGTGGACTCGAGCGCGGCCACGCCGGGCGACCCCCACGTGCCGTCGCGCGCCGCGTGCTGCTGCTGGGCGCCCAGCGCGCCAGGCACGCCGCTGCCGCCCACGGCGTGCGGCGCCAGCAGCAACAGCGCCGGGCCCACCGCCCCCTCCTCCCCCTCCTCGTACCCATCTCCCCCCATCCCCTCCTGCGCGTCCGCCTTGACGCCGAGCACGCCCACCCCGCCCAGCGACACCACGGCCACTTCGCTGCCACCCAGCTCACTGACGCCGCTCGCGCCGCCGCCGCCGCCGCTGGCCGTCCCCGCCGCGCCCGACAGCGACTGCTCCATCTCGCTGGCCATGTGCTGCATCGCCACCAGGCGCCGCTGCATCTGGTCCATGCGCGCCGCCCAGTGGTGCGCCGGCGAGAGCAGCGGGCTGCCCAGGCCGTCCGCTGCTGCCTCCGCCGCCCCCAGGCCCCCGCGTTGCTGCCAGGGAGCTGCGCCGGGGTCCAGGGAGGAGGCGCTGCTGCCGCCGACGGCCACGCCGTCGCTGGACGTGCCGTGGCCGCCGCCGCCGCTGCTGCTGTGGGCGCCGGCGCCCGTGTGCGCGGGGATCGTGAGCGGGGGGTGCAGGTCGAGCGAGGACGCGGCGCCGACGCTGCCCTCGGGCAGCAGAGCGGCCCCGTCGTCGCCGCCCTGCGTGCGCACACGTCGCGCGACTGCGGATGCTTGTTCTGCCCACTCACGGCTCCCGCGCTTGGAGCCAGCTGCACGAGTGGAACAGGCTCAGGGAGAGAAGACGAACGGAAGCTTCAAAGCTGGCACCTGCTTCTTGCCCTCGGTTGGGCCGTGTGGGGCGGAGGCGCCGGCAAAGTCGCGGAGGTCAAAGGTGCTGGGCACGGCCGCCGCCGCCGTCAGGCTGCGGTGGCCCATGACGAGCTCGCCCTGGAGCTGCGCCACGTGCCGCTGCATGCGCTCCAACTGCGTGCCGTGGTTGCGGTTGAAGGGCAGAGGCGGGATGGGCACGCAGCGCGCGTGAGTCACCACTTCGTTGCGCCGGCAACGCCACTGGCGCCGGGAGGGCAAGTGCGCAAACGGGCTCACCTGCTCGCTCATGGCGCGCACGGACTTGGTGGCGGAGCGCGCGTTGGGTCCGGCGGCCTGGGCGGCGTGAGCCGGCACCTCCCTGCGGAGGTGTGTGGAAGACCAAGTGTGCGCACAAGCCGAGCCTTGCTAGCGGGGCGCCTGTGGACCTGTGGACCTGTGAGGCAGGCCAGCGGGGCTGCTTGGCACAGAGGACGCACCTGCTGGCCAGCTCCTTGGCGTGCCGGTGCAGCTGCTCGGTTGCTGCCTCCAGCTCGCTCACCTTCGTTGACGTCAGCACACACACACACGCACAGCGGCTGAGCACGGGCGAGCACACCGTTCAAAGCTTCACGCCTGGCGGCTCTCGCACAGAGGGACTTCAAAAGTCACACAGCGCGCACAGCGCACGGCTCACCTGGCGCGCCGCCACCGCCGAGCGGCGCTGCTCGTGCTCCAGGAGCGTTTGGACAGCCTCCGCGTGCGCCAGGGCGGTGCCGAGCTGCTGCTCCAAGCGGGCCGCCCGCTGCCGCGCCGCCGCCGACGCGCCCTTTTCGTCGTCGAGCCGCTGCTGAGCCTGCTGCAGCTCGGCGGCGGCGGCCCGCCGCAGCCCCGACAGCTGCGCCTCCACGGCCTGGAGTTGAATGGCGAGGACCGACAGCCGCTGCTGTGCCGCCTCCGCGTGCTGGGCGGCCTGCGCCTGCTGGTCCGCCAGCCTCGCGTCCGCCGCCCGCAGCTGCAGGGTGAGGTCGGAGAGCTGGGCGGTGAGGGCGGACGTGCGCTCGCGCTCGGCCAGCAGCAGCTGATCCACTCCTGCGGCCTTGCCCACAACGCCCTCCAGCTGCAACGTGAGGGCGGCCACCTGCTGCTCCGCCGCCGCGGCTTCAGCAGCAGCGATGCGCGTGGCCGCGTCCAGCTGCGAGGTGAGGGCGGCCACGTGCTGCTCTGCCGCCGCGGCCTTGCCCACAGCGGCCTCCAGCTGCGACGTGAGGGCGGCCGCACGATTCTCCGCCGCCACAGCCTTGCCCACAGCGCCCTCCAGCTGCGACGTGAGGGCGGCCACACGCTCCTCCTCCGCCGCGGCCTTGCCCACAGCGCCCTCCAGCTGCGAGGTGAGGGCGGCCACACGCTGCTCCGCCGCCGCGGCCTCAGCGGCAGCGTTGCGCGTGGCCGCGTCCAGCTGCGACGTGAGGGCGGCCACCTGCTGCTCTGCCGCCGCGGCCTTGCCCACAGCGCCATCCAGCTGCGAGGTGAGGGCGGCCACCTGCTGCTCCGCCGCCGCGGCCTGAGCGGCAGCGTTGCGCGTGGCCACGTCCAGCTGCGACGTGAGCGCGGCCGCCTGCTGCTCCACTGCCGTGGCCTCAGCGGCAGCGTTGCGCGTGGCCGCGTCCAGCTGCGACGTGAGGGCGGCCACCTGCTGCTCTGCCGCCGCGGCCTTGCCCACAGCGCCATCCAGCTGCGAGGTGAGGGCGGCCACCTGCTGCTCCGCCGCCGCGGCCTGAGCGGCAGCGTTGCGCGTGGCCACGTCCAGCTGCGACGTGAGCGCGGCCGCCTGCTGCTCCACTGCCGTGGCCTCAGCGGCAGCGTTGCGCGTGGCCGCGTCCAGCTGCGACGTGAGGGCGGCCACCTGCTGCTCCGCCGCCGCGGCCTTGCCCACAGCGCCCTCCAGCTGCGAGGTGAGGGCGGCCACCTGCTGCCCCGCCGCCGCGGCCTCAGCGGCAGCGTTGCGCGTGGCCGCGTCCAGCTGCGACGTGAGGGCGGCCACCTGCTGCTCCGCCGCCGCAGCCTTGCCCAAAGCGCTGTCCAGCTGCGAGGTGAAGGTGGCCACCTGCTGCCCCGCCGCCGCGGCACGCCCCTCTGCCGCCGCCAGCAGCGCCGCCGCTTGCACCCGCTCCGCCTCCAGGCCTCTTGAGGCGCCCTGCAGCTCCTCACGCACCAGCCCGGCGTCGCGCTCAGCCGCCGCCTGCGCCGCCGCCGCCTCTGCGCCCAGGCGTTCCTTGTCCGCCCTCAGCGCCGCCACCTCAGACAGCAGCCGCCGCGCCTCCTCCTCGCGCGCCGCGCCGGCCGCCCTCGCCGCGGCCAGCTCCCGCGCCAGGCCCTCGTTCTCCGCCCGGAGCGCGGCGCTGGCGGCGCGCACCTCCTCCACCTCCCTGCCCAGGCGCTCGTTCTCCTCCAGGAGCACGGCCCGCGCCTCGTCGGCCTCCCGAGCGAGCAGCCCGTCGCGCGCCGCCGCCGCCACGCCGGCCGCACGCGCCTCCTCTGCCGCCGCGGCGAGGCGCGCGTTGTCGTCGAGCGCCCGCGCGTGGGCGGACTGCAGCTGGGAGAGCTCGTCGAGCAGCGCGCCCAGCCGCTCAGCCTGGGCGTGCGAGGCCTGGCCGTGCGAAGCCGCCGCTTGCTCCACGTCGAGCTCGCGCTGCGTCAGGCGGGCGCGCAGAGCCGCGTTGTCGGCGCTCAGCACCGCGGAGGCCTGCGCCGCCGTGGCGTTGGAGTCGCGCAGCTCTTGCTCCAGCCGGGCCACGTGCTGCGCGTGTCGAGGGCAAGGGATGGGCAGCCGCATCCGGTTGACTCGCCGTTCGCACGCGGCCCGGAGCGCGGCTTCTCGATGCTACGCCTTCTCGCGCACCTCTTGCGACTCGGCGAGCATGTCGGAGAGGCTCCTGGCGCGCGAGCTCCAGGCCTCATGGGCCTCCTCGAGCCGCGCGGATGCGAGCGCCCTAGCCACCGCGGCCTCGGCAACCAGCCTGCGAGCCAGCAGCAGCAACAGCAGTTGGGGTCGGCTCAACGCCCGCACGCAGGGATCGCATGGGTCGGCGCGCAACGCGGCCACCGCATGGTTCTTTGCACCTCGCAGCGGCGGCGTTGGCCTCGTCCAGGCTCAGCTCCGCCTGCGCAAGACAAAGACAAGGCCGCGAGTGTGCGTGGGCTTGCTTGCTGCAGGGGGCCCAAGCGAAGCAAGCAATCACGCCCCACCTGCTCGCGCGCACCTGCTCACGCGCCTCGGCCGCCGCCCAGGCGCGACACAGCTCTCCCCGGAGCTCCTCCTCGCGCGCCCTCGCGGTGACGGCGCGGACGGCCTCCTGCGCCACAAACCTGCACGCGTGCGCGGCCGGCGAGCACGCACGCCTCAGCTCCTGCGCCACACCAACCCTGTTCAGGCCCCGCGCCCACACCCGCTCACCTGGCGGTGACGGCGGCCAGTTCCTGACGCAGCTGTTCTTGGGACTCCTCCAGCTCCATGATGGCCTCCAGCACCTCCCCGTACACCTGCCAAGCAAACGCAGAGAATGCAGCAGCTTTCCAAGTCAGCAAGTAGAGGCCCACACGCACACCCAAGTCGGGTGCGACGGCCCTCGAGTGCCCCGCTCACCTCGTCCGATGCCGCCGTCGTCGCCGCCGCCCTCACGGCCGGCGTCTTCCGGGCGATGAGGTAGTCGGCCATGGCCACGGCCGCCGACACCGGCGGCAGGGCTGCCGAGCCCGGCCCGGCGTCCGCCAGGCCCCAGCCGCCGCCGCTGGGGCCGCCGCCGCCGGAGGACGTGAGCACCGGCGTGGGCGCCGGCGTGGCGGCCAGGCGCAGCGCCGCCTCCACCTGCTGCTGCTGCGACAGCGACGGCACCAGCAGGGCCGGCGGCGCGCCGCCGCTGTTGCGGGCGGCGGCGAGCGCGGCCACTTGCGCCTCGGCCTGCACAGCAACACGCACGCATGTTTGGCAGGGCTCGAGTGCGCTCAATGGCTTCTTCAAAGGCACAGCAAGCGCTGCTGCCGCAGCGCAGGCTTAACGACGGCACCCAATACCCTGGCATCACCACGCACCCGCTCGCAGCGCCGCCGGAGCTCCGCCACGCCGCCCGCCACCTCGTCCACCGTCGCGCCGTGGCGCAGCAGCTCGTCCAGCGCCTCTGCACTTGTCGCCTCCGCCCTGCCCGCGCGCCGCGCCGCCAACGCCGCCTCCAGCGCCACTCCCACCGCACGCCCAGCCTGCACGGCCACAGCGCCCTCCTCTCCAGCGGCCACCACCGCCACCACGGAGCTGAGCTCCTCCCCAGCGCCCAGCGCCACTCCTTGACGCGAGGAAGCGCCCTCCGCGGCCGCTGGCGAGGGCAGCCCGTCGCCGTCGCCGGCCAGCAGCCCACCGAGTCGCTGGTGCTGCAGCAGCAGAGAGGGCAGCTCCAGGGCGGCTGGCGGCTGCTCCGTCATGCCGGCCGGGCGCAGCGGCAGCACCCGCCATCGGTCGTGGACCCTGGGCGCGGCGGGGCCTGTGGTGGCCGTGGTGGCGTCGCGCACCAGGCCCAGGGCGCCCGCCACCACAGCCAGCAGCGCCCGCGAGGTGAAGGCCGCCACCTGCGCAACAGTGGGCCAACGCAGAACCACTGCTGCATACCACCCACGAACACAAAGCCCTGCGCGGCGGGCTTTGGAAGTGCCTGCTGCAGGGTGCACGACACCTGCCTTTGCACCCGTGCACGTGCCTTGCCTCGCGTGCCTTTGCGCTGCGGGACATCTGATTTTGCCTGGCAGCGGGGCTCAAGCCCCGCAGAGGCGTCCAAGGTGGTGCAAACGCACCTGCAGCAGCGCGGCCGTCGGGCCCAGCACCACCACCGCGCCCAGCGCCACCCGCAGCCAGCGCAGCAGCGCCTCCAGCTGCACCGCGCTGAAGCCCCGGCCGCCGTCGCCGTCGCTGCCGTCACCCGGCTGCGGCCCCTCCCGCCGCGGCCCGCCTCCGCCGCCTCCGCCGGCGGCCCCGGCGCCCCCGCCCAGGCCCCAGTCCGACAGGTCAAGCAGCGGGGCGGGGCGGGCGCCGACGGCGCGCGACACCCACTCCTCCAGGACGTTGCTGTACATGGGCACGGAGTCGCTGCCGCCGGCGCCCCACGTGGGGCGCTTGGGCCCGGGGCTGGCGGACTTGAGCTGTTCCACGCTGAGGCGGGGGGTGAGGGCGGGCTCGGCGGCCGGCGTTGGCCCCTCCAGCTGCTGCTGCTGCTGCGGCGGCGTGTCGGGGGTGGACGTGAGCGGCGAGGGGAGGGGCTCTGGGGGCGCGATGAGGATGCGGAGGACGTCGGGCACTTCGGCGCGCGGCACGCCGAGCGTGAGCAGCAGGACGGTGGCCTGGCTGAGCGCGGGGTCCCCGGGGGCGAGCGCGTCGTGCGGGGCGGGGGGGGCCGCTGCGCCGTGCGGCTGCACCTGGTCGGGTGCGTCCTGCCGCACACACCGCATGAGGACGTGGCTATGGCATAGTGGACCCATGCACCCGCAACGGGCGCCACAAGCTTACGTGGGATTCCTCAGAGCGCGCACTCACCGGCGCAGCAGCAGCGGAGGCAGAGGGGGGCGGCGGCGGCGGGGTGCCAAGCAGCGCGTGCATGAGGTGCGTGGCGATGAGGGCCGACCGGTTGAGCAGCATCAGCAACATGTAGCCGATGGCGTAGTCCTTGCGGAGCAGCGACGCCACCGCCTGCCTGTCCCAGGCCTGGCGGGGGGGCCCTGGCGGTTGCGCGCCCGCGGGCGCGGCGTTCGCGCCCGGGCCGTCATCGGATCTGGGAGGGGCTGCGTCTGGCGCGCTGCCGTCGTGAGCCTGCGTGCGTGGTGCAACGTGCGCCACTGCAGTGCACTCTCTGCCGTGGTCAAGATCCGCCCGAGTCAACGCTGCGATCCGGGCAGCACCTGCTGCACGGTGCGCCGCCGTGGCACGGTGATGCTGAAACTCCTCTTGGCGCCGAGCGTGAAGCTCGCTGCCACGGCCCCACGGCGCCTGAGGGCGACAGGCGAGGGTGGGTCCAGAGCAAAGGTGCGGCGTGAGCAGCCGAAGCGCGTGCAGCAGGCTTGCGCACTGCGCCGCTCTGGGCATCGCCCAGAGGCCACTCTCACCTGCCGTGGACGCGCAGCACCTGCGTCGACGAGCTGGCAGAGCGAGGCGCGGTCAACAAGGGTGCTCCAGCGCCAGGCCGGCCTCCGCCACCGCGGCCTCCGCCACCGCCTGCAAGCAGCAAAAACGGGCATGCTTATTAACCAGCAGCAGCGGCGCGTGGGCGCGCTGGTCCGTCGGGCGCGCAGGCCTGAGGGCGCGAGTGGCGGGCTGTGGCGGTGCTGCCAAGCGCACCGCAGTCGTGCTGCTTGGCGGCCGAGAGCGCTGCGAGGGACATGCTGCTGCTTCACGCGACGCCCTGCTTCTGCACGAGGACGCCTTGGCGGCTGTCGTCCCAAGGTCGGTCAATGCGCCACGCCAGCCGTGGAGCTCTCGCTGCTAGCAGCAGCTGCGCAGGCGCATCGTGTGCTGTGTGCCTAAAGCCCTATTTTGTGCGCCTCCTGAGCTCTTGTAGCTTGCGTGGGCTCCGCGGGTGTGGTGGGTTGGTGCCATGCGCCACGCCTGGTCCAGCTGGTCCCCAGGAGGAGCACAGAGCGAGGTGCAGAACAAGCGCATGTTGTGCATGCTGCCATGTTGTGCCTGGCGCTCCTGCTCAGAGAGTGTCAGCCCACCACTCGACACCCGCAAGCGTCCCTGCCCCCTCCAAAGCCTGCTGCCTGGGGGGCCTGATCCCATGGCATGACACGCACCCTGGACCTGATCCGACAGGACGATCGGCCGGCGGTCCTGCATCTTTACAGGCCAGGCTGTGCCCTGGACTTGCCCTGAAAAAGTGCTCGAGGGATGACGCCCACAACGCGTCCAGCAATCGCCGTTAGCGCTAGCACCACCAGCCCTGCTTCACCAGCACAAGCACCTCTCCCGTGTCGCCACGAGTGGGAGCCGCCGGACTCCCCAAAAGCGAGAGCCCCACAGCGCGCAGCGCAGCGCCGAGCCCCAGGCGCCCAGGAGCCAGCGGCTGCACTCCTCAGAGTGCGCAGCTCTTGGTGGCGCCTCAGCAGCTACGCCGCAGGCAAGCAAGCTGTGCTTTGGGGGCCCCCCTCTCGGCTTTCAGCTTGCAGCGCCTCGGCACTGGCAGGGGCAGGCAGCCACGGGCGGCATCGGCATGCGGATGGCCTCACGGTCCATTGTCGCAGTGCCGTGGATACGATGCGCGGGGGGTGCGGCAGTGGGGCCCTTCTCCTTCCGCGCCAGGGGGTAGGCGAGGAGGCGCGGGCGCACACGCATCATAGGGCGCACGCAGTGCAGCGCTCGTTGTGGCACTCGCTGCGCCATGCACGCAGGAGCATCTGGCTTCTGTCCACCAAGGAGCAACAAAAAGCTGCCTCGCGCCGAGGACCGCGAGGAGGAGCATGCCGCGGCGCACCAGGCGCAGGAGCCAGGCGCCTAGCAGCACTGCTCAGTGACATCAGCGAGCATTAGCAGCGGGATATCTTGCTCGGTCGCCGCCTCCTCCTGTGCCTCCACGGCCGGCCACAAAGCGCTCTTTGAGCGTGAGCAAAAGGCAGCACCGGCGGCTGAGCGCACCTAGGAGAGTCTCCAGCTGGCACCAGGACCAGGAGGGCCAGCCATGAGCGCGGCCACGTCCACGCTCCTCGCGGCCACCGGCCACCACCACAACCGCCACGCCCCGCCAGCGGCGCACCCGCATGCGCCGCAGGACCAGCAGGCGCACCACGTGCCGGGCAGCATCGCCGCCGCCGCCGCCGCCCCCGGCCGGCCCCTGGCGCGGCCCACGTCGCTGCTCTCCTCGGCCCTGGGCGCGCCCGTGCACCCCTTCCTAAGCGCTAACGCAGCGGCGCCGCCCGGCGCGGCGGCGGCATGCACGCTGGCTCGTCAGGCGCGCAGGCCTGAGGGCGCGAGTGGCGGGCTGTGGCGGTGCTGCCAAGCGCACCGCAGTCGTGCTGCTTGGCGGCCGAGAGCGCTGCGAGGGACATGCTGCTGCTTCACGCGACGCCCTGCTTCTGCACGAGGACGCCTTGGCGGCTGTCGTCCCAAGGTCGGTCAATGCGCCACGCCAGCCGTGGAGCTCTCGCTGCTAGCAGCAGCTGCGCAGGCGCATCGTGTGCTGTGTGCCTAAAGCCCTATTTTGTGCGCCTCCTGAGCTCTTGTAGCTTGCGTGGGCTCCGCGGGTGTGGTGGGTTGGTGCCATGCGCCACGCCTGGTCCAGCTGGTCCCCAGGAGGAGCACAGAGCGAGGTGCAGAACAAGCGCATGTTGTGCATGCTGCCATGTTGTGCCTGGCGCTCCTGCTCAGAGAGTGTCAGCCCACCACTCGACACCCGCAAGCGTCCCTGCCCCCTCCAAAGCCTGCTGCCTGGGGGGCCTGATCCCATGGCATGACACGCACCCTGGACCTGATCCGACAGGACGATCGGCCGGCGGTCCTGCATCTTTACAGGCCAGGCTGTGCCCTGGACTTGCCCTGAAAAAGTGCTCGAGGGATGACGCCCACAACGCGTCCAGCAATCGCCGTTAGCGCTAGCACCACCAGCCCTGCTTCACCAGCACAAGCACCTCTCCCGTGTCGCCACGAGTGGGAGCCGCCGGACTCCCCAAAAGCGAGAGCCCCACAGCGCGCAGCGCAGCGCCGAGCCCCAGGCGCCCAGGAGCCAGCGGCTGCACTCCTCAGAGTGCGCAGCTCTTGGTGGCGCCTCAGCAGCTACGCCGCAGGCAAGCAAGCTGTGCTTTGGGGGCCCCCCTCTCGGCTTTCAGCTTGCAGCGCCTCGGCACTGGCAGGGGCAGGCAGCCACGGGCGGCATCGGCATGCGGATGGCCTCACGGTCCATTGTCGCAGTGCCGTGGATACGATGCGCGGGGGGTGCGGCAGTGGGGCCCTTCTCCTTCCGCGCCAGGGGGTAGGCGAGGAGGCGCGGGCGCACACGCATCATAGGGCGCACGCAGTGCAGCGCTCGTTGTGGCACTCGCTGCGCCATGCACGCAGGAGCATCTGGCTTCTGTCCACCAAGGAGCAACAAAAAGCTGCCTCGCGCCGAGGACCGCGAGGAGGAGCATGCCGCGGCGCACCAGGCGCAGGAGCCAGGCGCCTAGCAGCACTGCTCAGTGACATCAGCGAGCATTAGCAGCGGGATATCTTGCTCGGTCGCCGCCTCCTCCTGTGCCTCCACGGCCGGCCACAAAGCGCTCTTTGAGCGTGAGCAAAAGGCAGCACCGGCGGCTGAGCGCACCTAGGAGAGTCTCCAGCTGGCACCAGGACCAGGAGGGCCAGCCATGAGCGCGGCCACGTCCACGCTCCTCGCGGCCACCGGCCACCACCACAACCGCCACGCCCCGCCAGCGGCGCACCCGCATGCGCCGCAGGACCAGCAGGCGCACCACGTGCCGGGCAGCATCGCCGCCGCCGCCGCCGCCCCCGGCCGGCCCCTGGCGCGGCCCACGTCGCTGCTC